>ERZ773013.628-NODE-628-length-21996-cov-51.470717_pt1 | contig 21996 bp, 17 predicted proteins | sample MGYA00511670_ERZ773013 | MGnify/ENA primary metagenome ERZ773013 (study PRJEB29015, sample SAMEA2738120) | human oral metagenome | biome: human oral; feature: human-associated habitat; material: saliva | place: China | collected 2257 ... | reverse complement strand
TTTCGTTGTTCTGGCTTTTTGTCAGCATCTGTTGCAGCATTAGTTTCTGCTGTTCGTCAGCCTTCTGAAGCTGTGCACCAAGCTTTTCAAGATTCTCCATAAATGCTAATGCACGGTCTATATGATTTTCTTTTTCCATCTTTTAGCTATCTTTTAATGTCTTTTTTATGTGTACAAAGTTACAGAAAAAGTTCAGTATGACCACCGCTTCCAAATTATTTTCACGAAGAAAAGAATTTCTTTTCATGCAATAAATACTAACATTCATTATATCAGCCATTTATGATTTTACGCACATTCTGAATATGTGGGATTAAGAACCAATATTAAGAACGCCTCCAAAGAGGAAAAAGTGTGTAAAAGTATGGCAACAAGTCAGTTAATTAGTGTTAATTTCAATTTGAGAAGTCCAAAAGCAAAGACGGCAACACCTTTATATATGGTGGTGTACTATTGGGATGACAAGGGAATGAAGGTACAAGCAAAGATACCAACGGGAAGGAAAGTGTTACCAACCCTTTGGGATAGCCGTAAACAGCAGCCAATAATGATTAATAAAGGTATTATCCTAATAGACAAGCAGTTAAGAGAACAAGCGGAATTAACTGCCTATATTGCTAATTGCCGTATTTTGGCTTATCAGAATAATTTTAGTAACTTTGAAATCTTAAAAGAAAAAATCAACCTAAAAGAAAATAACGAAATGTCACCCGTAACACAGCAATTCAAGGCAGCCACACGAACAGCCAAGGCAACAAAATTAATTAGTGAAGCGTTGGCAAGTTATGTAAAGGACAGACAGGCCAAGGCAAGCACCGCAAACGAATATCAGAAAAATGTTAAAGTGTTCTATAATTGGATTTTAGAAACCAATCAAAGGGACAGCGCAAAGGCATTAACACAATCATCATTTAATGCTTTTGTGGAGTGGATGAAGGCAGTGGGGAACAGTCAAAAAAATGTTAATAAAATAGCAAGTGTTATAAGGCAGTTAATCAAGTACTTAGCAGGAACACAAGCAGGCAGTAAATACGGAATAACCCCCGTTACATACACACGAATTAAAGAGGTGAAGGAAAAGAAATGCGAAATATTAAAGGAGGAAATAGAAGCATTCAAGGCGGTAAAGGTCAAAAATGATAAACAACAATATTACAAGGATGTGTTTTTATTACAACTTGCTACAGGTCAGCGAATTAGCGACACGCTAAAATTAATAAAAGGAGATTATAAGGTACAAGAAGGAACACCATATAATACAATCATCTTAACTACAATCAAGTGCAACACAACATCATATATTACTGAATCAAAGGAAGTTACGGAATTATTAAAGGCAATAAGAGCCAATAAAGAGAATGAAACAGAAAATGAAAAAGATACATCATTAACACGTTATTTGAAGGTGTTTTTTACGCGTGCCAAATTGACAAGAAAAACCCCAAGTGGCAAGCCATTAAATAAAGTTATAAGCAGTCATTTTGCCCGTCATACGTTTGTAACTATCAAGTTAAGAGAAGGTTATAACTTTGAACAAGTAGGTAAAATGATTGGGGATAGCCCTGCAACGGTTGAAAAAGTATACGGACACCCTACGGACACGGATATAATTGCTACATTGCAATTACAGCCAGCACCGACACAGCAGACACGCACAAAGATAGAAGCAACAAAGAATATAGGGGACTATGATGTTACGTTGCAAGCATACGGATATAATGAAATGGATAACTATTTGATTAATAAGGAACTAAATAGTAAGTTAGCACGATTAAAAGAGTTGAGAAGTAACGTAATGAGTGAAGGGGTATTTGATTATTCCCTTCACTATATAAGTAAAAGAAACGACCTTCTAAAGGTGTATAATGAATTGATTATAAAGGTATTAGTTAAATTGCACTACCCAAAGGAACAAATAAGTAACAAAAGCAGTGAGGAATTAATAAATACGCTTTATCTTATGCGTGGGGATTTGGACACGTATATAAGTAAGGGGCAAATAAAGGTACTATTTGCAAAGCCAAAAAGCAAGGGTAAAGAAGTGGACGATTTAATAACTAAAATAAACGTACTTTGTGACATATTGGAAGCATAAGCAAGCAAGGGGAAACAGCCGTATTTGGTTAGTTTCCCTTTTTCTTTCTGTAGGGGTTGTTAGCAATATTATATAACCACCCCTTAAAGGTGGTATATATAATAATTTGGGTTGGTATGTTTATTTTGTATTGTCTTTCTTTCCCTTTCCATTACCAGCCAACCAATACACCCAGCAGGGACGACACCACCAAACAGCCCCAGCAGTGGAACACCCAGCAGGAACAACCAAAGCACCCAGCACCCCACGAGTACCCCCTTATAAGCCGTATAACGGCTTATTATCCCCTTTCCCTATTACATACCAACCATAACATTATAACGGCTAATATCGCTTTTATTCTCTATTATAATAAGGTGTATAATCATTATATAGTAAATGTATAGTAGGGTAAATATCATCTATTATATTGTACTTCAAATGTATAGTAGGGGTAATAAATTACCCCCTATATAGATATAGTAATTAAGTAACTACATAGGTAAATAATACCTATAGTCAGATTTGACAGCAAGGATAAATTTAATTACAGAAGTATCCCTATAGCCAAAAATGGTTATAAAGATACACATATACGAAAGTAACCCCGTATATAGTGGGGTATATACCCCTATTAAGTCATTATATCGAAATAATACCTATAGTCAGAAATGACTGCAAGTATTATTATATTCACACTAAAAAAGCAAATAATACCTACAGTCAAAAATGACTGTTACCCTACAGTCAAAAATGACTGTTTATATATTATAGTATTATAAAGAGATAACAAGAAAGAGAGAAAAAGCATTTTATTTGCTTTTCTCCTTTCTTTGGGTTGGTATTTGATTTATATATATTATTTTTATGCTGTAGTACTGAATGAAGGTGTAAAAGGTAAGGAAGTAACCAGCAAGGAAAGAAAGCGACAAGCAATAAAATAAACATACCAACCCAAGGTATTAATAACAACCTTTCAAAGGGTGGTATTAATAACGCTATATCAACCCTATTACAACCATTATTACACCCAAGCCACCATATAAGCGTATTTTTGCGATTTGACGGCTTATTATTCCACTGGTTTATAACTTTACCATTATAGCAGCAAAAGCCCCTTATAAGTGCTTATTTTGCCTTATTCCCAATATTACCACCACCAGCAACACAATACATCAAGCGAAAGGGAAAGTAATACACCCCTACCAGTCAATACCCCCAGCCACTTAATACCCCCTATTTCCCCTTTATTCTTTGAAAACTTTAGAAAACTCAAAATTATTTTCAATTATTTTTAAATTATTTTTCCTTTGTTTTAGCGGTTTTCAAGAAGATTTTTAGAAAACTTGAAAAAAATACTTGACTTTTCAGAATAAAAAGATAATTATTTAATAAAGGGGGGTACTTAAATTTAACCCCAAATAATAACGATTAAAAAAAGATAAATAGTATATGATGACAGGAAGAAAGCACAGCGAGGAAACAAAGCGCAAGATGTCAGAAACACAGAAAGCACGATATAAGAATATGACACCAGAAAAGGAAGCGAAAAGAATTGAAGCGATTAAAAAGAAATGGGAAAAAATTAACGCAGCAATTAATTTAATTGATTTATCCAATCAATTTAAAAATAAAGTATAATATATAAAAATATAGGTGGTATAAATGGGGGTTTATTTAGCGTTTTTCCTCCACCACCTTTTTACTAAAAAAATGCTATAAAAATAATGATGTTAAAAAAAACGCTATGAACATCTACAAATTAACAACAAGGCTAGAAATTAGCCCAACAAGCAAGTTAGTTTTATTATACTTGCTTTCGCTTAATAAGCGAGAAATTGAAGCACAAATAAAATATATCGGTGAGAATATTTGCGGATTTGGCAAAGATAATGTACACCGCCAAATGACAAAGGTAATAAATGAACTAATAGAACAAGGATATATTTTGCCATTAAAAGACATTTACACAAAAAATAAATATAAATCGAAAAAATGGACATTATCTAATAAGGCGTTAAAGTTGGCAAAGGACACGGACGGCAAGCAGAAACAAGCGAAAGCGACAAGCAATAAAATAAACATACCAACCCAAGGTATTAATAACAACCTTTCAAAGGGTGGTATTAATAACGCTAACAAGCAAAAAGAACAAGCACCACAAACACACGTACCAACACTTGCAGAACAAAGACGACAATTAGAAGAAGCGATAAAAGATTAATTTATGTACAATTTCATTACAAATAACGATTTTATAGATAGCGCAAAAAAGTATAAATCTTTTGAAGGTTATAGATGTGGACTTACCTCCTTTGATAAGATAATGAGAATAGATAAGCAAACGTTAACTACCTTAGTATCAACACCTTGTAGCGGTAAGAGTACATTTACAAACTTTTACGGATATTCTATGGGGGTTACTAATGGGTGGAAAACATTATATGTTGCTACAGAAACAAACAGAAACGACCAAGCAAAGAAGTTAAGCACGCTATATAATTCATACCAGCAGGCAAGCGAACACAGCATTATTTTAGAGGGTAATTTAACTAATTGGGATGAGTTAATACAAGCCATTAAAGTAGCCAAGGAAACGTATAATATTGATTTGTGCATTATTGACAATATCACAATGTTAAAAAATTTGATAAGTGGTAACGAATCTGAAACGGAAAAGTTAGGAAGGGCAATTAGCACGCTAAAGCAGGCAGCAATAAATAACGATATAGCGGTTATTCTTGTGGCGCACACGACCAAATTAACTGAAGGTCAGAGGGTTACGGCTTATAGTGTGAATGGTTCAGCCAATTTCTTTAATATATCCGATTATATGTTTAGTTTGGAAATTAGCGACTATGAAGCAAAGGAAACAACAATTAATATATTAAAATTAAGGGATGACGCTAAAGGAACGATGAACGGAAAATGCGTATTAAAGTACGATACAATTACAAGGAAGTATATCGACACAGACAGCACCGAGGACAGCGACACGGACAGCCAGCCAGCAGATACAACAGCAGCCAACAACACAACAGCCCCAAAGGGTATTAATAAAGAAATTGCGACCGATGTAATGAAGGCAATAATGGAGGAAGAGGCAAAGCAGGCAAAGCAGGAGGACAGCCAGCCAGCAGCAACACAACCAGCACAAGCAGCCCCAGCAGTCAAGGAGAAAACAAAGGAAGAAAAGCAGGAAGATAGCAAGGAAACAAAGCAGGAGGAAAGTAAAAGAGACACCAAGCATATAACCCCCGATTTTTTGCTTAATACTAAAGTGTCAATAATGAAACTACATAAAGTGCAGAATGAAAGCAATTTATATAATGCTATAATAACGGGCAGAATTTGCAAAGAGGAAATAGCCAAGGTTAGACAGATAGACAGAAGCAAAGACGAAATAGCATATAAGCAAGCAAAAGCAAAGGTATTAACTTATACCCCTTCTTGTCTTTGTCAAGGTGAAACAGCCAAGGAAGTAAAAGAAATTAACCCACTAATTGCCGTTGATTTGGACGAAAAAGATAACAAAGGGCTATCAATAGAAGAAATGCGTAAAAGGATAAATTCACTACCTTATGTTATGTATAGTAGTATGTCAGTAGGAGGCAAAGGGATGTACGCTTTAATACCAATCAAGGAAGCGAATAAAAACGACTTTAAGGCGGTGTTTAAAGCGTTGGAGGAGGACTTTAAGGCGTTGGGATTAACTTTAGATAGTTCATGTATTAACGTCAATCGTGAAAGATATATGAGTTATGACGATAACGAATATTGGAACACACAATGCGAAATATACGATAAGAAAATATCAATACCAACCCAAGTTAACACCCACCCTTCAAAGGTGGGGGAGAACGCTAATAAACCATTAACCCCAAGAGAGAAACAGAAAGTAGATTTAATGATAGAAGATATTAAAGCGAATAAATTGCAACTCACAAAAAATCATACTGATACGCTAATGATTGCGAATTGTTTAGCCAACATTATGGGAGAGGAAGGAAGGGAACTTCTACACATAATCAGACAACAAAGAAGCGGTTATGATGAGTACAAAATAGATAGGACTTTTGATTATGCGTTAGACCATTTAGATAACGGAGAAAGGTACGGAGTGGGGTTTTTATTTAGCAAGTATAACGAAGCAAAAGGGCAAACACAAGTAAATTAATAAAAGAAATAATATAATAAAGAAATAATAATATACAATTATGACAAAAGTAGATAACAATCTGACAGATAGGGAGATGTACAGATTAAAGGACGGAGTTATGCACGAACATTTCAAAGGGTTTGAATTTAAGTGGAACGAAAACCGAATATATTGCGCTAAAGTGTTGCAAAGTGGTGAATATCAGTGGATTAGGTGGAATGATAATGAAGGTTACGATTTAAACGATGTCAGAAGGGGGGACGTATTAATGCTTACCAAAATGCACCCCACCAAGGCACGGACACTTGATAAAATATTTTACAAAGTTATATCAAGGCGCAAAGATAAATTAGTGTGCCAATGGGCAAACGATGATATAGTTTACACCACTTACTTAAAGGCACTTAAAGCACCTTTGCCACGTGTAAATGAGTGCAAAGAAAAATAATCAAATAAGAGAGATAAAAAGATATGGATATGTTATTTTTAATTTTCACTTTAATAGCGTTATTTTGCTGCATTTGTTCCTTCAGCATGGGAATAGATTTAGGAAGGGAACTACAAAAGAAAGAACAAGAAAAGCAAGACAAGATATTAAAGGAGATACGGAATAAAGGATATGATGTAAACTACTAATAATCAATGAACTAACCAAATAATTAATTAAGAAAGGGAAACACAAATGTATGCAATGATTATACTAACATGTATTGTTTTATACATCTACTTAGATTAATAAGGGAAAGGGGGCAATTAGCCCTATACCCATATAAAATAAATTAAAATATGATTAATCGTATTACAAAAGAAATGAAGGATATAGCAAAGCAGGAAGTTGAGAAAAGACGCAAAGAAGAAATAAAGGAATTAAAGGAAAAAACAAGTGAGGAAAGAAAAAAGATAAATGCAAAATACGATGAGTTAATTAAACAGATTAATGCACTTTAAAAATAATAATACCAAATATATTCTTTTCAAATCAATATATAATCAAGGGATAGCGGATATAATAGCCGTTATCCTTTTTTTGTTTGATACTAACCAAGCAAGGAAAGATAAATAAAAATACCAACCCAATAATACAATACAATACAAGGAGATAACACACACTATCAAAGTGTTGTTATCGTAATGCAAGCCAGCAACACACCAAGGCAGTAATAACACGAATACAAGCGATATAAAGCGGTAATAGTGGCAAGGTGGTAAAGTGTTAAGGGTTAGGAATAACAAGCCAGCAGGAACGAATTAAACAGCATATAGAACAACAAGGTAACACAGATTGAGAGTAACCAACACAGACAAACCAACACCACGCACGACAATAATAAACACCAAGTAGACAAGCAGGAATAACACTACCAATCTAAACAGATATACAACACACCGACACACTACCAATTAATAGCAAAGCAATATAACGTAACACAATAGTAAGATAAGGAGTAAAGGAATAATATACACAACATCAACGTATTAGCCGTTTATTTGCCGTCTATTGCGTTATAATGATGTCAGCAGCACAATACACCACAACGAAAGACAAAGGACGTCACAACGGCTTAAAATGAATATTTAATAATATAATAACTTGATAATAAGATATTTAAAGTAAATAACTTTTTCATGTATTTGTAAGTTTGTTTTATTAGTAGGCAAGGAAGGAGAGAGTTAACCACCCTTCAAAAGGTGGTAACTCTCGACTGACTGAATAGTAAAGTATTACCGACTGACTTATGACTGACTTAATTAATACTGATTGAGTTATAAAGGGTTGGTATTAGTTTGATTGTGCAAGGACACGAAACAGCAAGGGAGTAACACAGCAAGGGAGTAACACAGCAGGGAGAAAGGCAGATAACACCACGTGCCAGCAAGGAACAAGGAAGGACAACATCAACACACACAGACAGCACAGCAGCCAGCAAGTACAACAGCAAGGAACAAGGAAGGACGGAAGCAAGGGAGTAACACAGCAAGCGACACAGACAACGACAAGTAATGTAATTAATCATCAAGGCAGGCAGGGGGGGAGGCCTTTTTTTAAGGGGTGGCCCTTTCCCAAACCTCCCCCCTAACTTTCCTTTCACACACTGCAATTTTCTAAAGTCACGGAACGAGCAGTATTTATTAGTATTTTGTTTTTCCTTCTTTTTCCTTTTTTGTAAAAATTCTTTTTCTATTTTACTTTAGTAAGATGTTAGAAGTGAGTACACCCAAGGAGGAGGACAACAAGCAGATAACACACGTTAATTAATTCGTGTGTACGCTTGTAAGGGTTGGTAATGAATTTATACAAGGTACTAACAATGTAAGCAGCAGGGACACAATACTATCAAGCCAGTACAGACAGACACCAGCAACACAGCAAGGGACACAATACACCCCAGCAAGCACGGCAATAGTAAGCACAAGCCAGCAGCACAGACGGCAAACACAACATCAAGCACAACAGCCCCAAAGGGGAACTAAATTATAATACCAACCCAAGTTATTAATGACACCCTATTATAAAGGATGACATTAATAACGCTACATAACATTAATATATAACACCCCCACCACCTTATAATATAGGTGTGTGGGGGCTTTTCTTTTCTATTATTACCTTTTTATTCCTCCCTTCCTTTAGTGGGTTGGTATTGTTATTTGCTAATAAAAGTTAACGATTTGGAGGTTACACCGCAAAAACTTATCTTTGTACCATACATCAATAAGAACCACATTTAGAATATGTGCAAGCAATAAATGTAAAATGTGTTGATATTCAATGAATTGCATAAAATCGAAGAAAAGAATTTCTTTTCATGAAAAAAAATATTTTTCTTCGCGTAAATAAATATTTCTTTTCATGAAAATAATTCGCAGTTGGTTGTTTTCTTTCGAATCTTCGTATGTAAGACGGGATTTTATAGTATCTTTGCAAGTAGATAAAAGAATACATTTTAGATGGAAAAGAAGAAACAGATAGATTGCTTTCTACCGTATAGCACAACTGCAATGATGCAGTCACTTGCTGCGCAGTTGTACGAGTTAGGTGTGGTAAAGAATATATATATGTTAGCTGCAGATGTCCTGCCTACTACGGCATTGCCTCAGTACACCCATCAGCTACAGACAGGTGATTTGCTTTCCCTTGCTACTATGCGCCTTATTGCGACTACTGCAACAGCCGATTATGCCCTGTTTTATTTGAAGCAAGGACCTGTCACGTTGGGCTATCATGCGCTTGAGCGTATGCTGCAGGTGGCTGAGGAGACTGGTGCAGCAATGGTTTATGCTGACCATTACTCTGTGGAAGCTGGCAAGACCGTGAAGCATCCTGTTACAGACTATCAGTTGGGTAGTATCCGTGATGACTTCGATTTTGGTTCTGTTGTACTTCTCAAGACAGAGTGTCTAAAGGAGTACGCAGCGAAAGAGGTGGCAAAGGATTTTCAGTTTGCAGGTTGGTACGACCTTCGTCTATTCTTAAGTCGTGAGGGAGAACTCTTCCATCTAAATGAATATCTCTACACGGAGGAGGAAGATGACCTACGTGCAAGTGGTGAGAAGCAGTTTGATTATGTGAACCCACGCAACCGTGAGGTACAGATTGAGATGGAACAGGCAGCAACGGCACATCTCTCTGCTATCAAAGCCTTGGTTGATACAACGCAATATGTACAGCCTGACTTCTCTGGTGAGGCTTTTCCGGTAGAGGCATCGGTGGTAATTCCTGTCTTTAATCGTGAGAAGACTGTACGCGATGCAGTGGTTTCGGCCCTCTCACAGAAGACAGATTTTCCTTTTAACGTTATCGTTGTCGACAACCATTCGACAGATGGAACAACGGAGATTCTCTCTTCTTTGGCTGCTGATGAGCGTCTTGTGCATCTTATTCCTACACGTACAGACCTCGGTATAGGTGGCTGTTGGAACTATGCTATCAATGATGCGCATTGTGGTCGCTTTGCTGTTCAGTTGGATAGTGATGACCTTTATTCTTCAGAGAACACCTTGCAGGCTATTGTCGATGCTTTCCACGAACAGAAAGCAGCGATGATTGTCGGCTCTTATCGTATGTGTGACTTTGAACTTAACACACTTCCACCGGGCTTGATTAGCCATAATGAATGGACAGAGGATAATGGTTGCAACAATGCCCTACGTATCAATGGACTCGGTGCACCACGTGCTTTCTTCACTCCTTTGGTTCGTCAGCATCAATTCCCTAACACAAGTTATGGCGAAGACTATGCTATGGGATTGGCTTTCAGCCGTCGTTTCCGTATCGGACGAATCTATGATGAACTTTATCTTTGCCGTCGTTGGGGTGGAAACAGTGATGCCGTACTGAGTATTGATAAGGTAAATGCTAACAATCACTATAAAGATCAGCTGCGTACAGTTGAAATCTTAGCACGTCAAAAACAGAATCAAGATAGAGAGAAAGGGCTAACTGATTTTTTTCATAACCAGCTGAACCAATGGCAAGACGTTGCAAAACGTTTTGAAGAGTTGAAAGATGTGCAGACGCGTGAGGTGGGTTCAGCCCTTGCGCAATTCAATCCTGCACGCTTGGTGAGTACAGGTGCAAAGATTGATAAGGCTACGCTGGCTAAGCGACCTTGCTTCCTTTGTGAAAAGAATCGTCCAGGTGAGCAGATTGTTCTGCCTTTTGGAGATGGTTTTGATATCCTTGTCAACCCTTTCCCTATTCTCCCTGTTCATTTCACTATCCCTTCTCGCCATCATCAACTGCAGGCAATAGCAGAGAATTATGTACAGATACATCGCTTATTGAGGGCTTATCCGCAGCTAATGGTGTTCTATAATGGACCAAAGTGTGGTGCCAGTGCACCTGACCACTTGCACTTTCAGGCAGGAACAAGCGGTATTCTTCCTTTACAACGTGACTGGCAACGGCTTTATGAAACCTCTCTTCCGCTCTTACAACTGAATGGTACAGAGGGAATCTATGAGATAAAGGACTATATTTGCCCGGCTTTAGCTATCGTGAGTCATACAGAGAAACACGATGTTGAGCTATTCAGTCGTTTATATGAAGCACTTCCATTAAAGGAAGATGAGACCGAGCCGATGATGAATATCGTAGCTTGGCGTAATGGAGATGCGTTTATTTCAGTCGTATTCCCACGTGAGAAGCACCGCCCTGATTGCTATTCTGCAGAAGGAGAGGCACAGTGTCTGGTCAGTCCGGGTAGCTTGGATATGGCAGGATTGCTGATATTGCCTCGTCAGAGCGACTTTGAAGAGATGACGTCAGAGCGTGCTAAGGCCGTTTTGCGTGAGGTGTCACTGTCAGATGAGGCGATGGCAGAAGTCGTAAAGCGGATTCGTAATAAGGCAGTTGACCTTGCTTTCGATGATTGGAAGCAAGAACCTATAGTTTCGGTAGGTATTGTTAACGGTGACGAAATTCGTTTTCAGCTGAATGGTACTTATACAATAGGAAACAAAGAGGTGACAGGTAAGCAGACCGTAAAGTTCATAGACGGACAGATTTTGTGGGATTCTGTGCTCTATCAGGAACTTTGCTTTACCCCGCAAAATGATGATATATCCTTCACTTTGGAGGAAGTTACTATCGGTGTAGACTTCCATTGGGAGCGCAAAGAGGCACAAACCTTCCTTGGAAAGCTACGTTTTGTTGTCGATGGAGATAAGCTTTGGGCTATTAATGAACTACCAGTAGAGCGTTATTTAGCAAGTGTTATCTCAAGTGAGATGAGTGCTACCTCTTCGTTAGAGCTTTTGAAGGCACATGCTGTAATCTCTCGCAGTTGGCTTTTGGTACAGATGAGAAGACGAAAAGCCATTGAAATGGGTGTTCAGACAGCATCTGCACCAATAAAAGTATCGGATGAAGAAGGTGTTGTATGGTATGATAGTGATGCACATACTTTGTTTGATGTCTGTGCAGACGACCATTGTCAACGTTATCAGGGCATTACGAAGGCAACGAGTCCACATGTTGAAGAGGCAATAAAGGCTACCCGTGGACAGTTGTTGATGAATGGAAAGGAAATTTGTGACGCCCGTTTCAGTAAGTGTTGTGGAGGTGTTTCGGAGGAATATGAATACTGTTGGGACAATACTCATAAGCCCTACCTACTCTCTGTAGTAGATAATGCACCTTTGGGAACAGCCCCTACGATTGATCTCACTGATGAGAAGACGGCACAGGAGTGGATTCTGTCGTCTCCAGAGGCTTTTTGTAATACAAAGGATGCGGCAGTCTTGGGGCAGGTGCTTAATAACTACGATCAAGAAACACAAGACTTTTATCGCTGGACAGTAGACTTCACACAGTCAGAACTTGCTGAGCTAATCCGTCGTAAGAGTGGTCTTGATTTCGGAGAGATTATTGACCTCCAACCTTTAGAGCGTGGTAAGAGTGGTCGTATCACGCGTTTGAGGATTGTAGGGACAAAGCTCACACGTATTATCGGTAAAGAATTAGAGATAAGACGTGTGTTAAGTGAGAGCCATCTCTACAGTTCTGCGTTCGTGGTAGAACGTAGTGAGGTCGTGAATGGTGTCCCACAGCACTTCCGTCTTATTGGTGCAGGGTGGGGACATGGTGTTGGCTTGTGTCAGATTGGTGCTGCTGTAATGGGCGAGAAAGGCTATCGATATGACGAAATCCTTCATCATTATTATCAGACAGCAGCTATTCAAGCACAATACAAATAACGCATACGAAGATGCACGAGGAGCAGAAGATAATCAATGGAATTCCTATTGTAAACCAGTGGCGTAGCTATTGGCTCTGGCTTCCTACGCTCTATTTGACACGTGGACTACCGTATGTTATCTTGTTGATGACTTCATTAGTCTATTTCAACAGAATGGGCTTGTCGAATGGTGCTATCACGCTGACGACATCGTGGTTAATACTGCCCTTTATCCTCCGACCTTTGTTAGGTAGATTGGTCGTTGGCTATTGGAGTAAGTATGCATGGGTAATTCTGACAGAGCTTGTTATGGCACTGAGTCTTGGTGGATTGGCGTTTATGGCATCATCTGTTGATTGGTTTGAGTGGACAGTCTTCTTCTTAATGATAATCGCAACGATGGCTGCCTTGCATGATGTGGCTATTGAAAGACTGTATAAGCGTGAAACGGCCTTGCATAATCGTCCTGCTTTTATTGGTACGCGTGCCATTTCTTATATGCTTTCTATCATTGTGGGAATGGCTATCCCTGTTACGATAGCAGGAAACTTAGAGGTCATTTATAGGACGGTAGCCCCTTCATGGGCAACTATTTTTAGGGTTCTGTCAGTCTTATTGTCCTGTTTGATGCTACTTCATGCTATCATACTTCCCAAAGATAATATTCATGCGAACCTCCCTATATGGACAGGGGTGACACGTCAATGGTGGCATGATGTCAAGGCTGCCTTTGTCCGCCGTCCTCATTATGTGGCAAACTTGTGTTTCCTTTTTGCCTTTCTCATACCCGAAGGGATGTTTTTTAGAATAGCACCACTCTTCTTGATAGATCCAGGAAGTAATGCTGGATTGGCTCTTTCACCACAGGAGTTAGGATTAGTATTGGGAACAGTGGGTACGTTCTCGTTAATTGGAGGCAGTGCCTTAGGTGCTAATTTGGTACGTCGTGACGGCTTGAAGCGTTGGTTGTGGCAGTTTGTTATAGCCTTGACCTTGCCAAAGTTTGTCTTTGTTTATCTCAGTTATTACTTTGTCTCCACCTTATCAATTATCAATTTGTGTGTGATTATCGAACAGTTTGGAGCGGGTTTGGGATTAACGTTTTATGTTGTATGGCTCGCTCATTGTACGAAAGGGGAGCACTCCACATTTACTTATTCAATAGGTACGGCAATAACAGCCTTCTCGTTGGTGATGACAGGATGGTTTACAGGTTTCTTGCAGGAGTATGTGGGCTATCGTCTATTCTTCCTTCTTGTGGCAATGTTGGGTGTTATCAGTTTTATAGTGAGCTACTTTCTCCCTGTAACAAAGGAGATAGGAAAACGAAAAAGGATGGTTTAAATCCATTTAAAACGACGGTTCTGATGTTTTGTTTTCAGCCGTTAACCTTTATAAAAAAGTCATGATTTTATTTGTACCTCACGAAAAATGTTGTACTTTCGCAAATAGATAGTTGTAAAAAACAGTAAATAAAATGAAGATTAAGTATTTCTTAATGGTAGCTGTTGTCGCTTTGATGACAGCTTGTGGTACGGCTTCTAAAGTTCCATTAACGGGTCGTACACATCGTATCAGTATTTCTGATGCGCAACTTCTTAGCCTCAGTAATCAGGAATATACAAAGTTTATGGCATCAGCAAAACGTTCTACTGATGCAAAGAATACTGCTATGGTTCAGCGTGTAGGTCGCAACCTTGCCAATGCGGTGGAGACTTACTTACGTAATAATGGTTATGCTAATGAGATTAACAACTTCAAGTGGGAGTTTAATCTTGTTCAAGACAAGCAGGCTAACGCTTTTTGTATGCCTGGAGGTAAGATAGTTGTTTACGAAGGATTATTGCCTTACACACAGAATGAGGCAAGTCTGGCAATCGTTTTAGGTCATGAGATTGCGCATGCTGTAGCTAAGCACAGTGCTGAACAGATTACAAAGCAGATGAATCAGCAGATGGGAACCAATATATTGGGTACTGTCTTGAACTCTACTGTTGGTAGTGGAGTAGGCGATATCGCTTCACAGGTAGCAGGTGGATACTTCTCTTTCCGTAACTTGAAGTACAGTCGCGATAATGAAAGTGAAGCTGACTACATGGGACTTATCTTTGCTGCGATGGCTGGATATGACCCTGCGAATGCCGTAACATTCTGGCAACGAATGGCTGCTGCAACGAATAGTAGCCGTTCTGAGATTCTGAGCGACCACCCTTCAGATGCTCGTCGTATTGAGAATATCAAGAAGTGGCTGCCAGAAGCAGAGAAATATTATCGTGGTCGTGGCTCTAATCGTGTTTCTTCTACGGGATATTCACAGTCGTCTGGGACATTACATATAGGTGGTTCTTCGTCTTCTAAACGTTCAAACAGACGTTGATAATTTGAACGACCATCATTTTATGATACCTTATTACGGCTATTTGCCTTTTCAAGAACGAAGGCACATAGCCGTAATTTTTATATAGTCAATACTGTTTGATAAAAAAACGTAATGACATTCTTTAGCATATGAAATTTCTATCAAATAAACTTAGTCGTTTTAGGCTCTGAAAAGTAATATTCTTCTGACCTAACAAGTCGTGCTGTTTCATGCTTGAATAGCTTCCTTTTGACAACCGATTAATTCCATTTTGATGGTATATTATAAGCTGACGAGTACTCCGCACCATTGGTGCTAAGCACTAACACGACATGTGCTAAGCCCCAACACGTCATGTGCTAAACACCAATACGTTGGTTGTAGATATGCAGATGGGAGTATTATGGTCATCATAAAGGCTCTCAAAAGCACTAACGGAGAACATATACGTAATGTTTATAAGACGTTATGATTCGTATTATATTGTCATCTTGCAAAGAAATACTTTTCTGATAGTGGTAAGTAGCTGTTATAGTGTTATTTTTTCATTGAAAGATTTGATAGAATCATCTTTTTTTATTATCTTTACAAGCGAATTTAAACCTTTATAGCTATGATGGATTATCTGATACAAAACCTGTGGTTAACATGGTTGTTAGTGGGTCTTGTTTGTCTGATTTTAGAGTTGATGAACGGAGACCTTTACCTTATGTGCTTTGCGATAGGTAGTTTCTGTGCTTCACTTGCTTCTGCATTTACGGATAGCATAGTTGCTCACGTGATAGTCTTTGTCATTTTCTCGGTATTGAGTATATTCTTAGTACGACCGATTGCGCTTAAATATCTTCATCAAGGTGCAGATAACAGACTTAGCAATGCTGATGCGTTGATTGGTCGTGAGGGAAAGGTAACAGATACGATTGAGGCTGGTGGATACGGCAGAGTAAAGATAGATGGTGACTCATGGAAGGCGCAGTCTGTTGATGGAATGGAAATAGATTCGGGTGCTGCTGTGCGTATTTTACGACTTGACTCTATTATCGCAACGGTCGAACGTTGTTAAACAGTAATCTGAACATAATTAAATAACAAATAATAACCTTCGGTTTCTTGCCTCATTAAGATAATAAAATACCAGGGGTGGGGAATTAAAAACTTTAATGCTTATGGATATAATAGCTTATGTGCTGATTGCATTTGTTGTGTTAGCACTCGTTTTTGCCAAGATGTCAATCGTGATTATCTCACAGAGTGAGACAAAGATTATCGAACGTCTTGGTAAGTATTATGCAACCCTTCAACCAGGTATCAATATCATTATCCCTTTTATTGACCATGCAAAGGATATTGTGGCATTGCGTGCAGGACGTTATACCTATACAAATTCAATTGACTTGCGTGAGCAGGTGTATGACTTTGATCGCCAGAATGTGATTACAAAGGATAATATTCAGATGCAGATAAATGCACTGCTTTATTTCCAAATCATCGATCCATTCAAGGCTGTGTATGAGATTAATAACTTGCCAAATGCTATTGAGAAGTTGACACAGACTACACTTCGTAATATCATTGGTGAGATGGAACTTGACCAAACACTGACTTCTCGTGATACGATTAATACTAAATTGCGTGCCGTTCTTGATGATGCTACAAATAAGTGGGGTATCAAGGTGAATCGCGTTGAGCTTCAGGATATTACTCCTCCAGCAAGTGTTTCTGAGGCAATGGAGAAGCAGATGCAGGCTGAACGTAACAAACGAGCAACTATTCTTACCAGTGAAGGACAGAAACAGTCAGCTATTCTCCAGTCTGAAGGTGAGAAACAAGCAGCTATCAACCGAGCTGAAGCTAACAAACAGCAGCAGATTTTGATTGCAGAAGGTGAGGCACAAGCTCGCATTCGTAAGGCTGAAGCTGAGGCTATTGCCATTCAGAAGATTACAGATGCTGTTGGTCAGAGTACGAATCCAGCAAACTATCTTATTGCACAGAAGTATATTTCGATGCTTACAGAACTCGCTCAGAATAACAACCAGAAGACTGTTTACCTGCCATTTGAGGCAAGTAATCTCATGGGTTCTATCGGTGGAATTAAGGATATGTTTAAGTAATGCTTCTTTTAAGTATCGCTTTTGCTGCGAATAATTAAATATAAACACTAAAATAGATGACTACTCCGTAAGCTTCTCTTGCTATAAAGGAACTTACGGAGTGGGTCTTTGAAGAAATGAAAAAACTTTGTATCTTTTGTGGTGCACGTCCTAACTTTATAAAGGTAGCACCAATCATCAGGGTAATCAATAGACTTTCTGAGGAGAATAGTTCTCATAAGGTTTCTTATTCATTGGTTTATGCAGGTAGTGAGAATGATCCTACACTCGAAGATCAGCTCTTTGATAATCTCTCTATTCGCAGGCCAGATGTTTATCTTGGTGTTGAATGTGAGAACTTGAATGAACTTACAGGTCAGGTGATGTCTAAGTTTGAGAAGTATCTACAAGAGAATCCATCTGATGTGGTTATCGTTGTGGACGATCTTGCTTCTACAATGGCGGCTGCTATTGTAACTAAGAAGCAGGCAATCACTCTTGCGCATATTGCAGCTGGTACTCGTTCATTTGATATTACGATGCCTAAGGAAATCAATCGATTGGTGATTGATGGACTTTCAGACATACTCTTTACAGCAGGATTTAGTAATAACAGCATTGCTAACAAGGAAGGTGCAGAACTCTCGAAGGTTTATATGGTGGGTAATATTCTCATTGATAATATCCGCTTTGACCGTGAGCGTATTGAGGGTATGAGGCTTTCGGATATTGACGAGTTGGCAGGTTTACCTTTGAAAGAGGGTAACTACCTTGTCTTTACATTGAACCGTAAGGCGTTGTTGGCTGATCAAGACAATCTTGAACGAATGTTACATGTGTTGAGTGAAACAGCAGGTGATACCCCTATCATTGCTCCTCTACGCGACTCAGCAGTGCAGGTTATCATGGCACTTAGCTTGAAGAAGAACATCAAACTCCATAACCTCCATATCGTAAAACCATTGGGTTATCTTGAATTTGCTTATCTTACAGCTCATGCTAAGGGAATCATTACTGACTCTGGTAATGTTGCAGAGGAAGCAACATTCAATGGTGTGCCATGTATTACGCTTAATAGCTATACTGAACACATTGAGACTGCAAAGGTAGGTTCAAACGTTTTGGTTGGTGAAGACCCAGAACTGCTCCGTTCTTCATTGAGTGATATGGTAGCAGGAACATGGAAGAAATGTGGTGTACCTGAACGTTGGGATGGCCGTTCAGCTGAACGTGTTGTTCAAATCCTACTCGAACGTCATTAATTCGCATTTATATTGAGAGGGGCTTTAACGCTCTTAATGTAGGGACAGTTATTCTTGTTGTTCGCTATTATTATAGAATAGTCGGACAATAGAGGATATCTGTCCTTATTGTTTCTATAGGATAAAAGTGCAAAAGACTAAATGTTGCTTTTATGTATACAGTATTGAGTAATTAGGTTAGTAAGAGATTGTGCAGTAATTAGTGCTTAGCACCATTGGTGTTTACCAACAGCACGATATGTGCGGGGCACTAACACGTCGGCTGAATGTGGGAGGATAGGGATGTTATGGTTATCATCACGAATATAGTATGACGTTAATGGTGAATATATTATGATGTTAATGCTTATCTAATATTGGAGTTGTTTGCCAGGCATATGTATTTCTTAATCCAAGAATTTCTCCTTTCCAGTAATCATAATTATGAATTATGAATTATGAATTCTGAATTAAACAAGTAATTATAATTATGAATTCTGAATTATAAATTATGAATTAAAGAGATATCATAATTACGAATTTTGAATTATGGAATCTGAATTATTTAGTACCTTTGCATAAGTTTTTAAATAGCAAAAGTTTATGCACGAACATATAGATAACTATACTTATCTGACGCAAGCACCAGTTCATCGTGTCATTATCACAATGGCGATACCGACTATCATCTCCATGCTTGTGACGGGATTATACAATATTGCCGATACGTTTTTTGTTGGTAAGATTGATACGCAAGCAACAGCAGCAGTAGGTGTTGTGTTTTCTCTGATGTTCTTTGTGCAGGCAATGGGCTTTTTCTTTGGGCATGGTTCGGGTAATTATATCTCTCGTGAGTTAGGAGCACGTCGTCATGAAAATGCGATAAAGATGGCATCAACAGGCTTTTTTAGTTCGTTTCTTGTTGGAGTAATTGTTCTTATCCTTGGTGAGATATTCCTCACTCCCCTCTCCTTGATGCTTGGAAGTACACCTACCATTCTTCCTTACACGGAAGACTATATGCAAGTCATCCTACTTGGTGCACCTTTCTTGACCTCATCACTTACTTTAAACAACCAGATGCGATTGCAAGGAAACGCCAATTTTGCGATGTATGGTATTGTGACAGGTGCTATATTGAACGTGGTCCTTGACCCAATCCTCATCTTTACTTGCGGTTTGGGTGTTAGCGGTGCTGCGTGGGCAACAGTGATAGGACAGGTTGTATCCTTCGTTATTCTTTTCTTAATGACGCGCAGAGGAGAGAATATAGCCATTCATTTTCGTAATTTCTCACCCTCATTACAGCGTTATAAGGAGATATTCTATGGTGGCAGTCCTTCCATGATGAGGCAGGGATTGGCTTGTATAGCAACGATGTCATTAAACTTAGCAGCAGGTGTTTATGGTGACTCAGCTATCGCAGCGATGAGTATTGTTGGACGTATCGCAATGCTTTCCTTTGCTGTTGTCATCGGATTGGGACAAGGATTTCAGCCAGTCTGTGGCTTCTGCTATGGTGCAGGATTATATGATAGACTGAAAGAGGCTTATAAGTTTACTGTAACTATTGGTACGATTTTTCTTATCGTGTTAGCTATTATTGGCTGGATGATAAGCGGAACGTTGATAGGTGTCTTCCGTGATGACCCCGAGGTGATTGCTATTGGTGTTGTAGCCTTGCGATGGCAGCTTTGTGTTTTTCCTGTTAATGCTCTTATTTTGGCAAGCAATATGCTTGCTCAGACCTGCCGCAAGCCGTGGCGTGCGAACATTTTGGCAGCAGCCCGACAAGGTTTGTTCTTTATTCCGCTGATATTTATTCTTCCATCTTATTTTGGGCTGTTAGGTGTTGAAATGTGTCAAGCCGTCAGTGACGTGCTCTCTTTCACGCTTACAGTACCTATTGTTATTTATACCTTCCGTGAGTTTTCACGTGAAGCAGCAGCAAAGAAAACAACAGTATGAGTACACTTTATATTAAAAATATGGTTTGTGATCGCTGTAAAATGGCTGTTAGCCAAACTTTGCAGCAGGTTGGACTACACCCCCAAAAGGTTGAATTAGGTGAGGTTAGTATTGAGGAAGACCCTTCTTCTGTCCAACTTTCTACCCTTCGGACAGCCCTTAAAGAGCTTGGTTTCGAACTTCTTGACGACCGTCGTCAGCAAACCATCGATCACATCAAGTCTGCTTTAATCAGACTTGTGCATTACCATGATAATCAAAGTTCAACTAATCTTAGTGATTATCTGTCATCTGAACTTCGTCAAGACTATAGTGCGCTTTCAAAACTCTTCTCTGAGGTCGAAGGAAAGACTATCGAAAGATATTATATTGAGTTGCGTATAGAGCGCGTGAAAGAGTTCATTCGTTATGATGAGTTGACTTTGACGCAGATAGCGCTTCGTATGAATTACTCTTCTGTGGCTTATCTTTCCAGTCAGTTTAAGTCAGTAACCGGTATGACTCCCAGTCAGTTCAAGGGGATGAAAGATAATCTTCGAACGTCCTTAGATAAACTTTAGGCTGCTATTTACAAAGTTAAGTCTACTGCTTATAGGTGGAATATAATTTTTGTTCTTACTTTCGGGATGGAAAATAGACAGATGTTAGGAGGAAAGTGAGTATATGTTTAATGATGCAAAGAAGAATATTTTGTTGTAATATTTTACTCGTCATATTTTAATAGAGCACTAATAGCGTTTCAATTAAGCCTTAATAGTCTTCTTAAAGACGCCCTTTAAGAAGCGAACTAACGCCCTTTTGCACCCTTGTTAAGCACCTTTTGAAATGCGATTTTGTAACTAATTGATTTGCTGTTGATTATAAACTCGACTTTTATATCTATCTTTTAGCATTATTCTAAGGCTTTAGCTCGAAATTATGTAATAATTTTTCAACACTTGGATGATGATATTTCAGACTCTTTTCTTACCATGTTATGAATGAACTTCTTGTAGAACCGATGCGAGAAGTTATAATCTTTATCCATAATTCTATAAGACATGATAGATAATATATGTGTAACTTTGCAAACGATAAGAAGAAAATAGAATAGTAATCACATAATATTAATAGAAAGGAAAGACTTATGAAAAAGAATGTTTATGCAGTAAGTGGTATGAAGTGTGTACATTGTAAGGCAAATGTTGAGAATGCCTTAAAAGCACTTAATGGTGTAGTGTCTGCTGAAGCTAATCTTGATGATGCTAATGTCACAGTAGAATATGACGAAAGTAAGGTTAATCCTTCTGAAATCAAGGGAGCTGTAGACAACAGCGGACGCTATGAGCTGAGTTTGTAACAGCTTATTTATACTCTAAAGAGCATACTTTTATGCTCTTTTCATTTGTAGAATCCTTCCCCTTCGCTGGTAAGGGGAAGATA
>ERZ773013.624-NODE-624-length-22180-cov-37.964791_pt1 | contig 22180 bp, 13 predicted proteins | sample MGYA00511670_ERZ773013 | MGnify/ENA primary metagenome ERZ773013 (study PRJEB29015, sample SAMEA2738120) | human oral metagenome | biome: human oral; feature: human-associated habitat; material: saliva | place: China | collected 2257 ... | reverse complement strand
AAGTGTCCATTCTAAAAAATTAATAATTTTACTACTAAAAAACGTTTTCTATTTCTACGACTGTGCTTGACCTAACCATGCTGCCCGGCCAAAGACAACACTATTAACACGCATCGTATGGGGTTCTAAGAAAATCCCCCTTAATAATCGGACTGCAAAGGTACTTATTTTCAACCTTATATAATTGTTTTGGATAGTAAGATTATATGTAGTTTATGATTATTTAACTAAAACACTCGCTCGTTTGAGTCTGTTATTGTGTTTCTCCAAGGTTTTTTCTAATGTTGTTATGGCTCTTTTGAAGTATGGATTGATAAACTAAAGCTCTTAAATGATAAGTCACACAGAGAAAAAGAGCAGACGGAGTTAAATGAATTACGTAGAGGTGCCGATGGCACAAAGAGCGACGGAGGCGTAGCGTACTGAATCCTAAGAATTTTTGGGTAAATACTTTGTGCATGAATCTCTAATAAAGCAAGCAAACAACCTCCGTTTCTCTACGCACCGACGGTGCCTCCGTGCCTTGCATCACTTTGTTTCTAAACCCTCCGTATTCTCCTTTTCTCTGTGTGAGATTACGACAAAGTGCTAAACTTAAGAGGCGAATGTTGTCACTCCAAACCACTGTCAACGCATTATTCTTACGTTTTACCTTATAATATTCGTTGTCGTTAATGTTTGAACTTCTGCCTTACTAAACAGTCAAAATATTGGTCCTAAGACTCTGCGAATGTTTTTAAAAACTTAAAAACAAAGCGGGGAAGTCAAAAATGGTAAAAAAGATAGAGGTTTATCATAGTTTTATTTATTTTTGCAGCGCTATAAAGCTACTTCTTATATCTTGAAAGAAGGGAATAAGGGAGTGGCTTATTATATTATAATAGGTGAAACATAAAATATAAACAAATATAACAGATTAAACAAAGATGAATTTTAAATCTATTTTATTAGGTGCGGCTTTGGCCGTTAGTCCTGTGTTCGGTTTTGCCGACAGTAATATCAAGATGGTTGTCGGAACCTATACTGATGCTGGTAGTCAGGGGTTGTATTCTTTCTCTTTCGACCAGTCTACTGGTAAGGCATCGGGTATCACTTCGTTAAAGGTTGACAATCCTTCTTATTTTACTTTCAGCAAGGATGGTCGTAATATCTATGCTGTTAGCGAGAAGAATAATGCGACAGCTGTTCTTAATAGCATTGGTTACGACCCTGTAAATGGTACTTTCGCTTTTAAGAACTCACAGCTAACGCATGGTGGCGATCCTTGTTATGTGTCTACAGATGGCAAGATTGCACTTACTGCTAATTACTCTGGGGGTACTATCTCTGTCTTCCCAATTCTTAAGAATGGAACACTCGATAAGTCTTTGTTGCAGTTGGGTAGTGTGAAGGGTGGTCCTAACCATTCACGTCAGAACACACCTCACGCACATTGCGCTATCTTTGCACCTGATGGTTATATCCTTACAACCGACTTCAGTGGCGACCGTATTCTTTGTTTCTCTTATAACAAGCGTGATAAGAAGTTAGAGAATCATGGTATTGCGGCTCATGTAAAACCTGGCTCTGGTCCACGTCATCTTGTTTTCTCTCCTAATGGTAGATATGCTTACCTTATGAACGAGTTGTCTGGTAAGGTGATTGTTTATAGTTATAGCGACGGTAAGTTAAAGGAACTTCAGTCTATCGCTGCTGATAACGCTAACGCACGTGGGGGTGCTGATATCCATGTTAGTCCTGATGGTATGTTTGTTTATGCAAGTACACGTCTGAAGGGTGATGGTATCACTATCTTCCGTGTAGGTAATAAGGGTACCTTGACTCGTGTGGGTGCGCAGCTTACTGGTAAACATCCACGCAACTTTGCTATCACCCCAAATGGCAACTTCCTGCTCGTTGCTTGTCGTGATGATAACTCTATACAGGTTTACTCACGTGATAAGGATACGGGCTTGCTTAAGAATACTCATCAGGATATTGTCCTTAGTCACCCTGTTTGCGTGAAGTTCTATCCGGAATAAGGCTCTTTTAGGAGTTTAGGAGATTTCAAGAGGAGTTAAGGAGTTAAGGAGTTAAGGAGTGAAATGGAGTTAAGACGTTAGTCTTTCTTTTTGTGGAGTTAAAGGAGTTAAGGAGTGAAATGGAGTTAAGACATTAGTCTTTTCCCTTTCATTCCTTTACTCTTTTATTTTACTATTGTCTTAACTCCTTAACTCCCTTTCACTCCTTAACTCCTCCAAGAATCTCTTTTATATTACTGTTGTCTTAACTCCTTAACTCCATTTCACTCCTTAACTCCTCCAAGAATCTCCTTTATATTACTATTGTCTTAACTCCCTTTAACTCCTTAACTCCTTAACTTCTCTCGAAATCTCCTTAACTCCTCTTGAAATCTCCTTATCTCCTCCCTTAACTCCTTAATTTTCAGATATAAGGGAAGTGTTAAATATTTAAAATATTCACTTATATATAGCTGCCATATCAATAATAATATGTACTTTTGCACAAAATTTAATAAACGTATTCGAGATAGCTTGCTAAAATAACAGAATCTCAACAGATATCTTTAAGGGTTATTCAGTGTTAAAACGGAATACAATTAACCAGCGATTATTATCAAAATTCTATATTACAATAAAGGTTTATGAAAAAGAAAGATTATGTAAAGCCTAACGCACAGGTGTTAAGCCTTTACACAGACGAGTTTATGGAGGGTGGATTCCATACAGGTAGTACTATGAAGGGTAGCTTGGATGCTGGCTTTGATGGTGGTGACGCTGATTCAAGTAACTCTAATGGCATTACTGAACCAGAGCCTTAAAATTAAGAAAAGTAATAACAAATAAATAAACCATACATGAAACGATTAATTTATTCATGCATTGCTGTTTGCGCATTGATTTTTACAAGTTGCGCTGATCAGGATGTTACAGAAAACATTAATGGCGGTGAGAGCAAACCTGGAGTTACCGTCTCAATGTCTTTGGAAGGTAATATGCAGGGTAATCAAGTTGCGCCTGCAAGCCGTGCAAATACCAATATTGGTTATAAGACAGATGAAGCTACTGGCTTCCCTACACCAGTAGGCTTGTTCGATGCTGTTGGTAACGACGGTAAGGAAATTGCTGAAGGTACAAAGGTTCCTGTTGTTCTTATTTTTAGAAGTACAGATAATAGTCAGTCTATAACAAAGGTAGAGACAAAGTGGACCTATCACAAGGGTGGTAATCTGACTTTGGAACCAAGTGAGACTTTCGATATGGAAGCTGGTACCGACCTTACAAAGGGTAAATGGTATGTATGTGGTATTCTTGGTGGTGAGTTCCTCAAAGGTCTGAATCAAGTAAAAATCAATCCTTTCTCAGAAGGACATGTCGCTAAGGTGAACGGTCAAGAGGTAACATGGGGTGCTAATATCCCTTATATCTTTGGTTGGCGTGAGTTGGTCGCTAAGAGTAAGACAACTTTCAAGGCGAAGGATAACAAACCTGTTCTTTTTAAGCAGTTCGGTACTATCGTACGCCTAAAGGTAAAGAACTTGACAGGTTTCAATTTTAAGTATAATGGTGTACGTATCATCACAAGTAATATTCTTTGTGGTCAGTTCGACCTCAAGGCTTTTGATGATAAGGATCTTGTACCAAACGCATCACTCCACGATACACAGGACACTGAGGTTTCTGATCCGAGAACTAACGACTATCAGAATGTCTTTGCGCCATTCAAGTTCTATCAGCGCCCAATGACAGATAATACAATTAAAGATAACGGACTTTATAAGACAAGACGTTACCGCTTAAAGGGTGAATACATAGCAGACTACAAAGAAGAGAAAGAGAATAAAGATAAGGCTGATAACGATTTAAGCAAGAAATTGAATACTGCACTTACCTATTATGACCACACTTTCCTGAAAAATGAATGGGGTAACAACTTCGATAATGTTCCAAATAATAGTGAAGCACCAAGTTATATCTATGTGTGGATGGCACCACAGACACAAGCTGTGAAGTTGTATAATGATAATGTGGAATCTGCAACAAGCACTAATTACACCGTAGACCGTGTTGCTAAGACGCAGTTCTTACTGATGGCTGTACCTACAGAGACCAGTTCGGCTACTAAAGTTGTGCCTAAGTCTATCAATATGATACCTGCTTACGGTTCGTTAAAACCTTATACATCGGGTGCTAACTATTCTGCAACAGGTGCTGTCGTGTATAAATTCCCTCCATTGAGCTATATAGCAAAGCACGACAACTTTGGTACTGATGCCGAATTGTCGGTTGATAACGATTATAATGTGGCTAATACAAAACGCTATACTTACCAAGAATACGCTGCAAACACAGAGAAGATAAGCGACAAACTGGCATCTATACCGTCTGGATATATGTTTGCTAATAACGAATACTGGCGTAGTATCATTGCACAATACTTTGGTTTTGCTGGCTTCCGTAATGCTGGTGCAAGCTATAAGTATTCTGTCGGCTTTGTTTCTCCTGCTAAATTACCGGGTTGGAGTACCACTAAACTTGTTTTCCATTCCTATTCTAAGGGTGTGAAAGATAGCAACGGCAAACTTATTGCCTATATGATTGGTATGTCGAAAAAGCCCGATTATATTACTAATAGCGGAGAAGGCCAGTTTTATATGGGGCATGTAACAGCTTCTCCAAGACGAGTTAGCGCAGGACTTGACGGCAATCCAACATGGATAGACAATAATAACTATCGCTATACCATACGTTATGAAGATGTAAACGGGGCAGCTGTACTTACCCAGCGTTATCTTGGTCCTCGTTTTGTACTTGATATGGATGATATTGATACAGAAGACTTTTGGGCTGACCCAAGCAATGGTACCACCTATCCAACCGATACTAAGCGTATATTCCCATATGCAGGAGTGAATAGTGCTGCAGAAGCTAATGGTCAAACAATATGGTTCTATGATACGAATACGGTCGGAAAGATGACACAGTATTGGACACCTGACAATACAACAACCAATGGAATATATACTCCTAAGGGTTCTAATAGTAAGGGAGCAATGCTTGGATTGGGTAGCGTTCTACCTAAGCAGTCTGTTACTTTCGTTGGACCTAATGGTGGAGATGAAACTGGTGGCTTCTTCCAGCACTATCTCTACGTGAATGTTCCAGTAAATGGAGATCATGATAATGCTGATTCAAGATACAAGAAAAACTTCATTATGAGTGCTCCTGTCCGTTTGTGGAGAAGTAGCATTCCATACGCTGACTAATTCGCTAACATTAGAATTATCTATAATATCAAGTATCTGTGGTATCCGAAAGGGTATCACAGATATTTTTTTATGTAGGTTTTTAGTTGACGTGTTGATGCTCCGCACATATCGTGTTGTTGGTTAGCACGAGTGGTGCGAAGGCTTAGCACGAGTGGTGCGGAGGGTTAAACACATTGTAATACGTAGGCGAGGGAAATTTAATTAGCTGTTAGAAGCGATTAATCTAAGGAATAGAAAGAGGTAAAGATGTTTTAAGACTATCTATAGTTATTTGTTTGCTCACATAATAACGTCTTGATTCCTTGCAAATACAAAAGAAAGAATGTATCTTTGCTGCAATAAACCTGTATTATACATAATATTTTTTGATATTTATGCAGATGAAGCAATGGTTATACATTCTATTTTTTACTTTGTTGTTTTCAGCTTGTTCGGATAACAACGTAAAAAAATATGTTATAGGAGTATCTCAGTGTTCTGAAGATATTTGGCGTGATAAGCTCAACGACGAACTTGTGATGAGTACCTATCAGCATGATAATGTAACACTGAAATTTGCTTCAGCTAATGATAATGACAGGTTACAGAAACAACAGATTGAACAGTTTATAAAGGAAAGAGTCAATCTTCTTATTGTATCACCCAATCAGATTCATACTATTTCATCGGTCATCGATAAAGCATACGATGCAGGAATTCCTGTTATCCTCTTCGACCGTAAGACCGATTCAAAAAAGTATACAGCCTTTATAGGAGCCGATAACTATGAAGCTGGGTACGAAATGGGACATTTCATAGCGCAACAGCTTGGTGGTAAAGGAAACGTTGTAGAGATAGGAGGATTGAAAGGTTCTTCACCTGCTATCGAGCGTGACCGTGGTTTTACAAAGGCTTTGAAGGCTTATCCTAATATTCATATTGTCGGTCGTTATCATACTAATTGGCAGGAAGAGCGTGGGGCTGCAGTCATGGATAGTATTCTTGTGCAGGGGCAGAAGGTTGATTATGTCTTTGGACAGAATGACCGAATAGCAGCTGGCGCACGAAAAGTGGCGGTGAAACGTGGAGAGAAGGCAATGAGGTTTGTTGGTATTGATGCTCTTCCTGTTGCTGGTGGTGGTATGGAAGATGTGCGTGATGGTCGTTTGGTGGCTTCCTATATTTATCCTACCCGAGGCGACCTTGTTATGCAGTTGGCATTAAATGTCTTGGAAAAGAAGCCATTTCATCGTGATAATTATTTGAAAGGCGCACTTGTCACGAGCGATAATGCCAATGCTTTACTCCTTCAGAATGAAGAGATAATGAAGCAGACAGCTCGGCTTCAGTCGCTTCATGGTAAGGTCGATAACTATTTGGCACAATACAACCATCAGAAAGTTTATCTCGTTCTGTTCAGTATTATCGTCTTGTTGCTTGTGGGTATCATGGTCATCGTTTATCGTACCATTGTAACACGGCATCGAATAGAGGAGGAGACAGTTTCGGCTAAACTCCAGTTCTTTACCAATATCAGTCATGAATTACGCACACCATTGACATTGATTGCAGATCCTGTTGACTATATTATCCGTGACAGTAATCTGAATGCACAACAGCGAGATATGCTTCACATTGTTCAACGTAATGTGGCTGTGCTGACACGCTTGGTTAGTGAGATTCTTGATTTTCGCAAGGTGCAGAATGGAAAGATGAAACTTCATTTGTCTGACTTCGACCTTGTTCAGTGTATGCGGCAGTGGATTGGACTTTTTGCTATCTCTGCACAGAAAAAGAATATCAACCTACAGCTTGAAGCTCCAGAGTCTATACCGATGCGTGCCGACCATGATAAGCTGGAGCGTATCTGCTATAACCTCTTGACCAATGCAATGAAATACACGCCCAATGGGGGTAAGATTACCTTTGCTGCCACTGTGGAAGGCGACAAAGTAAAGATAGAGGTAAGTGATAATGGTATTGGTATCGCAGCCGACGAACAAGCTTATATCTTCAATCGGTTCTATCAAGCAAAGAATGCAGGACAAGGGACAGGAATTGGTTTAGCGCTTGTCAAGGCTTTCACTGACCTACATCACGGAGAAGCAACGGTTGAGAGTAAAGAGGGAGAGGGTAGTAGGTTTACTATTGTTTTGCCACTCTCTCAAGCCGGTGAACTGAGTACTTCAAAGTCTCAGCAGCCATACTCACCAGTTGTGGAAATTAGTTCAACGGAAGAGGTACCTAATCAGGCACGTCATATTGACGACCTTGTGTTGCCAGATGAGGCAGCTCGCCCAGAAGTGTTGATAATTGATGATAATAGTGATATCCGTTCCTATCTTCGCACAGCACTCTCTTCTACCTATAAGGTCAGCGAGGCGGTTGATGGCAAGAATGGACTGGAAATGGCAAGGCGGATAGTTCCCGATCTTGTTATCTCGGATATTATGATGCCTGTAATGGATGGTCTGGAGTTTTGTAGTCAGCTGAAACAAGATAAAGCTATCAGTCATATCCCTGTCATCCTACTTACTGCACGCAGCTTAGACGAGCAACGTGCCGAAGGATATAAGCATGGAGCTGATGCCTATATCGCTAAGCCTTTCTCTTTGGATTTGATCCTTTCACGCATTGACAACCTTATACAAAGTAGGAGAAAACTCACTCTGATGTTCTCAAACACCGATGAAAAGGCTGTTTTTGATAAGTTGTCAAACGAAACAGATAAGACTTTTGTTTCTCAGTTGCGCAAGATAATTCAGGAGAATCTCGGCAATAGTGAATTTAATGTAGAGCGTATTGGCGATGAAATCGGTCTTTCTCGTGTTCAGCTCTATCGGAAAGTAAAAGCCCTGACAGGACATTCTCCTGTTGAAATGCTCCGTAAAGCCCGCCTTATGCGTGCTCGTCATCTGCTCAGGACAACAGAGAAGTCGGTGTCAGAAGTGGCGTATTCAGTAGGTTTTTCTACTCCAAGCTATTTCTCAAAATGCTATAAAAACGAGTTTGGGGAGAGTCCTAAGAAGTAATTTGTATGCAGTTTCTCTTTGAAGAGAATAAAAAAAGGCCCTTTTCTTATAAATCGTTCATTTGCTATAAGGATTCTGTTCAAGTAACATTTGTTGTAGGTAAGGAACGATTTTTTTGAAGGCTTTCTTTTTGATGATAGTAAATTTGCGGCAGAAATTTAATAAATCCAAAATTACTAACATCAATCATTTTCTAAATGGAAAGCCTAAGGAAAATTATTTCGAGTGCAGTATTGCTTATGTTCTGTTCGCTTATATATGCTCAGAACAAGGTTACTGTCAGTGGTACAGTTGTTGACGAGACTGGTTCTCCTGTCATTGGTGCCACAATAATGGAGAAAGGTACAGCCAATGGAACAGTAACTGACATTGACGGTAACTTTAGTTTAAGTACAAATGAGGGTGCACCTCTGACAATCTCTTACATTGGTTATTCTACTATTGAAGCCAAGGCTGCAGCTAAGATGAATATCCAACTGAAGCAAGAAGCCAATGAATTGAATGAAGTCATCGTAACTGGTTATACAACTCAGCGTAAGGCCGACCTTACTGGTGCTGTATCAGTTGTGAAGACTGATGCTGTCAAGACATCTCCTGGCGCCGATCCAATGAAGGCACTTCAGGGACGTGTGGCTGGTATGACTATCACAGACACCGGTTCGCCATCAAGTACTGCAACAATTCGTATCCGTGGCATCGGATCATTCAACTCTTCTCAGGATCCTCTTTTTATTGTAGATGGTGTGCCAATGACAAACGGTATCAATACACTTAACTCTAACGATATCGAGAGCATGCAGGTTCTGAAGGATGCTGCTTCAGCAAGTATCTATGGTTCACGTGCTGCTAATGGCGTTATTATCATTACAACAAAACAGGGAAAGAAGGCTGACAAAATAAAAGTAGACTTTACAGCTAATCTTACTGCTCAGTTTTATACAAAGCAGTCAAAGATGAAACTTCTTGACACTAAGGGTTATGCTACCGCAATGGCTCAAGCTGCACTTAATGATGGTATAGATCCTGTAGCGTACGCAAGCAACTATGGCCTGAACCTCAATGCTGCAGAAGGTGTGGGAATCAGGGTATGGAATCCTACAACAAATCAGTATGTAAACTATACTATAAATGGTCTCTATGACGGTTTTATCAATGCTAAGCGTACCATGATGTTCTCAGATACAGATTGGGTTAGAGAAATTTCTCGCACAGGTTTCTCCCGTAATTACAGCGTATCTATCTCTTCTGCTACTGATAAGTTAACATCGATGCTCTCTTTGGGTTATAAGAAAAATGATGGTATCCTGAAGTACACAAACTTCTCAAGTATTCAAGCTCGTTTGAATAACTCGTACAGGCTCAATAACATCCTCAAAGTTGGTGAGAACTTCACTATAAGCTACAACAAACAGGTTGATGGTGCTCCTATGGAGAATGCTCTGAAGATAAGCCCAATAGTACCTGTCTATGAAAAGAACGGTGTTACATTTGGTGGTCCTGTTGGTGGTATGAGCGACCGACAGAATCCTATGCGCGAACTGTATCATAATAAGGATAATCATCTTGACTATTGGCATGTATTCGGAAATATGTATGTTGACATTACCCCTGTCAAGGGGCTGTTGTTTCGCTCAAATTTCGGAGTCGACTATACTACATCATTCATTAATGCACTGACGCATACCTTTGCATCAGATGTCGTGAATAACAATACAGCAAGAACCGACCTTGGTCAGACCAACAATACTAATTACACATGGTCTAACACTCTGAACTATCTCTTTGATATAAAGAAAGCTCATCATTTCAATGTACTTCTTGGTTCAGAAATCAATAAGCAAACTTATCTTGATTTTCATGCTATTTCTGAGGGATATGCTCTGGAGTCAGTGGAATATATGTACCCAAATGCAGCAACTGGTACAGCTCGTAACACTGGTGCAATGGTTGGATACCGTCTGGCTTCATTCTTTGGTAAGGTTGACTATAACTACAACGACTTGCTTCTTGCATCTTTCACACTACGTCATGACGGTTCAAGCCGTTTTGGAAAGAACAACCGTTGGGGTAATTTCCCTGCAGCATCACTGGGTTTCCGTATCTCACAGCTACTTAAAAAAGACTGGCTTGACGACCTGAAGCTTCGTCTTTCTTGGGGTAAGACCGGCAATCAAGGCATTGACAATAATGCACACTATGGCTTGTATGTTGCGGACTATGGTCTTGATCGTACTACATCAACAGCCTACGACCTCAATCTTGCAGGTAGTGGCACCTTCCCATCAGGCTATCGTGCAATACAGACAGCTAATGAGAACTTGAAGTGGGAGACAACCACACAATATAATATAGGTATTGACTATAGTCTGTTCCGTAGCAGTCTTTATGGAACAGCCGATTTCTATATCAAGAACATTACAGACATGCTTATCAACCCAGGATACCTTGCAGCAAAGGGAGAGGGTGGAAGCCAGTGGCAGAACGGACCATCGCTTCGCGACTGGGGTATGGAATTTACCTTAGGTTACCGTAAGAACTTTTCTAATGGCTTAGGCATCGATATTAATAGTAACATTGATCTCTTCCGTAATCGTGTTACATCTCTTCCAAAGACAACAACAGGTGCTTATGCACACACCTCAAAGCAGAATATTGTTGAGGCAAAAAAACCTTATGGTAGTATTGTAGGATATGTTGTTGACGGACTCTTCCAAAACCATATGGAGGTTTATGCGTCAGGTCAGCCTAACGCTCGTGTAGGTGGTCTGAAATATGCTGACCTGAATGGGGATGGACGTATCAATCAGGATGACCAGACATGGATAATGAATCCCGTACCTGCATTCTCTTATGGTCTGAATGTTGCGCTGACTTACAAGAACTTTGATTTCAGTATGTTTTGGCAAGGTGTAGCCGATCAGGATATCTACAACAATCAGAAATTCCAGACAGATTTCTGGAGTATAACTGATGCAGGTTCAAACAAGGGAAACCGTATGCTTAATGCATGGACATCCGATAATACTGATTCTTCAATCCCAGCTCTGACAACTAACAATACTGCTGACGAAGGTCGTGTTTCTACGTATTATGTTGAGAACGGTTCTTACCTGAAGCTCCGCACACTGCAACTTGGGTATAATGTTCCTGAGAAGTTTATCTCAAAGCTCAAGATGTCCAGCCTCAGAGCATATATCTCAGGTCAGAATCTTCTGACACTCAAGAGTTCCAGTCTGACATGTTCAGATCCAGAGAATCCAAGCTGGGCTTATCCATTGGCCACATCTATTTCGTTTGGTCTGCAGGTAGGATTCTAAAGATAAAACGATATGTTCATCATAAAAGATTATAACAATGAAAACAATCATATATAATAATATCAAAAAGGCTTGTATGACTCTTTGCCTGGTAGGTTCCTTGGCAAGTTGTAACGATTATCTGGAGTATAAGCCAACAGCTGTTGTCGATGAGCAGCAGGCATTCCAAAACCCAGACGAGATGGTGAATAGTGCTTATGCCATGCTGGGTGATGACTGGTATGGATACCCTTTCAATCTCTGGACATATGGTGATGTGGCGTCTGATGATGCTCTTAAAGGTGGTTCAGGAACAACAGATACAGATTATCATCAGGTGGAGGTATTCACAACTCTTACCCCTACATTAGGACATCTTGACGAGTTGTGGTATCATCTCTATATTGCTGTCAGTCGTTGTAATCGTGCTCTCGTGGCACTGCAGGATAATGGTGAGGCGAAACTCGGCGCTGAGACAACAAAACAGCGTATTGCTGAGGTAAAGTTCCTTCGTGCTCATTTCTATTTCAAACTTAAGATGGTGTTCAATAAAGTGCCTTGGATTGACGAGGATGCTTATCGTAATAACAGTCAGGAGCAAATTAAGAATGATGAGTACACAGCAGAACAGCTATGGGATAAAATCATTGCTGACTTTAAGGAGGCTTATGATGTTCTTCCAGCAACGCAGTCTCAGGGCGGACGTGTCAATAAAGTTGCTGCCGCCGCTTATCTTGCAAAATGTTATCTTGAGAAAGGATGGGGTGACGGCTACGAGGGTAGCACTGGTGCCAACTTTGTCAATAAGGAGGATATGAAGAAGGTTGTTGAATACACTGATGTAGTGAAGAGCTCACAATATGGCTATCTTGAGGACTATGGTGACATATTCCTTCCAGAGTATCACAACAGTAAGGAAAGTATATTTGCAGTACAACATTCTAATTACGAGGATGACCACACAACTTACGGACGTGGCAACTGGTCAAATCTTCTTAATGGTGTATGGGGTATTTGGTCATGCGGATGGGATTTCCATAAGCCATCACAGAACTTCGTAAATGCTTTCAAAACTCACAACGGACTTCCACAGTTTAATGACTATGCGGATGAAAATGCCCATCCAGTAAATGGAGCACCATCATCTCAAAAATGGGATCCAAGATTGTTCCACACAGTGGGTATGCCTTCATTCCCTTATAAGTACGAGGGAGCCTACACTCTGACAACTGCAAACTCACGTACGCCTAACACCTATGGTTATTATTGTTCTATGAAAGAGGTTCCGCAGCGTTCAAAGGGAGAGACATACAACAGCCCATGGCAGTCTTTCGCAATGAATGACTATGTAATTCGCTATACCCAGTCAATGCTTGACCGCGCTGAGGCTCTTATCGAATTGGACCGTTTTGTTGAGGCACGCCAGATTATCAACGATATCCGTCAACGTGCAGCCAACTCCATCAATAAGCATATCTCTTATGCCGCTAATCAGTGTGAGATAAGTCTCTATCCTGATACATACTTCCAGAATAAGGAGAAGGCACGTTTGTGTCTGCGCTGGGAGCGTCGTCTGGAGATGGGTATGGAGCATGAACGTTTCTTCGATCTCCGCCGCTGGGGTCTTCTCTCAACAACTCTAAACAATTACTTTAAGAAGGAGCAGAACGATGAGTACAATGGACAGAAGTATGCGCAGTATTATAAGGGTGCACATTTCACGCCAGGCAAGAACGAGTACTTCCCTGTACCTTATCCACAGTTGTATTACATCCCAGGACTTTACTCTCAGAACAGAGGATACTAAGTTAGAGAAAAGAAGTAAAATAGACAGAAATTATGAAAAAGATATCAATCATATTAACGGTATTGGTTGCGCTTATCTTTACTGCTTGTCAGGACAAGGATATCGAAAGAGCTCCAATGCGCCTTCAGGCTATCAATGCTGAAGAGATAACAGGTAATCTTACAGGTGATGACTACACATGGACATGGCCACAGCTAACACCAGGCCAGTCAATGTATGTTATGGTTTATGAAGGAAGTACATTGCTTTCTTCGGAGACTGTGACAGGCAACAGTTTTACGCACAAGAGTGTTCAGACCAACGTTCCTTTTGTTTATGTCTTCAAAGTCAGCGACGGTGATAATGTCTCTTCTGGTGTAGTAAAGAATTATACACGTGAGGGTGCAACACAGATTACAGGTCTTTCTATGTCACAGGTTGAGAAGGGACGTGGATATGACGCTGCCATCACATGGAATAAAACTACTGATGCCACATCCATCGACTTAATAGCTACCAATGGCACACGGACTATTCATGAGACCCTCTCAGGTTCTGTTTATAGCTATACAATTCCTAACGTAGTATATGGCGACACATGGAACGTTACTCTGCGTGCTATCAACGATAAAGGAACTTCAATGGCAACAACGTCAAGCCTGAAGATTGGTAAGACGGCTATCGCATTCCTCAGCATATATGCTACGCCAGAGGAACTCATTGCTAATGGTGACGATGACGAAGCGTCTGCATGGCTGTGGCTTCATAAAACATATCCTAACGCACAGTTCGTTTATTTCGGTAATATTAAGTCGGCTACCGACATGGAGCCTTATCGTGTGGCATTTTGGTTGCGTGACCTTGAGCAAGGTACAGAGGATGATGTATGGAGGCTTCCAGCGGTTGTGAACTCTGCAACACCTTACATCTCAGAATGGTACAAAAATGGTGGAAATATACTGCTCTGGCAGCATGCAACAGCTTACCTCACTAACCTTGGTCGCTTTGAGCAAAGCCTATTCCGAGGAAATGACCATACTATCGGTATTGGACGTGGTGGTATCAATAATGATAGCTGGAGTATGGGTGCATGTTTGAACATCGAAGGAAGTCTCATAGACTTCACTACTCACCCTATCTATAAGGGGATTCCAGTACGTATTTCTAACGGCATCAAACTCATTGATATGAAGGGACCTGGATGGACAGAGGATCATAACTGTCTATACTTCAATATTCCTTCTGTACTGTCTGGCATAGCAAATGACAAACTCTCTGCCTATACTACAATAACAGAGACTTACGGCATATATCCTCTTGGCGTATGGGATTCGCAAATAAGGTCAGTTTCACAACTCAATGTATGGGAATGCCGTCAGGGCAACAGCGACTTCAAGGGTACAGCAATCTGTATCGGTAATGGTGGTTGCGAATTCTCTATGCGTAATGCTGATGGCTCTGCAGATGTAAGTGCCCATCCAAAGAACAACGTCAACCAGGAGTCAATCCTCAAGTTGGCTAAGAATAGTATCGAATATCTCAAAACTCGCTAACAAAACATTCTATATCAAAAGTTATGAAGCAAATACTTATAACTACTTTGCTTATACTCATGGGATGCGTCTCGTCGGTAGCCCAGAGTCAGGTACAAGTTCTTAGTGAGCGCCATGCTATGCAGCGTATCTCTGGGCAGAAGAATTATCTTATGTTGCCTGTCGAAGAGGCCGAGGAAGGGGCACATATAAAGATAATTTATAATAACAAAATTGTCAAGGAATTCAATGTTCGTCTTGCTGTCAACAAGGTGGACTATTATGTGCCTGTAGACATTTCAGTAATTAATGGTAAGGATGCACTCATTGACGTGGACTTTGGGGATGGCCGCAACAGAAGACATAGTGATATAAAGAACTATGTATGCTGGACAAAAATTGATTATACAGATAAGATAGATACGGCCAATCGTGAGACACGCTGGCGTCCTATATATCATCATACCCCTACATACGGATGGATGAACGACCCTAATGGTATGTTTTATAAGGATGGCGTGTGGAATCTCTACTTCCAATATAACCCTTATGGCTCAACATGGGAGAATATGACATGGGGACATTCCACGTCTACTGACCTTGTGAACTGGACATATCAGGGCGATGTAATAGAGCCTGATGCCTTAGGTACAATATTTTCTGGTTCTTCTGTAGTTGATTATAAAAACACTGCCGGATTTGGAGAAGGGGCCATCATCTCTTATTACACCTCTGCAGGTCAATCACAGACTCAGAGTATGGCATATAGTATTGACAATGGTATGACTTTCAAGAAGTATTCTGATAATCCTATATTGACAAGTAATCTTCCTGATTTCCGTGATCCAAAGGTTCTTTGGAATGATGAGGCTTCTCACTGGAATCTTATTCTTGCAGCAGGACAGCAGATGAATATATATAGCTCAAAGAACTTAAAAGACTGGAAGTTTGAGAGCTCTTTTGGAGAGGGATATGGTAATCATGGAGGTGTTTGGGAATGTCCTGACCTCTTGAAGATGGGAGACAAGTGGCTCCTTATTTGTAATATCAATCCTGGTGGACCTTTTGGAGGTAGTGCAACTCAATACTTTGTTGGTTCATTTGATGGTCATAAGTTTACTTGCGAATCAAAACCTGAGGTGACAAAGTGGATGGATTACGGAAAAGACCATTATGCAACAGTTTCTTTCAGCAATGCTCCAGACGGTAGAATCGTTGTTCTTCCTTGGATGAGTAACTGGCAGTATGCTAATCAGGTGCCTACACAACAGTATCGTTCTGCCAATGGTTTGCCACGAGAACTCAGTCTCTTCACTTATGAGGGAGAAGACTATGTTTGCGTAAAGCCATCTCCTGAGGTATTTGCAGCCTTTGAACAGAAACCTACAGGAAGTCTTCAGTCTGCTGCTTATCTTGAAGTTACAAATATAAAGAGTAATGCTTCTATCGTACTCAGCAATGATAAAGGCGAGAAGGTGGCGATGGTTTATGATGAAAAGAACAGAACGTTCTCTATGGATCGAACAGAAAGTGGTTTGACAGACTTCAACAATGACTTCAAAGCAAAAACCACAGCACCTACCTATGGAACTATAAAGAAACTTCAGATTTTCGTAGACAATAGTAGCATCGAAGCTTTTGATGCTGACGGAAAGATGTCAATGACCAATCTTGTGTTCCCTAACAAGCCTTATGACAAGATCCTTGCTAAGGGCTGTAAGGTAAAGGTATATAACTTGAAGAAATAGATAATAGCACGAGTTAAGATTTAATATTTCGTTCATTTACCGCAAAATAAACTCTTATAGTAACATTTGTTGCGGTCAATGAACGGAATTTAAAACGTGTTTCTTGCGTAAAAACTTAACTTTGTAATCGATATTAAGACAATCACTTTACACAAAACTAAAAATTTTAAAGATTATGTCGAAAACCAATAAGCTCGCTCTCTTGCCCGTAATGCTTTGTTTTTTTGCGATGGGTTTCGTTGACTTGGTAGGTATTGCCTCCAACTACGTAAAGAACGACTTGCAGCTGTCGGATTCTACAGCGAATGTCTTTCCGTCCCTTGTTTTCTTCTGGTTCCTTATTTTTTCCGTACCAACAGGTATGTTGATGAATAAGATTGGACGTAAAAAGACAGTGCTTATCAGCCTTGTTGTTACCTTATTCTCTCTTCTCCTGCCAATTTTCGGCGAGTCATACGGCTTAATGCTCGTATCGTTTTCATTGCTTGGAATAGGCAATGCGTTGATGCAAACATCGTTGAATCCACTGGTGTCAACGGTGATGAAAGGTGGAAATTTAGCTTCAACACTTACTTTCGGACAGTTTGTTAAGGCTATCGCATCCTTTATGGCACCTTATCTTGCTATATGGGGAGCGCAGGCAAGCATTCCAGCCTTTGGTCTCGGATGGCGCGTTCTCTTCCCAATTTATCTGATAATTGGTACAATTGCTACGCTGTTACTCTTCTCAACGCCTATAGAAGAAGAACCTATTGAAGGTAAAGCAAGTTCTTTTGCAGAATGTTTCAGCCTATTGGGTAAACCTATTGTGTTGCTTAGTTTCTTGGGTATTATGTGCCACGTAGGTATTGATGTAGGAACAAATACCACGGCGCCAAAGATTCTGATGGAGCGTTTAGGTATGTCATTGAACGATGCAGCCTTTGCAACTTCTCTCTACTTTATCTTCCGTACCATCGGATGTCTGACTGGCTCTTTCTTCCTTCGTGTAATGAATAACAAGCTATTCTTTATTATTTCGGTTACGATGATGGCACTTGCTATGTGTGGAATGGCTGTGGGAACGTCAAAGACTGTACTGTTTGTGGCGATTGCTCTTGTTGGTTATGGTAACAGTAATGTCTTCTCAATGGTCTTTGCACGTGCTTTACAGAGTGTTCCAGATAAGCAGAACGAAGTGAGTGGATTGATGATTATGGGACTTTTCGGTGGTACTATCTTCCCTCTCTTGATGGGATTTGCCAGCGATGGCTTCGGTCAAGTGGGAGCAGTTATTGTAATGGCGATAGGTGTACTCTACCTTTTTTCGTATATTCCAAAAATGAATAATAAATAAAACAGATATGAAACAGTTAATCGTTGGCCTCGGAGAGGCATTGTGGGATTGTCTTCCTGAGGGTAGGAAGCTGGGTGGTGCACCTGCAAACTTTGCTTATCATACAGGACAGTTTGGGTATGATTCGTTGGCTATTAGTGCTGTCGGAAATGACGTCTTGGGTAAGGAAACCCTCGATGAATTCGATAAAAAAGGAGTAAAGTACTTGATGCCAGAGGTGGATTATCAGACGGGAACGGTGCAGGTAGAACTCGACAGTGAAGGTATACCTACTTATGACATCAAGGAGGGAGTAGCTTGGGATAACATACCGTTTACTCTCGAGGTTGAAGAAGCAGCCAAGAACTGTCGTGCTGTATGCTTTGGCTCACTTGCACAGCGTAGTAGTGTAAGCCGCCAGACAATACAGAAATTCCTCGAAGCAACGCCAAAGGATTGTCTCAAGATATTCGATATCAATCTTCGTCAGAATTTCTATACAAAGGAGATTATCACTAATTCGCTCCAGCATGCCAATATCCTCAAGATTAATGATGAGGAACTTGTGTTGATTGGTCGTCTTTTCGGTTATCCAGGTCTTGATATAGAGAATAAGTGTTGGCTGCTTTTAGGAAAGTATCACCTTGATATGCTCGTGCTGACTTGTGGTGTCAACGGTTCGTATGTCTTTGCGCCAAACCTCAAGTCGTTCCAAGAAACGCCAGCGGTTGAGGTTGCTGATACCGTGGGGGCAGGTGATTCCTTTACGGGTGCTTTCACTTCAGCCATCCTTTCAGGCATGCCAATCACCGATGCTCATAAGTTAGCAGTGGAAGTTAGTGCGTATGTCTGCACGCAGAATGGTGCTATGCCAAAACTCCCTAAGGAACTATTAGACAGAATTAAGTAATTTATTCCTTTCTCTGATACGTGATATTGTTTCCGTGTGGGAAATATTTATTTATCGTACGTATCTTAATAGGCAAGGGATAAGTGGTATTTAGATAAAGTACATGGTCCGAACTGATTGAGTGAAGGATAACTTTTCTCGATTAATTCGGGCTTTTTAGTGTGCCATTCTTAGAGTTCTTAATATGTAATTTATGCCCTCCTTTTCCATTAAATACCCCTCCTTTCGAATTATTTTCATGAAAATAAATCTTTTTTTTCATGAAGATAAATATTTCTTTTCACGTAAATAATTATTTTTCTTCATGAAAGTAATTCGTAGTGAGTGTCAGGTTGTAGCTGTTTCTGTTGGAAATATATAATAAAAAATGGGATAGTATCAGCATGAAGCAGATACAATCCCATTTGATAAGTTAATCAACAGTAAAGAAGATGGTTTTAATCTTCCCAGATATTAGTTGTGTTTTGCTCGGTGAAAGGATTCGCCTTGCTTCCTGCTTCACCAGGACCACCTGTATCAATATCGTCTTGACTCTTTTCATTTGGACTGCCTGTACTTCCAATACTTGCTGAGTCTGTTGTTTTGCTGTTACATATAAACTTTTCAGTAATAACGGCATGAATATCCGTCATTGGCTTTATATATATTGTTTTCATCATGACTTTTCTTTGTTTAACGAACGATGTACTTCTTTCCATTAACGATGTAAACTCCCTGTGGCAATGCTTTCAGGTTAATTATGCCCTGCTGTACGAGCTGTCCCGTAATGGTATAGACCTTTCCCTGCTGCATGTCGTGTACTGCTGGCATAACAGGAAGCGTGTCAATAGCAGTTGTTTGCCCGTCAATGCTTTCTAAATAATAGCTGATTGATGGCTTCGCATTCGCACCATTGTCCTTATCCATCAAGACGCAAGCCGTGTAAGGAGTCCATATTCCGCTGCCAGACTTAATCCACTTGTAAAAACCGTTCTTATATTGGGTCTCATTGTCACCTGAATAGTAATAATAAGAAAACTGCTGCAATGGCTTCGCATTTTTATAATTACCAATGAAAGTATAGGTAACACCGTCTGCAATCTTTACAACCTTTTGAGCATCCAAACTTTCCTGTTTCTCTTCTTGTTTCTTGATACCCACGATGGTTGTTTTCACACCCTCCTGCGTTCCCTTGTGTAGGGAAGGGTGAATCATGTAAGGATGGTGAGCCTTTGTCTCTGTTACAGGCTGCTTAAATTTCAGTGTGACAATCTTGTCATTATTAGGTTTTGTAACAACTTCTACATCGGAGAACTCTACAACCTCAACTTTTGAACCGTATGCACTCTTGAGCTGCTGGGCTGTCATGTCAAATGGCAGACACATTGTGTACCACTTGCCGTCTACACGTTTGTTGTCATCCCATGTGTCATCTTTTATTTTGCCTGTAAGTGCGAAATTCCTCCAGCCTGCATAATCACCAGATGTTAAGGAAAACTTGCCATCTTCAAATGTAGGCCAGCAGCCACCATTCTCTGCAGCAAAATTTTTTGTTGAACCTCCTAATGAACGTGAATTCTCATTTACATAGTTCTCGTATGCAGCTTCAGGATAATGTAGCATTGTGAAAAGCTTACCAGTCTCTTGATTTGTATAGAACTCTCGTTTTACAGGAGTGATATTGCCAGGATTGTCATATTTGAAATTACTTACAGTATTGGGACCAAAAGCTTGGTTTCCAGCTTTTGTGTTTGTTCCTAATACATATACATCTGTAAGTGCTTTGTTGTTTTGGAAAGCGAATGTCTCAATATTCTCGACACTTGCAGGAATTGTAATAGTCTTCAGTTTCTCGCATACGAAAGCATTTGCCTCAATTACTTTCAGCGTGTTAGGAAGGTGGATGGCTTCAATTGCTGCGCCATTGAATGCACCATTACGGATATATTCAACCCCTTCTGGTAACACAATATCCTTTAAGGCTGAGCATCCATAGAATGCATTAGTGCCAATTTCTTTCCATCCTGTGCCAAAGTCAACAGATGTGAGATTTGTGCTGCGTTCTAATGCGTATTGTAATAACTGACTATTACCATTCTTATCAACCTTACCTAATTTGACAGTCTTGAGGGATTCCCCAAAGGCTTGTGCTCCTATTTTAACACTACGTGAATCATTATCAGGAATAATAACATGTTCTATTTTACATGATGCGGTCGTAAGGCATTGTTGTGGTATGTTTGTTGTTGTACGTGGAAATGTGATAGTTTTCAAGTTATCCATATACTTCAGATTGACTAAATCGTTATCATTCGTGAAGTTTGCGAACTCAAGATCAAGCGTGTTTAGGTTAGGAAAATTGTTCTCTTCTTCTGCCATACCACAGATGCGTTTCAAATCCTCACTGCTCATAGTTACTCCAGGTTTGGTTACAACTTTCAATTTTGTTGTATTCAAGTAAGGGGCTATTAGGCTTGAAGCCTCATATTGTGCGTACCCTTTCTCCGTAAACTCATTGTTAATGTCGCCAGATGCTTCGAGCGTGAAGACCACCGTCCCGTCAGCTTCTTTAGTTACATTTAGCTTTGCCCATGTTGCCTGCAATGTAATGATTGACAGAGCCAACATTAAGATTAATCTTTTCATTTCTTTTGTCTGTTTTTTTATATTTATAGGTTACTTAAATCCAATAAATTATTCTGCAAGTTTCGACATGAAACTGCAGATTGTTGTTGTTTGATTGGATGTTTGCTGCGAATAGTCGCTTGAAATTATTTTGTAATATCTCTAATTTTCTGCAAAAGTATTATTATTATTTAATATATTGAGTTTTACCTCCTTTATATTTAATATAACTTAACATAAGTTATCCTTGATTTTGATAAAAGTAATAAAAGGTAGCAATAAGTCTTTTGAAAAGCCAACAAGAGGCACATTCTGATTTGCGTTTTCATTTTTTTTATGTAAGTTTGCAGACCCGTAGACATTACTACACGATGAAATCGGGAAAGACAAACACCAAGAACCTAAAGTATAACATATCATTATATGAAACCAAACTTAACAAAGACACTTCTGCCCATAGCTGCATTGGCTTGTGGACAAGTTAACGCAATGGTGCAGAAACACCAGCAACGTCCAAACATCATTTATATCATGTGTGATGATATGGGCTATGGCGACCTTGGATGCTATGGTCAGCAGTACATCCTTACACCGAATATTGACCGTATGGCAAAGGAAGGTATGCGCTTTACACAAGCGTATGCGGGTGCTCCGGTGAGTGCTCCATCGCGTGCCTGCTTTATGACAGGACAACATTCTGGACATACGG
>ERZ773013.616-NODE-616-length-22323-cov-11.464388_pt1 | contig 22323 bp, 16 predicted proteins | sample MGYA00511670_ERZ773013 | MGnify/ENA primary metagenome ERZ773013 (study PRJEB29015, sample SAMEA2738120) | human oral metagenome | biome: human oral; feature: human-associated habitat; material: saliva | place: China | collected 2257 ... | reverse complement strand
AACGCGAAGATGCCATTAAGAGCTTCCTATTTTTCTGTCTTATACGCTTTTTGCAGCGGTGTAATTTGTGCTAAGCGGGCATGATCGATTTGTTCGGCAATTAAATGGGCTTTCCCTTGTGCGCGGTACTCGGCGGCAATTTTGCCTGCATCTACTTGGTTGGCGGCCTCAAGTAAGGCCAGCCAGTGTTCGCGTTGCGGATAGGGGGCATCTTCAAGGTTCAGACGGCCTTGTTTGTCGGCCACGCAGACGTTTAAGGCCGTCTGAAAACGTTCGGGGCGGCGGAATGCGTCGGTTTTTTTCAAAACATTCAAAATGGTTTTGCTTTTGAACTGCCCGACTTGATGGAACATGATGTGCCAACGGCAGACAAGTTCGGCAAGCTCGGCGCAGTGTTTGGGTGCGCGCAGGCGTTGATTGACTTCGCGGACGGGTTCGACGCCGTTGACGTCGTGTCCGTAGTGTTTGGGCAGGATGTCGGCCGGTGTTTTTGCCTTGCCTAAGTCGTGCAATAAGGCGGCATAGCGTTCGGCGAGGGACAGGTTCATTTCTGCGGCTCGTTGTACAACCATCAGCGTATGAATACCGCTGTCGATTTCGGGATGATAGTCGGCGCGTTGCGGTACGCCGAAAAGGGCATCAAGCTCGGGCAGCAAAACTTTGAGTGCGCCGCATTCGCGTAAAACTTCAATCATTCGGCGCGGATTTTTCTCCATCAAGCCTTTGGCCAATTCCTGCCAGACGCGTTCGGCAACCAAGGCATCGGCTTCACCGTTTTCTACCATTTGCCGCATCAGCGACATGGTTTCATCGGCAATTTGAAAACCATAACGCGCGGCAAAACGGGCGATACGCAAAATACGCACGGGGTCTTCGGCAAAGGCAGGCGAAACGTGGCGCAGGATGCCGGCCGCCAAGTCTTGTTGTCCGCCAAAAGGATCGATGATCGTGCCGTCTGAATCTTGAGCCATGGCATTGATGGTCAGGTCGCGGCGCATCAGGTCTTGTTTCAGCGTAACGTCTTTATCGGCATGAAAGCTGAATCCGGCGTAGCCTTTGGCGGTTTTGCGCTCGGTACGGGCGAGGGCGTATTCTTCGTGACTGTCCGGATGGAGAAAGACTGGAAAATCCTTGCCGACAGGTTGATAGCCTTGAGCCAACATGGTTTGCGCATCTGCACCGACGACTACCCAGTCGCGGTCCTTGACGGGCAGGCCTAACAGATGGTCGCGGACGGCGCCGCCGACAAGATAGGTTTTGATGGTTTGTGTATTCATATAAAAATCGAACGATATAAAAAGGCCGTCTGAAAAGCCGTATTGGGTTTTCAGACGGCCTGAGTCAGAACGCTATTATGAGGCTTTAGGCTTGTTGCCGTCGATGATTTTCAAACCGGCGGAGACCAAGCTGCCGATGTCGGCAACGTTGGCGGGCATAATCAGCGTGTTGCTTTCTTTAGCCAAATTGCTGAAGGCGGCAACGTATTGCTCGGCAACTTTCAGGTTGACGGCTTCAGCACCGCCCTCGGAGCGGACAGCCTCGGCGATTTTGCGGATGGCGTCGGCGTTGGCTTCGGCCACCAGGCGCAGGGCTTCGGCTTCACCTTGTGCGCGGTTGATGCGGGCGATTTTTTCACCGTTTGATGCGTTGATGGCGGCTTGCGCTTCACCTTCGGATTGTTGGATTTCTGCTTCGCGCTGACCGCTGGCAAGGTTGATTTGCTCGATTTTACGGCCTTCGGATTCGGCGATGCGGGCGCGTTTTTCACGTTCGGCGGTAATTTGCGCCTGCATAGAACGCAGGATTTCTTGCGGCGGAACCAAGTCTTTGATTTCGTAACGCAATACTTTCACACCCCATGCGCCTGCCGCTTCGTCGAGCGCAGAAACGACGATGCTGTTGATTTCGTCGCGCTCTTCAAACGTTTTGTCCAACTCCATACGGCCGATAACCGAACGCAGCGTGGTTTGGGCAAGTTGGGTAATCGCCATGATGTAGTTGCTGGAGCCGTAAGAAGCGAGTTTCGGATCGGTTACTTGGAAGTAGATGATGCCGTCCACGGTAAGCTGGGTGTTGTCGCGGGTGATGCAGACTTGGCTGGGAACGTCCAAAGGCACTTCTTTGAGCGAGTGGCGGTAGGCGACGCGGTCAACGAAAGGAATCAGGATGTTTAGACCGGCGGTCAGCGCGTTGTGAAATCTGCCGAGGCGTTCAACGACGTAAACTTCCTGCTGTGGCACGACGATAAAGGCTTTGAAGCCGAAAATTACAACGACAAGCAACAGGATGACGGGGAAACTGTATAAAAATTCCATTGTTTTTTCCTTATGCGGTGAGAGCAAAAATTAATATTAATAGGTGAATATTTTCAGGAAGGGTAATTAATTCGCCCATGATGCTCCTTTCGATTTTATCAATCAATTGAAACGAATGAGTAAAACATTACCGTTTTTACCAGTAATCACGGCAGTAGAGGTCGTCTGAACGGCATCGGCATTTTCAGCCTGCGCCTGCCAGTACGTTCCCCGATACGAAACTTCATAACAATCGCCGTGAAGGCGGCGGAGGATTTGAACGGTCTGTCCGATGTCCAAATCATCGTTCAATTCTTGGCGGGGCGTAGTTTTTTTGAATTTACTGTGTACCACCCAGATACCGACGGCGGATAAAACGGCTGCCGCAGCGACGGCAATCGAAGTATTACCGGTCAGCCCATACACCAATCCTGCGCCAAACAAAGCCGCACTGACAACCAAGAGATATACAGTACCGACAAACAGCTCGACAATCAGGACGGCGGCAGCGGCAATAAACCAAGTGGTCATGCGGGATTCCTTTCATTATCAATGTAAATGTATAGGGACAGGCTTCATCATAGCCGTATCGCAGGTAATATTCAAACGGCTTTGACTCGGGAAAGGTCGTCTGAAAACGGGGAAGGCCGCTTTCAGACGACCTTTACTTCATACGAACCTCAATCCTCTTTTTTCTCCAACGCGGCAAAGGCGGCCTTCATGGTCGGGTTTTTGCGCACTAATTTTTTGACAGTCAGGTCGGTTGCTTTGTTGTTGGCAAGGCGCAGGTTGTTTTCCGAAGAAAGCAGGGCTTCTTTGGTTTTTTGCAGGTGGCTGATGGTTTTGTCGATTTCGTCGATGGCGGTTTGGAACTTGCGGCTGGCAAGTTCGTAATTGCGGCCAAAGTCGGTTTTGAACTTGTCCAAGTCTTCTTCAAAGTGTGTGATGTCAATGTTTTGCGCGCGCATTTGTGCCAATTCTTGTTTGTATTTCAATGAATTGAGCGCGGCGTTGCGCAGCAGGGAAACGATGGGGATGAAGAACTGCGGGCGCACGACGTACATTTTCGGGTAGGCGTAGGACACGTCGACGATGCCGTTGTTGTAGAGGTCGCTGTCGGCTTCCAAGAGTGAGACGAGGACGGCGTATTCGCAGTTTTTTTCTCTGCGGTCTTTGTCCAACTCTTTAAAAAAGTGTTCATTTTTCTTTTTGGTGGCGGTTTCGTCGTTTTCGTTTTTCATCTCGAACATGATGGAGATGATTTCGTTGCCTTCTTCGTCGGTTTCGCGGTAGATGTAGTCGCCTTTGCTGCCGGTTTTGGCGTCGTTGTCTTTGCCGAAAACGGCTTGTGGAAAGGCGGTGGTGCGGATGCGGTTGAATTCGGTTTCGCAGTGCTGCTCCAGGCTTTCGCCTATCATTTTGGTGGACTGTCTGGCTTTGAAGTCTTTGTAGAAGGCGATGGTTTCGTCTTTTTGTTTGAGTTCGGCCTCGTATTTTTCGCGCAGGCTTTGTTTTTCCAACTGGTTTTCTTTGGATTGCAGCATGAGCTGCGTGTTCAGATTGCCCAATTCGCGCTCTTTTTCGGCAACGGCTTTGGTGATTTCCAGCTCTTTTTCCATGTTTTTCGCCGTTTCCAGCGATTTTGCCTGCGCTTTCAGTTCGGCAATCAATTTGTCCTGTTCGGCGATTTGCGCTTTCAGACGACCTTCGATTTCGGCGGCGGCAAGTTTGCTGTCTTTTTCGTAGGCGTTGATTTGGTTGGACAGGGCGGCGATTTCGTGGTTTTTGTCGGCTAGGATTTTATCGAACTGATTTTGCGCCTGCGCTTGGGCAAGCTGCATGTCGCTTTGAAACTGCATCTGCGCCTGTTGCAGACGTTCATGAATTTCGGTTTGAAATTCTTGGGTGCGGACTTGGTTCAGGATGTCGGCGTAACTGGCTTCGTTAACGGTGAAGGCGGTGTGGCAGTGCGGGCATTTGATTTCGTGCATGGCGGGTTCCCTTGTATTTGAAGCGTGTCATTTTAGCAGAAAGGTCGTCTGAAAAAGTTTTAGCGAAACTCGCTGCGCTCGTTTTGGCGAATCCTTACGGGTTTTCAGACGACCTTATCGCTTTATAGTGGATTAACTAAATCAGGACAAGGCGACGAAGCCGCAGACAGTACAGATAGTACGGAACCGATTCACTTGGTGCTTCAGCACCTTAGAGAATCGTTCTCTTTGAGCTAAGGCGAGGCAACGCCGTACTGGTTTAAAGTTAATCAACTATAGCAAAACCTAAAACAGCCCCACCAAACACACTATGCATCACTTTATCCAGACCCTCAAACAATCCCTGCAAGTCCGTATCAGCATCGCCCTGATACTGATGTTCCTGCCTTTGTCCATCATCGCAGGCGCATTCTCCTATTACCAAACCTACCATGAAGCCGAAGAGCTTCAGGACGACCTGTTGCGCCAAACCGCCGCCTACATCAACCCCAAAACCACCGACTACACACAAATAGGCAGCGAAAACCACATCCTTATCCAAACCTTCGGACAAGAAGACACCGTCCCTTTGTCCGACACACTCGGCGAAGGATTCCACACCATCAAAGGCAGCGTTGATGACGACGACGACGATGACGACGACGAATACCGCGCCTACATCCGCCAAACCCCGCAAGGCAAAATCGCCGTACTCCAAGAAACCGAATACCGCGACGACCTCGCAGCCACCGCCGCCTACCAAAGCGTCCTCCCGCTGCTCATCGCCCTGCCCCTCATGATCCTGCTGACCGTATGGATCACCTACCGCGCCATGCGCCCCGTCAAAACCCTTTCCGCCTCCCTCGGCAAACGCCGTTCAGATGACCTCTCGCCGCTGGACGGAGAAGCCGTACCCAGCGAAATACAAGGCTTCGTTACCGCCATCAACCAACTGCTGCAACGAACAGGCGAAAACATCCGCCGCCAGCAACGCTTCATCGCCGATGCCGCCCACGAACTGCGCAGCCCACTGACCGCCCTCTCCCTTCAGGCAGAACGGCTCACCAAGCTGCCCCAATCGGACGAAGCCCGCGAACAGACCGGACTCATCCTCCAAAGCATACAGCGCAACCGCCACCTGCTCGAGCAGCTCCTGACCCACGCCCGCGCCCAAGGCTCCGAAACCCAACGCAACCTGACCGATATCAGCCTGCAAGCCCAGTTCCGCCGCGTGCTGCAAGAACTCATGCCCCTCGCCCTCAACAAACAGCAAGACATCGGCGTCGCCGTTGAAAACGACCTCCGCATCCGTGCCGACGACACCGAAATCTACACCCTCATCAAAACCTTCACCGACAACGCCATCCGCTACACCCCCGCAGGCGGCCGCATTGACATAGGTTTCAGCGAGACCCCGACCACCCTCACCATCTGGGTGGAAGACGACGGCCCCGGTATCCCCGCCGCCGAACGCAGCCGCGTAACCGACGCCTTCTACCGCATACTCGGCACGGAACAGCAAGGCACCGGACTCGGACTCTCCATCGCCGATGCCATCGCCAAACGCTACGGCGGCAAACTCATCCTCGCCGACAGCCGCAACTTCGCCCACGGCCTGCTGATACAGGCGGAACTCAACAAGCAACTGCTGCAAGCAGACTAAACAAAACAAAAAGGTCGTCTGAAATCCGTTTTCAGACGACCTTCTTTATTTTCCAAGCCGAATCAAGGCATCAACATACCGCCGTTGACGTGCAGCGTTTGACCGGTAATGTATTTTGCTTGGTCGGAAGCGAGGAACAATACCGCATCGGCAATGTCCTGCGCTTCGCCGAATTTGCCCAGCGAAGTTTGCGCTTCGAAGGTTTTTTGGGTTTCTTCAGGCAGGGCGCGGGTCATATCGGTGTCGATAAAGCCTGGGGCGACGCAGTTGACGGTAATGCCGCGGCTGCCGACTTCGCGCGCCATGGATTTGGAGAAACCGATCAAGCCTGCTTTTGCCGCGGCATAGTTGGTCTGACCGGCATTGCCCATCACGCCGACGACGGATGTGATGTTGATGATGCGGCCGGCGCGCTGCTTCATCATGCCGCGCAATACGGCTTTAGAGGCGCGGAACACGGATTTGAGGTTAACCTGCATGATGTCGTCCCACTCTTCTTCTTTCATACGCATCAGGAGGTTGTCGCGGGTGATGCCGGCGTTGTTGACCAGAATGTCCAGCTTGCCGAACGCTTTTTCGATGTCGGCAATCAGGTTTTCGATGGTTTCGGGTTCGGCGGAATTCAATGCACGGCCTTCGCCGCCCCATTGCGCCAGACGCTCGCTAATCGCCGCCGCGCCGCTTTCGCTGGTCGCCGTACCGATGACCTTGGCACCTGCCGCCGCCAGCGTGTCGGCAATCGCCGCGCCAATACCGCGCGATGCGCCTGTTACCAATGCGATTTTGCCGCTTAAATCTTGTGTACTCATGTTTACTTCCTTGTTTCGAGAATAGAGTCTGTTTATTTCAGACGACCTTATAGCATAAATAGTGTGATGAATCTAATTTTTGAGGCCGTCTGAAACAAAATAAGAAGCCTCCGTATTGTCATTCCCGCGTAGGCGGGAATCCCGATCTTAATCTTTCAGAGATGTTTAGAGATTACCGTAATCTCAAATCTCTGGATTCCCGCCTGCACGGGAATGACGGTGCTGGAATTGCCTATTTCAATCTGCTATATCGGCAAATTTCAGACGACCTCTCCGTTTATTCGGGCAGAGTTATTTTTTGATGGGGCGGTATGTCTAGAATATAGCGCAACCAGTTGCTGAAACTGTATTTTTGGTAGATTTCGGGCGACAGTTCGCAGTAGGGTTTGGCGACAAATTCTGCCAAACCGTCCAAACTTTTACCATCCCAAACGAAGATGTTGTCGGGGTGGTAGAAATCGTATTTTTTGATTTCGGCGTTGGTGGTAATCAGTTTTTTGCGGTAACCGAGGGCTTCGAAGGGGCGGAACGAGAGGCCGTTGTGAACGGGTGTTTTGAAATCTATCAGGATTTTTGCCTGTTTGGCGGCTTCGATGTTGTCGGCGAAACTTCTAATGCCGATGAAGACTTTGATGTTTTCCGTAGGATAAAAACGGCGGAGGGTATCGACGTCGGTATTCAAACAGCCGATATTGAAGTCAAGCTTCCAGCCCAGCGTTTCGGCCGCTTTGCCGAACGCGGAAATAATCGGGGCGCGGTCGGGTATATGCCAGCCGATGAAATAGAAATCGTTGGGCGGGTTTTCGGGCAGGTTGACATCGTGGTCGAAATAGAAGTTGGTGGTCGGCAGGAAGGGATGTTTCGGATTTCGCATATCGGCGGGATCAAAAACGTAAATACGGTCGAACCGGTCGGCGCAATCCCAAATGGCGGGGAAACGGTCGATGCCGTCCCATTGGTAGTTGACTATATTGCCGGGACGGGTATGGCGTTTAATCATATCCAGAAACTCGGGCGAGTAAATATCGCCGCGGATAAACAGGGCATAATCTGCCTTGCCGTGCGCTGCCAGTTTATTTTCGACGTCTCGGATCAATTGGGCGGATTTAAAGTCTTTTTTGGCGTTTTTGTCCCGCAGCACCAGTTGTCTGAATTTGACTTTCAGACGACTGGAAAGGGAAGGATAGCGGAAATTCAGGTTGTCCATGACGACGCTGACGACGTTGAAGCCGTGATGATTTAAGGCGGCTTCGATGACGCGGTAGATTTGGTTGTCGGCAGGCATCCCCAAGATAATCGTTTTTTGTTCGGTCGGCATGGTGTCTGTTTATGCTTTGTCTGATATGTCGAGGATTCGGCGAACCCAGTTGCCGAAGGCGTATTTGTTTTTTATTTCTTCGGAAACGGGATGGTAAGGTCGTCTGAAAAAGTCTTCCAATCCATCAAGGCTTTCTCCGTTCCAAATGAAGATGTTGTCGGGATGGTAGAAGTCGCATTCCGCTACGGCCTGATTGGTGGTAATCAGTTTTTTGTCGAAACACAGGGCGTCGAATACGCGGAAAGACAGGCCGTAATTTTCAAATTGGACAAAATCGACGATTGCCAGGCAGTTTTTGACCTTTTGCAGGTTTTGCTCGAAGCTCAGGATGCTTTGTCTGTCCAAATAGGTAATGCCGTCGTTGCCGAAAATTTTGCTTGCGCGGTCGTCTTTGCAGTAGATGTGGAAATCCAAAGACAGCCCCAGCCTGCGTGCTTCATCGAGAAAAACGGAGGTTTGATGTTCTCTTCGTTCTTCATAACCTCCTAAAAAATAAAGACCTTCCACCCTCCCCTCTCTTTCAATCGGGAAATCGAAATAGAAATTGGTGGTTGCTTTAAAATGATGTTGGGGGTATTTCTCCACATCGTTTTTATTGAACACCCAGCAGCAGTCGAAATAAGGCAAATATTCGATGATGTCAGGAAAACGGTCGATACCGTCATATTGATAGTTAACGCATATCTTGCTGTGCTCTCGGATAGCGGCGATGATTTCTTTGGGATAAATATTGGCGCGGAGGCAGAGGGCATAGTCTGCTTTGCCGCCTTCCAAGGAAGCCAGTTTTTCGGTTATCTGCTTGCGGTAGCGGGAATATTTCAGTTTTTTCTTGTAATCGCCGTCTTTTTTAATGTGTTTATGATACAAACCGAGAATACGGCAGCCTATGTGCGGATAGTATGAGTCCCTGTCGTCGTAACAGAGATTGATGATATTGAAGCCGTGGAAGCGCAGGTTTTTCTCTATGCACTTGTCCAACCCGTACATATAGGGAACGGCTAGGATGATGGTTTTATTCATGATTTAGGTGTGGTGTGGTTAATTGTAGGTGCTTTAATGCAGTGAAAATTAGTTTCGATAAGTCAACACCGTACGGGATTAAGTTCATTCGCTGTCATTTTCAGACGACCCTTTGCTGCCATCGAAAGGGTCGTCTGAAAACATCAATCTGCTTGGTTCGACAGTATTTCTTGATATAGGCCTGCCAATTCGTCTTTTTGTTCCGCAAAAGTCCGAATATGGCTTTTCGGCAGTTCAATGACTGCGCCGTCGTCCATTGCTTGATAGCGTTCGCAAACTTCGGCAATGGCGCGGCTCAATTCTTCCACGCCGCTGTCAAACGGAATGACCGTGCCGTTTTCGCCGTCGATAATGTCTTCGGACACACCGCCTGCATCCGTGGCGATTACCCAAACATCACGCAACACTGCTTCCCTGACCGTCAAACCGAAACTTTCTTTCCATTGGGTCGGGAACAGCAAAACATCGATTTCCGAGAAGAAATAGTCGATGGTGTCTTGGCTGTAAGCAGGTTCGATACGGAAGCGTTCCACGCCGTCGAAATCGCTATCAAAGAACGAACGTGCGCCGACGTTGAGCATATTGTCCACGACAACCAGTTCGGTATTGGGGAAACGGTATTTCCTGAAAGCTTCCAAAATCAGATGAACGCCTTTGATTTTGGTTTTTCCGCCGACATAGCCGAAGCGGATAACGTCTTTTTTCCGTTTGGATATTTGACCCAAGGGGCGGGTAACACCGTTTTTGTTGACGAGGACGTTCCTGCCCAAGGTTTTTTCATGCAGTTCGGCAAAATATTTGCTGGGCGCAAGCAACATATCGATTTTTGCCAAGGCGCGGGCTATGGTTTTGCTCCGTTCGTCTTCGGTATTCCATTGCTCGCGGAAGACTTCATTTTCGTCAAGCATGAACTGGTTCGGACAAATCCACCATGCGTCATGCAGGGTAACGAGGGTTTTGACACCAGCTTCCCGACAAATATCGACCATACCGACGCCCATGCTTTGAATGCAGTGGATATGAGCGATGTCGGGCTGTACGAGTTCGATGATGTCTTTGACAGCTGCATCAAAACGCGGGTTTTCGTGGGCGGCTGCATCTTCTGAAGGAACGGCAACGCCAAACACGGTCACTTTGCCGTATTCATAACGGATAACGCTGTACGGCGGCAGCCAGCTCTTCATCGGCAAAGTCGTTACCGCATATATTTCGTAGGCTTCTTCATCGGCAAGCAGTTTGTTCAGTTGCTCGGCAACGATGGTCGCCCCACCAAACGATTGCGGATGATAATAAACATTAAACGATAAGACTTTGGTTTTCCCTTTTGCTGCAGATTCAAAACGGACGGCGGATGCAAGCTGCGTGCTGCCGATGGCTTGCGGGCTGTATGTTTCCGTGACCGTACGGTATGCCGCCTGCGCCATACTGTCGCGCAACTCGGAATTTTGAATCAGGGTGTCGAACGCTTCATGCCATTGCTGTTCGTTGTCTGCCAGAAAGCCGTTTTCGCCGTTAACAATCACATCGGCGAAAGCCGCCCTTGGCGAACATATGGACGCCACTTTGGTAATCGATGCTTCAAGGTATTTGATGTTGCTCTTGGCATCGTTGAAAACGAAGTTTTCCAAAGGCGCGATGCTGATGTCGCATTCGGACAAATAAGTCAGGTATTCCGTATAGTTGCAAAATGGGATGCGCTCGATTTGGCTTTGTACTTCATCGAAATATTCGGGCAGCTCCAAATAGCCGATGATCCTGAACCTGACATTCGGATTTTCTTTCAATATGTTGGCAAGTGCGGGAGCGGCTTCCAAAAAGTCGATGTTGTGCGTTTTGGTGCCCGACCCGTAAATAATCCGAATCAAACCGTCTTCTTGTTTTTTCAGACGACCCTCAATGCTGCGTGCCGCTGCCAGCGTTTCATCATCCAACGCGTTTTCAACCACATAAATGGTTTCCAAACCTGCTTCCTTCATGGCTTTTGCCAGCCCGGAAGTCGAAGCGATGCCTTCGTTGCATGCCAACATGGCTTGCCGGTAAAGTTTCGCGCCGTTGATTACGCCTTCTTTTTCAGCCGGTTCAAGCGAGTTGATGGTGCTGCTGGTTTTCAGGACATCTTCGTCAAAAATCAAATCATCAACATCCCATAATGTTTTGATGTTCAGACGACGGCATTCCGCAATTAAATCCATTACGCTGTCAAAACCGGGAACGCGGTAGAAAATCACCAAACTTGCCAAAGAAATCTGTTTCTTGGCTTCGTTGCTGTCCGTCCATGAAGTCACGGAACAAGGAATACCCAGCTCTTCAAGCATTTCCTGCTTTTGGATAACGCGGTATTTTTTGCATTGCGGAATACTAAGTTCGGCAATGATGGCAACTTTAGGCGCAAGCGTGTCGGCAGCGTGTTTGGTCAGCCGATGGATAAACGTTTGCGGAATTGAGTCTGCCTGAATCGAATGCTCAAAAGCCGATGCAGAACTGACGGCTTTCAATATCTGTTTCACGCTTTTAATCGAATGGGTTTGCTTGTAATGGCGGCGTAAAAACTGATATGCCTTGCCGATACTGCCCTTCTCGCGTACCAAAAAACGGAAGCCTTTGCGGTAGCGGTTGGCAGAGCTGATGGCCTGTTCGGTTTTAACGAAAGGCTTGAATACCTTAACCGTCCACAACCCTTTGTATTTTGCCAATCTCCGGTTTTCTTTATGAATACTTTGCTCCAGCGATTGCTTTTCCTGCTGCAAGGTATCAATTTGTTTTTTCAGCAGTTTGATTTGTTTTTCTTGTTCTTCTAATTGCTCTTCTACGGTACTGTTACGCAACAGCATTTCAATTTGCTGTTGCAGAAATTCAGTCTGTTCGACAGACAGTTCGGTTTGTTGCAGCAGTTTTGCCATTACATGCTGTAATTCTTGGTTTTGATTTTGCATATTGGTATTGTCTTCTCGCAATTGAAGGTTTAATTCTGATAAAGATTGGATTTGTTGTTCTAATAAGGATATTTTTTGAATACAGTCGGAATATCCCAAATGATATTGCATAAACAGAACGCGGTTTTTTTCGTAGACTTTTTGCCAGTCTTCGCGGTTTAAATCAGGATTTTGTTCCAAGCGGTTAATCAGCGATGACCCGTCACGGCGTTTGCGGTAGCGGAACAATACTTCCGGAATACGGATAACGGTTCCGCCGTTGCTTAAGAGGCGTATCCAAAGATCCCAATCTTCATGTGTTGTCAGGTTTTCATCAAACCCACCCAAAGAGACGAAATCCTCGGCACGATGCATAGAAATGATAGGGATACGGTTCCCCTTCAACAGACTTTCCAAACCGTCATAATCCGGCAGATTCCATAAGCCTTCTTGCGCATCGAAATATTCCGCCAACGGATACACCAGCTTGCAGTCGGGATTGTTTTCCAAAACCGTGACGCATTTTTCGATGTAATCCGGCAGGATGAGGTCGTCTGAATCGAGAAACAGGAAGTATTTGCCCCCCGCCAGCCGCGCGGCATGGTTTCGGGCGGCAGCAACGCCTTGATTGTTTTGTACGGCGTAACGTATTGCGGGCTTGTCCGCCAGAAACCCCTTCAAATAATCGGCGTGTTCCGGGTCGGAGCCGTCGTCAACAATGATGATTTCAAAATTCTGATGGCTTTGGCTAAGGACGGACTGGATGGTTTCTACAATGTATTCCTTACAGTTGTAGTAAGGAATCATCACGGAGACGGTGGGGGACTGGGCTTGACGATTCATGCGGATAGTTCCTTTCTGTCTGTTCGGCAGCCTTCCTTGTCTTGCGATTCGGTGTTTTCAGACGACCTTTTAGACAAATCGTCCTTCAACTGACCGACGGGTCGTCTGAAAATCAACCTGCTGCCTGCTTTGGCATATTACGCAGCATGGCATAGTAACCGTTTTGCGCCATCAGCTCACCATGCGTGCCTTGTTCGACAATATGGCCTTCATCCATAACAATAATGCGGTCGGCTTGTTCGACAGTGGTCAGTCGGTGGGCGACGATGATGCTGGTGCGGTTTTCCATCAGGCGTTCGAGGGCTTGCTGCACAAGGCGTTCGGATTCGTTGTCCAGCGCGCTGGTGGCTTCATCCAAAAGCAGGATGGGGGCGTCTTTCAGAATGGCGCGAGCGATGGCGACACGTTGACGCTGACCGCCGGAGAGCTGATTGCCGTTTGCACCTATCTGTTGGTTCAAACCATGCGGCGAGCTTTCAACCAAATCTTGCAAATTCGCGGCTTTGAGGGCTGCCAATACTTCTTCTTCAGTGGCATCGGGACGGCTGTAACGGACGTTTTCCCAAAGCGTGCCTTCAAACAAAAAGACATCTTGCGAAACAAGGGCGAACTGGGAGCGCAGGTTGTCGAGTTTGATGTCTTCGATATTTACATCATCCAAATAAACCGCGCCCGAGCTCGGTTCGACGAAACGCGGAAGCAGGTTGACGGCAGTAGATTTACCGCTGCCTGAGCGGCCGACCAGGGCTACGCGTTCGCCTTTGCGGATATCGAGATTAAAGCTGTCCAAGGCTTTTTTACCGTCTGTGTGGTAGCGGACATCGACGTTATCAAATTTCAGACGACCTTCGACATTGGTCAGGATTTTTGTACCGTTATCTTTTTCAGGCTCGGTATCGAGGAATTGGCAAACGGCATCAGAAGCAATAAACATGGTCTGCATGGGGATGCTGATGTTCGCCAAGTTTTTAATCGGACTGAGCATTTGCAGCATGGCAACGATAAACGCCATAAATTCGCCGATGGTGGTATGTCCTTGTTGGCTCTGCCAAAGGGCGATAAAGATGACAATAGCCAAAGCAAACGACGCAATCAGTTCGCTGAATGGAGAACGCGCGGCAGTGGCTTGGGTGATTTTTTTACCGAGACGGACGATGGTGTCATTGACAGCGGTGAAGCGTTCGGCAGCCTGACGTTGGCCGCCGAAGAGTTTGACTACACGATGTCCTTGATGGACTTCGTTGACGACATTGTTCATGGTACCGATACTGAGTTGCGCTCCCGCAATAATGTCTTTCAGACGATTACGGTAATAGCGGGACAACAAAGACAGCAGCGGGAACATCAGGGCGACGACCAAGCTGAGCTGCCAGTTCAAATAAAGCAGGACGCAGACCAAACCGATGACAATCATGGTGTCGCGGGTCAGCACGATAAATACATTGCTGGCGTTGCTGATGGATTGTTCCGCCATTTGCACCATATTCATCAAAACCGTACCGGACGGGGTTTCCTGATGGAATTTGGAAGAAAGTTGCAGCATCTTGGCAAACATATCGCGGCGCAGATGGCTGATTGCCATAACGGAGACCCAAGTCAGCAGATATGTGCTGACATAGCGGCTGATGCCTCGAATGATGACCAAAAAGATAAAAAATACCGGCACGACCCAGACTTTATTGGGCGTCCCCCAAATCAGGTAAGTAAATTGGTCTTTCCAATTTTGCAGCGTGGCGACGATGCCGCCTGCGGTATTGAGTTCGGGCGGCGCGGAAGGCGGGGCGAAGCCTTGGTTGACCAAGGGTGCAATGAAGGCGGCGAGGTAGCTTTCGGTGGCGGCAACGCCGAAGATAGCAATTAAAGCAAAGATGATGCGTGTTTTATAAGGGCGGATATAAGCCATCAAGCGCATGAAGCTGCGCGAATCTTCTTGGGTAAACAGGCCGAAGGTCAGTTTTTCTATCATTGGCTCGGTGTTCCGGAATGATGCAGATTGAATGTTTTGTCAATCTATCGGATTGGTAAAGCTTATGATTATATCGCAACGAAGATGCTGACGCGACGAAATTGCTGTTTTTAAATGAATAACAATTTTTATTTCTGTAAAGTTTTTTCAGACGACCTTAAATGTTCAAAATAAATTGATAGTGAACTGGAATGTATAGTGGATTAACTTTAAATCAGGACAAGGCGACGAAGCCGCAGACAGTACAGACAGTACGGCAAGGCGAGGCAACGCCGTACTGGTTTAAAGTTAATCCACTATAAAACATCCCCCTGTTGCTATTCCCTCCCCTATCCGAACACAACCGACAGACATTAAAAAACGACCTTTCATTAAGAAAGGTCGTCTGAAACATAACAAGCGGCAAACTTAATGCGCTTCGATAAAGGCAGCAACTTGTTCGGAATTGGTCAAAGCGCTGCACACGGCTTCTTTGTTGATACGTTTTGCCAAACCTGCCAACACTTTGCCCGGTCCGCATTCGGCGGATTCGGCAATGCCTTCAGCAACCAGCGCATTGACGGTTTCCGTCCAGCGCACAGGGCTGTAAAGTTGGCGGACAAGCGCGTCTTTGATTTTCTCTGCATCGTCGTAAGCGGCAACATCGGCATTATGGATGACGCGGATTTGCGGTTGTTTGATTTCAACGGTTTTGAGCGCTTCGGCAAGTTTTTCCGCAGCAGGCTTCATCAGGCTGCAATGTGAAGGAACGGATACAGGCAGCGGCAGCGCGCGTTTGGCTCCCGCTTCTTTGGCGGCGTTCATGGCGCGCTCGACGGCGGCGGCATTGCCCGCGATCACGACTTGTCCGGGCGAATTGAAGTTGACGGCTTCGACCACTTCGCCTTGCGCGGCTTCTGCACAAATGGCTTTAACCTGTTCATCTTCCAAGCCGAGGATTGCCGCCATCGCACCTACGCCCTGCGGCACGGCAGACTGCATCAGTTCGGCGCGCAGGCGGACGAGTTTGACTGCATCCGCAAAATCCAATGCACCGGCGGCAACGAGTGCAGTGTATTCGCCGAGGCTGTGGCCGGCAACGACGGCAGGCGTTTTGCCGCCCGCTTCAAGATAAGCACGGTAAACGGCAACACCGGCAGCCAGCATAATGGGCTGCGTATTCACGGTCTGCCCGATGAGGTCGGCGTCCGTACCGTTAATCATCACCCACAAATCTTGACCCAATACGGCGGAAGCTTCGTCGAAGGTGTTTTTTACGACCGATTGTCCTGCGAAACCGTCCATCATATTGAGGCTTTGCGAACCCTGACCGGGGAAGAAAAATGCAAAAGACATGATATTCCTTTGTTTCAGTTTAGTTTTTCAGAAAATTCGTCAGAGGATTATCGGCGTAATGTATCAGCAGGGCATAGGTAATGGCAACATTTATTGCCACTGTCAGCCAGAAAATCTGAACAAAAGGAACTTTCTTGGTTTTGTGGCGGAACGCGGCGCGCGCAACCAATGCACCGGGCCAGCCGCCCAGCAGGCTGAATGCGTGCAGTTTATTTTCTGGGATACGGTTTTGGTATTCGTTTTTACGTCTGATTTTGCGCGCGGACTCCATCGCCGTCTGCTTGTCCTGTTGATAGAGGATGAAGGCGGCGATACTGATAAGGACGTAAATGAAAAACAGTTTATTGGAAAGCACGGCGACAACGGTCAGGAAAACGACGGCGATGACGCTGTTGATCAGGAGTGCCTGCATATCGATATTGAGCCTGTTGTAGTCGGGTGGCAATTCGTCAAACAGGAATGCTTCGTCGCCCAGTCGGACAACCTTGACGGCTTGTTGGCGGTTGCCTTCCATCGGGCGGTTGCAGTAGAAACTGACGCGCTGCCCTGTTTGCGGACGGCAGGTATTGTAATGGTACGCGCTGATGTGGAAGAAAATATTTTGGGATTCGTCGCCGAAACGGATAAAGCCGTAGCCTTTGGCATCATCCCATGTGGTAATCGTACCGCTCATAACCTGATTGGGTGGCAGCAGATTTCTTTGGGCGGATTTCGGAGCGGGATAGCGGGTTTCAGCAACCAACGGCTGCTCAATTTTGACTTCAACTTTAGGACCGTGTTCCGGACGGAAAAAGTGTACGGTTTGACCTTGCGCTTTTTGGGCGGGCGCAGCGTGTATCGATTCAGGCTCGGGTTCGGACTCAGGCGTACTGCGGATAACGGCATTGACCAGTAGCCATTGTCCGTTGGGATGGCGGCGGAGCGTGCCTTCAAGGCGGTCGCCCGCCCTAGGCGTACGGGTTTGGTCGGCAAGAAACTGTCCCAGCACAAAGACCGGCTGCCCTTCATTTGAAACATCCATTCCATAACCACCATTCTTCGACCAATCCCAGTCGGTCAGCGTAATGACCGCGCTGTCATTGTTTTTATAACCCGGATTGACGCGCTCGACACCCCTTGCGACGGCGCGGTTGTTTTCCGTTTCTATTTGAAAGCTGACACGGTGTCCGGTTTCAGGTTCTTGATAATCGGGGTGGAGGGATTGGCGGTTGGCAAAGATGCGTTGCGAAGACTCGTCGCAAATAATGGAGCCGCGGCTCATTTCCCCGAACCAATGGGCGATTGTCCCGTAATGTTTATTATGGTTCATTTTATTTTTATATTAAGGAAAAAATGTATTGGATAATAACCAGCTTTCCAATTATACCGATTTATCATAATTTATGCAGAATTTAACCATAATGAATAAAAGGTCGTCTGAAACGGTGTCGGTTTGAAGCAACTACACGTTTTCAGACAACCTTTTTTGCGTGAAAAGAATTAGGAGGTATCTACAAGCATTGAGTTGTGCATTTGAAAAATAAATTGACGCATACAAAAAGCTTCCCTCCTCCCTGCTTCAATGTAATCAAATGAAAAACTCCCTCTTAACCCCCTATCAAAAAACTGATCCAAGTCCAAAATAACTTCTTGAAAAATTATAAAAAAAATAAGAGAATGAGCATCTTCGCACCCGAAGAAAATCTTTACATTATCCTTTACATTGTCCATAAACGAGCTTAGGGAAATATCATGACATACCTATCACGCGCCTTCTCTTTGTCTATCCTCGCAGTCGCACTTGCCGCCTGTGGCAGCAGCGGTGGAGACTCTCCCTCAACCCAAGCAGCAAATAACGCCAAACCGCAAACGCCTGCAACCACACCGGCCGCAGATCAATCAGGTGGCAGCAGCGGCGATTCACCTACAACCCAAGCAGCAGACAACACCAAACCGCAAACGCCTGCAACCCAACCGCCAACAGACCAGACAGCAGGCAACGCTCCCAAAGAGCCGAAGCTGACGCTGGCAACCATGCCGGATAAAAGTGCCAAGCGGATTTACGAACTGCCTTACTCGACAGTTACAGGCATTACGCAAACGAAGCTGCAAGCTAACGGCTACACTGGAGAGGTTACAGATATCCAAATCAGCGGCACCCCGACACTTGAGTCAGCCTTGCCTAAAATGGGCAAGGTGGTTTATCACGGCGATGCTTTTAACGATCGAACCGATCCTGTAGAAGGTACTATTGGCTACGGCACAAGTCCCGGTTCTTTGGAATACACCATAGATTTCGACGAACGTACCGGCCATGGAAAAATTTCCTCGCTTCAATTAGATTTTGGAGACATCATGCTGAGACAGGGCAAGCTTGAAAAAATCAATCTGGACGGACAGGAAGTCATGGGTGTACGAAGCAATGTCGATGTTGCCAGGTCGGGCAATCCTGATAATCCGGAATATGCTCCGGCAGGTAATTACGAACTGGGCGTCTTTGGTCCGAATGCCGACTCGATTGCAGGAAAACTCAAAAATTCGGCCTTCGATATCGGTTTCGGCGGTACGCGGGACGGTAAATAAATACTCTGTACGAGGCAGAAAAATCATATGGCAAATGCCATCTGTGTCTGATCGAACAGCGCATTTTTTGGACTTTCATAAGGTCTGAATGATGAAAGGTCGTCTGAAAACCAAAGCAGCAGGTTTTCAGACGACCTTTCATATTTTAAGCGGATATAGGGCTGGTCATCTTCTTTTGATATGACACTTGCCGTCTGCCTTCACGCACAGGCAGGAATTCATCGGCAAGCTCAAGAAATCTTTGTTTGGAAAGAAATTACTGCAATTCAAAAATGGATTCCCGCCTGCGTGGGAATAACGACATGGATAACCCCTGCTTGAATTTCACTACGGACACGCATCCATCAAAAAGGTCGTCTGAAACCGCACCAACGCAGTTTCAGACGACCTCTTAAGTTTTTCAAACAAACAAAAAATCAATATTTCACCAACACCGCGCCCCACGCGAAGCCGCCGCCTATGCCTTCGAGCAGCAGGTTTTGTCCGCGCTTGATTTGACCGTTTTGAATACCGACATCGAGCGCGAGCGGGATGGAAGCGGCGGATGTGTTGCCGTGTTCCTGTACGGTCAGGATGACTTTTTCCATATCCAGACCCAAGTGTTTGGCGGTGGAGTCGATGATGCGTTTGTTGGCTTGGTGCGGCACGAGCCAGTCGATTTGATCGGGGGTATAACCTGCCTCGCTGATGACTTCGTCGGCGATTTTTGCGAGCATTTTAACCGCGAATTTGAATACGCCCGGCCCATCCATCGTAATGTAGGGCGAGCCGCAAACTTGTCCGTTGGCGATTTGACCGGGCACGTTGAGCAGGTCGAGGTAGTTGCCGTCGGCTTTGAGTTTGCTGTGGATGATGCCCGCTTCGTCGGACGTACCCAATACTACCGCGCCTGCGCCGTCACCGAACAAAACGCAGGTCGTGCGGTCGTTCCAATCGACGATGCGGCTGAACGTTTCCGCGCCGATGACCAAAGCCTTTTTCGCCATGCCGCTTTTGATGTAGGCGTTGGCAGTGGACAGGGCGTACATAAAGCCCGCGCAGACCGCCTGTACATCAAATGCGGGGCAGCCGTTTGCTATGCCGAGCTTTTGCTGGACGATGGTCGCAGTGGACGGGAACTGCATATCGGGGGTGGCGGTCGCCACGATAATCAAATCGATTTCATCGGCAGCGACACCGGCAGCAACCAGTGCGCGGCGCGATGCTTCGGCGGCGAGGTCGCTGGTTTTTTCGCCTTCGTCTGCAATATGGCGGAACTTGATGCCGGTACGGGTGGTAATCCACTCGTCGGACGTATCGACTTTTTTCGCCAAATCGTCGTTGCTGACGCGGTTGGCGGGAAGATAGCTGCCGGTACCTAAAATTTTGGCGTATTGCATGTGAAGGCCTTTGAGCGTTGATTCGGATAATCGGCTATTGTAAGCGAAAACGGATGAATTGCCCAACGCCGCGAAGGCGTAAAACAGGTAAAGCGCGCAATGGTTTGAAAAACAAATATAAACCCATGATTTCAATAAAATTTACTTTTCAAACCATCTAGGGATTTACGCTTCCCATCCCGTTTTCAGACGACCTCGGTTACACAAAATCCCCCCAAAGCGTCTGCATCGCCGCAATCGCCGCCAGCGAAGCGGTTTCCGTCCGCAACACCCGCTTGCCCAGCGTTACCGACTGGAATCCCGCCTCAAACGCCAACCGCTCTTCCTCTTCCGTCCAGCCGCCTTCCGGCCCGACCATAAAAATCAGGTCGTCTGAAAACGGCTTGACGGCACGCAAACTCTGGGCGCGGTTCAAACTCATCAACAGCTTGGTCGTTTCAGACGACATCTGTTTCAAAGCCTCACGGTAAGGCAGCAGCGGGCGCACCTCCGGCACGATATTCCTGCCGCTTTGTTCGCAGGCAGACACCACAATTTCCTGCCAACGCGCCACCCGTTTATCCGCCCTCTCGCCGCTCAGGCGCACGACGCAGCGTTCGCTGATCACCGGCTGAATCGCGACTACGCCCAGCTCCACGCTTTTCTGCAAAGTAAAATCCATACGTTCGCCGCTCGATACCGACTGCACCAGCGTGATTTTCAGCGGCGATTCGTTGTCCGCCTCCTCCTCGCGCAACACTTCCGCACAGGCGCGGCGTTTCTCCAAAACATCCAAACGCGCTGGATACGCATTGCCATTGCCGTTAAACAAAACGACCTCCTCCCCGCAGCGCACGCGCAAAACATTTAAATGACGCACAACATTATCAGGCAGTTCAACGACTTGCCCCGCATATAAAGCATCAGGCAGATAAAATCTGGACATGGTTCTTCAAGTGAAAACGGATATAATAACGCGATTATACGATTTCGCACCCCAACCGCAAAAACAAGGACAAAAAGTGTTACACCGATTGCAAAAAGTCGTCCGGCACATCGCGCAAACCGAAGTCATGCCGCGCTTCCTGAATACCCCGTCGCACCGCAAAGAAGACGGCTCCATGCTCAGCGAAGCCGACCTTGCCGCCCAAACCGCCTTCGCCGCCGCCCTGCCCTTGTTGATCGACAGCCCCATGCTCGGCGAAGAAATGAGCGTACAAGAACAAACCACCCTTTGGAAACTGCACGCGCATACCGACGGGCTGTGGGTCGTCGACCCCATAGACGGCACCAACAACTTCGTCAACGGACTGCCCCATTTCGCCGTTTCCGTTGCCTTCGTTAAAAACGGCCGCGCCGAACTCGGTATCATCTATAACCCCGTCAGCGGCGAATGCTTCTACGCCGAACGTGGCAAAGGCGCATATCTCAACGGCACACCACTGCCCCTGCGCACCGTCGATAAAAAACTCAGCGAAGCCATCGCAGGCGTCGAAATCAAATACCTGCGCTCCGGCAAACTCACCAGCCGCATGAGCACGCTCGCCCCATTCGGCACCATCCGCAGCATGGGCAGCAGCACACTCGACTGGTGCTACCTCGCCAGCGGACGCTACGACGTGTACGTCCACGGCGGGCAAAAACTGTGGGACTACGCCGCCGGTGCGCTGATTTTCGAAGAAGCAGGCGGCAACCTGTCCACTTTGGAAGGCGACAACTTCTGGAGCGGCGAACATGTTTTCAAACGCTCCGTCATCGCCGCCCTGCAACCCGCCCTGTTCGAGCGTTGGGAAAAATGGATACGGGAGAACCAGTAAACAGGACAACCCGTCTATCCGTCCATTCGGCAAACTAAACTCAAGAGTACCCTTCCCGTCATCCCCGCTTTACATCTTAATGACGGCAATCGGGATACCCTTTTGCTCATCTTGTATATTCGTTTCCTATCTCGCCATGCAAAAAGGTCGTCTGAAAACGGTTTTTCAGACGACCTTTGCTTCAATCAAACTTGAATCAATGCCTAAAATGACGTACGCCCGTTACCACCATCGCAATATCGTGTTCGTCCGCCGCGTCGAAGACTTCCTGATCGCGCATCGAGCCTGCGGGGTGGATGATGGCTTTGATGCCTTGTTCGGCGATGACGTCCACGCCGTCGCGGAACGGGAAGAAGGCGTCCGAAGCAGCACACGCGCCGTTTAAGTCTAGGCCTGCGTCCTGCGCTTTGCGGGCGGCGATGCGGGTGCTGTCCACGCGGCTCATTTGGCCTGCGC
>ERZ773013.614-NODE-614-length-22362-cov-7.484287_pt1 | contig 22362 bp, 14 predicted proteins | sample MGYA00511670_ERZ773013 | MGnify/ENA primary metagenome ERZ773013 (study PRJEB29015, sample SAMEA2738120) | human oral metagenome | biome: human oral; feature: human-associated habitat; material: saliva | place: China | collected 2257 ... | reverse complement strand
ACAAACACCCGAGCTTCTTCGCCGTCCCATCAGGAAGAGAATACTCGCGCGTCACCCCGTCACACACATACCTCGTACCAGCAGCCCGAGCATCAGAGGACGCACTCCCCTCCGCCGTCTCCTGAGCCCTCTGATCATCTAATGATGGCGGAGATGTAGGAGGGTTAGGATCAGATGACTTGGTGTGCTCGTTTTTCCATGCAGCCGTATTGATGCCCTCGGGGGTTGTAGAAGCGCAAAATCCAAAAGGATCATTTGCGCCATCTGTGCATGGCATACTTACATTGTTTGCTATGGCAGGTTGTGTATTCATGCACAATATAAGCGTAATGATTGAAGTGTACTCAAGTACTATTGAACTAGTTTTCGACATCAAGATCGAGGCCTCCATCGGTGAGAATCCAACGCCCATTCTTCCATGTCATGAATAGGTTTAGCCCCGCTTTATACTTCGATGCTCTATTAGTTATCTTCTGCCTAGTGCATGCGATTCCGTCCGCCGTCTCAATTTCAAGTGCTACGCCGATGGTATTGGGTTCCGCATGGAATTTATCTACTGAGACAGGTTCAACTGCGATAATGTTGGTGATAGTAGTATTGTTTCCGAACAGCCATCCTTTAGAGTAGATGTTATTTATATTTTGAATGTAGGTTTCTCGAAAGTTCTCGCCGGGTTGTGTGATTTCTTCGAATAGTTGTGTGTCTCCTGTGTTCCAGGCGTAGGTGAGTGTGTCGATGAGGTACTCGGCAGCGAGTTCTGCTCCTCGTTCGGTGTTCTCCTTGGCTTCCTCTGGCAGCTCGGGTTTGGTGTAGGTGGATGCGGCGTGTTCGGCTGGGCGCACGAGGACGCCGTCAGGTCCGATTTGGTATCCGCCCGACATCGCGGCCTCGCCCGAGGCCGTGGCCGAGGCAGTGGGCGCGGGGTAGATGGGCGGAGTGGTCGTGGCCGCCACGGTTGGTCTTTCTCCCCACGCTGGCCACCAGCCCTCGGCGACCCCGTTGATGTACACGGCGAAGACCGCGCCCGCGAAGAGGACCACGTAGGTGACGCGCATCCCCCAATAGAATGGCTCCACGTGCAGCCACGCCCGTGCGCGGGCACGCGCGCCCTTGGGGCGCCGCGCTTTGACCTCGGCGCGATAATCAGCCCACCGCCGGCGCAGCGTGTACTTACGCGGCGCCGTTTCGCGCCGGAATTGCTCCTCGTCCTCCTCGGTGACGGGGCGTTCAGACAACGGCGGAACCATCATGATCTATCAACCTCCACGATGAGGTGTCCTCCTGTGCGCCCCCGCCATCGGAGACGCGCCCTGATAGCAGGTAAGACTACGCCTCGAACTGGCAAGAAATACTTAGAATGCGAAGTAACTATTATGCACATTCACCCAATATCTGGTGATGAGCGGCACAGATGTGCGGTCGTCGCGAGCACCTCGCGTCTGACCTTGTCAAACATTGATCCGCCCTCCCGGCGTCCGCGCAGCCTACAGGTGAAACTGTGGGCCACTATCTGGACACTGATGCCGATAGGGCGCACAACGGCGCGAATGTGCAGCGCGCAAGTCAAGCGTCCGAACGGGGGAGGCGCGCGTGAGCGGAAGGCCTCGGGGTGGGGTCGCCCGTGGGCCGCCTAATGTTTCACGTGAAACGCTCTGACAGGAGAGGCCTTGATTCATGTCAATCTGTGTGCAGTGGCTGCGTCGCGCAATTTGTGAGGTATGTGCCGTGTATACCTGTCCCCATGAGGAAGCGCAGTAACCGAGCGGATGTGAAGATGAAGGCTGACCTCCAACGCTGGCTCATTGAATCCGGAGAAGCTGAAGAACTTGTGGCCTTCCTACGCGAGGAGCGGGCGCCTCGTCCGGTGCTCCCGCCACGATTGGCCGTAACCACGAGCCTTGACGTTGATGTTTTCGACGCCATGATGGCTCGCGCGTCCAGTGAGGGCATCACGTCACGGTCGGGAGCCCTCCGTGCCGCGGTGCGTGAGTGGGTGCGTGATGTCGAGTGTCAGCCAGAGGTGCACGAGGATTGACGAGGCCGTGGCTGGTCCCCGGGTCGCGGACGACGGGTGGGTGCTGGGCGTGCCGCAAAGAGAGGAACTCCGCCGTGAAGTAGACATGTGACTATGACGAAGCGCGACGATACAAGCATGGCGGAACAGAACGCCGAAATCCGGCGGTGGGCGGAGGAGAACGGTCTGACGCTAGGGTCGAGGCTGGGGCAGCAGCCGGACGCGGTGGAGCGAGTCGCTCCTCGAGTGCCGATCATCGAGGTCACGGTGCGCATCGACGAGGACGTGTACGAGGCGGCGATGCTATGTGCAACCTACGAGTGCTACGACAGTGCGTCCGAGGTCGTCGAAGCGGCGCTGCGAGAGTGGGCGCGAGGGTACTAGGCTCCCAAAATTACTTGATGGCGGAATCCGCGAACGGCTGTGAATGCGAATCCGTATCGATGCCTGGTGCATGCCCCTGTGGGGCTCTGCTTGCGTCCTGTGGTGACGGCATGGCTGGAAGTCCGCTCATCATCAAGGACCTCGACCTCTACCCGCAACCCCCGACGAACACCTGGTCACCCACACTCAACTCGGAAGAGCCTGTTTTCTTTGGCTTCTTCAGGTAGCTCCGACTTTGTGTACGTTTCTGCACCGAACTCGGTGGGGCGCCCGAGGACTCCGTCGGGGCCGATCTTGTAGCCGCCCGACATGGCGGGTTCGCTCGATGCTGACGGCATGGGCGCGGGGCGCACGGTGGGTGTTGCCACGGTGCTGGGGTGATCGTTCCACGAGGCGATGCTCGCAGCCAGCGTGTAGGCACCAACAGCTGCCACAGCCACCAGTACGGTGAGTCCGATACTCATTACCCACGGGCGTAGTGCTGCTCTCCTGGCTGCTAGGGAGCGCTTCTTGCGGCGTGATGATGGGGTGAGGAAGGCCTGATCTTCTTCCTCGGTGACGGGTTGCTCGGATGGGGGTGGGACCTTCATGGTGTGTGTGCCCGCCACGGTGAGGTGTCCTCCGACGCGACCCCACCCTTGGGAGCGCGCCTCTTCTAATAAGGGTACGCGCAGAAACGACACGAAACACTAAGAATGCTGCGTAACGATCACGCAAATCCTCCCACCCGCATTCCCAGAACCGCACGGATGTGCGGAGGGAAGTGGAATTCCTGGTTTTGGACGTGGGTATCTCCTCGCTGAGCAGCGAGTACAAGCCTGGCGTTTGACGCGTGTACGCAGATGTGCATGGCTACCCATACTCTCTGCTTGACAGTCAGATGCTGTCGATGAAGACCGTGATCGATGTGAAGGGAAATATCGTGTCTTGGATTGTTGAACTTGTGATTGGTGTTGTGTCCGGTGTTCTCTCCGGGATCATTCTGGCGAGACTGGTACCGGATGGCTCGATGACTTTGGGACCTACCGAATCATTTGGGGGCACCGTAACCCAACAGGTGATGGCTGCGAATGGTGACGTCATCACGGTTGCTGGAGATGGGAACTATGCCCATATTGGCGATGACAACTCTGTGCATGTGAATGTTGCCGGTGAGAGCAGGCGGGGGAGTGCAGATAGCGATGGGGACATGTGGCTGTACCTGGGGCTTGGCTTTGTTGCCTTTGTTGTCATCGCGATTTTCCTTTTGAGGTACTACGAGACTCTGTTGAGTTTCCTCGTGATCACTTCTGTGTTTCTGATGACGACGTCATTGCTGACCGCAGGGCTGTCCCTGCGGTGTAGGCACCTGTCGAAGACTCTGGGCTCCTCCATCGTTGCGAGTATTTTCGCGGTGACGTCTACCTATGCGACGTACTGGTCGTGCTTCACCTTGTCGACGGGAAAATCCGGACTGTCCATGCCGGATCTGAATCGAATGTTGTCTGAAGCTGCTGGAGACGAGAAACTGGTACCGTTCGCCGATGCCTTCCAACTGCTCAGTGCTGAAAGCGCCTTCCCCTATGTTTCAGTGGTCTTTATGGCGATGCTTGTGGCAGCCGTGCTCTGCTTCTTTGCCCTTGGCATGATGATTCGAGAGTTCTGTGAGCGCCGATTTGCAACGGGGCGCGCGGGTAGCGTCAGCGCCTGGCTTGTTGCTCATCTTCCCGTTCCGGGTTGGCACTACATTCTGGGTGTTCTGCTGCTTGCTTGCGTGCCAGTCGTGATCGTCGTGCTCTTCCGCCACGTTCAGCCGACCTGGCTCAGCTAGTGTCAGCAACGATCATGGTGTTGTCCCCGCGCGGCTGTCCGCGCGGGGACAACCGTGTGCGATGATAGTGAGGTTCTTGGCGGGGTAACCGCCGCATTTATTGAGGTAGACCGTGAGAGGTGGCGTCGTGTCGGATCGCAGACTGGCCTCGACTATCACGGTGGGCGGCGCGACGAACGCAGGAACGTTCGAGGCGGCCGAGCTGATGGCCGCGGGCATGAGCGCGCGTGAGGCGAGCGACGTGTTGTTCGAGCAGAACCTTGTTGTTGCCGGCTCGGAGTCGACGCGGCGCCGCTTGGCCAGTGCGACCACGAAGCATCTGTCGTTCCTGGAGGATAACGCTCTCCGATTTGTTGCCAGTCGCGAGTATGGCTGGGAGCTTGTCATGTGGCTGGCTCTCGTGACGGAGTCCTACGTGTTCGCTGCGTGCGCGCGCGAGGTTGCGTGGCCGCGCCTGGTCGTCGATGAGGCTCCGTTGACAGCGTCGGACATCGATGACTTCGTGGAGCGCCAGCGCAGGGTGGATCCCGCGATGTCGACGCTGACGGTGAAGAGTGGGCAGAAAGTGCGCTCCGTGTTTCTGCGCTGCATGCGCGACGTGGGCTTCATCGACGAGGCCGGGGCTGCTTTACCGATTGTGGTCCCCGTGGGGGTTGCCCGCCTGGTGAACGCGGCTCCCCAGCCCTGGGGGTGGCCGATGCAGGAGTCGTTCCCGGTTGCTCAGTTCCAGTTTGATGTCCTTGACTGACACTTATTCAGGAAAATGTGACGCGGGAGCCGTGATCCGGCTCCAATTGTGGGTGGCCTAAGGTACGGTTAGAGAGGCTCGGTAAGGGGCGCTGCGCGAGAGGAAGGTACGGTCGGTGTTGAAGCGTGGGGCGTATCTGGATTCGCTCAGGGAGACCTTTGGTTGCGCCTTCCGGGTGCTCACGTCGGAGCGCTTCAAGAAGATGGAGGGCCTGGGCAACGAGGTCCCTTTCTTTGTTCTGCGCTACAAGCCGGAGTGGGAGCCGACGGTCGACGAGGAGCTCTCGCGGCTGCGTCGCCGCCTGCGCGAGGAGCGCTACCGCCTGGCCGATGTCGACGTGTTTGCGCTCGCGGTGGACATCTGGAAGGGTTCTCCTTTTTTCGATCAGATGCTGGCGATGGAACAGACGTTGCCTCCGGAGACTTTCCGGGATGCGCTGAGCAAGGTAATCGACGTCGAGGGTTTGCTCGCGCCCGCTATCAAGAAGGCCGTGGACGAGGCCGGGGGAGAGGACAGCGTTGACGCCGTCATGCTCTCCGGGGTGCACCACCTGTTCCCCCTCGTGCGCACGCATTTGCTGTTGAACTGCCTGCAGCCCCTGTTGGGGCGTGTGCCGCTGGTTGTGACCTTCCCGGGGTCGTACCACCAGTCGCCGTCCACTCATTCGGCGCTGGTCCTCTTCGATCGAATCTCCCAGGACAACTACTACCGAGCTTTCGATTTGGTGGACTTTTCGCTTACTCTAGAACCGTCGGCGAACTGAAAGACAAAGGTGTGACGCATGGACATGAAGGGCCTGTACGCGAAGGATATTTTCCGGTCGATCGACGGTGTCGTCAAGGCTGATGACGTCTCGAAGGTCGCCTCCGAGGTCGACGAATACGTCATGACGAAGGAGATCCGCGACGGCTTAGTGGACATCGTGGGGGCCTGGAACCAGGTTGATGCTCCGTCGAACGGCGTGTGGATCGCGGGTTTCTTTGGTTCGGGTAAGTCGCACCTGCTGAAGATGCTGTCCTACCTGCTCGGTGAGCAGGCGGGCAGCCAGCCGGTGACCCGCGAAGATGTTGAGCGTGCCTTCGAACAGAAGGTCGCAGGCGACGAGACACTTATCGCGGACCTGAAGAGGAGCCTACACACGCCCACGCGCGCGGTGCTCTTCAATATCGACGCCAAGGATGACAAGTCGACGCGTGAACGCGGCTCGGCGATGATCGAGGTCTTCTACAAGGTCTACTTTGAGGCGCGCGGCCTGTATTCGAAGGATCTGGGAGTTGGCGCACTCGAGCGCGACCTGGAAGATCGAGGAGAACTGGCGCGTTTCCGCGAGGCATACCAGGAGGAAGCTGGGCACACCTGGGAGGTCGGTCGCGTCAACACCGTCTTTTCGGAGGCGCTTGTCTCGAAGGCCCTGGCCCGCCTGGGACACCAGGTGGATCAGCCCTTCCGCAGCTATCGGGAGCAGCTCAACCTCTCCGCCGAGGCCTTTGCGCAGGACGTGGCCTCATGGCTGGATCGTCAGGGTCCTCACCAGCGTATCGCCTTCTTCGTCGACGAGGTCGGCCAGTTCATCGGCGACGACTCGCAGCTGATGCTGAACCTGCAGACCATCACGGAGCAGCTGGCGACACATTGCCCCGGTCGCGCCTGGGTCTTTGTGACCTCGCAGGAGGAACTGAGTGGTATTACGGCGCAGATGAACGAGCGCCGCAGCACTGACTTCTCCAAGATTCAGGGGCGCTTCGCGATCAAGGTGAGCCTGTCGACGGAGGAGGTCACGGACGTGATCGCTCGCCGACTCCTGACGAAGAGCGAGCAGGGAGCCTCGGAGCTGGACGTCATGTGGCAGCGTCTCGGCGCGGGCTTCCCGTCGATGTTCCGTTTCCCGGAGGGGACGAAGAAGTACGACAACTACCTGACGAGGAATAGCTTCGTCGCAAAGTACCCGTTCGTGGACTACCAGTTCGAGATGTTCACGCAGGCGATGCGAGGCCTGTCGGATAACGACCTATTCACGGGCCGCCATTCGTCGGTGGGCGCGCGTTCGCTGCTGGGCGTGTGTCAGCAGATTGCGCAGGAGCTGACGGAGGACGAGCTCGGAACGGTCGCATCATTCGATCGCTTCTACGATGGCATCGCGGCGATGCTCAAGTCCGACGTGAAGGACAATATTGGGCGCGCCGCACAGGATTCGCGCACGAGCGACTCCTTCACGATGAGCGTGCTGAAGGTTCTCCTGCTCGTTCGCTACGTGGATTCCTTCCAGGCGTATCCGCGCAATATTGCGGTCCTGCTGCGCCGGTCCCTGGATCAAGATGCGACTGATCTGGAGACGCGTGTTGAGCGTGCGCTTCGCATCCTGTCGGATCAGGTGTACGTGCAGCGTCAGGCGGATGGAACCTACGCGTACATGACGAACGAAGAAAAGGAAGTTCGTCGCGAGATCAGTCAGATCATCGTGGAATCCCGTGAGGTCACGGATCTGCTGCGCACGGACATCCGCAAACACGTCGGTACCTCCGCGACGAGCTTCGTGTATCCCGGAACAAACCGGCGCATGGGCGTTTCCCTGTTCGTTGACGGGCGCCGCGAACAGGCCGATCCGCTGGTGATCTCGGTGTTTACGCCGCAGTCGTCCCTGGACGAGGAGGGCATCCGCCACGAGAGCGTTGTTCGACACGACACCCTCTCATTGGGTCTGGATATCAGCTCCGAGATCCTCGAGGACGTGCGAGTCTTCTGCCAGACGGAGGAGTACGTGAAGCGCCAGGCGGGCGCCGCATCGGGCCTGCGTAAGCACATCATCCTGAGGCATAAGGAAGACAACGAGCAGCGCCGTCAATTGATCGGCGAGGCCGTGAAGGATGCGCTTATGCGGGCATCGCTGTTCGTCGACGGGCAGGAAGTGAGGACGGGGACGGCTAACGAGCCAAAGGATGTGATTGAGCTAGGTTTGACTCGCCTGGCCCAGCAGGTCTATCCCCGTATCGAGGAGGCGAAGCCACTAGCGAACCTCAAGGACGGGCAGATCGCTTCCTTCCTGCGCGATCAGGAGGATGCGACGCTGGACGTCGATCCGGGCGTGGATATCGCGCAGCGTCTGGCGGGCGAGTGCGCCCAGTGGGTGGAGCAGGCGCGCGTGATCAACGGCCAAAACGTGTTCGTGAAGAACGCGATCGAGTATTACGGCCAGGCCCCCTTCGGCTGGGACAAGAACGCGGTCCTGGCCATCGTGGCGACAGCCCTTCGACTGGAGCTGCTCGAGGCCCTCGAGAACGACAGGCCTCTCGCTCGCACGGAGCTGGAGGGTGCCCTGCGCGACGTGAACCGTCAGGGGCGCGTGCTGCTGCAGAAAAAGAAGCACCTGGATCGTGCAGCGCTCGCGGATTTCCAGCGTTTTGTCGGCCAGTTTGTCCCCGGTGAGTCCCCGCAGGATGGTCCCTCGCGCGTTCGTGCGGTTGAGGTCAAGGCAGCCGAATGGGTAAGGCTTCTCAAGGAGTATAAGTCCGAGAGGTATAGCTTCGACGACGAGGTCGCCGAAGCCCTTGACCTGCTGACGCCGCTCACGACGACGCAGCACACCGAAGAGGAGATGCTTGCCCCGCAGATCCGCGGCGGATTCGACGATCTGATCGAGATCGTCGACGACTTCCTCATGCCCTACCGGGAGTTCGTGGAGGAGCATGAACAGGAGCTTCGCGACGCGTTGGCCGAGGCTGATAGCCTGTCGGTCTTTGAGCTCACGGGGGACGGCAAGCAGGCGATCGAAGACCTCCGGAAGCTCGTGGAGGACCGCAGGCTGTACATGCGCACGCAGGAGATTGCTCGGTTGGTTCGGCGTATCGACGCGGCGCGTCTAGCGCTGGTGCAGGCGCAGCGCGACAAGGTGCTGCGACGCATCGACGAGGCCATGGCGGGCATTCGCGGCTCCTCCGAGTTCAAGGCTGCCTCGGAGAGCGCTCGGCTGAGGGTTGATGCGGTGATGGAGCGGCTCTGTGCTGCGGTGAATTCGGTGTCGAAGCCGGGTCATGCGGAGGAAATCGGCCGTCAGCTCGATCAGCGTGTGGACGAGCTCTACGCCGCATTGATCGCGCCGGTGACGCCTGCGGAGCGACCGGACGCGGACGAGGCGACAGAGCCTGCCCCGAGACCGACGATCGTGCGCGTGGCCGATCTGCTGCCGAAGACGACCGGCCTCCTGTCGACGCCGGATCAGGTCAACGAGTACATCGAGCGCGTTCGTGAGCAGATGCTCGCCGCTGTGAACGACGGTAAGCAGCTGCGCCCCTGAAGGAGTAGGTAATGAACACCTCAGCGTTGGAGTCCCTGGCGTCCGCCTCGCGCGAGCGCCTCATCGAGATGTCCGTGGCGGCAATCGAGCGCAAGATGGCCGATCCTCTTCTGAGCGACGCCGACCGTGCGCGCCTGACCCAGGCTGTCGACAAGCACGCCGAGGCCGGTGGTAACCGGGTGCTGGGTGCCGCGAAGGTGGTTGCATACTCGTGGTTCAATCGCCTGACGGCCCTGCGCTACATGGATGCGATAGGGATCTCGGGTGACTACGGAGTCGTCACACCGGCGGAGGGGTCGGGGACGGGTGTGCCCGAGTGCGTGCAGCGCGCTCGCGGGGGCGACTTCGATCGCCACATCGGAGCGGAGGCGCGAGCGCGAGTAGCGCAGCTGCTCTTCGATAATCGCGACCTGGACGCCTACGTCTTGCTGCTCCGCGAGTACTTCACCTCGTGGCACCAGGTCATGCCGGGCGTATTCCCCGAGGCGGACGACTGGACGAACCTGGTTCCGCCGACGGACCTACTGTCAGCTGGTGAGTCTGTGCGTGCCGATATCGTGGCGGCGATCGGCCCGAACGAGTCCGGGCGCATGGACGTTGAGGTGATCGGCTGGCTCTACCAGTTCTACATCGCCGCCCGCAAGCGGGAGATCAACGAGTCGAAGGCCAAGATCGACAAGGACACCTTGGCTCCCGTCACGCAGCTCTTTACCCCTCACTGGGTGGTGCGCTACCTGGTGGAGAATACGCTGGGGAAGCAGTGGCTGCGTGCTCACCCGGACTCGGCGCTCCGGAAGAAATTCGAGTACCTGGTGAGCCCTGCCGAGGGCCAGGAGGATCAGGGCCTGGCGATCGCCAACCCTGAGGATTTCCGCGTCATCGACCCGGCCTGTGGGTCCGGGCACATGCTCACCTACGCCTTCGACGTCCTGTGGGACATGTACGTCGAGGCCGGATACCCGACCAGGCAGATCGCTCGCCTGATCATGGAGAAGAACCTGCACGGGGCGGACGTGGATGAGCGCGCGGCGCAGCTCGCCTCCTTCGCCCTGACGATGAAGGCCGTCGAGCATAATCCAGGTTTCTTGGGGCGCATCGAACGCCGGACCCGTCTGGGTGGCGAGACCTCGTGGCGGGGACCCAGGATTGTTCACGTCGAGTCCGTGAAACTCGATGAGCTGAGCCCCGCAGAGATCGCGGATGCCTCCGGGGACGGAGTCTCCCTCGGCATGTCGCAGCTTATCGAGCAGCTCCGCCACGCCGACACCTACGGATCGCTGATCCGTGTGCCCATAGGAGCATCTGCGCTGTTCCGCGAGATCGCGCGCCGCATCGAAGCGGGGGAGCGACAGCAGCTGCTGGGCGGCGCGGACAGTGAGGAGTGGCTGCGCGCCGCCGACATGTGCGAGATCCTCGAGGACGGCCGCTACACGACCCTGATCGCGAACCCGCCGTACCTCGGCATGAAGAAGGCAGATGATTTGCTCAAGACGTTTGCAAAATCTCAGTATGCTCGCTCATATCAGGATCTCGCAACCATGTTTATGGAACGTTCCCTTTCCCTCGTAGTAAGGGATGGGGTATGTGGAATCCTTTCGTTAAATTCTTGGATGATGACTATTACATTCAAGAAGTTCCGCTCGTTGATTCTATCCGCTACGCAAATCCTCAATGTTGCCCATCTCGGTAGAGGTATTGCCGGTGTTGCCCTCGATTTCGCCACAACTGTGTACACGACAGGTTCAAGTGATCGTGATTTTGCTATCAGATTCATAAGAGCGAGTGACACAGCAAAGACTCCGTCAGATAGAGAGCGAATTGATCGCCTAAAGAGTGCTATGCAAGGAGGTGAGTCTTCTGATAATTACCTGCTTTCGAGAAGCCGAATTTATGAGATGCCAAATTCTGCTTTCTTGGGTGATCTATCGGATCAACTCATCGAAGCATTTAAGCATCCGCTGGGGGAGATTGCGCCCGCGAAGCAGGGGCTCGCAACCGCGGATAACGAGCGCTTCCTGCGTCAGTGGTTCGAGGTGAGCACCGAACGCTCCTACATGCGCGCCCGCGACCGCGAGGACGCCAAAGCGAGTGGTGCCCGCTGGTTCCCGCACAACAAGGGTGGAGAGTACCGCAAGTGGTGGGGCAACCAGGACTACGTCATCAACTGGCAGGACGATGGCCGTGAGCTCTGGGACTTTAGACCACGCTCGGTCATTCGAAATCCCGACTGCTACTTCCGTCCCTGTGTTTCCTGGTCGCGCGTCTCATCGGGAGAGCTCTCCGTTCGTTTTTTCAGCCAGGGAAGTACACCGAATGACGTGGGTCCGGTTATCGTTGCTGAACGAGATAAGCTGCTTGAAATTGCTTCAATGAGCAACTCGGCAATCGCAACGGGATTCCTTGCTGTTATGGCACCTGGAACGCACTTCGAGGTCGGCCAGGTGAAGAACCTCCCCTGGATCGAACCCGAGTCCTTTGAACCGGTGGGTGTCGAGCGGTTGATCGAGATCTTTCGTGCTGACTGGGATGCCCGTGAGACCTCGTGGGACTTTGCCCGGCCGCCCTACCTGCGCGGCGGGCACTCGCTGCTCCAGAACGCCTTCGACGACTGGTACTGCCGCAGCTGCGAGACCGCGGAGGAAGCGCAGCGTCTGGAGACGGAGAACAACCGCTACTGGGCTGATGTCTACGGTCTCGCGGACGAGGTGGAGGTCGACGTCCCTCTGTCGCGCGTCTCCCTCACCTACAACCCGCGGTTTGCCTTCGCTCCCACGAAGGGAGCGCCCGAGCGCAGCGAGGAGGAATACCGCTGGCTGCACTACCAGCGCAGCGCGCGCGAACTCATCTCCTGGGCCATTGGCGTCACGATGGGCCGCTACAGCGTTGACGTGCCCGGCCTGGTGCTGGCAGACCAGGCCTCGTCCCTTGACGACTTCCGCGCCCGCGTCGCCGAGTCGCGCCTTGATCCCGACGACGACGGCATCATCCCCGTCACCGGAGGAGCCTTCGACGACGATGCCTCGCGCCGGGTCAAGGCGGTGCTGCGCGTCGTTTTCGGAGCCTCCGACCTGGGTGACAACATTGAATTCCTGACCCGCTGCCTGGCCGTCAAGAACGGCAGCAACACAGCTGAGTTTGTCCCACCGGTGATCCCGGCCAACCCCGAGCGGGCGCTTGAGGACTACATGGCGAAGTCATTTGCCGCCGACCATCAAAGGGACTACAGCGGCCGCCCCGTCTACTGGTCACTCGAGTCTCCGAAGGGCACGTTCCGGGCGCTCGTTTACCTGCACCGCTACACGCCCGATACCGTCGGACAGGTCCTCACCAAGTACGCGGCCCCCTTCGTCGATCGCCTCAAGGCCGAATCGGAGGCTGTCGGACGCGAGCGTGACGCCGTGATGGGCGACGATAGGAAGGCCAATCGCGAGCGTGCCCGCATTGACAAAAAGCGCGCGGAGATCGATGCGAAGGTCGCGGAGGTTCAGGGCTTTATTGACTCGGTTCTGCAGCCCCTCGCCCAGCGCCGCATCCACCTGGACCTGGACGACGGCGTGCGCATCAATCGCCTCAAGCTCGCCTACGGCTGGCGCTCGGACCTGGCCGACCTGCCCCAGCCCGCAATCGGTGACGCCACGACGGACGTTAAGCAGGGAATTGCGACTGACCTGAAGTGGGCTCGCGGAGAAATCAAGAAGAACAACGTGTGGTGGTCCTGACAGTGCCTCCACCCCGTGGGACACTGGAGAGGCACCCGGTCTGGCAACGAAAGGACACAACGTGAAGCTGACGCACATCGCCATCACGAACTGGCGCAACTTCGCCCACATCGAGTTCGACCTGTCCTCGCGCCTCTTCGTCGTCGGCCCCAACTCATCTGGTAAGACCAACCTGCTGGCAGCCCTGCGCTTTCTGAGTGATGTTGCGAGGCTTGGTCTGGCCGCTGCCTCTGAGAATTGGGGCGGTCCGGAACGATACTTCCGTTCTGGTACGGATTCAGCATCATTCACAGTGACCGTGGATGTCGATACGCGCCAGATCACCTACGACCTGTCCCTTCAGAGGCTGACAGAGATTCCAGGTGAGAACGTGCTGGAAGGCGATCAGCTACGGATACTGGAACCTCGTGTTCTGGATGACCGAGCGGATTTGTTTTCCTGGAAGGACGTTGCCGAGTCATCTGGAGACGATCCCACTCATGGGTGTAAGGGGGAAGCTGATACCTCGTTTCTACCGTCGGAATACGCAGGCGAAAAGCTATTGATCGACGGCGAAGAGGTACCGGTCATTCGTGACGCGAAGCAAGTGAGGATAGGGGCTTCGTACTTTCGTAAGATGCTCGCAGGCATTCGCTACATTCACCCGAACCCCAAGAAGATGCTCGAGCGCTCGGATCGCTACGACCCCGACCACGGGACGGGCTTCTTCCAACATGCGGGGCGCATCTCGGATCAGCAGCTGGATGCCGTGGTTGACCGCATCCGCCCGATCATGGCCTCGGTGGTTCCGGAGATCCCGAACCTGTCCTACCAACGCATGGGGCTCGGCACGGAGGTCGTGTTCTACAGCGACACTCCCGTGCGCGGGGCGAGCGGCGTCTACTCGCACGAGCAGTTTTCCGAGGGAACGCTGCGCCTGCTCGGACTGCTCTTCGACCTGGCGACGCTGCCGCGCGACACGAGCGTCGTTCTCATCGAAGAACCCGAGACCTTCCTACAGGCCTCCGTCGTCCGTTCGCTCCCCTCGCTCCTGGCAGAGGTCGCCATGAACCGCGACGTGCAGATGATCATCAGCACCCACTCGCCGGAACTCATCGACTCCGAGCTGGTGCTCCCCAGCCAGGTCCTGATGTTGCGCTCGGAAAACGGCGAGACGACGGGTCAGCTGCTCTCGGAGTCGAACGACCCACGCATCAAAGCCGTGGTCAGCGCTGGCCTGCCCAAATCGCAGGGCATCGACGCTGTCAACGGTCGCACGATTCCGCTCGGAACCTGGTAAGCAATGGGGGGCTACGTCTACGCCAAGGTCATCGTTGAGGGAACGACAGACGAACCGGTCATCAACGCTCTGATGCGTGCCGCGGGATGGGCTGATCATGAGTTCCTCGTGTGGAGTGTCAACGGCAAGGGTGCGATTGATAGGGATCTCAAGAACTACTGGGAAGCAGCTCGCGTTCACCCTTACGTCGTTTTTCGTGACCTCGATCGGGATGGGGGAGGATGTCCCGTGACCCTTCGAGCGGAACTCGTTGAGCGGACCCCGGGTGAGTCACCTGATCTGCTCATCCGGATCGTTGACCAGTGCATCGAGTCATGGATTCTGGCGGACCGGCAGGGCGTCGCAGAGTTCTGCAACAGATCGGCGGCGAGTATAGAGCTGCCCCCGTCCCACCACAAGCCCTACCTGCTCAGCTTGATGAAGGATGTCAAGGACGCTGTTGAAGAAAAGGGACGTGAGCTGGATTTTGGTCCCGCCTACAAGGGGCACCTGCAAAACCTCATGAACCACTATTGGAGCATCGAGCGCGCCGCTGCCGAAAGCGATAGCCTCAGGCGGGCTTTGAAGCGCCTGACGGACCTGCATAATCGACTCGGAGGAGGCATACAATGAGTGGAATCGATGCCTCTCGGTTGGCAGAGGAACTGAACGCCCTGCTCGAGCAGGGCCGCATCGTCACGTGGCTGGACCGCAACGGTGAGTACGCCGAGGACCTCGACGCCGTCCGAGAACTGCTCGACGGTGCCACCCTCATCACCATCAACGCCAACCTCTTCGAAACCAAACTCCGTATCTTCGCCGAAGATACCAAGTCCCACTACGTCCTCTACCGTGGAGGCGAGCTCCCGCCCCTCGAGGAAGACCTCCTCGCCGACGTGCGATGCGGATACCGCACATTCAAGGCCGACGCCTCGACCCTCCTCGTGCGCGAACTCGGCGTCGACCCCGCGCTGGCCGCAGTCATCGACCAATACGCCCCCTTCTTCAACTCCACCGCCCGCGTCGCCGACCTCAAGAAGCACCTCGGCACCATCAGTGACGCCGACAAGCGATCCGACCGCAAGACCTTCCTCGCCGCGATGAGCGCCGTCCTGCTGAAGACCCAGCAGCGTTCCTTCTCCGTCCTCTTCGCCAAGCTCGCCTCCATGACGCAGGACAACCCGCTCGACGCCCTCAAGTGGGGCCTGGACGCGTACTTCTGGGAAGGCGCTCACGCCATCTGGGGGTACGACGGCGACTACACCTTCGACGCGCTCATGACCTGGCTCTTCGTCATGAACGCGAACGGCTGGGACCACCGGCACAACTCCGCCCAGCGCGACTTCAGCATGTGGACCCGCGACGTGGCCACGCGAGACGACGCCCGCCGATGGGCCAAGCGCGTCGACGAGGCAACCGGTGCCAGCACCGCCCTGAAGGGTGCAGCTACCGACGCCCTCCTCATCGACACGACCACGCCCGGCGTGGACCGAGAACTCATCTCCCGCCTCGTCCGCGGAATTATCGACGGATCAGTCGGCGTCGCTCAGGTCGAAGAACAGCGCGGAAGGCGCCGCGAAGGACTCTGGTTCGACGACACGGAGGCGCTGTGGGATGCAGCGCGGGCGGGGGCGCGTCTGCTCACCCACCTGCGTGCCCTCCCGGGTATCGCCTTCTCGGACGCAGCCGAGGGCTTCGCCCGCTACACGGACCCGGACGGCGGTCTGTGGGCCATTGACCAGGAGTACCGCCACTACGTGCGCGCCTCCCGAGCCGTTCACGTCGATGACATCCTCACCGACCTTGACCGGCACGTCGAAAACGCGTACCGCGACGACTACCTGCGCCCCCTCTCGCGCACGTGGGATGACGCGCTGCGCGGCATGCGCACATGGGACATCTCCGTTCCTCCGTCCAGTGGGCGCATCGACTCGTTCCACCGTCTCCTCGTCGCCGGCTCCCACAGGCGAACCGTCGTCATCATCTCCGACGCTCTCCGATACGAGGCCGGCGTCGAGCTCGCCGACCACCTGCGCTCCCTTGGACGCGGCGCGATCGCCGTGAACCCCTGGTACACGATGCTGCCGTCGATCACCGCCCTCGGGATGGCCGCGCTGCTCCCGCATCGCGAGCTGACCCTCGGTGTGCGCGGCAAAGACCAAGTGATCGTTGAGGCCGATGGACGATCGACGTCCGGGATCGATGCACGCCGGACAATCCTCGAAGGTGCCGACGGGCGTGCGTTCACCTACGAGGAGCTCGCGAGCGACTCCGTCAAGTCGATGCGCTCGAAGTTCAAGGGTGCCTCGGCCGTCTATATCTACCACGACGTCATCGATGCGACCGGTGATCACGCGGCCTCGGAAAGCGCCACCCCCGATGCCGTCAACCGGGCTATCGGCGAGCTCTCCGGCCTCGTCGGCAAGCTCATCTCCGCGGACATCACCCGCATCCTCGTGACCGCCGACCACGGATTCCTCTTCCAGGATAGCGAACCCGCCAACGATGACACCGCGAAACAGGGCGGCGTCCCGCGCGGGCGTTCCGTCTCCGTGAAGAAGCGCCGCTACGTCCTCGGCAAGGACCTCGAGTCGACGGACGACTTCGTCGCCTTCGATGCAACGAGCGTCGGCCTGACAGACGGGCCCAGCATCGCCCTGCCCTACGGCACACGCCGCATCCGCATCCAGGGTCGAGGAAACCGCTTCGTCCATGGCGGCGCCTCCCTCCAGGAAATCACCACCCCCGTCATCGAGGTGTCGGTGGGCAGCGGTAGTGCCGAGGAGGTGCGCGACGTCGGTATCGCCCTGCACTACGACGACACGTCCCTCAAGGTCAACCGATTCAGCCCCCGCGTCATCCAGCAGGAGCCCATCAGCCCGACGCGACGCCCGCTGACGGTCACGATCGGTCTCGAGAGTACGTCAGGTGAGCAGCTGTCGAGCACTCGCGTCATCACCTTGGACGCGGGCGAGCGCTCTGAGGTGTCGCTCAAGCAGAGCAGCGAACTCATCCTTTTCGATGGGGTGCTGGAGAGGCATTCCGGCGAAGCCGTCCGGATCGTCGCCTACAAGACCGTTCATGGACAGGTCATCGGCGAACCCGTCGCCACCCACGAGCTGACCCTCAACGACAACGGGTTCGGAGCATTCGGAGGATTCGACCTATGAACATCTCGCCCGAAGACGCCCTAGAGCGCGAGGAATCCACGGCCTCGTCTCTGATCGGAGGCAGCGAGGGAGGAAAGCTCGCGGAGTACGAGGCAATCGCCGCGCACGCATACGATGGCTTCGTCGTCCGCAAGGACCTGGTCGGCCAGGTCAAGGGCAACGCGATCGTCCCCTCCTACGTGCTCGAATTCTTGCTCGCTCAGTACTGCGCGACCACGAGCGAAGCGGCCATTGTCGAGGGCATCGAGAGCGTCCGTCGCATCCTCGCCAAGCACTACGTTAACCGCGGAGATTCCGAGCTCATCAAGTCCCGCATCTACGAAGCTGGACAGTACCGAATCATCGACAAGGTCTCCGTCAGCCTCGACGACACGCGTGACCGATACAGCGCATCCTTCGAAAATCTCGGGGTTACCAACGCGCAGGTGTCCGACGAGACCGTTCGCGAGAACGACCGCCTCCTGACCGGCGGTGTCTGGTGCATGGCTGACGTCTCATACGTGTCGACGGGAGACACCGGCGCGAAGGCGTCCAGCCCGTGGGTCGTCTCCCGCCTTCAAGCCATCCAGCTGCCACGCTTCGATTTCGATCGCTATTGCAGGGGGCGTGCCTCGTTCAGCGCCGACCAGTGGATCGACCTGCTCGTCGCCTCGGTCGGCCTCGACCCTGCGAAGCTTAGTCGGCGTTCGAAACTCTTCCAGCTGACCCGCCTCATTCCATACGTCGAACGCAACTACAACCTCGTCGAACTGGGCCCCAAGGGCACCGGAAAATCGCACATCTACTCCGAGTTCTCTCCCCACGGCATGCTCGTGTCGGGCGGCGAGGTGACGTTGGCGAAGCTCTTCGTTAACAACGCGACCAGACGCATCGGCCTGGTCGGCTACTGGGACGTCGTCGCCTTCGACGAATTCGCCGGGCACAAACGCGTCGAGCGCAGCCTGGTCGACACGCTTAAGAACTACCTCGCGAACAAGTCGTTCTCGCGCGGCGACAGCACGATCACGGCCGAGGCCTCGATGGTCTTCGTCGGCAACACGACGCGGACCGTGCCCGCGATGCTGGCCACCGCCGACCTCTTCGAGGCCCTCCCCGAGGCGTATCACGACACGGCGTACATGGACCGCATCCACTACTACCTGCCCGGGTGGGAGGTCGACATCGTGCGGCCCGAGCTCTTCTCGCGCGGGTACGGGCTCATCGTCGACTACCTGGCGGAGGCGCTGCGGCACCTGCGCACCCTGGATTACTCGGGTGATCTGGATACCCTCGCGACGCTTGATCCGGCGATGTCCAAGCGCGATCAGGACGCTGTGCGGAAGACCTTCTCGGGACTGGTGAAGCTCATCTTCCCTGCGCGCGACGGCGAGCCTGAGGAACTTGAGGAGCTGCTCCGCTTCGCGATCGAGGGGCGCAAGCGCGTCAAGGATCAGATCATCCGACTCGACGACACCATGGCTGCGTCCGGCTCTCACTTCACGTACATGCTGGGACGCGTGGACCAGGACCGCTACGATGCCTCGAGCGCCCGGTCCGTCCCCACCCAGGAGGAACTGGACTACCCGCAGTACTTCACATCGCACAGTGATGCTGATGAGCGGAGTGGTCAATGGGATGCCGGAGAGCTTTCCGACGGTCTTCCGAAGTCGGGAGTTGTTGTCGATGCACGCGGAGACAGTAAGTCGGCCTCGCCTGTCTTTGACCGTCGAGCCGTGTTGAAAGCGCGTGCCGTCCCCAGGCGCTACAAGATCGAACCGAGCATGGGTCATTCCATGGCGGACATCCTGCTCCCGTACCTGTTCGATGCTGCTGAGATTCGGATCCGTGACCCATACTTGCGAAAGCCTCACCAAATCCGAAACGTGCACGAGATTCTACTGCAGCTTATTCAGCACGCTGACGCCGCTCGGCTGCCGCGCGTTGTTATCGAGACCTGTGCGAGCGATGAGGATGACCATCGCGCGAAGCAGGAAGCGACGTTCGAACAGCTGCAGCAGTCGTGGGGACAGTTCGGGATCGTCATTGATTGGAGTATCGCTGATTACTTCCATGACCGTAGCATCGTGACCGATACTGGCTGGGTCATCGATCTTGGTCGTGGGCTGGACGTCTACGAGGCGTATACGCCGATATCGCAATTCGACCCCCGTTACGCGATCCCGCACCTGCGGCGGACGAAGGAAATCACGATCAACGTCAGCAGGGAGGAACCTGCGGACGCATAGACGGTCGTCAGGCCGAGCTACCTCTCACGTGCAAGCGGCGAGGTAGTGATTGGCGCGTTCCCAACCTGTCCGGTGCAGGCACACCGGTGACCGAAAGGGAAGCCGGCACTACGCTTCACTGCCAGAATCGTCGTTAACGGCTTCTCTGACGCGGGGGAGGGGCGCATGTTCTTTGTGGGCTGGGCCGAGCCCGAGGGAGTTGCAGTCCAGGATGGAAGCCAGCTGGGCCAGGCTCCCGTCCTCGAGCAGACGTGGGTTGCGCGCGAGCTGTTTGATGAGGGTATCCAACATCTCCTGGGGATGTTCGGCGATCTGTTGCATCACCTCGTTGACGTCAGCTGCGCCAACAATGTCTGACTGGGAGACGAGGTGTGCCTGCTCCATCGCGAAACGTTGGGCTGCAGCGGCTGCCACGAGGCGTGCCTGAGCCTCCGCGTTCGACATCTTCTGCCGCTTCGCCTCAATCTGGAGGGGCTCACGGGTAGCGTGACCGTCGCTCTGTTCGATTGTCTCGAAAGGTTCATCCGAGACGACAATGCCGTCGACGGTCTCGTCGACCGCAGACTCCTGGTCCCGTTTCTTCCCCCACGGCACGCGGACACCGTCAAGTTTGCCTTTCACACTCCCCAGCTTGCCTGCGATGAATGGGAGCGCCGTCTCTTCCGCCCATTTCTTGACCCGGGGAGCGGCGTACGCGAACCCAGCAGCCGCAGCATCTTCGATGAGCTGAACGAGTGTCTGTGCGAGTACCTCTGCCAGCAAATCGATTACAGGTGAGTCGTCATCGTCCTCTGATTCCCGCCTCGTCTCGCTCGACATGAACATTGGCGGATCATCATAGGGTGAGTAGGCGTAGTCATCGTCGTCGGAGCCAGGATCAGGGATGAAGCGCGCATGGCCTCGTAGGTTGCCGTCGTCGTCGAACAGATTCTGCGACCATCCGCCGTCGGATCGGTTGCCCGGTGACAGGGAATCGTCATCCCAGTAGAAAGTGCCTCGTTGCTGTCCCACGGTGATCCTCACATGTCGAGTGCTTAGGCCGTAACTATATGTCTGTGGGCCGACGACTTGCAAAATGTGCGAAGCAGGTATGAAGAAGGTGTGGAGCTCTCCCGTTGTCCGAGTGACGAAGGACGATGCGGCCGCACAGCGTCCAGATCGTTCGGCCTCGTGGGGCTCTTCCGCGCCCCCTATTCCCTCGGCCTCGCCGTGGATTCACGGATCGTGAGGACCGGGCTGAAGGTCTGGTGCTGCATGGGCGCGTCGGGGCCGGATAACAGGAGCTCGGCGGCGGCCGCGCCAAGTTCGTCCATGGGCTGGCGGATCGTCGTGAGGGGTACGGGCATCTGCGCTGCCAGGGGAATGTCGTCGAAGCCGATGACGGATACGTCGTCGGGAATGGAGACCCCAGCGACGCGCAGCGCGGACATGACGCCCACGGCCAACAGATCGTTCGCGCAGAAGACCGCGGTGGGGTTCGTTTCGTCAGAGGTTGCGCGGGCCTCGGCGATGGTGTCTTTGGTGGCCGCATACCCTGCCTGGGCGGTGTACGCCTGCGCGTTGTACACGGTCAACTGGATGCTGTCCGACCCCGTGAGGCGCTGCCAGTGCTCGATCGCGTCCCGCACGCCCGCGAGGCGCTGCACGGATTGGCGCATGTCGGCGGGGCCGTTGAGGAAACAGATCCGTTCATGCCCGAGTGCCAGAAGGTGTTCGATCGCTAGCGCGGCGCCCGCGCGGTCGTCGATCGACACGGACGGCAGACCCTCGGGCGCCTCGGCCGCGTCGAAGAGGACGACCGGCGTCCCTTCCTCGACCAAACGCGTAGCGGCCTCGTGCGTGGAGTCTGCGGGGGTGAGAAGAACTCCGCGCACCGCCTGGCGCCCCAGCACTTCGAGCAGGTCGCGCTCCTCCTGCACGGAGGCGTGCGTGGAAGACAGCGTCATGATGTATCCCTCGCGCGATAGCACGCGCTCCATGGCAGCAGCAGCCTCCATGAAGAAGGGGTTCGTCAGGTCGAAGACCGCAACACCCACGAGCGGTGAGGTCCCCCGTCGCAGGGCTTGCGCGGTCGGATTGGGCTTGTAGCCGAGCTGTGCGATTGCCGCCTCGACGCGCTCGCGCACGTCGGGACGCACGCTGTCGCGCCGGTTAATGACGTTAGACACGGAGCCGACGCTCACGCCCGCAAGAGCGGCGACGTCTTTGACGCCGGGGGCTTTGCGGGGGGTTGAGGGGGACGAGGCAGTGGATACGTCCTGGGGACTTGTGCCCTCTGGGGTGTGGCGGGGCGGCGTCATGGTAGCTCTTTCAGGAACTCGAGTGATGAAACGTTCATATTGTGGCATCTCTGAGCAGGTTTCCGCTTCAATTTTCCTGGCAGTTCGGGGCTTCCCGATAGAGTTGACATGCATATTGTCGTGTGGCACACTTTCTATCTATCTGAATCGTTTCATTCCTCGATGAAGAGGTGACCACATGACACGAGAAGCTGAAAGGCCAGTTGTCTCGCTCCAACACGCGGTGAAGAAGTTCGGCTCCTTCACGGCCATGTCCGACGGCTGCATCGAGCTGTATCCGCATCGCATTCACGCCCTGGCCGGAGAAAACGGTGCGGGCAAGTCGACGCTCGTCAAGGTTCTTGCCGGTATTCACCAGCCAAACTCCGGAGAATTCCTGGTCGACGGGCAGCCGGTGCGCTTCAAGACCCCCGCGGAATCGAAGGCCGCCGGAATCTCGGTGA
>ERZ773013.609-NODE-609-length-22393-cov-13.697511_pt1 | contig 22393 bp, 19 predicted proteins | sample MGYA00511670_ERZ773013 | MGnify/ENA primary metagenome ERZ773013 (study PRJEB29015, sample SAMEA2738120) | human oral metagenome | biome: human oral; feature: human-associated habitat; material: saliva | place: China | collected 2257 ... | reverse complement strand
CTGCCAATAATGTTGCTGACGGATTGCAACAACACAACATTCAAAAAACAAAAACCATACTTTTACAATGTAAAAACCATACTTTTGAAAAACAGAAACCACACTACAGTAAAGTCATCGCTAAAAGAAACATAAACAATAGCCAATAATTAGAAAAATGAAAGTAGTATAAAATTTTTGTGAAAAATATTAGGTTGTATCATAATTTTTACTTAAATTTGCTGCATAAATCTACTAAATAAAAGAAAAAAGCAAAAGAACCAAACAACCGTGTTATACCCACTATCACCTAAATCGGGTACAGACAACACTGGAAAGCCTATAAGCTAACCAACGCCCAAGCCTCCGACACGGCGTTACTCCACAAGAGTTTCAACAGGGAAGGCATACAACAGTATGGAGAATTATCTACTAACGAGAACCAAAAACACAACCATTGTTATTGCGATAGTTGCTTTGTTAGCTCTCGCACAGCAGCTAAAGGCACAAACTAAGTATGATTTCGCCATTGCAGGCACATGGGTTACATCAGAAAACTGTAACGATTTAACCGTTATACCTGGTGTAGAAGGTAGTGTTAAATACGATGCAGAAAACAAAACCCTATTTCTGAAGAATGCAAAAATAGACGGAGGAAATGCCAATGCTATCTATTCTACCCTCGAAGGACTAACCATTAGGGTGGCAGGAAAGAATCAAATGCGGTCAGACTTTACCTCTACCATACAGTTTACACAGCCTATGCAAATTGCAGGAAGTGGTACATTAAACGTGGAAAATACGCAAGGCGATGCCATTTATGCCAATGCTACCAGCTTAATAATAGATGCATGCACATTGAACGCACGAGGATTAAACTACGGAATAGTGGGCGAAGATGGTAAAAACAACGAAAAACTAACCATAAAATATGCCACCGTAACAGCCGAAGGTAAGAATATTGCCTCGATAGGGTGCTTTAAATATCTTACACTAATGGGGTGCAAAATAAGTCAGCCTACGGATGCTGACTTCGATGAAGAGCTTGGAGGAATAGGCAAAGACGGCAAACTGCTAAAAGAACCTATAACCATTACACCCACAACATACCAAATATGGATTGCAGGAAAGCTTATAACACTGGACAATTGCAACGACCTTACAACTATTCCAGGTGTAGAAGGCACCGTAAAGTTCGACCCTGCAACACGCATACTTACATTAGAGAATGCCAATATAAGCACAAACGCACACTATGGAATACTAAATTTCATGGACAACGTAACTATTCAGCTCGTTGGAACTAACAATATTACGGCCCAACTAAGTAATACTATATATAACAACGACGACTGTTCGCTGAGCGTCGTTGGACCAAATGCTACCCTAAACCTACACGGTGCCATTGAAGCAAAGGACAAAGCGAGTCGTCAAGCATTCCAAAATCACGGCTCAGTAACCATTAGTCAGTGCACTATAGAGGCAAATGCGGGTATCAATGGCTTCTCTTTCGGCGAATGGAAGTTCGACCGTTGCAACATCAAAGTAAAGGGAAACGGCGACGATAAGTATCCGTTTGCAGGCAGTATGGCATACTTTACACGCATACCACTATTGGAAGGCTGCGCTCTAAAGGTACCTACTGGCACGCATTGGAAGGAATTTACCGACCAATATGGTACGTGCTACTCGCTCGTAGATGGTTCGGAGAAAACCATAACAGACTGGATTACTATCACAACCGACCCTGCTTACATTGACAAACACACCATTCGGACTACCAAAACCACACAAAACATCTACTCTATTGGTGGTGCACGCCTTTCAACCGAACTCAATCGGCTACCAAAAGGCCTATACATCGTAAACGGAAGGATAGTAGCAAAGCCATAATCTGCTTAGAAACGGAGTGCATTGCGGGCACTCCTGCTACTTCTTTCCTATTCTTAAGAATTCTAAAAAGGTTCAATATACTTAATTTTTTCATTGTTTTAGATAAGAGTATCTATCTATGTGGCTAGGGAGTGCAAGTGGTTTGTACTCCCTTCGTTGTATATTATAGTGGGCTAAAAAGCATTTGTGCACTGCTTAAAACCAAATTACGAATTAGTGTTGTACCTTATTTTGTTTTATTATTGAACAGCCAATTGAGGTTAAAACCCTTCTTTTAATAATGCAAACTCTACACGCATCTGAATTTATTTCGTAACTTTGTCGGCATCAAAACAATAAACTATTCAGAATTATGTATACACGCAACTTTCTAACAGCACTATTGTTGCTATTTGGTATTGCCACATTCGCACAACAAAAACGCTGGGTTGGCACATGGGCTTGTGCCCCACAAACAGTAGATAAAAGGTTTATGCCTTACAACAACCAGATGAATAACAGAGCTGTAAGGCAAATTGTGAAAGTTAGTATAGGTGGAAAAACAATACGATTGAAGCTAAGTAACGAACTGTCTACTACCCCCGTAGAAATAGAGAGCGTATATATTGCACAAGCAGAAAACGGTTCGGACATACGCAAAGGCAGTGTTAGGTATCTTAAATTCAATGAAAAAGACGGTGTAACCCTACCTGCAGGAAAAGCAATATACTCTGATGAATTGCAGTTCGAACTACAACCACTAAGCAAAATAGCCATTACCATAAACTATATAAAGGCTCCTAAACAACCAACAGTGCACATGGGGTCGCGCACAACAAGCTATATTCTGAAAGGAAAAGCCAATGCCGACACCAGTTTTCGCACAGCTTTCAAAGAAGATCACTGGTTTAACATTGCAGGAATAGAGGTGCTTAGCAACACAGCAACAGCCATTGCCATACTCGGCAACAGCATTACAGATGGCAAAGCAAGCACAAACAATGCACAAAACCGATGGCCCGACTTCTTCTCGGCTGCCATTAACACACCCGAAAAAGCCGAAACGGGAGTGCTAAATTTGGGTATTGGCGACAACAGAATACTGTCTGTTGGCTTAGGAACACCCGGAAAAGAACGCTTTGACCGTGATATTCTTGGACAACACGGACTGCATTCTGTTATAATATTCGAGGCAATAAACGACATTGGTACTTCTAAAAATCCAGAAGAAACGGCACGTCAGCTGATAGAAGCATATAAAGAAATGACGAAAAAAGCACATGCACACGGGCTAAAAGTATATATGGGCACCATAACACCCTTTGAAGGGTGCAAAAGTTACTACAACGAAGCACGCGAAAAGGCACGCCAAACCGTGAACGAATGGATAAGAACAACACACGAAACCGATGGTTTCATAGACTTCGATGAGCTTATGCGCAACCCACAACAACCCAAACAGTTGCGCAAAGAGTGGCAAAGTGGCGACTGGTTGCACCCTAACCCAGAAGGATACAAGGCTATGGGCGAGCATGCAGCAAAGGTTTTGGCACACGAAATAAACAGTACAACCACCCTGTAAGGTACATTAAACGTGAGCCATACACAACAAAACTACCCCCTGTGTGGCACCATAACTTTCTAAAAAATATAGAAGCTGTAACCATCTAAATATTAACCACTTACCAAAAACCCCCTTTTTGTGTTGCAAAAGATGGGTTTTTGCACGATAAAAACCCTATTTTTGCATTGCAAAAGTGGGGTTATTGCAAATTTTTATCTTAACTGACTGAACTTCAATACATTACGTCTTAAAAACACCTCTCGTTCTTAAAAGTTGTTCATACAAATATACAAATAATAGTCCGAATGATAGCAAGAATAATATTAAAAAAAATAGCAGGACACTTATAAAAATGCCCTGCTTCCGATGTTACAAATGCTGTATTTTTAATCTAATTAATTCTTCGACCAGTTCTAAAATCTGCTTATCGCATCTTTCTATTATCCCCTTCAATTCTTCAATAATCTGTTTTCTTTCCTCTTCTGTCATACCTGTATTTTTATTGTTGTTGCTTAAGTGCTTCAATTTCAGCCATCAATTTTTGCACCTCTGCTTCTTTCTCTGCAATTAACTTTCTTTCGTACTCAACCTTTACAACTTCATATTCCGCTGTCGCCCACTCTGCTAATAACTTCATATCAGCAGGCGTGAAATTACTGTACTTGATGCGTTGCTTTATTTCTTCTACATCTTTGACAGTACTACTACTAATGAAGTTACGCAAAGCAGTGTTAAGCGTTTTTTCGTCCAGCATATCAAGTTCTTGCAATGTCTTTTTCACCTTTGCTGTTGGTTCTGTGTACTTCTCTACATAGGCTGCAACATAGTCTTTATACTTCTTGGCTGCTTTCACGGTCAAGTTTTCAACTACTTCTTCTTTTGTTAGTGCTACATTCGCTATACCAGCTACCTGTGCATTGTTGTTGTTCTGATTTATTGTTTCCATTATATGTTTTTTAATTATGTCCCAGAACTATTTCCAAGACTATGCAAAGGTAGGTAGCATTTCAGATAGTTGCAAGAATATCAAGCACGCCAACTACACACTGTGTAAAAATGATAAAAAAAGAGAGCATAAATATAATGCCCTCTTAGTTGCTTTGTAGTAATTTTTTAATTTCTTTCTTAACCTCCGCTACTTTTATGCTTCTGTATTCGGTGTTTTTTATAAACGTCTTGTTACTGCCACACATTGGATAAAATTTCTTGCAATACACTATTTTTTCCAATTGCTTATGTACTTCTTTTATCACTTGCTTTTTGCCTTCCACAACTTCTTCAACATTGTACCTATACCCTAATTCGTCCAGTACTTGATAGGTTAAGCCGTGATACAACTGCACTGCTTTCGTTTTACTGATACCTTCTATATCCATCAACTTGCTAACAAACACATCTTGCAAGCTCATTATTTTTTCTTCTATATCAGCTGTCATTCTCTTTATAGCAGTGCTTCTATTTATTTCGAAATATTCCAGCTTGTTTAGTGCATCTATAATTTTACCTGCATCACTGTCGGCTACATCAGCTTTAAAATATTTACCGTTCTCGCCTTGCATTTCCAGCATCAGACCAAAAGTAGTAATATTATTAGTCTCTTTGATTAAGTTGTTGAAAAGTTTTTTCATTTTTTTAAAGTTATTTGATTAATAAATGTTTTTCTTCCATCACTCACTGACAGAAGGATAGCAAAGGTAATAATATTTTCAAACACTACCAAAGAAAAGAATAAAAAAAGTGGTAAGCAAGTACACATTATTTATATACCTGCTCCCACATTCATTATATACCGTTAAACTTTATACTGCTGTCTTTTTTTCGATTCACCTTTTATTTTGCTATCTATCTTATCGTCAAGCATTTTAATCTTATTGTTAAAGTATAGTGTAACTCCAAAAATACCACCGCTAAAAGTTAATGCTTCCGACAAGTAAATAAGTACAGAACTTTCGATGGCGTATAATGTAAAAAAGCTAATATATGACATCACAGCACCACTTAATATCATAAATACAGCACTTCCATAGCTAATCCAGTCTTTTACATTCTTTGACATATCCTAATACCTCCTTTCTTTACAATGTTATTATCCTGTGCATTGGTATCGTCTGTATATTACCATTGCGAAATACATAAATAATTATCGTTTGTATCTTTTTGTTAAGTTCTATTGCATAACCTGTACCACTTGTACCGCCAAAATTACCTTCAAACATCGGCAAAGCTGCTGCATATACGCCATTTACTACTGTATTATCGTTACTTGCTCTTGCTCTTTTGAAGTATCTACCGCTATTTTCTTCTACTTGTTGCCTACTCCACCCAGTATCAGCTATATAATTACCACCTATTTTAGCTCCAGTGTATAAGTAAATATCCTCACTGTATGGCTTATTGAATGTAAAGAACTTATCAAACACGGCATCACTTGGGTTATCCAAGATTACAGTACCAACCTCACCTATATAACAAACTTCAAGAGGGCTAAAGCTACTTGCTGTAATATTTTCAGCCTTAATACCATCTGGGCTTAAGTTCAAAGTATTATTTCCTGCGTTATCATAAAATTTCAGTATCGCTTGTCCTTTCGTGTCAATACCAAATTCAATATTTTTTGCTACTGCGCCAAATACTGACATCATGCTACCTGTCAAGTCAATATAACCTGCGCCATTGTTACGTGTCTTGAACTTTAAGCCCTGTATAGCACCCTCACTATCTACACTGGCTACTATATTGTTCTGTTGGTCTAAGAAGTTGAACCTGTTAGACTTTGCATTTATTGTCATATCAGCACCATTAATATGTATGCCAGCACGTTCGATACTTTCTACAATATCTGGGTCTTTCCATGTTGTTACTACCCCACCTTCTTCTAATTGTATCTCACTAATATATGCTTCACCATTTCTTTTAAGTCCTATAAATACGTCCAACCATTCGTACCCTTCCTCTATGTCGAATGTGTAAGAATAAAGTACACGCTCTCCTGTATCATTTTTAGGCACAATATCAAAATATTTAGTCTTGGGCTTTGAAAATAGTTCTGAATTATCATACCTTACCTCAATATATATTTCTGTGTCTCTGTCATAAATACCTGCATAAAAAGAAATCGTATAAGTTTTTTCGTCATGAACTCTAATTTTAGGAAATCTACAGCCATTCCATTCGTTATTTGCTGCACTATCTCTTATAATAGAAAGCACCCTAATATCTTTATTCTTACTGATAGCTACATACTCTGGCTTTTGCAGAATTAATAAATCTAAATCTCTTAACGATGCTCCTTTTAGTAAATTAACACCTCCACTAACCGACTTTTCAACTTCTAACTTAATATCTTTTGCTGTCTGTTCAATAGTGCTTATTCGTCTCTCTATACCTTCTTTATCTGACTTTCCCTGTTCAATAATACTTTCAAACTTTCTATCATTGAGACTAAAGCGTGAATTATTCCATTTCTGCGCATCTACAATAAATTCAACTACCGCACTTCGTTTATACTCTTTATACGCTACTTCTATTACTGTGCTACCACTCCATTTATCTGGCGTAATACTAAGAAATTTAATTTTATTACCCCCACTAACAGCAACATTACAATTTATGCTTGATATTACCTTTACATTGTCGGGTAATACTTCTGTGTCTCCAACAAATAATTTAATCTTACCTTCATTTGCTGCAATACCTTCTATTCTACCTTCAATGTCAGTATTAAACACAAAAGTAGATGGTGTAATAACTAACGATACTGGGCTTTTTCCATCTTTACCGTCTTCACCTTTGGCTGCAATATCGCTTTTTTCGTATTTTTTTGTCGTATTATTCCAAACATACCAAAAGCCATCACTGCCTATATATGGTGTACCTGCTGATGTTGTATTTATCTTATCAGCTACATACTCTTCGAGTGTCTTTCCATTACTAACGCTGAACTCTCCTTTGAACTTATTACCACTTGCGCTGATAACATTTATTTTGTATTTTTCCAAGTCAAAGTTGTTAATTCCTGCATATTGTACTATCGAAGGTGCTACAACTGTTTTATCCAAAAAGCCAGTATTATAAGAACTCACAATAATAGCATTCTGTCTACTCTTGTCGTTATTATTACCCAACTGCACAATATTATCTCCCACCTCAGGTATGCTATTTGACAATGGAGACTTGATAGACTTTGATAACACTACAAAATGATAATTACCATCAGTACCGATACTCTGAACTTTACGCCAATAGAACTTATTAGCAGCATTATATGTTACACCTTCTGCTACATTCATAGTCTGGCACACTGCAAAATCATGTTCAGCAAAGCAATTTTCTATTTTCTTACCTTCTTGTTCATTTCTCCACAAGCATTTAAAGTCTCCATTATCCAGCACCTCTACTTTATCTATCTTTGCATTAGCTGGTGTTACTATTATCTGTCCTTGTGTTGCTTGTACTTCATCAATGCTTAACTTGAAAAAATGTGCTGCTCCTGTTACTGTCAAATTACCTATTACCGCATTATCACCTGTCAAAGATGTTATACTTGCATTATTAGCTGTCAAATCTCCAACATTAGCGTTATCAGCGTTTATTTTCTCTGTATTAGCTACCTTTGATGTTATTGTGTCAGTATTTGTAGTAGTTGATGTAAAATTTTCGATTGTGCCTGTTGTTGATGTTAGGTTATCTGCTTTGATGCTCCTATAATCTAAACTCTCACCTTCTATACTCTCAACCTTACCACTATCAGCCTTTATTTTCTTCGTTTCTACACCCTTCGCACTTACATTATCAGCACTCATATTATCAACACCCACCATATCACCTTTTACATCTTCTGTACCGTCAAAAGGTTGTCCCCAAAGTGAATGTTGCTCTAATTTACCAACTCCATTTTTATTAGTCATAGCCCCACCACCAGAACTATTACCTGTCCCAGTGGTGTTACTTGCTGTGTTTTTCTTCTTGCTATACGAAATTATCTCTATCATTTCTTATATCTCCTTCATTACTACATTAGCCGAATTATTTACTATATTCCTGCTAATTGATTGGATAGTAAAATGCTTCTTTAATGTCTCGCTGTAATACTTGTTCTTGAAATCTATATCGCTACCATCTATAAAACTACACTCCATCACTACTTTTGGCTTATTGTACTCTTTATAGTACTGGTCGATATAATGTTCTTCTGCTTTTGCCACTTCATTAGTCGTTGCATTGTAAAGCTGTGTTATTGGTAGCTTAGTATTATCATCAAAGACAGCATTTAACAAGATACCAGCATTTACACCCTTCGCAAAGCATTCATTACTACTTAGCTGCGTAACTAATTTAAAGTCAGCTTCATAGTTATTAATATATTTACCTACTTCTGCGCTGCTATACACTAAATCTTTATCTTCTGTTAGATTTTTCTTCCCAAAGTCGCTAACAATGCTACATTTGAAGTCTTTGATGATAATATTTTCTGTATGGGCTAAGATATATTTACTGCTTTCTGACCACTTAGTAGACTTCCAGAATAAAAAACCTCTCTTCGTTGCACTTACATCATTCCACATTAGCTGTACAGGACTAATTATTTTAAACTTCATCGTCCCACTTAGTGCATCACTATGTAGTATTGGTATTGCTGTACCTTCTACATCTAAATTCATCATGTAATCAACGGTATTTTGAATATCGAACTCATCACCTATTATATAATCACCGATTTTTGGATTAACACCAAGCGAAAATGTTGTTTTATAATAGTCTTTGCCGTCTATCGTCTGCTTTAGCTCTGGTCTTTTTTTAATATCTTCGATAGTTAGCCACTCAAACGTACTACTCGTATCACCATCAGTACCAACCCTTGTTTCGACACAGTATTTATCGCCTACCTGTAGTTCACATTCAAGTAATGGTAGTTTGCTAATTTTATCGCTGTTATCATCAACGCCAGAATATTGGAACTCATAACCATGCGCACTCTTATCATCTGTCCATACTTGAATACCTGTACCACCAGCTAAATAAGTCGGCTTGTCAGTACTGTTTGTTGCTCTATAAAATTTTCTGGTGTAATATCTACCTTCTCTGTTATTATCTGACCTAACAAGATTAGTTCTTGCTTTATCTACTAGTGCTACTTTTCCTGTGTAATCTGGCATTAATGCTTTTTTACCTTCCGTCTTTTTAGCTCTAGATTTCAAAATCTTGTCAAAATAACACTCTCGTTCAGCATATAGAGTAGTACTCTCATAACAAATAGGCTGTAATAATATTTTTCCACTAAATACAAGATAATTAGTTGTGTCATCATCAACTGGGCTAAATACACCACCACTACTTTTACCTGTATATTCTATTATTCCTGCATTGTCTTTTAGGTATTTATCACTTGGAAAATGTCCTTCTTTGCTGTCATCTTCGTTACCATTGATACTAATATATAAATAATCGCTCATAGGTATTTTAGATACTATCCTATTGTCGGTTGCATTTTCTTGCTTCTTGATATTGCCTATCCTGAACATTGCTGGGGTTAGTGAATGTTCTTTTAGGTAACGAGCTGTATTTTGTTGCTCTACGTACTCACCTTGTTCATTCTTACTGTACATCAATTCAGCATCTTTCAATTTCCAGTTCGGGTGGTACATGTTTTGTAAGTACCAATCATAAGTCCCAGCTTTTTCATACTTCGTTGGTTTTCCTTTCACCATGTTATTAAAAGCATCATTAGCATCATCGCCACTACCTTCGCTAATATACTCTGTCATATATAGCTGTTTACTTTTAAAATGACTTACTGCATCGCTTAGTGGGTTATCAATCAGTGTATCTTGATTTTCGAGTGTACAATTAACGCTTATTTGATTATATACTTCACCAACACTAATACTGGTATCACTGTCTGCATAATGTTCAGCACTGATGGTAATATTACTGGGTATGAAGTTGTGTTTTTCTCCACTTACTATATCTACCCAAGCACTTCTACCGTCTTTTATCGTATTCCAATCAAATATATAAAAGTTCAGCCCCTCTTGTCGTATGTGTAAGTTCAGATATTGCAGCATTTCTTTCAATAAATCTTCGTTACTCCATACTCTATCGAAGTCTTCACCTAATACGTATAACTCTGATATCGCAAGGTCGTTAAAAATACTGCTCTCTTTACCTTTTTCTACACCTTTCGACATGTCATAGAGTATTTTTGGCTTACTATTACCCTGTATATCCAAGCTGTTAATTTCACTGAACATACCTACTAACATATCTTTAAAATTAGCCGACTTCGCATTATTCAGTACCTCATCGAATGTCTTTAGTGTAGTGTCTTTGTACTTATAATATTGCAAGGTACTCAAAGCATCAGTACAGTTAATACTAAATTCATCTACTGCTGATACGAAAGGTTGGCTAAATGTGTTCGGCTCTACATATCCAGCAAAGATAATTTCTTCTCCTTTTCTGACATTGACCCTAATATTTCTGCTATTACCTGCATACAACTCACCGCCTAAGAAATTTTCTGTCAGCAAGTTAATTGTACATGATTTTCTTATTATCGTCTCAAATGTGCTGTCTATGTCCTCTTCAATAGTAATAGGTTCAGCACTAAAATAAATACCGTCTTGACCTATGATTATTTCTTTACTATCAGCTATACCATTATCTATCTGTACTGAATACCTAATATTATCTTTGTTACTAAATTCTCCTTTTAATATCATATTCTTTTACTATTTTATGCCAGTGAATTTACCTACCTTTGACTTTACCTTTGAGTAGTTAGATAATGCAATATACAAATCACTTCCTTTCACTCTGACAGTACCTGCACTAACATTACCACCAGCAGTATTATTATCAAGAAGTCTAAATAGGTTGCTTTGCTGTGTCTTAGTTAGTATCATTTCACCACTATTTACTCGTGCTATATTATTATCACCGACGACACTATTACCGCTGAATATACCACCTTGACTAAAGCCTTTAATCTGGCTAATTGTTGTTGCCATTACTCCAATACCACTTGCAATAGCTGCTATCCAACCCCAAACACCTAATTTACTTTCTGCTGCTGTCGCTTGTGCAAAGCCTAATACTATCTGACCAATTGCACTTAATATTAACCCTGCCTTAGCTGCTGCACTATCTTCACCTAATTGCGTTAATGCACTACCCATAGCTACCATACTTGCTGCCATCTTATCTGTATCACTTGCTTGCTTATTGCTAAATAATAAAGACAACGCCCTCGCATCGTCAAGAAAAGAACGAATACTACCATTACTGAACCTTTCAATAGCACTGTTTAAATCTTCAATACTTTTCTTTTGCTCGGTATTGTCAAATGCTTTCTTTTTCAGTGCTGTAAGTTGCTCAAGTGTTGCCGTGTCTAAGTCAAAGTCTATTGCTATCTCAAAGCTACTACCCTTCAAGTTATCTAACAGCTTCTTAACTTCATCTCGTATAGGTTTAACTCCTTTTTCGTTTACTTCTTTCAACTCATCTTGTGCCTTTGCTATACTCTTTGCTCTCTCTGCGTTTAGTATTTGATAGGTTGATAGATACTTATTAGCAAGGTTATCAAGTTCTTGTGCTTTCTGTTCACTAAGTTGCTTCTCAAGTTCTAAATTTCCGTGTGCTTTCTTCGCAAGTTCAGCATATTTATAGTTGATAGCTTCTATTTCGGCTGTTTTCTCATCTTCTATCTGCTGTTCACGTTGCGTATAGTAGTCGTCATAGTAAGTAATACGGTCAAATAAGCCTTTACTTGTTAGGATAGCAACTTCATCTACTGCTTTTCTTTGTGCCTCTAATTCATTTTTTGCAATATCTCTGCTTGTCTTTTCGAGTTGGTTGCCGTTATTTAATAGTATTGTTTTTAGTTGCTCCTGTTCCTGCTTCGCTTTTGTTGCACTATTATCTTTCTTAGGCTTTGCTACTTTCGGCTTCTTTACCTTCAGTTTCTTAGGTTTTGCTGCCTTTTGTGCTTCTTTCTTAATATCATCTTGTGCCTTTATCGCATAGTCTTCGGCTTCTTTTTTCTTAGCTGGGTCTGTTTCAAGTTTAGCCCTTTGTTGGTAATAAGCTGCTTTATCCTTTGTTGTTACTCTCCCTTGTCTTTCCTTTCTCTTAAAATCATCATCGAGTTTAGCAAGGTCTGATTTTCTTTTGTTAGCTGCATCTCTACCTGCTTGTTCTTTCTTTTGCCACTTAACACCTTCTTTGTAATTATCCTTTATGTTAATACCCTCTGCTGCTACTTTCTTTGCGTTGCCTGCTAAACTTCCCCAGTTACCACTAAGCGCATCATTAATAACACTGGCAAGAACTTTAAAAGGTGTGATAACAAACTTTAAGATACTATTACCAACACCAGCAGCAATTTGTTTAATTCTATCAAAAGCACCTCCTAAGTTGTTGAGTATAGGAAAAGTTTTAGTAAACCAACCAACTACTTCTTTCCAGTTTGATATTAAATAGCCTATGGCACTGATTAACAAGCCAATGCCGATACTACTTAGAGCTATTCTTAACCCCTTCGATGCTACTGCTGCTGCCTTCTGTGCAACTGTCATACCTTTTGTAGCTGCTGTCCCTTCTGTTGTTGCTACACTATTGGCTTCTTGTGCTACTGTTTCTGACCCCTTCGCTACTGTATGTCCTTCTGTTGCTGTTATGTTACCTGTTATGGCTGCTGTATTATCACTAACACTTACACTATTTGCCTTTTCAGCCACTGCATTTGCTTCGATGGCTACACTATTTGCACTAACTACACCACTATTACTTGCAATAGCTGTACTGTTGGTAGATGTTGATACTGCTACATTATTTTGCTCAACTCCAATTAATTGTAAAAGACTATGCCATGCTCTATATGTTCCCGTTGATTGGTCCATTAATTTCGCTTGTAACCCCTGAATGCCGTTAAGTACTGACATAGCCCCCGCCAGTTGAGCTAATACTTGGTTTGCATTTTCACTCTCAACGCCAAACATCGCCAAAGCCCCAGCATACGTCTGAAATACACCAATTCCACTACCTGCTACATCTAAGACACCAGTTAAGCCTCTTGTATCATTGGCAAAGTCATTTACTACTGCTCTGGCATCACCCATAGCATCTTTAATAGAACCTGCTCTCGCTGCCAGTTCTTGAAATTTAGCACTACTTGGGTCTACACCATTTAGTAGCATATTACTAAGCTCTGTCTGTATGCCTTTTAGTTCTGCTTTAATATTACCACTGCTACTTTTGAAGGTGTTTTCGGTACTGGCTACTTCTCCTTTAACTTTATCAATAATACTTTTAAACTGTTTATCGTCAAGTCTAATTTTCGTTACTAATTCTTGTGCCATATTGTTTTGCTTTTTCGATTAACCGCCTTTTATCTTCTTCTGTTGGTGCTATTGTGTCACTATCACTATCTACAACACTATCCCACGAAAAAGGCATAAATTTCTGTGGGTTATCTGTTTTTATTCCACCCATTACTTTCGCTGATATAAATGCAAGTTGTCGTGTTTGTTCCCAGCTGTTTAAGTTCTTGTAATATAATTTCTGTATCAAGATGTGCATTTCATAGAAACTCATCTTATCAAGTACATATTCTGGGCTTAGTCCACCTTGATAAACTAATATAGCAAATATATCAGCGATTTTTAGTTTTTTCCTGTGTCTCCTTCTTGTTTAGCGTTTTTATCTTGCATTTCTCTCTGTCTTGCTGTTTCGAGTTCCATAAATTTAGCATATTGAGAGAAAATAGAAGGGTCTTTATCTATTGCATCAAGTAGTTTATCAAATGTCAAGTCATTATCTTTGTTATCACCAGCTAAGATAAGACAATAAAGAAATAAATATTGGTCGCTTAGTAATTTTAAACTAAACATTTCTCCTTTTACTTGCTCAAACATCATCATAGCACGTACACTATATTTCAAGTTATATTTTTTGTTGTTAATTGTTATCGTTGTCATAGTATTTGTTGTTAGTTAAAAAAATTATGGCAATACACTCAACCTTCTAATAGATTAAATGTACTGCCTTTATGTCATTATGTTGTCTACTCTATTGGATAGACTTTTTGTTATTTTTTATTATGTCCGAGCTGGTGTTGCTACCTTCTTAAGTTCTCCTGTACCTACAAATGATGCGCTGAATGTTGCATTATCTTCATTAGGTGCGCTTGCTTCCAGTGAGGTTAATATTACTTTACCGCTATATGTCCCTGTCGTTGATGGAACCCAGCCACCCTTTGCTACTTCTGCTGCTTTATTTGCTGAATTTTTCTCAAGTGCAAACACAGCATCAATTGGTGTTTGTGCTGTCATCATGTCAAAGAGATTTTCGAATGTAACACCTTCTCCATCATTACTAAAGAGGTTCTCTGTCTTAACTTCCCAGCTTATTTTACCAGCATTACTTGTTACCCACTTACCGCCACTATCTTTTGAAGTAGTTTCTGTGGTGTCCATGCTGATAGTAAGTGAATGTGAAGTAGCGAAAGCGATTGACTTGCCATTGATAAACAGCATCAAATCACGTCCTTTAATTACATTTGCCATATCTTATATTATTTTATTCTTTTGTTTTTATTGTGTATGTGAGTAATTGTAGGAAGGTATCATCACTGTATCTTTCTTCACTACCCACTAATTCTATGTTATCTGCTATCTGTAATACATCTGATACAATAGATGCAATTTCCACTCCCCTGCTGTAATTATCTGTTGCAATAATGATACTAACGGTGCTATCAACATCAAATAACACTGCATCTTTATTACTGGCTGCTTGTGTACTCTCTCTCCTATATACAATGAAAGGAAATTTAGTACCTTTATCAGCTACAAGTGGATATATTCTGTTATCTATTACGCCTTTTAATGTATCATCGTTAAGCAGTATTTTTCTAATTTCTTTCCCTGCATCAAAAAATCTCATGCCTACTTACTCTCCCATATTTTCTGTATCGTCTCTGAAAAAGTTGTATCTATTATATCTTCTGCTTTAGATAAATTAGCATCAACAGCGTTAGTAAAGAAATTAGTACGTTTCATAGCACCTCTGTTAGCACCTTTTTTATTTTTTCTAATTACTGTACCACTCTGAAAGAACTTTAACCTAAAATCACCGAAAATATGTACTTTGAGTTCGTCTGCATTATCTTTTATTTTACTTACCTTGATGCCACTTTCTAAGCTCTTCCCATTCCAGTAGTTAGGTGATTTAGCTTTCTTTGTTACCTGTCTTAAGTTTGATTTTGCAGCTTTCACTATTACTTGCGCACTCTTTCTTAGGGCTGTATTTTTAGCTTTTTTCTGTTCCTTTCCTGTGAGTTGTGCGAATTTCTCCGTTAATGCTTCGATACCATTTATACTAATTGCTTCGTCCATTACTCATTTACTTTTTCAGTTTCGATTATCTTTCTATTATTTTGCTTATCATCACTTACTGACAAGACACGATATTTGGCATTATTCCACATTATATTATCTGTGTACTCTTTAATATCAACATAACGCCAGACAGTAAAGGTAACACGAAAAGGATATATAACTTCATCATTTACTACTGTCCTATCACCTGCTTTACTTACTACTTGTGCTTTGGTTGATGTAATAAAAGTATGATTGTCGTTAGTTGCGCCATCTTCACCTTGTATTATGTCTGTCCTGTATATCAAGATTTTTTCTGTTAATAGTCCTGCCCTCATTATTTCTGTCCTCCTTTGTAATTTCTGAACATATCAAGCAGGTAGGTAAGAGTATAGGGTATTTCAGTGTTAGATGTAAAGGCGATAGGTTCACGATTAGCATATAGATTACCTACCATCAATAATACAGCATGCGCCAGTGGAGGGGGCAATTCACTACCACCCTCACCAGCTACTATATTATCAAATGTGTTATCTATATGTTTTTCAATCGCTTTTTCAGCTACTATTACAAGGTCTACTAAATATTCATCGTCATCATGAAATGTATCATCAATGTTTAAGTGCTTTTTAACTTGGTATAATTGAATGTACATATAGATAATATTATTTTAGGTTAATTATACTGCAAAAGTACCAAATTGAAATGCTTCAGGACGTATCATAGTTGCATCGAAGTAAGCATTAACAACAAGGCGTACCATACCCGCACTTGCTTTGCTGAATGGGTCTACTGTAATATCAATGCCTCCGAACTGACCAATAGCAAGATTAGAGAAATCGCCAACAATAAACTGCTTAGCTTCTACATTTGAGGTAGAGTAAACAGGTGTACCATCAAGTGAACTATCAATATATGCTAACTGTGCTGTACCCTTGCTACCTTTCATCATATTTCTGAAAGATGCTTTAGCAGAAGGACTTGCAATATAAGCAATATCACCAAGTACATTATTTCCCTCTACCAATGCCTCAAGACCTACAATACCTTCAAAATCTGTTACTTTAGTAGGTGTCTTGCCGTTAAACATACCTGCTGGCTTATTTGCTGTCTTAGCTTCCTTGCCCAAGATAGTAGCTTCCAACTTAGAATTGATAGCATTTATTAAGTCCATTCTGATAGCATTTTCTACACCTATACTATCCTGTGCAAGTAACATTTTAGAAATATCAACGAAAGCAGTTAAGCGTTTAGGTTGCAATACTACATTACCAAAAGCTGTACCACCGTCTGCTGCTTCGCCTACTTCACCAGCCCAGCCAACATTAGCACCTGTCATAACTGGCAACTGTACATTATTTGATAAGCCAGTATAGAACTTAGCACCTGCATTAAGTAATACGTTCTTTGCTCGTAATGGCTCAATTATGTCGTAAAGGTCAGTAGCTACAACATCTACTCCCTCTGATGCTACACTAACAGCACGTTTTTCAGCAGGTAGATATATTTGACCAATGGTGTTTAAGCCTGCTTTACGCATTTCTTGCATACCAGCATTATTAACAGCTGCTGTAATATCATCAATACTTCTATTCTCTGCTATCGCCTTGATAGCCTTTAAAAGTGAAAATTTTTGTTTCATTGTTTGTCTTTGGTTGATAAATTTGTGGTTACGTGTTTCCTCTTTTTCGGTGTTGGTTGTTTCTTCTTCCTCTACCTTGTCTACTTCCTCATCTTCTGTTTCGGTTGTAGTCTCTTCTTCTTCCTCTTCGTTAGCCTTTGTTTCTACTTCTTTTTCTTTGGTATTGGTTGTTTCTTCCACTTCCTCTACCTGCTCTTCTGTTGGCTTAATGTCTTTTTCATTTTCCAACTGTTCTAACTTTTCTTGCTCCATTTGATTTAATTTTTCTAACGCTCTTGCACTTACGCTTGTCGCACTATAAGCAGGTTGCCATACTGGGGATACATCACATAAGCACTCTATCTTATTAATAGTCCTGTGTGTAGTACCGTTAATATTTTCCCATACTTCGCTACCTTCTTCGCTACTAACTATAAATGCAAAGCTACTACTATCAATTTCGCCACGTCTAATATGTTCGATTAGTTCATTTCCCAGCTCTGTATTAGGTGCTTGAAAAGAATATTTTAACCCCTTTTCGTCTATTGATAATGATAAACTCCCTTCACCATATCTACACCTTGCTAATACTTTGTCTGGGTTGTGATTTAACAAAGCAAATACATCTGACCTGTTAATAACATCTACAGTTACTGCACTCGGTGATATTGTTTCAAAAAAGCCTAAATCTTCTGACTGACTATTGAACACTACTGCATAACCTTCTACTGTGCGAGTCTCCGAATTGATGTTACTAATTGTGGCTGAACGTCTCTCTAATTGTCGTTCTCTCATCTGTTATACTTTATATAGATTATTAACTTTCTTCTTCTGTACCTGCTATATTACTTTTACTGACATCATTATAAGCTAAGTTGTGATTATCTCCACCTTCTACCTCGTTCAAACCTAATTCTCTACGTACTTCATTGATACTTAATACACCCATACTCAACAATGTGCTATAATAGCTTGCTTGTTGTGCTTTATCTGTACGTAATATTGCTGTCTCATCAAGATTTATTTCTAAGTTCTCACCGCCAACTAATTTTCTGTTCAATTCTTCCTCTATCATTACTATATAGGGGTTGAGCGTATAAGACAAAAACTGTAAGTTAGTTGCTTCGATAGTACTATACCCAGCATTTGATAAGTCGCCAAGTAGTACAGGTGATATATTAAAGAACCTTGCTATATCTGCTACGTTATATTGTCTTGACTGTAACATTTGCGCATCTTCACCACTCACACTGATAGGCTGATAGTCCATGTTGCTGGGTACTACTACGACACCACCACTTGTATTACCACCACCAAATGTTGTTCTCCATGATGTTGCTATGTCCTGCTTCTGTTCATTTGATAGGTTATTATGAACTTTAATTACGCCATTCAAGTTACAACCACTACTAAAGAATGTTTCAGCCGTATTTTCTGTTTGGTTTGCTATGTTTAATGACCTTCTTGCATGGCTAAGTACTGAAATTCCTTGCACTCCATCTACTGTATATTTTAAGAAGTGTAGCATATCAGCAGGCATTATCCTCTTTGTACCGCCTAAATAGCTGCAAGTGTAATAAAGTTCTTTTGTTTCTTTTCGATAATAAACAACTACATCTTCTGGCTGTAGGTATCTTAGCCCAGTTACTTTGCCACCTTTTCTCTCAATGTAACAATAGGCATTTCCTTTAAGTAATACGCTTTGTAGTATCGTCTTGAATAGCGTATATTTAGTTGTTAAGTTGTTACTGAAAATATCTTTTAGTGGGTGTTGGTCAAGTTCTGATACACCTTCTTTATTGTGTGCTTTGATGGTGATAGGCAAACAAGCAATAGCATCACTGATTAGATTAACCGCACTATACACAGTTGATAATGATAATGCTGTGTTTTTGCTACCATTTAAGCCATATTGCAAAGAATCTGATATGTTAGGGTTGTAAATCCCTACTTCTCTTTTCTCTGGTTTATCTTTTTTTATTGTATATCCTAAAAATTTCATCGTGTTGTCATTGTATTAGTCCATCGTTAGTAAGTAAAGCCTGTTATTGTGTTGTCGTATTGCGGTTGTTCTAAGTGTTTACCAAGTGCATTAAGCATAGCATGTACACCGTCTATTTTCTTTTGTGAGTCTTTATTTATCTTAACTGGCTTAATATTCTCGTTGCTATCTTCGATAATCTCACAATTAGCAAAATTCCATTTAATTATAGGGTTGTTGTCAAATACAGCTTTGCCACTTCTTGCAATAATCTCCATATATCTGGTGGGCTTGTTTAATGCTCCTGTTGTTTGGCTGTATGGTTGGCAATTAAAGCCTTTTTCGGTTAGTTGAGTGATAGCCATAGTTGATTGCCACTGGTCATAACTGATACATTCAATAGGTATTATCTTATTTATTTCCTCTATATCGCTAATTACTCTATTGTAGTCTACCACATTTCCACTTGTTATATTTAGGTAGCCTTGTCTTTTCCATAGTGCATATTTCTCCCTGTTTGCGCCTTCTTTCAGTGTAACTTCTGGCAAATAATACCAATTCTTGAAATAATATTTATCACTAAGTGGTATCATAAGCGAAATAGCTGTAAGGTCAGATGTACTACTTAAGTCAATACCAAGATAACCGCTACAACCACTAAACATACTATCTGATAAGTCGAATTTTGCTGTACACTCATTTATATAATTACTACCTATCCACTCTCCATTTGCATTACTACACCAGATATTCATTAGCTTTGTTTTGAAATTAGTTAGCAGTAATGGTGAGTTCTTTGCTTTGTTAAGTTGGCTCTTGATATACTCTTTCGTTACCGTCAAGTCTAAATTTGGTTGGCATTTTATCCAAACTTCCTCGTCCTCTATGTCGTCTCCATCGTCAAGTGTATAGATAGCAGAAAAAATACTATCATCTTGTAACTTCCCATCAAGAATATCAAGGTAAGTACTTCGTAATTGATAGCATGGGTTAGACATATCGAAGCCAGCAGTTGTGATATATAGCATAAGTGGTTGTTCTCTCATACCAACGCTACTTGTTAATACATTTGCTACACTATTACTTTTTGCTGCGTGGTACTCGTCTAACACAAATGCTGAACAGTTTAAGCCGTCTAATTTATCAGCTTCAGCACTAACCACTTTCATGTTTGACTTTGTAGCAGGAAATTTAATCTGGTCTCGAAAGGTCTTAAATAGCTTACCTTTTTTATCTAAGTGGCTAATGAAGTTTTTAGACATCGTGAAAGCTAATTGTGCTTGTGAATATGAATTAGCAGCAAAGATAATCTGGGCTTCATTCTCACCATCAGCCGTTAAACAATATAACATGATACCAGCAGCTAATGTACTTTTTCCACACTTTCTCGCTACCTCAATATAAACTTCTCTTACTACTCTTGTGTTATCTTTTATCCACCTAAAGCCAAAAATAGAATAAATTACCCACTTTTGCCAGCTTTGTAATTGTAGTGGTTTACCTGCAAATTTACCTGTAGACTGTGGTAATAATTGCAAGAACTTAACTACTCTATCTGCTGCTTTAGTGTCAAAATATCTATCCTCCTTGTTAAACCAGCTTAAGTATCGTTGGCATGCTAAGCGTACATACTGACAGACTACTACTTTACCATCTATCACATCACGAGCATAAGAGGTATATTTTTCGTCTATCATATCGTATTAGTTGTTATTATATCTTGTTAAAAATTCTTCCTTTATATTGAGACAAAGGCTTTATCATTTCAGAAGGTATATTGTAATTGTGAGCTGTTCTATATAAATCAATGGAATTATCTGGTACATACACCTCAGTAAAAGATGTACCTACATGTGGGTCTTGAACATAAATACTATGCTTAGCTATCGGAGGTAGTGGGTTTAGAAAAACAACAGTTTTTAATTTACCTGCACAGGCAAAAATACTATAATTAGCGTCATCAAAAATAACATTCTTAGGAATTACTATTGTTTCTATAGCAGTGTTTTCATACGCTGTATTTACAACCGATTATTACTCAATATTTTATAGATAATAAGTCAGAAATATGGTTGTTATTTTTAATTGCACATTCTAAAAGGTGAAGATTTAACGCTTTTATTGATTATTAACTCAAAAAGGACATCAACTTGGGTCGTTTCTTCTCTTTTCCTTGCTATTCGTTTCCGATATTCCACTTTTGTTTTGGTCTATCTCATATGTACTGCAAAGGTATTGATTTTTGTTTGATATTGCTCCTTGCTTGCTCCTTGTCGTAGATTAATTTTCACACAGGAATTTTTGTTCTCTTTCTATAGGGGCTTGAAACAATCCATTTATTGGAAACAATTAAAGACGGAGCTGGTTTGCCCCAGTGCTTTTTAAGAAACAGGGCAATTATTTTATCTCCACAAAGGCTCTTGTTCCCAATTATGAGGAAAGCCTAATAAACGAGTTCTTACTGATGGGTATTTCGATAAAAGCTGCTTGAAATCTGCAACAAAAGTGTTGCCCATAGAAATGGAGTTAAGCCAATACACCACATAGCAGAGTTGCGGATAAAGTGTTTGTTCACGGAACGAGAAATCCGTAATCCATGTGTTTGGCATACGCATAGGCATCATTGGCTTGACAGGAAAGACCCGATTTGACAGTCTTGAATGATGGGCGCAGCAATTACGAAGTACGGGTCTGGGTACGGATTAAAAGGCTAAGTGATTATTTCCAGTCATTTAGCCTTTTTAATTATCTAATTTTTCCCCACATTTTCCCCACAGCTGTCTATTTATATATTTTAGAAACATATTTTTCCGTAAAGTTATGTACCTTTGTCGGCAAATAAAGATATTCTCGTCAAACAAATATAAATAATATAAACATGGAAAAAAACAGAAAAAAACAAATCGTAGTTTTGAGTATAGCTTTAGTTTGCATTTTCATCTTGGTATTTTCATTGTTCCATAAATCAGCGACAAAAGATAGCGCAAATCCTCCTTTAA
>ERZ773013.605-NODE-605-length-22457-cov-3.820641_pt1 | contig 22457 bp, 18 predicted proteins | sample MGYA00511670_ERZ773013 | MGnify/ENA primary metagenome ERZ773013 (study PRJEB29015, sample SAMEA2738120) | human oral metagenome | biome: human oral; feature: human-associated habitat; material: saliva | place: China | collected 2257 ... | reverse complement strand
AAAATGAAGAACAAAAGGCAATTTGCAGCTGAATACTCTGTTTTACTATCATTTGTCAGAGCATAGAGGGTAATAGACTTGGTGCAATATAAATGCTACAGACAGCCAGATTATAGAAAAACCCTCCCCTATCCCATTAGCTTTATAGAGGAGAGTTACACTATTTCCTGAGGAAAAAAGGAAGCTTCAGAGAGGGGCTACTATGAGTACAACAACTAGGCTCGGATATAGAGCTTTGGAGCCCCCTCAAAGCGTTTATAAGCTGCTAAAGAACTTAAAATCCAGAGCAACTTACGGCGAGTACGCACTTGTGGCAAGGGGGCATACCCATCTGTGAATATAATGAGTCCATCGTACTCTGTGTGCTCTTCGAAGTACCGGATGAGAGGATCAAAGCTTGTTCCCCCACGTGCCATTACCTTGATACTCTTGCGCACTCGGAACATCTCTTGTACAGGAAGGTGCAATTCACTATCAAACTGCACCACCTCTATATGCTCTATGCCCTGAGTAAAGAAATGGTTAATCACACTCAGAAAATTTTGGATATCGTCATTGGCAATAGAGCCACTTACATCCACCCCAATCAGCAATCGGGTTGTATAGGGGTGTCGAATGCCCATTTGCATGAAACCATATCGACGACTAGGCTTCATGCGACTAAGTACAACTTTATTGGATAGAATGCCGGTACGAAACTGGGCGAGCTGACGACGAATATTGACCTTGGCAAAAATAGAAGTCTCCAGAAGTTGCTGTAGCTCACGCGATAGGGTGCCCCACGTTTTTGTATTACGAGCCTTCCCAATGAGTTTTTCTATCGTTTCGTTTTGCAATTCATCTTCCTCCCACAGGGCAGAACGCTCCTCCCACTCCTCGGCATGCATCTGCAACTCACGCGCTGCATCGTGCTTTTGAGAAGGCTCTCCCTCAGAAGAAGTGGCAGTTGTAGAAGAAGAAAGCCCTTCGCTCTCACCACTGGCCAAACCATCGGCCCCGTCTCGAACGCTTCCTTTGGCTCTTCCGCCCTCGGGGCTACGCTCGCCGGCACCCCCATTCACGCCTTGTTTCTTTTGAGAGGTCTCCCCCTGCTCTAGCCCCCCACGCTGAGTTTTCTTTTCTTCTTTAGAAGAGGAGTTTTGCGGAGGGATAAGTGCATCTACCATCGAATAATACTCCTCAAAACTACGGTTAGGAGGCAACTTCATCATGGTACGTGTGGCCATTGTCTCATTCGCATCGTAGTACTCGGCAATAGTCATATCACTGGCTATTGCTAAGCAGAATGGACGATGATTAAGCGGTTGCCGCTGGTAAGGGTGACGAAGTAATATCCGCACGACTTCGATACGCAGACGCTTGGCTATATACCCTTCTGAGCGATTGGAGAGCTTCTCTGTATTGTATTCTATGCGCCCTTTCCCCACACGCATTTCCACCTTTAGGTCAAGGTTTTCTACCAATTCGTGGGAACAAAGAGTGTCAAAAAGGAGTGGCTCGGCAAGGAACCACTCGTCAGAGATATGCCGCAAAAGCTCTTTCATAACTGCCTCAGGTAGTCTGTCATGAGCGTATAGATGGAGGGTAGCTTGGTCATGATAGTAAGGTTTGCATTCGGATAAGTAGCCGACGAAAAGTTATTGATAAGGTGCATCAGAGCCTCTCTTTGGTCATTTTTGTCAAGCCAAAGGATGTACTTCTCCAGATTGGTACCCACTAATTCAATCTCTTCCTCCGGATAACCACGAGCCTCTAAACAGCGGAATAGGTTATCATTGACAAGAGCCAGTTGGGGTAATTTCATTGTCTTAAGCCTCTTTTTTACCTCTCCGAAGTGCAGTAGGAGGTCGGCTCCACCCACTACAGAAGTCTCACTAAGCGATTCCGCCAATCGGGCAGCGGCCTTTACCCCTACAATGCCGCTAATCAGTTTAAGAGTAAGATCATCTACCTCCTCTAGACCTTTCATGATATCGGAGACTCGCTCCCAAGCTCGGCGATCGGCACACTTATCGATAGAATCAGCATTTATATTGAACGGAGCATCTAGGGCATCTTGATTGTTTTCAATAAAGTGAATAACCCGCTCATCTAGCTCTTGTTCCTCAGCCCAAAGCAACCACTCTGCAACGGTAGGACGGAAGAAATAAACATTGAATCGGGATACAAGTGCAGGGTCAAGCTCCGTAATTTGGTATTCGGCTCCGTCATTGACCGCAGAGATAACACGAGACCCCTCGGGCAACCGACGGCCAGCCAGCATTCGATTGAGTGCTAGATCCATCACCGATTGGAGCATCTCCGGGCGCGCTCTATTTAGCTCATCCAAGAAGAGAACGATAGGCTTATCTCCTTTGGGGAACCAATAGGGAGGCATAAACTCAGTGCGCCCTGTTTCTGTATTTAGATGCGGCAAACCTATCAAGTCTCCGGGGTCGCTCATTTGCCCCAAGAAGAGGGTAATTACCTCTATTCCCTTAGCTCGGAAAAACTCTGAAATGATACGAGATTTACCAATGCCGTGGACGCCCACCAACATGATATTATGATGGGAGGGAGTTTTCTCTAAAATGCTTTGTAACTGCTTATTATTGATGGTGATAGCCATACCTATATTGTATTGTTTTTTTGCCAATGTGGTCAATTAGTGGAAGTCCAGACCTGCTTATTCCCATAGGTTTTGAGGGAAGCCTCGGGATACTCTTGAGCTACAAGAGACTGCATCGCCGAGAGTGACTTCTGCGCATTACAGCGGCTTAAGAAGCCCGGGAGCTGCTGCAATTGTGTCATATAAGAGGTGGGAGAGAGTACAAGGGTGAGCATCTTTTTGCGCCGCAAACGGAAGGAGAGAAGAGCTTGCCCGGCCGAGATCTGCAAATGGTAGGGATGCTCCGATGGAGCTAACAAACTCTCCACCACCCTCTCGATACTGCCTAAGAATAGGGTACGGATCTTTTCTTCTCGAGCACACTCCACTACAAGAGAGTCTAGAGACTCTGAGAGATGCATCAAGGCTTCTCGCTCCTCAAATAAAAGGGTGAGTAGGGGCTCTATACAGGGGATATTTTTGCTACTCAATCCATAGCCCGGCTTCTGTGCCGCCCTGTCGTATTGGAGCCTTAAGTAAAAGGGATCGAGGCGTTTGGAGCGAGAGGCTCCTACCATACGGACATACTCGTTACGTGCCACCTTATTAAAAAGGACGTAGAGGGAGATATTATGATAAGAGATACGCAACCCACTACGGATAGGATACCAAAGGAAAGAGAAGCGGGTACCATCGGGCAACTCCTCCACGGCGAGCCCCAACAGGAGACAACGATCTCTGAGTTGCTGGATGTAATCTGAGGCTAAAGTGCGATAAGCTGCAGCTCCACAATGAAAGAGTTTCTGCTGAGTACTCGTCTCCAAAAAGGTAGTGGATAGCCAATCTTTTAGGGACAATTGGACCCGACTACACAAATCTAACTCTGTAACTTCATCCATTTTTATAACGTTTATCCATAAGGACTCTAGATAGAGAACAAAGGGTAAAGCCAGTTGTTCACAAGCAATAGCAATCCCCCTGGCAAAGTTACAAAGCAAGCTACAATAAGAGAAAGGATATAGCCAAATCTCTTTAGAAAAGAGAGAGGGAGGCCACCCATCAACTAGAGAAAAGAAAAAACACCCTAAGCCAAGAGAAGAATCTCTCTTTGCCTAGGGTATAAATTAGGAAATACACCTCGTCTCAGAAGTGTCTATGACTTATCTCTCTATGCCCCTACCTATACAATGTGGCTTTGCCATCAAGCACGACTACAAAAGGAGACGATGTGGTGAAATAAGCGAGCGGAGCGGAGAAAGAGTCGGTAAAAGAGGTTTCGGGCAGAAGACGCACCCCATCAAGCGAATAAACGGAGAGGCGATGCGACTTGCCATCCCTCAAATTCACACTCAGTACCCCCTCTTTCATATGTATGCTTGCCGGGGCACTCTCCACATTGTCTAAAGCGGTTGGTTCCGAAGAAATCACTACCCTCCAAGTAAAATCAGCAGGCTGGTTGCTAAGCGCATGCTGCACCCCTTTCGCATCTGTATACCCTAGTAAATACTGAGGCTTAGATCCGGTCATCGTTTTGTTTGTATAAAAGGGAGAATCTTCTAAGGTGCCAATCCCCTCTACCCATACAAGAGACATGTAAGCATTCGAAGGTGAGTAATGGATATTTGTATAGGAAATATTAGGGTAATTATAGCCTTCTCGAGTAGTATTTGAGTGGGATTGAGAAGGATACTCATAGCTAAAATAGTAGACTCTTCTATTCTCTCCTGCGATCAGTTTGGTCTCGATGGACTCTAGAGTAAACTCTTCGTAAAAAGCCTCATTCTCAGGGGAGCCTCCCATACCTATGTATTTGTCTCCCGGCTTGATAGCATAATCGAAGAGTACAAATTCCCTATCCGTACTTTTTTGGTAGAGGTAAACTTTAGTTCCCTCCTCACGGGCATAGAAGTCCACGCGCTCTGTTCCTTTGGTCGTAACAACGTGGAAGTATTCTTTGCCATTAAAGGATTCTTTTCCCTGTACACCGTACTGATAGTTCTCTCCTTCATTTACCCAATGGTAATACCCCGGCTCCCACTCTCTTTTGATGTTCTTTACGGAAACGCTCCACTTTGCACCCTCTGCAAACATGGGAATAGGCGAAGACGGCTCCTCTTGAGAGGCTGTACTCTGACCAAATAGCTCTAGAGGGAGCAACAGTGCCGTAAGTAGTAGTAATGAATGAAATAGCTGCTTCATCATAATTCCATTTAGTAATTAATCTATATCTACACTCTATAATTCAATGTACAACAACATCCAAATATACCTCTCTCTAAAGGGGGGTAGAAATGTTTTTCGCCCTAAAGATATAAGTTTTTTTTGGATAGCAACGCCTATTTATACACTTATAACACATCTATCTTGTAGGGCGAGAAAGAAGTGCTTGATTTCACAAAGGAGAAAGGCAATATCAACGCCCCTAATGAGGAGACTCTACCCCGAAAAGAATGAACCAATAGCCCTTATTTCCGAAAAGAGTAGGTGAAACATCCAATCGAAAAGCGTATTTTTGTCTGTGGATTTGAATGATCGCAGATTAAAGTAACACTTTATTCCTATGGTATACTCCCCTTTCCCTCCCGCTCAATTTATGGGACTTGGTGTAGCCCTCGTCACTCCATTTCTCGTTGATGGACAAGTAGACTACCAATCTCTCGGGGCTATTGTTCGCAATATCGTAGCCTCAAAGGCAGATTTTATTGTGGTTTTCGGTACCACAGGGGAGTCCCCCGTTGTTACTCGCGAAGAGGTGGAAAAAGTACTCTCCGCCGTACGCAGAGAGGCTGGGCCCAACTACCCCATTGTCTTAGGGCTTGGGGATAATTCTACCCAACGACTCATAGAACGACTCTCTCTTGCCAATAGCTACGATATACAGGGGATTTTGAGTGTTGTTCCCTACTACAACAAGCCATCTCAAGAGGGGATTTATCAGCATTTTGCCGCTGCAGCACAAACCAGCGACAAACCCATTATTCTATACAATATACGGGGCAGAACGGGCGTGGACATGGACCCCGATACCGTGCTTCGGCTACGTAATAACTTCCCAGATAAGATTGTCGCCATCAAGGAAGCCTCGGGGATAGAAGATCGTGTAACCAAACTAGCAAGCATCCTAGACCCAGCCTTTACAATCCTATCCGGAGACGACCATAGTACCCTCGAATTGATCCATCAAGGAGCCAATGGAGCTGTATCTGTAGTGGCCAATGCCTACCCGGCTTGGACAAAAGAACTTATCGATCTGGCAGGAAGTGAACGTGCTGTAGAGATCGATAATGCCTTTGCCGCTTGCTATCGACTTCTTTTCGATGAGGGGAATCCGGCAGGGATCAAAGAGTGGCTCTACAAGATGCAACTCATCAATACCCCTACACTACGCCTCCCTCTGACTCGGGTCTCCGATAAGCTCTCCCAAAAGATGGAGCAGTCTATCGACACGCTGATGAAGCTAGGAGCTCACTAACCTACCATCCCATGGTATTAGAGCATCTCGAGCTTGTCGCTTTTAAGAGCATTGCTACGGCCTCTTGCGACTTTGCCCCCAAACTCAATTGCTTCTTTGGTGGTAATGGCATGGGCAAAACGAATCTACTCGATGCCATCCACTACCTATCGATGGCCCGAAGTCACCTCAATACGGTAGACCGCCTTGCCATCCGCATTGGCTCCACAGAGGCTATCTTATCGGGGGACTACCGAGCAAATGATGGAGAAGAGACGGACAGAATAGCTTTGCGGCTCCGTATGGGTCAAGCCAAAGCTCTCAGCCGTAACGGAAGGCTTTACAAGCGACTTAGTGAGCATATTGGGCGCTATCCTTTGGTGGTTATTTCACCCCAAGACTATCGCCTGATCCGAGGAGGTAGTGACGAGCGCCGCAACTGGCTAGACCGACTTCTCTCCCAGCACGATGCCCTCTACTTAGCCCTCCTCATACGCTACGATAGAGCTCTACAACAACGCAATACCCTCCTCAAGAGTGACTTTCAAGACGAGATGTTGCTCTCCATTGTGGAGGAACAAATGGCTCTTACAGGGGTAGAGATAGCCCAAAAGCGAGCAGAGTTTGTTCGGGACTTTACCCCTACGTTCAATCAACTCTACCAAGAGATCTGCGGAGATAAGAGCGAATGTGTAACTCTAAACTACCTCACAGCAACGGCTCCGAATAGGGAACTTTTTACTCAAGACCTACGCCAGAGACGGCGAGAAGAGAGGGCTACCGGATATACAACTTATGGTATCCATAAAGACGACCTTGAGATGCTTTTGGGCGAGAATCTGATGCGAAAAATCGGCTCTGAGGGGCAGAATAAGACCTTTCTTACGGCACTCAAATTCACCGAATACAATCTACTTGCCAACAAGCTACAATGCCGTCCCATTTTGCTTTTAGACGACCTCTTCGATAAACTTGATGCAGAGCGCGTGGAGCGTATCATCGGCATTGTCTCCCGTCCCATCTTTGGACAAATATTCATTACAGACACAAACCGCAAGTATCTCGACGACATTATAGAGGCACAGCACGAGTCTTTCCATCTGTATGCTGTAGACCACGGCAATATCGCCTTGCAAGCGACATCACACTAGAATCCCGACCCAGTATGAGACGCAGTGAACCCCAACGGCTGGGAGCTCTACTAAAGAACCTTATAGAAGAAGAGCCTGAGCTGGCACAAGGGCTCTACCGAGAACGGGCTATCGCCTTCTTCTGGGAGCGATTTGCCCCAATGCGTCCTTTCGTCCGAGATATCTTCTTCCGCAATAATACCTTACACATACAACTACGCTCGTCCGCTGCGGCACAGACAATTTCTGATCAGAAAGAAAATATCATGCAACTCATCAATCAGGAGCTGCATTATCGCGTAATTGAAGAGATTAGGATATTCTAGACTTTAATCAAGTCCTCCCCTATCCCACAAACGAAAAAGAGGTACCCGTGATTAGTATCACAGAGGTACCTCGCGTTCTATTAAACGGTTGTTGAGGTTGGATTTCGCCTCAAAATATAATAGAGAGGAGGGATACGAACGCTTAGCTCCTACCCCTTCTCTCCTTTTATTTATAGATTACTTGTTGTAACGCTCTTCCACTACATCCCATCTAACGATAGACCAAAGATCCTTGATGTGGTCTGCTCTGCGGTTTTGATAACCTAGATAGTAAGAGTGCTCCCATACGTCGAAACCGAGCAATGGATTAAGCCCCTTACGGATAGGATTACCGGCATTGGGTTCTTTTTCGATGGTCAAAACGCCATTTTCGTCAGAGGCAAGCCATACCCAGCCTGAGCCAAAAAGGCCTGTACAAGCTTCGAGGAAAGCTGCTTGGAAAGCCTCAAACGATCCCCATTCCTTTGCAATAGCATCTGCAAGAGCACCCTTAGGAGCACCACCTGCATTAGGACCAAATTGTGTGAAGTAGAGATTATGATTGAGTACCTGTCCGGCCTGGTTAAATATTTTCCCCTCACTCTTACGTACAATATCCAAGAGGTCGGCATTTTCGAATTCAGTGCCGGGGATAAGACTATTGAGTGTATTTACATAATTGAGGAGGTGCTTGCCATGGTGAAACTCTACAGTTTCTTTGCTAATAACAGGAGCAAGCGCATCGGCCGCATAGGGGAGGGTAATAAGTTCGTGAGTCATACTCTTCTAACTTTCTATTGTCTAATTATTTCTTATTCGTTACTATTGACATAACACCAACAGGCTCTCTGTGGTTCATCTTACCTCTCTAAAAAACAAAGCAGCTAGCTCTGTAAACACAAAGCTAACTGCTCTCGTTAGGATGAAAGTAGACTAACTACCTCACTTGACAGCAAGGGCGGAAGCAATACGGCGGAGCTGATAACGATAGAACGCCTTGGCCGCAGCATCTCCACTATTTGCCTTTTGCTTGTAGAGCTTCTCTACCTCTTCGAGGGCTGCCATCCAGTACGGAGCGATGCGCTCGGGGCTGAGAGGGCGATAAGACATTGTCATGCGAGTAAATGACTCTTCACCATCATTGTACTGCTGAGTGGCGGAGAATCCACAGGGGATAGAGGGTGTGTTAACCCACTGATCGAACTGCTCCTGGCAAGCCTCAGTGAGGGCGAATTTCTTATTCTCCACCTTAACGGTGGGCGTTAGTAGCGCATTCTCCAGCATCAAATCTATTGCACAAGCCTCTAGCATGCGGTCGTATTCGCTCGTCTTGCCGGAGCGAGTTGCCGAGAAGAGGGCCGTTACCACATCGTGCGTATAATCGGCTAGAGAATAAGCATCTTTGGCTCCCGAGAGGTTGAACTCATGAATGCGACGCAAGTTACCGCCACGGAAGAAGTTTCCAACAAAAGAATTGGTAAACTGCTTGACAAGAGTATTACTGCCATTGTCTATTCGATTGAGGAGATCTTGGCGCAAGAGCCAAGTGCTGACCTCGTGGGCTTGGCTACCGAGCCACTCTACCGCACGACGCTGCTCCGAGCGTGGCACGTAGGTATAAGAGGGCTTACCATCTCCCTGACGACTTTCGCTAAAAACGATCCCTCCAATATGGGCAACAATGTGCCCCACATGGCGCATATATTGACCTACAATCTGGTAATATACCTCCTCGAGGTCGCGATAGTCCTCTCCCTCTTGATAGAGCCATTTGTCAATATTCTTGGTAATAATCTTGAGATTGGAGATAGACATATCACCCGCCGTAAAATGATCATTGGAGAGATCTTCGGTTTGAGCCGTGGGATCTACAGTGTTGGGGAATTGCTGAGCACCAAAGAGAAGCATCGGATCTTTGGCATTCTCTTCGAGCATTTTTCGAAGCTGCTTTTTCTCTCCTTCGGTATCTCCTCGGAAAGTCTCAGGGAGAATTGAGTAGCCCCACTTGATGGCAGCAATATCATACTTACCTAAAATGGGAGGCGTGAGGCGTACACCTCGCTCATAGTCCCCTGGTTGGGCTACAAAATTGTTGCGAGCATAGTCCATAATACTAGGGGTTGTACCATGCTCTTTTGTGAACTCCGGCGAACGCAAGTTTTCTATGGTATAGGCGTTACTTGCCCCCATGTTGTGCATCAAACCTAAGGTATGCCCCACTTCGTGCGAAGCTACATATCTAAGGCTCTCGCGCATCACATCGTCTGGGAATACATGCGTACGTACTCGAGGATCCACTGCCCCCGTCTGTACCAAACGCCAATTGTGTACCAATCTTATCACGTTGTGGTACCAGATAACCTGAGCAGAAATAATCTCTCCCGAGCGCGGATCCACATAGCTAGGCCCCATAGCATTCTCAATAGCTGTTGTGGCATAACGGAATGTATTGTAGCGAGCATCGTTGGGATCGAAAGTTGAATCAGAGGGATAATCGAGTGCCTTGATGGCGTTTTTGAAGCCTGCTGCCTCAAAAGCCGTATTCCAGTCTTCTATCCCTTGCTTGATGGTAGAGCGCCACTTTTCGGGGAAAGCATTGTCCACATAGAAGATAATTGGTTCTACGGGTTCAACGAGTTCTCCACGCTGATAGGCGGCTGTATCTTTGGGTTCGAGGCGCCAACGATGGATGAGTCGGAAGCTCTCTACCTTGTCTTTGTCCGAAGTAAAAAGACGACGCGTTGAGGAGAAATAGCCCATACGATTATCCGCATACCGAGGTTGCATAGACTCTTTAGGAAGGAGTAGAATTGAGCGTTGCATCTCCACGGTATAGGGTGCACCATGAGGGCGAGTATTGTAGGTTAGTCGGCTCACAATCTCCACATTTTTGGGATAAGCCTTAGCCGATGCTACTAGAGAAGCCTCCCCATCAAGAGTTCCCTGTATAAAACGCTCTGCCAATGGACCGGTGACTTGTCTCAAAGGAGATATTAACTTCTCGTCTCCCGAAAAGAACTTCGTAACGTCTATTAGAGAGCGGTCTCCCTCTCTTGTAACGATGGGGAACGTCTTTACTACCCTATCCAATGAGTTTGAGCGAAAAGAGCTGGCAATGGCATCTCCCTTACGTACAACGTCAGACACGTTGGGGCATACGAGATACACATTGTTGTCGTCTTTGGTAAAGCGGAAAAGGAAGGGAGAAGATTGGATAACCCCTGCTACCAACTCTCGTGTATCACTCACCCCGGCTACGCGGTTGATGAAGTAGAGGTCTCTACCCATCAGAGAATCGGGAATCCCAAAGTAGAGTTTATTCTTCTTATTGTGGTAAACAGAAAGGAGACCCTTGCTCTCTCTTGCATCGGCAATAGTCTGCTCATACTTGCTCTTCTCTGGAGCTTTCTTTTTCTTTTTGGTAGCACAGCCCCCCAAAAGCACACTAAGACCTAGGGCAGCGACAACCAAAAATTGTCGAGTTACATGCATTTTTTGTAGACTTATTATGTAGGTTTATTCTTTATTCCTAGAGTTTTTTTCAGACGATCTTAACCTTCGAACGAGAAGACAATTAGCGACAATCGGCTAAAATCTCACGTACAAACTCAGGGGTTACCGTTCCATTTTCCCCAAATACTACGCCTCTCTCTGTAAACCGACGTACTATTTCGTCTTCTACCTCTTGAGATACTCCAGCTTCGCGAAGGCGTGTAGTAAGCCCCAAAGAGCGGAAAAACTGCTCCGTTGCCTGAATGGCTGCCTCTATACGTTCCTCGTCATTGCCCTCCTTGATACCCCAAATATGCTCAGCATATTCGAGCATCTTGTCGTGCTTATCACCCATCCGGCTCATGACGCGCAGGGTAGAGGGCAAAACAATAACCAAAGAGTGCGCATGCGTGAGCCCTGCAATAGCCGTAAGCTCATGCCCGGTCATATGTGTAGACCAATCTTCCTTCACCCCCCAATTGATGGAGCCATTAAGGGCGTGCGTAGCTGCCACCATAAAATCGGCTCGGGCATCGTAGTTGGGTTCTCCACTGAGTACCAAAGGGGCAATCTCTCTGAGGGTGAGCAAAATCCCCTCTGCAAAGCGATCCATCAAGCGACTCTGCCCCGGGGCTGTAAGGTATTGCTCCATTACATGCACATAGCTATCGGCAATGCCGCAGGCCAATTGGAAAGGAGGAAGAGTGTATGTAACCTCCGGATCGAGGATAGAAAAAGTGGGGAATTGGCCGTGAAATGGGAACTTCTCCTTTGTCTCCGAAGAAGAAATGACAGCTCCGGAGTTCATTTCAGACCCCGTAGCAGGGATAGTTAGCACAGTACCCAACGGAACAAACCGATCGCGTACAATCCCCTGCAATACCAGCTGCCAAGGGTCTTCATCTCGCAATAGAGCGGCGGATATAAGCTTGGAGGCATCAATTACCGAACCACCCCCTACGGCTAGTACAAAATTGCTCTTCTTTTCTTTCCCTTGGGCTACAGCTCGGCGGATTGTCTCTACCGTAGGATTCGACTCCAGCCCCCAAAACTCACTATACTCAAAGCCTTGAAGAGCTGAGGTTACCTGCTCGTAGACCCCATTACGGCGCGCACTCCCTCCCCCATAGGTTACGAGGATCTTCGCATCTGAGGGCAAAAGTTTGGCTAGACGAGCTATACTGCCTTTACCAAATATCAGTTGTGTGGGATTGTAATACCTAAAGTTGTTCATATCTTAGTTCCATTATTTACTGTGATTCAGGCACAAATATAGCATTTTCTTGCCTAATCTTGGAGAAATTCTTGCCCAAGAATCCTAGAGATTTCAGGCAGAATGCAGTGCTATTTCTGGCTGAAAAAGAGTATCTTTGCAAATCAAATTAATGCAACTTTTTAAGTGGACTCAAAGTTTAATTATGGGAAAGCCATTTAAGGAAGAGCTCGAAAAGCTTTCGGAGACCATTAGATGGGCTGAGCAGCAGGATGTGACGCGTCTTGCACGTTTTCTGTTTGCAGAGAACAAACAGACCCCTCTATTGTGCATCGGTTCTGGTGGTTCGCTTAGTGCTTGCCATTATGCAGCACAGCTCTATCAACAGCGTAACGGTGTGTTGGCACAGGCGATGACCCCGCTTCAGTTGATGTATGCAGGGCATAATATTATTCGTAGCAGCAAACTGCTTTTTCTTAGTGCCAGTGGTAAGAATAAAGATGTCCTGAATGCCGTCAAGTACGGTGTAAAGTATAACGAGACAGGCATGATGAGTCTGACCCTCCGCAAGAACAATCCTACCGAGGAACTGCTGGAACAGTACCCCAAGGTGCTTCGGTGGTGTGAGGACATTCCCAGCGAGAAAGACGGATTTCTAGCTACAAACTCGTTAATCGCAACTTTTATGCTGCTGAGTAAAGCTACGGGGTCCAAGTTTCAAGTTTCAAGTTTCAAGCCGAGCGACCTGAAACCTGAAACCTGGAACTTGAAACTAGATTCCATCCAGAACTTCATCGTTTTGTTTGGCACTTTAGGGGAGCCAGTGGCATGGGATATAGAGTCAAAATTGACGGAGGCTGCATTGGGTTCTGCTTTGTTGAGTGACTACCGTAATTTTGGTCATGGCCGTCATCACTGGTTTGCCAAGAAAGGAGAGAACTCTTGCATCATAGCATTGGTGACTCCTGTTGATCGGGAACTGGCCTACAAGACCATTGGTTGCCTTCCCAAGGATGTGCCTGTAATCTATATAGGAACAGAACTGGAAACTCCTGCTACGTCCATTGACCTGTTGATAAAGGCGTTCCACTTTGTGAATGAACTGGGTATAGCACGGGGAATAGATCCTGGACGGCCTGGTGTACCTTCTTACGGACGTGCCCTGTATAACCTGGATTACTTCAAACTGACCAACCGCATATTGCCCTCAGAAAAGGCACTGGATGTGGCCGTACTCCGCAAGTTAGGTGTTGCAGGTATGGAGAACAAACCATTGCGAGAATACTACAGTGAGGCTTGTCAACGATTTGTGAAGCAGTTGAACAAAGGTAAGTTTACAACCGTGGCTTTTGACTACGACGGTACACTGTCTGCCTCAGACCATACGAGCCGTTACACGAAAGGTTTGTGTGATGAAATCAAGAATGCGCTGTTGCCTCTGTTGGAAAACGGTGTACAGATATTGGTGGCTACAGGTCGTGGCAAGTCGGTGGGCGAGTCATTCCAAGAATCCATTGCCCAGAAATACTGGCCGCAAATCAAGGTGGGCTACTATAATGGTGCTTGCCTGTTGGTTTTAGGTGAAGAGGCTAAACTGGAAGCGTGGAAGGAGCAGCCTTTTGACAGTGAACTGAAAGCGCTGGAGGAGGAACTGAAAGTAAGACTCCCCAAGGGCTGTGTGGACTACAAATGTGAAGAGCGCAGTTTGCAACTGTCCATTGAAGGAGAAATGACCCAAACGGAATCACAACTGGTTTATGAGACCTGCTGTGAAATCATCTGGGACAAACAGATGAAGGGTATCCGTGTTTGGTGCAGCAGTCACAGTATGGATATCGTAGTGTACCGCAAGGTAAGCAAGCTACAGGTGATTGAAGACCCTGAGAACACCTTGTGCATTGGGGATTATGGTACGGTGGAAGGTAACGACTATGAGATGCTGACCTGCAAATATTCTCTCAGTGTTGACAGAGTATCGAAGAATGCAGAGAGTTGCTGGAACATAGTACCATCAGGTGTGAAGGGACTTGATGCAACCCTCTATTATATGAGTCGCATGAAGGCAAACGATGGAAAGATAACGTGTAAGTTTCGCGTATGAACAGTAATTTAGCAAACCAGCTTCTTGCCAGCATAATGAAGTGGGATGCCCCGACATTGGCATCTGAACGTGCTGCCCTTGAATTCATGGGTAGCATGAAGTATGATGCATATGACCGTTATATGCCGGGAATGCGCTTCATGGGTAGTCTAGTACAATGGCTGAATGATATAAAGGAGGAAGACCGTGATAAGGCTTATAAGTTCATTAAAGAGAAGCTGGTCTTCATTTCCTCAATGCAGATGAACTATCTGGTGGATTTGTTGTATGATTCAAAAATACGACCCATTCTGCTGGATATGGCTACTGTAGAAACGGATATGCCATCATATAAGCGTTCAAGTAAAGTAGTACGTACACGTTTTGAGATTGAGAAGCGTTCAGCTTTGGTCATTGGTCTCAGTGACGGTGCCCATACAGATATTTTACGTCGTAGCGCAGGGTTCAATAATGAGCAAGTCTTGACCAACTATTATCCTGACGGGAAGAAACTGGAGGATATGCTGGATGAATTGCGTAAAGACGAAAAGCTGAAAGTAATAGAGAATCCCTTCTTCCGTAGGATTTTCCTAATTGATGATTTTACCGCCAGTGGAAAAAGTTTCATCCGCTTTGATGAGAGCGATAGAAAATATCATGGTAAGTTGAAGAGAATCATCGATGAGCTATGTATTAAAAAAGGGCAGAAAATTGAGCATCTGAGCTATCTGCTGAACCCGGAGCAAAAGATACAGATAGACATTTTGTTCTGTATAGCTACTGAAAAGGCTAGAAAAAATATAAAGGACAGCCTTGGCAATTATTTGAAATCTGTCAAGTTGCAGGACAAGGTGGAATTCAACATCCATATTGTGCAGATTCTTGAAGACAAACTGTCGATCGACATCAAGACGGACGAAGACTTGGTCAAGCTGCTGAAGAAAGATAAGCATTTTGTGAAAGAGTGTGTTATATCCAAAAGCTACAAAGTTGGCAAAAATGATAACCCCTGGTTGGGCTTTGATGAATGCGCCTTGCCTGTTGTACTTGCTCATAATACGCCAAACAACTCACTGCCTATTATTTGGCAGGACGCTGAACGATTTCATGGATTGTTCCCCCGTATAAGCCGCCATTGACCATATGAATATTTATAAGAATCCATTTGCCATACGCGCCTCTGAGCGAATTGAAACTGATGAGATGTTCTTGGAGTTATTCTCGTCGGAGCCATTGACTCATCTAGAAGAAAAGCATGAGCAGGGAAGGCTATGGAACAATGTGATTACCATTCTTAGTTCGCCTGGTGCGGGAAAGACCACCTTGTTGCGTCTGTTTTCTTCTACAATCCTTCAACGCATCACTGAGCGCAATGCTGCTTACAAGAAGCTGAAAAAACTGGATGTAATAGATAGTGATCATATCAAGAAATGTGGTGTCTATCTACAGTTGGGTCGTGACTATGAATTTCTGGAAGATGATGTTCTGTTCAATGAAATTGAGCAGAAGAGGATATTTCTGTCCCTCCTCAATGCAAGGATTGTGCTGGCCACATTGAAGAGTCTGATGTCTTTGGCTGGTATCAAATACACCCAATTAAATGAAATAACTTATACGCCAAAGGAGATTATACCCGAGTTTGGAGATTTCAAGGCAGAGTACACTGGAAAGGAACTGCTGGATTGGGCCGCAGAACAGGAACGTAAGATATGTGAGTTCCTTGACAGTTTTGTGAAGCCCACCGAGGGTATTCAAGGCAGCAGTAAGCTATTTGCCCTGCAAGCTATGAAAGCTTCTTGGTTTACCCATAAAGGGGAGAGACTTTGTGAGGATTTTATCTTCCAGATAGATGATGGTCATAAACTCACAAAGAAGCAAAAGAAAATTATTCGTGATGAAACTGTTGAGGTGCGCCTCCCTGTTACGCTTTGGATAGCAGAACGTTTAGAGACTCTCTCAACGAGTGATATATTAAGTGATAAGAACATTAAGGACAGAGATGATCAGACCATACATCTGGAGAGTACTAAAAAAGGCATATTCAATCCAATGGTTAAGAATATTGCAACCTTGCGTAGCGCTTTCTCTGCGGATGGAATCATCCTTGCCAGTGCGCTTGCCAGTGACACAACAAATAATTACAAGGCGTTGTATAATGATGCAAGCAAGAGGTATCTAGCTCAATTGACAGAACTGCATAACTATGACAACTACACCGAGTGTGTTGCTGCCATAGAGGCTCAAGACCCGTATGAGCGAGTGCTTAATATAAGAGCCTTGCTGATGCATGCTGCCCGTCAAGATGCCAATGGGACGATGAACCTGTTTGGATATACAGCTCAGGATTTGGAATGGATGCTAAACCCGTTGATGCCATTGGTGAAAGAGGTAATCCCCGGTGAAATAAAGAAGTTGCCACAGTATTACGGCTTCTCTACACTTATGGATCTAGCCAGCCAAAATGTTGAACAATTCTTGGATTTGTCTGCCAAGATGTATGAACTGTTGGTGGCCAAGAAAATTTCAGACCCCTCACACTATGTGTTAACCGCAGAGGAACAAGACAAAATTGTAAGAGATTTTGCACTTGCTCGTTTGGAGGACATCAAGCGACTGCCACGAGGTAACAGAATCTACGGTTTCCTGATGCTTTTGATAGATTTCTGCTATGGTCTGACCTATACTCCTACGTATTCATATCGTTCTGTTACTGGCTTTGCCGTGAAAGAAGAGAATTCAGGCAAATGGGGAAAGGATGGTTTTTGGTTCCAAGATCCTGACAATGAAAAGTTGGCAACGATTCTGAAAGATTGTCTCGCATATAATTTCTTGATGAAACAGGGTGTAATCCAAGGCAAAAAAGACCAGAAATGGACAATATTCTATCTAAACAGCTGGCTTTGTGCATACGCACATCTACCGCTTGAACGTGGAGGATGGCGTCCATTAACACTTCATAAACTAAATTCTTGGCTATGAAAAAACGTTGGGAGTCATACGTGATGTATCGCCAAAATGAGAAACTGGTGGAGTTCTGGAAAGAGTACTATAAGGACAAGTCCGGAGCGAAAGTCCTTTTCTTGTTGGGTAAGGGCTTTGACCCAAGAATGAATAATATTCTGAAACTGTTCCTTGAAAATAACCCTGAGCAAGTATTGGATTGTGTTGCTTTCGATTTCCCCAATGAAAAAGCCCCCGCAGAAAATAAAAAGTTGTACGAAATCAATTCGAAACAACTTGCAGATTTGAAAGACCAATACGGCTTGGGTTATGAGGAGTTGCAAATAGACGGAAGTTTGCTTTGGGACAAGCGTATAGCTCAGATGAGTCGCCAAGTAATAGGCAAAGATTTGAACGCGTATAATGACGTGATAATGGATGTCAGCTCATTGCCCAGGGCTTTCTATTTCAATATTGGTAAGGCCTTGTTCAACAAGCTTGACAAAGACCAGTCTAAGAACCTGTTTTTTGCAGTATCTGAAAACGTAACGATTGATGAACGTATAAAGAAAACACCGATAATTGACAATATCGAGCCGTTGGTGGGTTTCCGTTCCCTGTCGAGCCGTGAGTCAAATCTGGACAGGATTAATATCCTAATTAGCTTGATGGGCGATCAGAATATTGACATTCTGAGGAGTATCTATAATCACTTCCAGCCCTCTGATATGTTCCCTGTGTTGCCTTTCCCATCGAAAGACCCACGGCATTCTGACTATCTGATGCTGAAATACCACGAGTTCTTTACTGAGAAGCAGTTTACCGAGCCACAGAATATCACTTACGCTGATGGGCAGAATCCCTTTGAACTGTATCGTATTGTTTCAAATATGATTCAAGGGCATCAGGCAACCTTCAAGCCTATCAGTGACCACGTGTGTTTTGGTATTGCGTTGCTGACAAGTAAATTGTTGTCACTTGGTGCTTTGCTTGTGGGATTGGAGTATAACAACTGTGTCACAATATACAACGTGAGTTCAGCAAACTATGAGATAGAAGATGCAACCGTTTTTGAGCAGATTAATGAGGTTAGTGAACCTTTCCTCCTTTGGATTACAGGAGAAGCTTACAATGAAAATTGATGTTGGTCAATAAAACAACACAATAATAGAACATTTTCGTCATCTATTTTTGCATTTAGACGAAAAACATCTTTTTTTTAAAACAAAACAATAAATACAAGATAATGGCAAGAATGGCAAGCTGGATATATAATAAGCTGCTCAGAGGCAATTACACCTTTACGCACGACGAGGTGGTGCAGGTATCCTCTAAAGTGCTAGCAGCATTGCACGTGCACTGAGGAAGGTGAAGCGGCAGAATCGGTGTATGGACTGTTGAAGTGTTCCTGTTTCGTGCTCCAGTATGTGCCTTTAAAGGCAGGAAAGAGCAGCAAGGGGTGGGAAAGGAACGCCAAGTGGAGAGTTATTGTGAACGAAACCATCGAGATTGACGAGTTATGATACCTGAGCGATATATTACGGAATGGAGCGAACAGACCCCGTGGGTGTGAATAAATTCATCGAACAGGATTTGATAGTCTGCCGTGCATTAGTGTCCATTTATAGCGATGCATTTCTTTCAGGGTATCTAGCATTTAGAGGCGATACGGCATTGGGTAAGTTATGTCTGAAGCCACAGCCCAGACACTCGGAGGACATCAACCTAATGCAAGTACAGGCAGAAACCATCAAAGAAACGATAGACTATCTAAGAGATGCGCAAGCTTGGCTGGACAAGCCGGTGGTGAAGCAGAAGAAGCATAACAATAGGCTGGTGTTCAAGGTGCAACCGACGGATATGGATGCGGGCGAGATTCACTTGAAGGTGGAGATTAACTGCAAGAAACATTTCTGTGTTTTTCCAATGGTAAGGTATGAGTTGGCGGAGCTAACAGGAACGAAGCTGTGGGCTGTGTATCAGCGGAGAAAAGGATGCGATTTGTTTGATCTGTGGAAGATACTGTTAATGCACCCCGAGTTGGATAAAGGGATAGTGATGGAGAGCTATAAGTGGTATCTGGGCTTCACGGCATCGCACCTGCCTACGTACAAGGAATTTGTGTTGAATATGGACGGGAAGCTACAGGATGAGGAATTCTTGACGGACACGGAAATAATTCTTGGGGCACAAGTGGAGTATGCCCCTCAGGGGGCGTGGGAAAAGGTAAAAGCAGAGTTGGTGGAGAGGCTTAATGTTGAAGTTTGAATCTTGATACTTGAAACATGGAATTTAAAACAAATAATATCATAGTTGGAGCAGGCCTGATAAGTCTGGATGTATTGATTTGGGACGGGCAAAGAATCCCCTTATCCTATTATGTGGGTGGCACATGCGGTAATGTGATGATGATTCTCTCCCACATGGGGTGGGATGCCTATCCCATAGCCCGCTTGGACGGTACAAAAGACGGGGTCAGAGTGTTGGATGACATGAAAAAGCATTGTGTACACACTGATTTTGTCTCTACCCAAGACGGTAAGACTCCAGTGATAGTGCAGCATAACTTCATTAACAAAGATGGTGTTCCCACGCACAAGTTTGAATCGCGCAACAATATCGGGCGGTTCTATCTGGACTTCAAGTCGCTGACACTGAAACAGGCGAATGAGGTGATTGAGAGGATAGACTTTGTGCCAAAGGTATTCTTCTTTGACAGGGTTTCACCCGCCATCTTGAAGCTTGCCACCACATTCAAGGAAAAGGGTTCGATGATATTCTTTGAGCCTTCGAGCAGAGGAGGTAATGTCAGCCTGTTCCACAAATGTATTGAGGTCTCTGATATAGTCAAATTCTCGGAACAGAGGATAAAAGACATTGACCAGTTTATAGACTATAAGGATAAGCTGTTTATCCAGACGCAAGGGGCAAAGGGTTTGCGCTACCGCTTAAGTGGAGATTGGAAGCATTTGGAACCTGTTGCAAATGAAAAAGTAGTGGATACCGCAGGTGCGGGCGACTGGACAGCGGCTGCTTTGATTAATAATTTGTTCAAACACAAAGTAATGTTTGGAATATGCGATCTCTTAGAATCAGATTTGGAAACAGCTCTGAAAGAAGCGCAGAAAGTAGGTGCTGAGAGTTGCTCTTATGAAGGGGCACGTGGCATGATGCAGCAATGAAACAACTAAAGGACGGAGATATAGATGAAATAACAGCGAAAATCAATTCAAAGCCAAGAAATTTAATCCCCTCTTTGCTTCTATATTGTCATCTGGAGGCAGTGTGAAGGGTTTGTTAAGCCACTTTTCAAGATCAATTTTGGTAAAAGCATTCAGCCTTAACGACACGACAAGGTTGCCAGTCCCCACTGTTTTAGCCAAGAAAATAGTAACATCGTTGTTAAAGGGTCCATATCTGTGTGTTTCCACAGCATTGCGAGAAGTTCCGATAAAGCTCTTTATATGTAGCAATTAGAGATTAGGTAAGAAAATATAGCATTTTCTTGCCTAATCTTGGAGAAATTCTTGCCCAAGAATCCTAGGGATTTCAGGCAGAATGAAGTGCTATTTCTGGCTGAAAAAGATTTGAAAATCAGGCAGAAAAGAAGGAACTTTTCAGCTAACGCCAAACGAAGCAAGAAGTTGTAGGTGAAATGGAAATGCTCCCCTTACAAAACAGGTTTAGAGAGGAAGGCAGAAAATATTCCCGAATTAGAAGAGAGGGGGACACTCTCCCCTACAAAGTGGGCGAAGTACTAGAGAAAGGTATAAAAGGGGCGGACGAGATCAAGATATTCCGGAGAATAAGAGGCGATAGTATCCCCGTGAATAACAAGCGTTTGCAACGAAGCAGGCTGTAATAGCTGCCCGTCTCTCCTTGTCCATTCGCTCAATAGGCGCTTGGGTGGTTTGCCCGGAGTGGTATGTACTGCCGCTAGGCGTATAGGAATTAAGCCCTGAGTAAAGGCAAACATTCTCAGTTCTTCTAATTGGTCGTAAGGGGTAACTAGAGCCACAACGCCCTGGGGGCTTAGAAGAGCCGAAGCACGACGTAAAACCTCTTTTGGGGAGAGAAAACCAATCGCCCGAGCCGTATGTCTTGCCTCTGATCGCGCTTGCAACGTATTCTTGTAATAGGGAGGATTGGATACAATCAAGTCATACAACGCTTGGGGAGCTTGCCAAGTTGAAAAATCGGCTTGCACTACCCTAACCCGAGACGAAAAGGGAGATTGAGCCGCATTATAGGTAGCTCGCTCCACAGCCGTAGGTTCGATCTCTAGAGCCGTTACCTCTGCCTGGGGATAGCGTTGTGCCAGCATCAAGGCAATAAGCCCCGTGCCACAGCCCACATCTAGGATCCATAACGGAGTCTCTTCTCGGGTATCAATAGAGGCCCATGCACCCAGGAGAACCCCATCCGTCCCGATACGCATTCCACATCCAGCCTGATCAAGACTGAATTGTTTGAAGTGAAAAAGATCTCCGCTCGGCATAAAAGAAGGGTGCTCCGGATCTATATCCATCCGAAGCACCCACTATAAATCAAATCGTGTTACTTATACTCGCTCCAAGACTTAATCTGAATATCATCTTCGGATAAGCGACAGAAGGCGGTAATAAAGGCAGAAGCCAAACGAGCATTCGTAATTAGCGGTATATTAAGATCGATAGCCGAGCGGCGCAATCTGTACCCATTAGTCAGCTCGCCAGGCGTAAGGTTCTTGTTGATATTGACCACCAAGTCTACCACATGCTCCTGCAGTAGACTGAAAATATAGGGCTTACCTGCCTCTTTCTCCCAGTAAACTCGTACAGAGGGTATACCATTCTCTTGCAAGAAGTTGTGTGTACCCTCCGTAGCATAGAGGGTATACCCCTTCTTGGTGAGAAGGCGACATGCGTCCATCAAAGCCACCTTCTGCTTATATCCTCCCGAGGAGAGCAAAATACCCTTGCTGGGGATACGCTGCCCCACGGAGAGCATGGATTTGAGGATAGCCTCGTCCGTATCGTCTGCAATACAGCCCACCTCTCCTGTAGAAGTCATATCCACTCCGAGTACAGGGTCGGCTTTTTGCAAACGGGTAAAGGAGAATTGCGAAGCCTTAATCCCTACGTAGTCAAGATCGAATGCATTCTTATTGGGTTTCTCTACAGGCAAGCCCAGCATGATGCGTGTGGCAAGATCTATGAAGTTTATCTTAAGGACCTTGCTGACAAAGGGGAAACTTCTGGAAGCTCTTAGGTTACATTC
>ERZ773013.602-NODE-602-length-22486-cov-3.414917_pt1 | contig 22486 bp, 17 predicted proteins | sample MGYA00511670_ERZ773013 | MGnify/ENA primary metagenome ERZ773013 (study PRJEB29015, sample SAMEA2738120) | human oral metagenome | biome: human oral; feature: human-associated habitat; material: saliva | place: China | collected 2257 ... | reverse complement strand
ATACCCCATCTGACCAGCGCGTAAGAATGCTGTCAGAAAGGTGTCAGATATAGACATCTCTAGGCTCGGTACAAGAAGCTTACCAAGTTAACTGGAAGGGGGCCAGCGGTGAGCAGGGGATATTGGCGTTTGGCGCAGGAAGAGGTCAGGAAAGCGTTTGAAGCAGCAGAGGAGCGCGGCATGTGCCTCTGCGTGAAAAGCGATCGTACAAGGCAGCTCCTCGAACGGAGGGCAAAAAGGGGCGATCTCGTCGTACCGTTCCCGCGCGTATATGCCAGGACTACGCACTGGAAGTTCCTCTCGCCAAGCGCCCGGTCGCTACATGTGATTCGCGCGGTTGCTGCATTGCATCCGGAATGGGTGTTTTGCGGTACCTCCGCTGCGATAGCCCACGGCCTGCAGGTTTCCGAGCCTGACCCCTCCGTGGTTCATATTGTTGGCGGAAGTGGGTGCTCCGCGTTCCGGGGGAAACACGTGGTGAGGCAATGCTCGTCCGCGAGCCCGGGCGAGGCCTGCGAAATTGTTGCGGGCGTGAAGGTGACACCGTTGGACAGGACTATCGCAGACTGCCTGCGAACGCTCCCCATGCCCACCGGGCTTGCAGTCGCGGATTCCGCGCTTCGTGACTACGACCTCGCGCGAGAGGACCTGGCCAGATTTGTGCAGGCACAGCCGCGTACGCGCGGTTCTCGGCATGCGCTTCAGACCATTGGCTGGGCGGACGGTCGATCCGAAAACGGCGGCGAATCAGTGGCGCGCGGAATTATCATCGAGCTGGGCTTCTGCATACCTGAGCTGCAGGTTCTTGTTGAGGACCCCTCACGTCCTGGGTGCGAGTACAGAATCGATTACGTTTGGGACACCGGTTTTGGCCGCCCGATATTTGGCGAGCTTGACGGGTCGGCGAAGTATGCTGAGCGCGCCGGCGCGGGCGAGAAGGTCTCCGGCAAGGTGCTTCTCGCCGAGCGTCGACGGGAGTCTCGCCTCACGTTGTGCAATGCTTCCGTTATGCGGTTTAGCTTCGAGGAGGCCAAGAACCGGCCGTACTTCAGGGCGTTGCTCGAACGCTATGGGGTGCCTCGGCGAGAAAATCCAGCCGCATGGAACGTTCAGTGATTGGGGGTTGCTTTGCTGGTAGCCAACTGTATTTAAACTGCAATTTTCGATTGGTTAGCAGTGCCTAAACGATCGGAATTCTCAGGGCACCTCTCAATCTGCAAATTTCGATTGGTTAGACCGCCCTAACCGATCTGAAAATGCAGATTGGAGCTGCGGCGGAGGACCGCTACAGCAAGAAGGCCGCCACCCGGGCCGCCGGGCTACCCCACGAGTGCGGCAACCTGTCCCAGCAGGCTCTCGAACGAAACCCCACGCACCTCGAAGTCCGGCTGCAGACGCGTAACGCGCATGGCATCGCGCACGAAGTCCGTGGCAAACGCCACCGCGTCATACACGCTGCGACCGCACATCACGGCTCCGGTGAGCGCCGAGGCAAACAGGTCGCCGGTCCCGTGCGTCATGAAGGGAAGCTGCTCACCCACAACCTCTACCAGGTCGACCTTCTCGCCAGCAATGTAATTTCTTATAAGGCCGTCTCCGCGCGTCACGCCCTTAACCACAACGAGCCGCGCCCCCATCCCCACCAGTTGTGCCGCATAGCTTTCTACCTCGGCCTGCGAGATGTCCTGTCCGTGGTACGGCATCCCGGTAAGCAGGTGTGCCTCGGTGAGATTGGGGGTGAGAGCGTCTGCCCCCGCAACAAGCGCGCGCATCTTATCGCACAGCTCGGCCGTGTACGTGGGGTACATCTTCCCGCCGTCACCCATCACGGGATCAACCACGCGCAGCGCCGTGGGGTGTTCACGGTAGAGTCGCTGGATGGCGCCCACCTGGGCGGCCGATCCCAGAAATCCTGAGTAAATCGCATCAAGCTCGATGCCTTCCTTTTCCCAGGCATCGAGGTAGTCCCCAAGAATGGGTGTCGTGTCGTGCATGTAGAACGTAGGGAACTTGGTGTGTGCCGAGAAGAGCGAGGTAGGGACCGGGCACACGTCGCAGCCGGCCGCAGAGAGGACGGGAATGGCAATCCCTAGCGAGCACTTGCCGTATCCGCACAGGTCGTGCACGGCGGCAACGCGCGGGATGTACGCTCCCTCTCTCCGATAGAGAACAAGATCCTTTGCATCCATGCGGTACCTCTCGGTTAGTGTTCGATCTTCGGTATCTGTTGCTGTTGGTTAATGATAGGCCCCTGCGCCACCGCCCGCCCAGCTCCATCTATACTGTGATGCGTCTCTGAACCCAAATATAAAGGGGGTCCTATGGCGGAGAAGCCGCTGGTGGGAATCATCATGGGGTCTAAGTCGGACATGCCGGCGATGGAGGCTTGCACCGCTCAGCTCGATGAGCTGGGCGTTCCGTACGAGCTCGTCATCGCGTCGGCGCACCGCGCGCCACAGAAGGTCCACGATTGGGCCTCTACCGCAGCAAACCGTGGCCTCAAGGTGATTATCGCTGCCGCGGGTAAGGCCGCTCACCTGGGCGGCGTCGTTGCTGCCTATACGCCGCTGCCCATTGTCGGCGTTCCCATGAAGACAAGCGACCTGGGCGGCATGGATTCCCTTCTCTCCATGGTGCAGATGCCCTCTGGCGTGCCCGTGGCCTGCGTGGCCATCGGCGGCGCCAAGAACGCAGCCATCTATGCCACCCAGATCCTGGGTACCACCATGCCGGAGTACCGCGAGCAGATCGTTCACATGAAGCAGCAGATGGCAGAGGCGTAGAGGCCGCCGGCTTCACTGCTGCAACCAGGGAGGACTGCACCACATGAAGAAGGAAGAACTGCTCGAGCAGATCAAGGTGGCCATGAAGGCGCGCGACAAGGTCCGCGTCTCTATCCTGCGCCAGGTCAACCAGACCGTGAAGCAGGTCGAGGTCGACGAGCGCCGCGAAGCCACCGAGGCCGACATCACCAAGGCCGTGAAGAAGCTCCAGAAGGTCACCGCCGAGGAGCTCGACGGCTTGCGTAAGGCAGGGGTCGAGTCCCACGCCGAGCGCATCGAGGAGCTTTCGGCCCAGGCGGACGTCCTCTCTCAGCTATTGCCGCGCCAGCTCGAGGGCGCCGACCTCGAGCAGCTGGCCGACTCCCTTATCGCTCAGCTTGGCGCCACGTCGAAGCGCGACATGGGCAAGGTCATGGGCGCGCTCACCAAGGCAACCAACGGCAACTTCGACAAGCCCGCCGCCGCGGCGTACGTGGGGAGCAAGCTCTCCTAGTTCGTCTCGACAGAGAAAGGCAGCCACGTGTCAAGCAGTCAGGGTAAGCACTTCGGCAACTCATCCGGGGCCGGTTCTGCGCCGGTGCCGGATACTGCTGCCAACCAAGCTCCTGCGGGCTTCATCCCGGTGGTCACGAATGACCCATCTTCAAGCGGGAAGGGCACTCGGTCCTCTCATCACAACCACCGCATGAAGAGCGATAGCTATCGTGAGACCGACCCATATGACTTCTCGGGACGGCGTTCACGCGACCCGCGCAAGCGCCGCAGCCGCATTATCTCTACGATTCTCTTCATCATCGGCATCGTGCTTATCGTTGTGGCAGCGGGGATGTTTGGCTACTCGCAGTGGCAGTATCACGAGCAGGACGTGGAGAACGAAAAGCTCGCGGCATACGCAACTGTAGATGACGAGGGCAATCAACCCCCGGTAGTGGACTGGGCTGCTCTCAAGGCAATCAACCCTGAGATAGTGGGCTGGGTGCAGATTCCCAACACGGTGGTGAGCTTCCCTGTCTACCAGGCCTCGGATAACGAGAAGTACCTCCACACGAACGCCGAGGGTAATTACTCGCTTGGCGGGCAGGTCTTCATGGACTACCAAAACCAGGCTCCCGGCATGCTTGACCAGCAGACTATTATCTATGGCCATCACCTGCGCAATGGAGCTATGTTCAAGCCCATCGCCGACATGGACAAGCAGGAGGTCTTCGACTCGGTGGGTACTGTGTGGTACGTGACAGAGGAAGCAAACTACGAGCTTGAGCCGCTCTTCCTCTACTACACGGATGAGAACGACACCAACGTGCGTGTCTTTGACTGGACCAGCAAAGACGAGTTCCACTCGTATCTTTCGAGCCTTCTCGCTAAGTCTGTGACCAGCCGCTCCGACACCGCTGATCTTATCGGCAAGACGAGCCACGTGCTCACCCTTTGTACCTGCAACTATATTGATGGCTATGGCCGCACTATCCTGGTGTGCGTGCCCAAGAGCGAGGTGGCATCGTGACGGAAGCGTCATGGACGCAAGAGGCCGGTGACGACAAGCTGCACGACGAGTGCGGCGTATTTGGCGTGTGGGCACCGAACCGCGATTCGGCGCGCATGGCCTACTTTGGGCTGCGCGCGCTGCAGCACCGCGGCCAAGAGTCGGCGGGCATTGCCGTGGGAGACGGGCGCACGGTCCTTGTGCGCAAGGATCTCGGCCTCGTAACACAGGTCTTCTCGGAAGCGGACCTTGCCGCAATGCCCGGCAAGGTTGCCATCGGCCACTGCCGCTACGGCACCGCGGGTGCCAAGGGATGGGAGTCTGCCCAGCCGCACCTCTCGATGATCAATGACGTGATTATCGCGCTGGCGCACAATGGTACCCTCGTGAACTTTGACGCCCTGCGCGGCGAGCTCATCGAGATGGGCATCCCGTTTCGCTCAAACACCGACAGCGAGGTCGCGGCCAAGCTCATAGGCTACTTCACGCAGCGTGGACATCGCCTGCGCACGGGTATCGCGCACACCATGCGCATGCTCGAGGGTGGCTACTCCATGGTGCTCGCTCGCGAGAACGCCCTCTACGCATTCCGCGATCCGCACGGCATTCGCCCGCTGGTCTTGGGCAAGCTGGGCGAGGGCGAGTGGGTCGTTGCCTCCGAGACCTGCGCCTTGGACATCGTTGGCGCCACTTACGTGCGCGAGGTCGCGCCAGGGGAGATCATTCGCATCTCCGACGACGGCTTTCGCTCCGAGCAGGGCGTGCCGCCCCAGCTCCGTGCCGACTGCATCTTTGAGCACGTGTACTTCTCACGGCCAGACTCGGTGAAGGGCGGCAGCTCGTTCTACCTCATGCGCCACAACATGGGCCGTCGCCTTGCCCACGAGGCGCCCGTCGACGCCGACCTCGTTATCTCGGTGCCGGACTCCGGTACGCCTGCGGCCGAGGGCTATGCCGCCGAGCTGGGGCTTCCCTACGGTACGGGCCTCATCAAGAACCGCTATGTGGCGCGTACGTTCATCCAGCCCACGCAGGCGCTGCGCCAGATGGGCGTGCGTCTTAAGCTCAACCCGCTGCCCGACGTTGTGCGCGGCAAGCGCATCGTGATGGTGGACGACTCCATCGTGCGCGGTACCACCTCCAAGCAGATCGTGCAGATGCTCCGCGACGCCGGTGCCACCGAGATCCACATGCGCTCGGCCTCGCCCATGGTCACCTGGCCGTGCTTCTACGGCATCGACACCGCCAATCAAGACCAGCTCATTGCCGCCAACATGTCGCTTGAGGAGATGCGCGAGTTTATCGGCGCCGACACGCTGGGCTTTCTCTCGCCCCAGGGCCTCATCGACTGCGTGCCCCACGGCGGCTACTGCACCGCCTGCTTTACCGGTGACTATCCGGTGGCCATTCCGCGCTCGTTCTACGAGGAGAAGTTCCTGCCCGGTTACAAGCCGCACAACCTCATGCAGCCCCCGCTCGAGTCTCACATGAGCATCGACCAGATTGCGCGTGAGGTTGAGCAGGACTCCGCAGCGCGGCTCGAGGTTGCCGATGAGGCCGAGAAGCGCAGGTCAGCAGGCGAGAATACCAACGAAGACCCAGATGTAACCCAACCCAGGAAGGAAGCGCAAGATGGCAGATAAGCCCCAGCACGTCTCGTATGCAGACGCCGGCGTTGACGTGGACGAGGGCGCCCGCGCCGTCGACGCGATCAAGGCGGCCGTTGCCTCGACCAACCGTCCCGAGGTCATTGGCGGCCTGGGTGGGTTTGGCTCGTGCTTCTCGATGGCCCCGTACAAGGACATGGAGGACCCGGTGCTGGTCTCGGGCACGGATGGCGTTGGCACCAAACTCGCCATCGCGCAGCTGCTCGACCGCCACGAGACCGTGGGCGAGGACCTCGTTGCCATGTGCGTGGACGACGTGGTGCCCATTGGCGCCGAGCCGCTGTTCTTCCTGGACTACGTCGCCATTGGCAAGCTTCGCGCCGAGCACGTGGCCAAGATCGTGGGCGGCATTGCCGAGGGCTGCCGCAAGTCCGGCTGCGCGCTTGTCGGCGGCGAGATGGCCGAGCACCCCGGCGTCATGAATCCCAACGACTACGACCTGGCCGGCTTTGTGGTGGGCGTGGTCGACCGGCCCAAGATGATCGGCCCGCGCCTGGTGCACGAGGGCGACGTTATCCTGGGTCTTCCCAGCTCCGGCATTCACTCCAACGGCTACTCGCTTGTGCGCAAGGTGGCCATCGAGGGCAAGACGGTCGAGGAGCTCGAGCAGCCGCTCCCCGAGCTGGGCGGCGAGAGCCTGGCCGACGCCGTCATGCGCCCCACCACCATCTATGCTGGCGGCCTTGTGCGCGCGCTCAAGGCCGGCGTGCCCATCCATGCTATGGCCCACATCACCGGCGGCGGCATCACCGAGAACCTCAACCGCGCGCTGCCGTCCAACGTTGACGCGGTGGTCGACCGCGGCGGCGAGGACGGCCCCGCGTGGGACGTGCCGCCGGTCATCACGTACATGGTGCGTGCCGCTGGCCTCACGCCCGACGAGGCGTACAAGACCTTCAACATGGGCGTGGGCATGAGCGTCATCTGCGGTCGCGACGACGTGGACGAGGTCTGCGAGGGGCTTGTTGCCCAGGGGTTCTCGCCGTTTGTGTTGGGCGAGTGCGTTGCTGGCGAGGGCAAGGTGACCTATCGATGAGCATCAAGCTGGGAGTGCTGATAAGTGGCTCGGGCACCAACCTGCAGGCGCTTATCGATGCCATTGCCGCAGGGAAGCTTGACGCCACAATCGAGCTGGTGGTGAGCTCGCGGCCGAGCGCGTATGGGCTCAAGCGCGCCGAGGCGGCGGGCATCCAGACGCTCACGCTCTCGAAGGAGATCTACGCGGACCCGATGGTTGCCGACGAGGTCATTGCCACAGAGCTGCGCCGTGCTGGCGTGGACTACGTGCTCATGGCCGGCTACATGCGCATGGTGCACGACCCCATCCTGGCCAGCTTCCCCAACCGCGTTGTGAACATCCATCCGGCGCTGCTGCCCAGCTTCAAGGGGGCTCACGCCATCCAGGACGCCTTCGACTACGGCGTCAAGGTCACGGGCGTGACGGTCCACTTCGCCAACAGCGACTACGACCGTGGGCCAATCATCGCCCAGCGACCCGTGGCGGTGGAGGAGGGCTGGACCGTTGACCAGCTCGAGGCCCGCATCCACGAGGTCGAGCACCAGCTCTACCCGCATGTGGCGCAGCTCCTGGCAGAGGGGCGCGTGCACGTGCGCGAGGATGGTCACGTGGTGACTGACCAGGCGTAGCGACTGCGCTCGCTGCCTGGTGCTGTAGCCCCTTCGGTCTTTGCCGGAGGGGCTATTTGTTTGGCGAGACCCTTGGCCGAGTCTGGTTTGGCCCTGGCGCTCCCGGCCGGCCCTGGCCGAGCTTAGCCCCTCTGGCCACCTGCCGGCCGAGTCTGGCCACCCCCCCGGCCAAGCTTGGTCAAGTCCGGCTGAGCCCGGCCCGAAAAGTGAACACGAAAACGGCCGGTCATAGCCAGTTCTCTGGGAAAACGACGTTATGACTGAGCTCGCATTGTTTTCGCGCTCACTTTTGAGTGGCATGAGGGGTTGCGTGAGGCACGAGGGGCGCCCCTGTCGCGCGCGGCGATGCTCGTCTAAGGCTTTGCGTGCGGGCTGTAAGGAGTCAGATGATGTCGGCCCATGACCATTCAATTAATGCGGTAAATAGTCGCGTCTCATAAAGTACGAGAACCTCGGTCCGTACCAAATCCACTAAATTCTGCATTGCAAATATACGGGCTTGCTCCATCTGGGTGGCCTTGCTGGTGAGACCTCCAAGACCTTCTGGTTCACCATCTCTGAGGTTGGAAACGACGGGGCAGGAGTAGAGTGTGACCAGGTTAAACGCGCCGTTTTTGTCACGGTGACCGACAATGGCGCTGGTAAGCCGAGCGTCTCCGACTCGGTTAACGACGAGGGTTTGGCTGTGGCTCCCGTGCTCGCAGCATCTACAAGGCCGGCCCAGTTACCGTTGCCCTGCCTACGGCGAACAAGGTAACCTCCGGTGGCAAGGTCGAGGTGCCCTCCGTGTTTGGCTTTGTGCTTGAGTCTATCGCCGATGCGCCCGCACCTGGCCGCTTGCCCCGTTTGGCGGTCTTCTCGACCTGCAAAATTTTAATATGTACAATTAAACATTAAGTTGCCTGAAAATACCAGTTGGTTATTCTCGCACACTACCAAATTGCGCACATTCTTGCCCCAAATACGAAGGAGGCCCCTATGCAACTCGCGGTCAACGGCTCCTCTGCCCTCGCCGTTCTGCGGGCAATCCGCTCGGGAAAGTGCCCCGTCTGCGACGCTTGCCCTGGAACCCTTGCTCGTCGTGACCTCACAGCGCCCGCTCTGGACGAGGGTGCAAAGTGGACGCGCGGCCGTCTTGACCTCTCAGCGTTTGGTGTTGCGCCTGCGTCAAAGCAGCACCCTACGCATGTTGCCGTTCCCACAGCCGCCACCCGCATTCGGAGTCCCTATGCGCGCAGTACCTGCTACACCCGCGAGCTGCCCCAGGGCTCGTTTGTCGATACGGGCGCTGGATTGCTGTTCTCCTCGCCTGAGCTGCTGTTTATTGAGATGTCCAAGGTCATGGACCCTGCGGCGCTGGCGCTCCTTGGCTACGAGCTCTGTGGCACGTTCTCGCGAGACCCCGTTGATCCCCGCGTTGGCGATGTCACGCTTGACGTCGAGCCAGTGACCTCTGTGGCGAGAATTGCCGCTTACCTTAAGGCATACGGTGGCAAGCTCAGCGTTCCGCGCGCTCGGGCAGCGCTCTCTTCGATTGCAGACAACGCGTGGTCCCCCCATGGAGGCGGTGGTTGCGGCCTTGATGTCCCTGCCTGTGACGGATTGTGGGTACGGACTGGGACCGCTCGTGCTCAACCAGCGCATTTCCGCGCGAACGCAGGAAGCTGGCTCGCGGGCGCCAGCGACGCGAGTTCCCGACATTCTGGTCTCTGGATCAACCGTGGGCATCAACTATGACGGACACGAGCTCCTCGACCTTGATGGCCTTACTGAGCTTGCGGCCGAGGGCCTTTTGGTGCTTCCCGTTACTAGCGAGGATCTGTTTTCGCCCGGTGCGGCCGACGCGCTCATGTCTGTTGTCTGCGATCTTCTCGAGCAGCGAGACGGGCGTGACGTATCGCAGGCGAGAGCGGCTATCGCGTCCAGGGTGCTGAGACAGCGCCGTCAGCTGCGCGTTTGGTCGCTCTTGCCGTGGGACGGCGCCGAGTCTTACGCGCGAGAGCTGGTGGCGCTGGAACGTCGAGCGACCGAACGAGAGCGCATCGGGGAGTGCGAGCTTCGCCTGATGTAGGGTCATTGACTGTCCCGGTGGCCCCCGCTGCACCGCCACGAGCGGCCCCCGCCGCGCGCCACTACCGCCGCGCGAGCGTCGTGACGCACTCCACGTGCTTCGTGTGTGGAAACATATCTACCGGCTGCACGCGCTCAAGCCGGTAGCCACCCTCACGTAGCAGCTCGACATCGCGTGCCTGCGTGAGCACGTTGCACGAGACGTACGACACGCGCTCAGGTCTAAGCGCGCACACTGCCGAGAGGAACTCGGGCGTCGAGCCTGCCCTCGGCGGGTCCATTATCAGCGCGTCAAAACGCTCGGCACGCCCATTGCGCGCGGCGGCCACGAGGTATTCCGTGGCGTCTGCACGCACGAATCTGCAACGCTTGTCCAGCCCGTTCGCGATGCCGTTGCGCCGTGCTGCCGCAACGGCACCGCCAACCTGCTCGACGCCCACAACCTCAACGTCTCTGCACTCGTGAGCGGCGCAGAGACCAATGGTTCCCGTGCCGCAGTATGCGTCGAGCAGGCGCATTCCGGGCGCGAGGTCTGCCCCGGCTATGGCAAGGCGATACAGTACCTCGGTCTGCGCGGGGTTGGTCTGGTAGAAGCTCGTCGGCCCAATCTCGAACGAGCACCCAAGTAGTTGGTCGTGCATGACTCCAGGACCATGCAGCGTGACGCAGGCGCGACCGAGAATCGCGTTGGTCCGTCGCTCGTTTATGTTTTGGACGACGCTCATGACTTGCGGCTGGTTGCGAAGGATGTCCGTCAAGAACTTCTCGGCACGAGGAAGCCTTGGCCCATTGGTAACAATTGTGAGCAGGCATTCCCTGGTGGCATAGCCCATTCGGACTACGGCGTGTCGCAGTATGCCGCTTCCACGATCCTCCTGGTAGGCAGAGATTTTGCAGCGCTCTGCCGCCCGCGCCACGGCGTTGAGCACGTCTCGTGCACCAGGCGCTTCTACAAGGCATGACGAGCAGGGCACAATGCGGTGAGACCCGGCGGCATAAAATCCGCACCGCACGCGCCCATGTGAGCCGGGAGCAAAGGGAGTCGCAGCCTTGTGGCGATAGCCGCGCGGCTCGTCCATCCCGCAGATCTTCTCCAGCGTGGCACCGTCTCTGCGAACAGCCTGTCCCAAGACCTCTTCGACCAGCGCCTGCTTGCGCTCGAGCTGGATGGGGTAGGGCACCGCAAGCCACTCGCAGCCTCCGCAGGACTTTGCGATTGGACAGGTGTAGGTGCGATATCCCATGAAACTCCAGTCAACAGGTACTTTGTTATTTGTACACCCCAGCATACACGCACTGGCGCACGCCGCCGCTCGCGCCCCATCAACTGCGTAGTCCCAGCGCAGGGGCCAAAATATCCTTGTATGTTCCCACAACCCGGCGTATAGTTCTCTCAGATTTAAACGCAGGTCAAAAACTGCGTGCAGGAAGGCGCAATAGCAAAGGGGAACACGTAATGCAGTCCAAGATTGCTCATGCGGCAGAGCGCAAGGCGTTCAGCGTCGCGCTCGACCAGATTATCAAGGCGGCTTCGGGTGACGGCCGCGAGAAGAACCTCGACAAGCTCATCAACATGGCTGGTAACCTGCTTAAGGATACCGCCCCCGGTGTCACGCGCGGCCTGAAGGCCGGTCTCTATCCCGGCTCCAAGTGGGAGCAGTTCCTCTGGAGTGTCATCGACGAGACCGATCCCCACGTGCTCAAGACCGTCGTGCTCAACGGCGGCTACGAGGCTGCCTTCCGCGGTCTGCGCAACACCACGGCCAACGCTGACAAGTACCAGTGCAACGTGCCCTGGATCATCATCTTCGACCCCACGAGCGCCTGCAACAAGCACTGCATTGGCTGCTGGTCGGCAGACTATGAGAAGTGGCAGAACCTCACGTACGAGGAGTGCGACGAGATCGTGACGCAGGGCTCCGAGCTTGGCTGCCACCTCTACATGCTGACCGGTGGCGAGCCACTGGTCCGCAAGAAGGACGTCCTGCGCCTTGCCGAGGAGCACAACGACTGCCTCTTCAACATCTTCACCAACGCCTCCCTCATCGACCAGCCGTTCTGCGACGAGGTCAAGCGCCTGGGCAACATCGTGTTCTCCATCTCGCTCGAGGGCTACGAGGACACCAACGACGCTCGCCGCGGCGAGGGCTCCTATGACGAAGTCATGCGCGCCATGGACCTTCTCCACAAGAACGGCCTGCTCTTTGGTACCTCCACGGCCTACACCCGTGCCAACACCGAGACCGTCACGTCTGACGAGTACTTCGATCTCATCATCAACAAGGGTGCCCGTTGGGCCTGGTACTTCCACTACATGCCCGTGGGCGAGGGCGCCAACGCCGACCTCATGCCTACCGTCGAGCAGCGCGAGTACATGCTGCACCGCATCCGTGAGGTGCGCGGCATCACTGGTGGCAAGCCCATCTTTGCAATGGACTTCCAGAACGACGGCGAGTACGTTGGCGGTTGCATCGCCGGCGGCCGCGTGTTCTGCCACATCAACGCCAAGGGCGACGTCGAGCCGTGCGTCTTCATCCACTACTCCAACGCCAACATCAAGGATCAGGACCTTCTCGACTGCCTGCGCCAGCCCGTCTTCCAGGCCTACCGCGAGAACTACCCCTGGAACGACAACATGCTTCGTCCTTGCCCCATGCTCGAGAACCCCGAGATGCTTCCCAAGATCGTGCACGCCGCCGACGCAAAGTCCACGGAGTACATCTCGCCGGAGGACGTCGACCACCTGTGCGCCCGCACCACGCCCTACGCCGAAAAGTGGGCACCCGAGGCCGAGCGTCTGTGGCTTGAGGAGCACCCCACCGGCAAGAAGATTTACGCGGACAAGATGTCCAACGAGAAGGTCTCCCTTAAGGCGAAGCTCATCGCCGAGGAGGACGCCAAGGCCGAGGAGGCCGTCAACCAGAATTAGCTGCAACTGGTTTGCTTTTGGCATCTCGTGACCTATGGCCCGGGCTTCGTGCCCGGGGCTTTTTGCATTGCGGTTTTGTGGTTGCTCGGCCTGAGCCAGCACCGTTCTTCTCGCCTGCGCATTGCGCCTGCGGCCCATGCGCCCACGTTGCCCGATGCGTGCGAATCCGTCGCAGCCTGCGCGGGTAAGGTGAAGCCAACGCGCGGCATCCGTCGCGCATTGTCAAAGGCACGGTGGCTTCGCCGTTGTGTTTCTCATTGGCGATGCTGCCTGGCATGCGGCTCGAGGAGGAACCATGGCTACAGCGAGCACTGAGAAGGTCAAGAACGTGGTCCTTGTGGGCCAAGGCGGCGTGGGCAAGACCATGCTGGCCGAGGCCATGCTCCACCTGACGGGCAAGACGACCCGTCTGGGCGGTCACGCCGGCACCAAGCCCACGCTGGATTACGACGCGGAGGAGGGCGAGCGCGGCTTCTCGATCTCCACCACCATTGCCCCCGTCGTCTGGGGAGACACCCGAATCAACGTGCTCGACGCGCCCTGCTACCCGGACTTTGTTGGCGACGCCTATGCTGCGATGAGTGCGTGTGAGACGGCACTCTTTGTTGTTGATGCGGCCGGTGGCCTTGGCACCGTGACCACGCGCCTGTGGTATGCGGCCGAGGATCTCGCTCTTGCTCGTGCGATCTTCGTGAACCGCTGTGACCGGCCGGACGCAGACTACGACGTGACCTTTGAGACTCTGCGCGAGCACTACGGCAACAACCTGGGCGCGGTTACCATCCCCATGGGCACCGGCGATGCCTTTGCCGGCGTCATTGACGTGGTCCACATGAAGGCGCGCCACTTCGAGGGCGGCAAGCCCGTGGTGACTGACGTTCCGGCCGAGTACAAGGATGCGGCCGACGAGGCGCGCGCCAACCTTACCGAGCTTGTGGTCGAGGCCGACGACGAGCTCATGATGCGTTACCTCGAGGGCGGCGAGATTACTCAGGCCGAACTTGAGGGACTTCTCAGCAAGGCCATGGCCGAGAGGGTCTTTGTTCCCGTCTTTGCTGGTTCCTGCGTGCGCGAGGAGGGCCTCTTCTCGCTTATGGACGCCATTGTTGGCTGGTTCCCCACGATGGCTGACTTTGGCCGCATTCCGCTGGTCAACGGCGAGCAGCTCGACATCTCGCCGGAGGACGACCGTCCCGTTGCCTTTGCCTTCAAGAGCCTCATCGATCCCCAGAACGGCCGTCTTTCCTTCCTCAAGGCGCTGGCGGGCACCCTCACGCCGGGCATCGAGCTTATCAACGCGCGCACGCGCAAGACCGAACGCCTGGGGCACCTCTATCTCATGTGCGGCCGTGATACCGAGGAGGTTTCCTCTGCGGCAGCGGGCGACATCGTGGTTGTTCCCAAGCTCGAGGCCATGACGGGAGACACGCTCTCGGTGACCGGTAAGGTTGAGGCTGCCGCGTTCCGCTTCCCCAACTCGCTCTACCGCATTGCCATCGAGCCCGACAAGCGCGGCACCGAGGGCAAGCTCTACGCGTTTCTCGAGAAGGCCGCCGACGCCGACCCCACGCTCAAAGTAGAGCGCGATGAGGACACCGGCCAGACGGTCATCTCGGCCATCGGCGAGGCGCAGGTGAGCGTGCTGCTCGACCGCCTTGAGGATCGCGCGGGCGTGACGGCGCACACGGTGGCGCTGAAGATTCCGTATCGCGAGACCATTCGCCGCGTTGCGTCTGCCCAGGGCCGCCACAAGAAGCAGACGGGTGGCGCCGGACAGTACGGTGACTGCTGGCTGCGCATTGAGCCCAATCCCGGCAACGGCTACGAATTTGTTGACGAGGTCGTTGGTGGCCACATTTCGCGTGGCTTCATCCCGGCCATCGACAAGGGCGTGCAGGAGACCATGCGCGAGGGCGTGCTCGCCGGCTATCCCATGATCGATGTAAAGGTTGCCGTGTACGACGGTTCGTATCACCCCGTCGATTCCAATGAGATGGCATTCAAGATTGCCGCGCGCATAGGTTTCCAGAAGGCGGTCGCCCAGGCTGAGCCCGTGCTTCTTGAGCCCATGGCACACCTGCGCATAACTGTGCCCGACAGCTATGCCGGCTCTGTGATGGGCGACGTCTCCGCCTCGCGCGGTCGTGTCGAGGGGATGTCCGCCGGTGCCGGCGTCTCTACCGGTGAAACCACCATCGAGGCAACTATTCCCTACGCCGAGGTAACGGACTACGCAACGCGCCTGCGTTCGCTCTCGCGTGGCACGGGTGAGTTTGAGATGGAGCTCTCGGGCTACGAGCAGGTGCCTCACGACATCCAGGCCAAGCTCGCTGCCGAATACGCCGAGAAGCGCGCTGCCGGCGAGAAGTAGGTAGTCCCTTTCCCTTACTTACAGGGCGTATCCCCCAGGCCGGCCAGCATATGCTGGCCGGCTTTATCATGCTGGTCGATGGGCCTCGACGACCAAGGCAAGGGGAGTGACAACTTGCATATTATTGATGGATTGCATACCGATTTCTGACGTTTGGCTGCCATAGCATGACATCTACCAGCAGATATAAAAATCAGTCTATTTCAAAAAGCCATAACACTAAAAATTACTTGATTTAATTATCGATATAGTCCCCCTAAGACACGGCGCGACTTCTCCGTAGGTGGCAAAATGGCTACCAAGGGTATTTGCATTGGATTCGATTCGGCACTTCGCTATTGGCGCTCGATGCGCTCTGTGGGTAGCGACGCGCTCGAGAACGAGTGCCCGCCAGCGTTTGGCATGCGCACAATCGATACTTCGCGGCAGGTGGCGCACGCACGCACCCTATGCTCCTGTGAAGACGGTCAGCTGCTCGACCTCGTGAGCGGTGGATCTTTCGATCGGTGCCCCAACGCTGACTCGCGCATTCACATGTGGAGAGCACCTCTTGGCTCGAGCCAACTAACTGGACTTGGGGATGGCATCTACGTATGCCGCCCAGCGGCGGTCATTGCTCAGCTTGGCTCTTGTCTCGACTCAATATCTCTCGCCCAGGTTGCCTGTGAGTTTATGGGGACCTATGGACTTGTGCCCTGGGCGCGCGAGGACGCGATTTGGGATGTTGATCTGCTGATGACCTCTGGGGAATGTCAGCAATATTTGGCTGCAGCGAGAGCACTTCGTGTTCGTGGAGCAACAGCCGCAAGTGACGCGTTGCGAATTGCATCACCCAACTCCAACTCTCCCCGCGAGACGGATATTGCAATCTATTTCCTTTTGGGAAGGTCGAGCGGGGGAGCGGGGCTGGGAGGTTTTGCCATGAACCAAGAACTGGTGGTCCCGCAAGAGTACCGGGCCCTTGCTGGCCAACGCACCATCAAACCCGATTTCTGTTGGCAGAGGGCGAAGGTTGCCTGCGAATACGATAGTGATGAAAGCCGCCTTAGCTCACGGTAAAAGACCAAAGACGAGCGTCGCCGGGCAACGCTGGAGGCGATGGGCTATAAGGTCATGACTTTGACGAACGGCATCATTGCGAATGCGTAAGCCCTCAATGCGTTTTACCGCAGAGCTTGAGAGGCAACTTGGGATTCGCCGCAACCCCATGAACGCCAACATGCTCGCACGCCGTTGTGACCTTTGCGAAAGGCTGTTTGGTACCAGGGCTGTCTAGATTGCTCTCATCACCCAGTTAGGTGGGGTGACTTATCGGTGCCTGGGGGAGTTGCCCGGACAACTCTTTGTACAAAAACGCTCTATCTAACGGAAATCCCTAGCTCGCTGCACAAAATGGCTCTATCTAACAACGCTTTTGACGAAGCTTAATCAAATATGTAACCAATATTGCAAATATTTGCATAATAACAGGTGAATATACTAAATACTGTAAATTTGGTTGTATTATTGATTTGAATGCCCCGATAGTCTTGTTAGATAGAGCCTTTCTGTGCAGAAAGGCCACGAATCCTATTAGATAGAACGTTTTTATGCCGACGGACCTACGCCTGCGGTGGGAATTGCCTTGGTAGCCTCTCGGTCCGTTGCGCCCTCGTGAGCTCATGGCCACCTGGGCGTATGAATGGATTAAGACTCATGCGTTGTTCTGCGCTCGATGGGTATTTCTTATAGAATCAGAAAGCAGCCGCGACTGCCGCCGGCTGGCGCTGCAGTTGCATCCGAGCCGTCCAAGGAGGTTGCGCACGCGCGCATGGACATAGCCCTATCGATTCTCGTCACGTTTCTACTCACCGTGGTGAACGGGTACTTCTCGATGTCGGAGATGGCGCTTTCCACTGCAAGGAAGGTGCTGCTTGACCACGATGCCGAGGAGGGTGACGTTCGGGCGGCCACTGCGGCAGACATGATCGAGGATCCCACGCAGTTCCTCGCCGCAATCCAGGTTGCTATCACGCTCGTTGGGTTCTTCTCGTCCGCCTTCGCCGCCACCAGTCTCTCTGAGCCGCTTGGCCAGTGGCTAGCCACCTTTGGCGTGGATCTGGGCATCGCAAATGGCTTGGCTACGATTCTCATTACCCTCATCGTTTCGTACCTCTCGATCGTTGTTGGCGAGCTGGTTCCCAAGCGCATTGCCATGGCCGATGCCGAGGACGTATCCAAGCGCGTCGCCGGCTTCCTTCGCGGTTTCTCTCACGCCGTTAAGCCGTTGGTGTGGCTTACCTCCGCCAGCGCGAACGGCTTGGCTCGCCTCATGCATGTGAAGTCTGCCGAGGACCGCCAAGAGGTCTCGGAGGACGAGATCAAGTACATGGTCACGGATTCTGACGAGCTCTCCGATGAGGAGAAGTCGATGATCCACGAGGTCATCGACCTCGGAGACACTATCGCACGCGAGGTCATGGTGCCGCGCGTGGACATGTGCGCCATGCGCGAGGATGCCACGCTCAACGAGGTCCTCTCCGTCATGCGCCGCACCGGGTATAGCCGCATTCCCATCTATCGCGGCAACGTCGACCGCATCGTGGGCATAGCCCACATCAAGGACCTCATCTCTCCCATCATTGATGACGGTTGCGGGGGCGAGAAGATTTCGCGCCACATGCGCACGCCGGACTTCGTGCCCGACACCAAGGACATCATCCCCCTGCTCTCCGAGATGCGGTCGAGCCACGACCAGATGGTCATTGTGGTGGACGAGTATGGTGGAACCGCCGGTGTCATCACAATCGAAGATATCGTCGAGGAGATCGTTGGCGAGATTGAGGACGAGTTTGACCCCGACAACAAGTACCTCACCAAGCTCTCCGATTGCGAGTGGCTGGTCGACGGCCGTTTCTCGCTCGATGATGCCATCGACCTTGGCTGGCCGGTGGAAGACAACGAGGAGTACGAGACCATCGCTGGCTTCATTACAGACATGGCCGACAAGCTCCCGCGCCCCGGTGACGTTATTACTAAAGACGGCTACACCTTCCGCGTGCAGTCCATGCGTGGGCGCCGTGTGGCAATGCTGCGCGTGACCGCTCCCGAGCCCGCAAAAGAGGAGGAGCCTGCAGCAGGCGAGCAGCCAGAGGCCTCCGAGCAGGACAAGGACAAGGCAGCCGAAAAGCCCGAGGTTCCCGCTGCATCCGTAGAACCCGCCGAGAAGTCCGCACCGCTCCAGCCCCACGTCACTAAATTGTGTGAAAAGTCACAACATAAGAGTGGCTCGGGCGAATCATGCGGCGAAGAAGGGGAACAAGGCGCCTAAGGACCGCACTCGGCCGCGCCATGACCCGGTCCTGCCCTGTGCTGCCGCCCAGCACGTGCCGTCCGACCATGCAACGGAGGTTCAAGCCTGGGTTTTAACTACAATGGAGCCTAGACTTGACCGCCTGCCCGCTGATTGATGCGGGCGCAAAAGAAGGGGAGCCACACGATGGCCCAGCTCGTGGAAATAAAGAAGGTCACGATAGGGCCGAGGGATCTCGACGCCCTCGTGGAGATGGCCCCTGATGCTCCGCTCATGACAAGCGAGGACATTGAGGCCACCGCCCGCGTCTTCCATCTCATGCCCGAACTCGCAGACCACGTCTGCATGGGTGACTCCGGTCGCCTCTTCCGTGACTGCATGGGCCACACCGAGCTTGCGCATCTTCTCGAGCACATGACGGTTGAGCTTCTCGCGCGTACTGACATTGCGGGTGACATAACCTGCGGTCGCACGTATCCCGTGGCCGGGAATGAGCGGGCCTTCGATGTGGTGTTCCCGTGTCCCGATGACGTTCTGGTGACGTCCGCGCTCTCGAGCGCTGTGTGGATTCTACAGTGGGCCTTCGCCGGTGGTGGCGAGCCCAAGCCGGACGTCGACGCTATTGTCGATGGCATCGTTGGCTTGGCGCGAAGCGTCTCCGGACCCGTCGACGGCGCGGATGAGACCGGCGAGCGGGACGTTTCTGCCCAGGAAGAGCCCGCCGAGCCTGCTGACGAGAAGCCGAGTACCGATGATGGGGTACCGCTCGCCGAGGAGGCCGTCCCCGCTGATGAGCCCGGAGAGCCTGCTGCCACCGAAGATCCCGAGTCGACGTTGGCCTCGCCAGCGACCGTGCCCGCGCTGGACTCGTTGTCTACATCGGACGATGTGCTTGACGAGCCAGACGATGTCGAGAAGCCCGCGCCAGAGCCCCCGCCGGCAGACGCTGCTTCACAGGATGACGGTGACTGGGACATGGCAAACATGCCGCGCCCCCGTCCGGTAAGGTAGTTGGCGCAGGAAGGTGCTTCTCTCGAGCCACTCGCTGGCCGGATATGTGGTTAGAAGCAAGAGGGTCGCATCAGCGTCCCGCAACGACAGGAGGATGTCATGAGCAAGACCGCTAGTTTCGTCCTTGGCAGCATTTTTGGTGCTGTCGCAGGCGTCGTCGCTGGCATGATGCTGGCCCCCCGTCCTGGTTCGGAGAGCCGCGCCATGGCGGCCGATGCCATGAATGACGCGTGGGACTCCGCCGTTGACACCTATGAGCGCGGTGCGCGCAGCGTCTCTGACCGCCTGGGCGACGTGCGTCCCGGCGTTGACGCGAAGACCGACGAGCTTCGCGCAAAGGTCGATCTTGCGCGCGAGCGCATGGACCAGCTGCGCGACTCGCTCTCCGAGGCCGTCTCCAACACATCCGCACAGGTTTCCGACGCCGTGAACTCCGTGACCGACCGCGTGTCGAGCATGGCTGGTGATGCCGCCGCCGCAAACGAGTCCGCCGCGCAGTCTGTGCATGTCGAGGTCGTTGACAACGCCGAGAAGCCCGAGGAGTAAGCTGCCCATCCGGCTGGATTCTATGGATGCGTAACATGGCGGGGTGCCCAGGGGCGCCCCGCTGCCATGTTGGGAGCTTTTCCGGCACGGCGCGACCACCGTACTTTTCCGGCACAGGTGGTGGGGAGGAGAGTCACAGTGACCAAAATCAGCGACACGCAGGGCAAGAAGGTCTTCATCACCAAGAAGGCTCGCCCCAAGAAGCTCAAGAAGGGCGAGAAGGTCTCCGCCGAGCAGCAGAGCGGCGAGCACCTCTCCAAGCTGGGCAAAATCCACATGGCCGTGTTCACGCCTGATGGCCGCTCTATGGTGGGGTACTTGGTTGCCCGTTCCGACGTGGCGGGCATGGTCAAGCGCGAAGACGTCTTCGTGGCATACGATTCGCTTGCCGCCTGTGAGAAGGGCTTTCGCGTGGTCAACGAGGAGAACGCCTTTGACGACAGGGCCCGCGAGCGCCTTGGCGTGGACTGGGACTCCTGCATCATGTGGGCGGGCATGGATGCCCGCACCCAATCGGGGCGCGAGCTTGGCTATGTGGGTGACGCCGAGTTCGATGGCGCTACGGGGAAGGTTACCAAGTTCCTGGTGGGCGACGGTGGCATGGCCACGCTCGTCGGCTCTGTGGAGATTCCGCCTAGCATGCTGGTGGGCTACTCAAAGGGCCGCATGATCGTGAAGGACGAGGCCTCCAAGCTCGAACTCAACGGAGGGTTGGCCGCCAAGGCGGGCGAGGCCACGGCAAAGGCAAAAATTCGCGGCACAGAGTTTGGCGAGAAGGCTGGCAAGGCTACGAGCGAGGCTGTCGACAAGGGCTCGTTTGCGCTCGGCAAGGCGCTCGGCAAGGCCAAACGTGCCATCGATGACGCGCGCGCCGAGGGCGAGGAAGAGCACGCCCGCGAGGAGGCGGAGGAACTGCGTGCCACTGCGGAGAAGAACCAGTTTCCCGCAACGGAGGCAGCTGACGTGCGCGTCTCAGAGCCGACGGTAACGCTTAAGGCGGGCTTGGAGGAGCGCGCCGCCACGTCACCGGCGCCAAGGACCTACTCCGTTAAGAAGAGCTCCGCAGGCACCGCAGCCAAGCCCGCTGCCACCAAGAAGAATGCGGAAGCCAGTCGTAGCGCTGGCGACGAGGCCGCTCGTGCGCTTGGCCGCGGCCTCAACAGCATGGGTAAGATGTTCGGCTCGTTTAAGGACGAGTTCAACAAGGCGAGTAAGTAACGTGTTGGTCCCAGCGCACCGGTGCTTCTCCGCGGACGTTGGGCATGCAGGCTAGAGAGGGGAGAACGAAACCACATGAGCGTCGAGGAGTTCTTTGACCGCGTGATTTCGGTGAGGCTGCCCGAGGACCGCGAGTCCTTGGACATCATCGACCAGACGCTGCTTCCCGGTACGGTGAAACGCATCAACCTTCGAACTAAGGAAGAGCTCTGGGAGGCAATCAAGAAGCTGCGCGTTCGCGGTGCTCCGGCGATTGGCGTTGCTGCGGCGGAGGGCCTTGCGGTTCTCGCCAACAAGGTCGACACCACCGACCAGCAGGAGTTCTACCGTCAGTTCAAGGAGATTGCCGACTATCTGGCAACCTCTCGTCCCACGGCGGTTAACCTCTTCTGGGCTCTCAACCGCATGGATGCGTTCTGCCGTGACCACCTTGACCTCTCGGTTGACCAGCTCAAGCAGGAGCTCTTCGAGGAGTCCCTTCGCATTCGCGAGGAGGACGTGCAGATTAGCCGAAACATCGGTGCCATTGGCTTCAAGATCATGCAGCAGGTGAGAAAGCCTGGGCAGCCCGTGGGCATCCTCACCCACTGCAATGCCGGTACGCTTGCTACCGCCAAGTACGGCACGGCAACGGCCCCCATGTACACGGCCCTAGAGCAGGGCTGGGCCGGCACCGACATGCACGTCTACTGCGACGAGACCAGTCCCCTCCTGCAGGGTGCGCGCCTCACGTCGTTCGAGCTTTACAACGCCGGCATTACCACGACGCTGCAGTGCGACAACATGGTTTCGATGCTTATGCAGCAGGGCTGCATCGATGTGGCTTTTGTTGGCTGCGATCGCGTGGCGGCCAACGGCGATGCGGCAAACAAGATAGGCACCTCGGGCGTGGCCATTCTCGCCAAGCACTACGGCGTACCGTTCTACGTGTGTGCCCCCAGCTCGACCATCGACCACGACACTCCCACCGGTGCGCAGATTCCCATCGAGATGCGCGACCCCGACGAGGTCACCGAGATGTGGTACAAGGAGCGCATGGCCCCGGAGGGCATAGACGTCTTTAATCCCGCCTTCGACGTGACCGACCACAGCCTGATTACGGGCTTCATTACCGAGAACGGCCTGCTCTCGGCACCGTACGAGCTGTAGAGGCGCGGCGTTTTTGCATCCGGTGAGCGTTTTCGCAATCGTGCGCACAGAGAATTGCTGTTTCGGCACCCTCGCTGCCGGGGCGCCCCTACACGCCCATCGCCTGCAGCACAAACATGATGACCGTGAGGATGATAACAACCACGATGGTGAACCACGTGAGGCCCGTCCACACGCGACCGTTCACGTACTGCCCCATGACGCGCCTGTCGCTTGCAATGAGGACCATACAAACCATGAGCACCGGCAGCAGCACGCCATTGATGACCTGCGCCAGCATCATGACGCCAAAGAGGTCGACGTTGGGGATAAGCACGATG
>ERZ773013.596-NODE-596-length-22622-cov-15.877121_pt1 | contig 22622 bp, 30 predicted proteins | sample MGYA00511670_ERZ773013 | MGnify/ENA primary metagenome ERZ773013 (study PRJEB29015, sample SAMEA2738120) | human oral metagenome | biome: human oral; feature: human-associated habitat; material: saliva | place: China | collected 2257 ... | reverse complement strand
TTCTACACCTTCTACATTTTATTGCTACAGAAGGTTTTATACCAACCTATTATAGTCCAATAAAAAATGGAATGCAAGCGTTTGCCTATAGATTCTGAAATTAGAGATTTTTCTCTTAAAGTGGTATTTTTATACTCTTCGAAAATCAAAGAGCAAACTAGGAAGCCAGATGCAGGTAGCTCAAAGCACAGCTTTAATGTTGCAGATAAAACTGACGTGGTTTGAAGAGATTTTCGAAGAGTACTAGTCCAAAATTCTGGTTTAATAGTCTCCTTAAAACACCAAAAAACCCACCCAATGGGCAGGCTGGTGGATAAGAAAAAGAATTTTTTTAATCAAAAAAACTCACGATTCTACTGTTAATCCTTCAGCATTTAATTATTGGCATCAGTCTAAAATGATTTCTAACCCCTCAATTACTCTTTAAAAAATCTTCAATACGAGAAACAACCTCATGATTTTGATAATGATAAAGGTCGTGTGGTGCATCCATATAGATGACTTTCACATTAGACTGGTCGCTTACAAATCTCTCTGCATAAAGTTTCCATTCTGTTTGGTTGAAACTAGTGCCTTGACCGTTAGACACCAGTAATAAGGTGGGAATTTTCAGATTGATGCTTGAGGGAACTTTCTTGGCATTTTCCTTTACTAAACGAGATTCATTTAGCATAGCTTGTGACATCAACTGCTTATAAGCTAGGAGTTTATATTGTTGTCGTTCACTTTCGGTCAGAGTTGGATTTTTTATATAAAAGGACTCTGGAAAAAAGCGTAACCAACCAATCTTGCTGCTCCAATAGGCCACGGTAAGCAAGGCCTGATTGTCCTTTAAATCCTCATAACTTGACGGCAGTGCCCAGTCCAGACCAATCAAGTCTTTCACTTCATCAGGATATTTTTCCTGCCAAGCCAGACTCTCAAGACTAGCCATGGAATGAGATAGAATAATAAAAGGTCCTGATATATTTGCTTGTGATAGAGCTTGACGAGTCTCAGACAAAACCTCCATCACATCTCTTGAATGATTGCTATCATCACTATAACCATAGCCAGCTCGCTCCACGATGACTACCTTGTATCTTTTCGATAAGGAATTCGACACATTCTTAAAGTCCAAGATTGGAGAAGCAATACCAGCACCTGAGAGAACGACTATAGTCTCCGGACCATCCCCTTCAACGTACACATTCATTTGATGCCCATTGACAAGAACTCTTTGACCCATAGGAGTTAGAGAGGCTTGTTCCTTTTCTAAGCTGATACGATGAAAGATAAATGTCCCTACTAAAAACAAGATAAGGAAACTAAGAAGGACAAGGGCTGATTTTTTCAGTATTTTCATAGCATTATTGTACAAAAATTAGACTCTTTTAGCAACTTAAGTTAAAGAATTTTCCTGTATAATCTGTATATATCCAGAAACAAAAAACCCACCTTCACAGGCGGGTTTCATTTTGTATGGTTCAGCTAGATTAAGCTTTACCTTCTGAACATATCTAATTAACTTTCTGCATTTCCTAGTATACCAAAAACACTTTAAATAGCATTTTACTCAAACATATCATATAGGAAAGCACCTTCAGCTTTCCTCTTTGTTCTTTAAAAAGAGTACAGAATAAGAGTAAAATTTATTTTAGTTTGCCATAAATCATAAATCCTGGTTTGCTAGAATTATTTAATTAAATTAAAGTAAATTTAAACTTTTTTAGAAATCTAAGCTTTGACAGTTTGCAATAATTTCTGACCAATCACTAGAAGTTTTAATGATTTTACATATTTCTAAATATTTTAATTTCGTCCGAAATTCACTCAATGTAATATGTGAGTTCTCTGTCATTATTTTCCAATACTTATCTGCTCCAAGTAAACCTTTATTTATTCCTTTTTTATGAAATAATTCTTCTTCAGTTTTGACTATATAATTATAAGCATCTTTTAATACTTCTTCTGGTATTTGGACAATCTCCGCAATCCACAACATCAATTGAGGGCATCTAATTCCACTTAATTCGCAGTCTTTAATGAGCTCTTTTTCTATCTTGTCTTTTGCTTTGCTAAATTTATATTCAAAATACGCTTCTGTGAGATGGAATCTTTGTGATGGATTAGGTACATTGTTATGTTTAAAGTATCCTTCAGCATTTTGGCCATATCCAATAAATGATAATTTATCCGCTAAAAATTCACATTCTTTAACATCACTGAAATTAATTAGAGAATCTGGAATATGCTCAAAATTCTTATTGATTATTGTTTGAAATTCTTTTTGGTTCATTTTTTCTACTTGTCTTTGTAAAAATAAATCTTCTATTACTTATAATACTTGATTTAACGCTGAACAAAATAACATAGCTATATTAAATACTTCCTGTATGAATAATACTGCTACTTTAAAGTAACTTTCAAATATGAAGCTAATCTCATTCTTTTTTCGTAGCTACCATTTGTAATGGCTCGCACCATTTGTTTCTCTTCTTCTTCACTTACAACAGAAGTAATAAATAATCTGTTTCTAGCTCTTGAAGCACCAACATAAAATAATCTTTTTTGTTCTTCATCTCTAAATGTTTCAGCATCAACATCTACTAATAAAATAAAATCTGACTCCAAACCTTTAAATTTTCTAGCAGTTGTGAACAATATTTTCCCCGATTCCTTTTCAGAAGAAATGGAATAATTTCCAATTTTTGTTCTATTCGAATAAATAGATTGACCTTCGCCTTTGACAGATAAAATAGTAATTTGATCTTTTTTGATCCCATTATCCGTCAGCTCACGTATTTTTTTATTAATCCATTCAATAGAATCATTTTCATCATCAGAAATATTCATCAAGGGGATTTCTCCTTTTATTGGCATTTTAGTCTTTACACCATTGATCCCTAAAGGACTTAATGCTGTTTCTGCAACACATTGTGTATTACGACAATTTATTGACAGAATTAAACGACAGTCCATATTTTGTAACCATTCTAAATTATTTCTTTGTTGGACTAACTGATTTTTATCATAAAAGATATAAAAACTTCCTTCTTCATTACTAATTTCTTGGAATTCTTTTAATTCAGTAATTTCATCATTTGAAAAATCTTGTCCTTCATCAATTATAACTGAATCATAATTCCAAATATCCGGATAATCCTCTAAATGTTTTAAGAAATATAAAATATCTTGTTTTTCTACTTTAACTTTCTTTAATGCTTTTGCTGTTAAAGAATATAAATTAGTGAAATCAACATTTGGTAGTTCATCATTATACTTTTTCTTTAAATATTCAACTAACATTCTATTGAAACATAAATAAACTACTTTTTGATTTTGGCTTAATCTTCTTGCTTTTTCAACCGCCAGAACTGTTTTCCCTGTCCCTGCTCCTCCTTGAATAGCAGCAATCTTTTGTTCTTCCAAATAATCCAATAAATATCCTTGTTGTGTAGTCATACGATCTATAAAATAATTTTCATCTTCAATTTCAGTATGCAGAGCAGGAATCGCATTGACTTCTGGAGCAATCAAATTTATCGTTTTAGCAATAATCTTATTGTCCTTTTTTTGGGGAAGCACTTTATAATATTCAAAACATTTTATCAATGTTTCTTCAACATTTTCTAAATCTTCATGCAAAAATGTGTTTTGTCTTATATGATAGTCGTGTGGGAATTTGCCTTGTATATCCTTAGATGACACATCAGTTAACCAAACCATCGAATGAACTGGATATCTATCCTCAAAATTAGTAAAATGATCCATCAATAGCCTCCGGAACATAAACTTAGAACCATCAGCTTGATCCATTGGACTCTTACATGATACAACCTCATTTGTATCTCTTCTAAACTGCTTTAATCTATTATCTTCTATTACAAAGCCACCCGATTTTACTTCTAACGTCAATAGTCCATAGTCCGGATTAAAAATAACAAAATCAGACTCACTTTGTTTGAAAATATCTCTATTCAAGTCGCTTCTATATTCAATTCTTGACCATTTAATAGAATGAAATATATACCATTTATCTGATAGTTTTTTAAAATCATTATAAAGACGCATTTCTCCAGACGAACCATGAAATTCTTTGATATCTCTATTCTTAGGTATTAAATGAACCACTACTAATCTCCTTTACATAAAATCAGATAATTTCAAATCCTGTTCAGAAATAATTTTCCACTCACAGTTTGTGTTCTTAATAGATTTTTCTGTTTCTTCAGGATTATACACAATTATCTTTCTATCCTCCCAAACATATGAAAAAGGATATGTCTCATTATTTAATGTGAACTCCCCACTAAAATAAGTAGGTATCGGTATTTCATTAATAATATAAAATTCATCAGGTGAAATACTACTTGCCTCTTTCCAGTTAGAATATGGAAATTTAACTTTATTTGTTATAGAGACAGTTTCTTTTCTAGACTGTCTCTGAACGTCTTTTAGCTGTTTTATATCTGAAGTGTCTAAATGTCCCAAGAAATATTGTTCAATAAAATCCCAACGGTCCTTATTTGTTGAAAGTTGAGTAAAAAAGTACTCCATTATTTTAGTTGAATTATCATGTTTCTCTTTAACCAGCTCAACCGTTTTACTCTTATAAAACTTATCGTTAATAATTTTTTCAATCGCATTAGAGTTGTTGACACGTACAAAAAATTCTGGATTATCTCCTGTACGTATATTTACTTCGGCTAATTCTAGAATTTCAATAATTTGAGCTAACAACACTCTAATATCTTTGTTGCTGTTTCTATTTTTAACACTGATCTGTATAGCATTTATGTTACTAGTTAGTGATAATTTTGCCTGTCTTATTATTTTTTTTATTCTAGTCTCATAAGAAGCTGTCTGAATATTCCACTTATCTGTCTGTGAATTATACGTTGCAAAATTTTGTCTTACAAAATGACCCGTATCAATATTGTTCAAAATATAAATCATTGATTGTGCTAAGAGATCTGGAGTATATGTGTTTTTAAACGATAAACGTTCTCTTAGTTTATTAGCCAGCTCTCGAACTGTGAAATGCTTTCTAGATTGCCTAATATCATCAAAAATGTCTTTTAATGCATTTAAGATATTAGTCATCTCAACAATTGCATCATCAAAATTGATTTTATCGAATTTTATTTCAATTATTGTTTTAGGAATTAATTCTTCATTAACTCTGAAATCAAAATTGCTTAATTCATTGTTATAAAATGAATACTTAAAACTTGCAAAAGATAAATCCTTATATTTTTCTTCCCACATCTTTTTGAAATCAAGAACATACGTTTCCCCGTCATACTCAACTTTAACCGGATTCGTGTAAGTTTCATATGTATGATTTCTTGGCATCTGTATTTTTCTAAAATATTTAAAATTATCACTAGATACTAATTTATCAACAAAACCATCTTTAATCATAAAATACGCATTAGTAAACATACTTCTAGGTTTAAAAATCAATGGAATATAATTTGAAGAATTTAGTAATTCAAAATCTTTTTTTATAATCAATAATGCTGTTTTTAACTGAGCATCTATTCTACTTGTATCTGATTCGTTTGCAAAAATATGTGAGAACTCCATCGGAGAAACCAAAAAATTACGCTTCTTATGTTTCTTATATAGCTCATTAATTTTGCTTAACACAGCGATAACCTGCCAATGTTTAATTGCAGACATTCCAAATAATTGATTAATGTAACGAAAATCTTCTTTAAAGAAATCAGTTAGAGCAACACCGTTCATTCCTCTTTCACGAGCAGCTCTTCCAATTTCCTGTAAATAATCAGAAATATTTCCTGTTGGAGCAAAATGGTATACATACTTAATATCATTAATATCAATCCCCATACCAAAAGCTTTTGTTGCTAACACAACATTTTTTTCACCATTAACAATTTTTTCTAGTGTTTCATTTTTTTCTCCGGAGAACATATCACCAGAATATTTACCAATTTTATCCTGATTCTCTAATCTGGAATATATTTCATTTATATGGCTTCTGTACGGAACATAGACTAGCGTTTTTTCTCCTGTCTTTTGAAGTTTATTAATGCTATCAACTGCTACTAATAATTTTTCATCTTGGTAATTTATCTCTTTAGTTTTATTAGTAATCTCAAAATCGATATCATCCCGTCTCACACTACCTAAAAATGTTTCAGCAGTCATTTTCAGTGATTCAATTATGTCTATATGCATATTGTCTTCACTACCATACGTCGCTGTTGCGGTAAAGGTTGCAATTGGAAAGTTTTGATTAGATTTCTCACTTTTTCTAAGTCTTGAAATAAATTCTCCGAGATACCAATAGTCTGGACGAAATGATTTTCCCCATGTGGAGACTATGTGCGCCTCATCAACAACTAATAAACCAATTTTCCGATCTCCAATTAAATTTGTAATATCTGTATTAGATAGCAGAGTCTCTGGCGAGAGATAGAGGATGGATTTATTCCCATTCTTTATTTGTTCTAAAACATTTTCTTTTTGTGACGGTGTATAATCTGAGTTAATTGTTTCAGCTAGTTTCGTCATTGATTGTATATTATTAACTTGATCATTCATAAGACCGATCAAAGGACTTATGACTATTGTTACTAGATCACTTTTTTCTGCCAAATAAATTGCTGGAATCTGGAACATTACAGACTTCCCTGCACCTGTAGGAGCTGTAACAAAAATATCTCGGAACTGCTCCTCCTTTTGAGCTTTCATACAATTTTTTACGATTCTATCAATTATAACAGCTTGGCTTATTTCTTTTATTTCAGTATTTTCATCTGGGTCATGGTATATTTGAATATCTAAAAAATTATATGACGGATTCTTTCTTTGTAAAATTTCAAGATATTCATTATAGTCGCTCTCTTCAACATCGTGCTTATTAAAATCATCTTTAACTGTAATAAATAAATTTATAGTTTCAAATTTTTTTCTGATTATTCCTATACTTTTACCATGTTCTCCTTCTTTTTCACATAAAATTTTCCCTTTACCAAAATTTAAAATCTCAAAAATTATCCCCTGAAGTACCAAGTGATCTATATTGCTATATAACTCTATTTCAAGACTATTATCTACTTCAAAATTTATTCTTACTTCTGTCAGCTTAATAGTCTTAAACTCTTTATCAGGAATTTCATTGTAATTCATAAATAAAGTGTTATCTATTTTTTGAATATCACAATAGAATTTTTGAATTGTATTTTCTTCTTCACTTTCAAAATCATTTTTAATTATTTCTAAATCAGACCGAAATCCTGGATAATAGCCATCAAAATAATCATTTTCAACTATAATGAATTTATATTGTGTAAACAATTCAAAATATCCCAATGCATTTTGATCGTATAAATAAAGAAGATTTTCATACAATAAAAACATTGCTCTAGTTGTACTAGATAATCCTTGAATAGATTCTTTTAAATTCTTATATGAATTTACAGTTTTTCCCCCTAAAAATAAATCTGCATCAAGAGCATCTAACCAATAGTTAAATCCTTTTAATACATAAATAGTATTTTCTTCATTTAATGATTTTAGATATGTTTCCAATGCTTGTTTAAACGTTTTCATAAAAACCTCCTCTTATAGTGTTATTATAGCAAAAAACAATGGGATTTCCATTGTTTTTATGTTCAAGTTCAAAGGTTTTTTAACTTTCCGAAAAATTAACTTTCAATAAAGATGTAAATCACTTCACAACATTTCCTATCCTACACTTGTAGCATTCATTCGATATATTAAAGTGATAGTTAATCAACAAGAAATGTTTGGCAAAACAAAGAAAAAGGCTTATCCAAATTGGATAAACCCATTTATATAAAGTTTTTACAAACTTCTTAAGCTTTACCTTCTGAACCGAATACGTCGATACGTTCTTCAACTGATGCTTGGATAGCTTTTACACCGTCAGCCAAGAATTTACGTGGGTCGAAGAGTTTCTTCTTGTCGTATTCTGCTTCGTTTGCTTCGTAGTCACGAGCAAATTTACGAGTTGCGTTAGCGAATGCGATTTGGCATTCAGTGTTAACGTTAACTTTAGCAACACCAAGTTTGATAGCTGCTTGGATTTGATCGTCAGGAATACCTGATCCACCGTGCAATACGATTGGGAAGTTAGGAACAGCTTCTGTCAATTTTTGCAAGTGGTCAAGGTGAAGTCCGCTCCAGTTTTCTGGGTAAGGACCGTGGATGTTACCGATACCTGCTGCAAGGAAGTCGATACCAGTTGCAACCATAGCTTTAGCATCTTCGATTGGTGCCAATTCACCATCACCGATGATACCATCTTCTTCACCACCGATTGTACCAACTTCAGCTTCAACTGATACACCGTTAGCGTGTGCAAATTCAACAACTTTAGCTGCTTTTTCAAGGTTTTCTTCAACTGGAAGGTGTGAACCGTCAAACATAACTGAAGTGTAACCTACACGGATACATTCCAAAGCATCATTGTAGTGACCGTGGTCAAGGTGAATAGCAACTGGTACAGTGATACCCATTGATTCAACCAATTCTTCGATAAGAACTTTACACAATTTGTAACCACCCATGTACTTAGCTGCACCCATAGAAGTTTGGATAAGTACTGGAGCTTGTTTAGCTTCTGCTGCACGCAAGATAGCTTGAGTCCACTCAAGGTTGTTTGTGTTAAATCCACCAACTGCGTAACCATTATCACGAGCTGCTTGGACAAATTTTTCTGCTGAAACGATTGCCATTATAAAGGCCTCCTATATTTTTTTGGGTTTGAACCCGTTTACAAGTTTATTCTATCACAATTGAACTCAAAAAACTAGCTTTTCTACAATTTGTAAGCGTTTTGATTTTTTAATACAAAAAAACCAGTCATCTGACTGGTTACTCTGCGGAAAGAGGGACTTGAACCCTCACGACCTAAAGCGGTCACAGGATCCTTAGTCCTGCGCGTCTGCCAATTCCGCCATTTCCGCTAACAACATTAGTTATTATATCAAGATTGACAACTTGTGTCAATACTTTTTTTGAAAGTTTTTATAACTTTCTCTTGTCTCTTTCGAAACAACTACTATATAATACCATTTATTGTTTACTGACGTCAATACTTTTTTGCCTTTTTTTAAATTTTTTAGCAAAAGTTATCTATTATATCTTTTATCAAAGATTAACCTAAACTCTTATTCAGTTTATCTAATTTCTCTCTAAGGGGAGCTAAGTAGACTTCTTCTCCAAAACCACGCGATTTTAAGCCATCCTCAGCACAAGCCAATAACGATTCTGTCAAAGGTAAAATCATTTTGAGGTCTGTAGCAGAAATATCTTTTTTCGAAAATAAACGACGAATTCTAGGAAAATCATAGTCAAATGCTTCAAAAAAAGGTGAGTCATTCAAAATATTTTCCAGATTTTCCAAATTGACTAAAAGACCAAGGTGAAAGGCTACTGGTGCAAAGGTTAATGAGAAAGGTTGGGTACAAACACTGCGAAACTCAATCGTCCCTCGTGTCGTTAAATCTTGGAATTGATAAGAACGGTGAGTCTTAAAATCTTCCTCACTTGGTTCAATAGTGACTACTTCGCCACGAATAGAGTGTGCTTTGATAGATGGGGTACTTAGATAGTCTTTAGCACGTATTGGTTCAAAATAGTAAGTTTCGTCACCACGCTTAACAGTAAAAATGGCTGTCTCAGACAAGTAAGAAAAATAGTCATCTTCATTCTTAAATACCTTAGGAAATACTCCTGCATTTTCCTCAAACACACCATGCATGGAATTCTCCCAGAAAACATCACGGGAAAGCGCTAAATCCCAATCAGAACCCCAAAACTCAGAGTTTGCCAATAATACTGCCTTGGGTCCCTCTATTTGGTTAAAAGCATTTAAGACTCTTAAATAGGACGTTTTTGAAACATCTAATTGTACCTGACTCCCACAGATGAAAGAAGCATATTCTGGATAATCGTGAAAGAAAGGATCGTTCTTTGCTTTAGATAGCTCGAGAAAATTCATAAGCATTTCATAACGAGGAGATTTAACAGGTCTGTTGTCATTTTTTGCCCAGTTTGGATTCACTCCCCAACCTTGCAACTCATGATTATGATTCTGAAGATAAGGTTGAATTATACCGAGGTAAGTATCCAAACGTTCCTCTACCTCAGAGATTCTTTCAGCCTTTGCAAAAGCAAACTCAATCGTATTGTAAGAGACCTCAAAAAGAATCATATCTCCAGAAGCTTTATCAATAAGCTGAATAGGATTGTTATCAGAATCATACTTATCAGCTTGAAAATCAAAATTATCCAAGAGATAGACTAGTAACTGTTTTGTAAGAGAGACATCTGTAGCATTACCACTCAAATTAACAACTGGGTATTCCAACTCAATCCCCACAAATAATTCGGGTTGCTCCTTAATTGGCTCATAGTACCTTTGCTTAAGCAGTTCCTTGGCTGTTGTCAAAATAATGTCCCCCTTTTTAAAATAAGCTTATTCCATTATATCAAAATATTCAGACGATTTATAGCCCAAAAAAACGCCTGCTTACGAAAAATAACAGTATTACCTTTCGTAAACAAGCGTTACATGCTTATTTATTCCCATTTTTATGATGAGTGTTCCCGCTAGGCGTATGCCCAGCGGTAGACCAGAGCTAGACTAAGAAAAGCTAAGCTATTCCATCATCATAACACTCAACAAAATTGATAAAAATTAAACAAGTTCGATGATTGCCATTGGGGCAGCATCGCCACGACGTGGTTCTGTTTTAAGGATACGAGTGTATCCACCGTTACGTTCAGCATAACGAGGTGCGATTTCTGAGAAAAGTTTTTGAAGAGCAGTTGTTGATGTATATTTATCAGTTGCTTCATCATAGCTTTCAGATGCAATTTCGTTACGTACAAATGCAGCTGCTTGACGACGTGCGTGCAAATCACCACGTTTACCAAGAGTGATCATTTTTTCAACTGTTTTACGGATTTCTTTAGCACGTGCTTCAGTTGTAACGATTGCTTCGTTAATGATAAGATCTGTAGTCAAATCACGAAGAACCGCTTTACGTTGTGAGCTTGTGCGTCCAAGTTTACGGTAAGCCATGTTATCCTCCTATATTATTATTTATCGTTTTTGAGTCCAAGTCCAAGATCAGCCAACTTAACTTTGACCTCTTCAAGAGATTTACGACCTAGGTTACGGACTTTCATCATTTCAGGCTCAGTTTTTTCTGTCAAATCATGAACGGTATTAATACCGGCACGTTTCAAACAGTTATATGAGCGTACAGACAAATCAAGTTCTTCGATGGTACGGTCAAGCACCTTTTCATCGTTCACTTTTTCAGTTTCTTTCATTACATCAGTAGCTTTAGCAACGTCAGTAAGGTCAGTAAACAAGTTCAAGTGTTCAATCAAAACGCGAGCCGAGAGACCGAGGGCATCTTCAGGGATGATTGTTCCGTTTGTCATGATTTCGATTGTCAATTTATCAAAACCATCGTTGCTACCTACACGGGCAGGTTCAACTTGATAATTGACTTTTTTCACTGGTGTGTAGATTGAATCTACAGCCAATGTTCCCACTGGTGCATCATCTTTCTTGTTTTCATCTGCTGGAACATAACCACGGTTTGTAGCTACTGTCATAGTCGCTTTCAAAGAAGCTCCTTCAGCGATAGTGAAAAGATAATGATCAGGGTTAACAATTTCAATGTCGCTATCAGTCAAGATATCTCCAGCAGTAACTTCAGCTGGACCTTGAACATCAAGTTCAATTGTTTTTTCGTCTTCGACGTAAGATTTTACAGCAAGTCCTTTAATATTAAGGATAATTTGCATCACGTCTTCACGGACGCCTGGTACGGTATCAAATTCGTGGAGTACTCCATCAATCTTAATTGATGTTACGGCAGCACCTGGAAGTGATGACAAAAGTACACGACGAAGAGAGTTACCCAAAGTTGTACCATAACCACGTTCTAGTGGTTCGATGACAAATTTGCCGTAATCTTTATTTTCATCAATTTTTGTTATTATTGGTTTTTCAAACTCAATCATTTATTATACTCCCTCGAAACGAACCTTGTGTACTATTGTTATTAAAGATTACACACGACGACGTTTTGGAGGACGACAACCATTATGTGGTACAGGTGTTACATCACGGATTGCTGTTACTTCAAGACCTGCAGCAGCAAGAGCACGGATAGCAGACTCACGACCTGAACCAGGACCTTTAACAGTTACTTCAACTGTTTTAAGACCATGTTCTTGTGCAGATTTAGCAGCAGCTTCTGAAGCCATTTGTGCAGCAAATGGTGTAGATTTACGAGAACCTTTGAAACCAAGAGCACCAGCTGATGACCAAGCGATTGCATTACCATGCACATCAGTAATCATAACAATAGTGTTATTAAATGTAGCGTGAATATGAGCAATACCAGATTCGATATTCTTTTTCACACGACGTTTACGTGTTGGTTTAGCCAAGACTTTTACCTCCTATATTATTTTTTCTTACCAGCAATCGCAACAGCTTTACCTTTACGAGTGCGAGCGTTGTTTTTAGTGTTTTGTCCACGGACAGGAAGTCCACGACGGTGACGGATACCACGGTATGAACCGATTTCCATCAAACGTTTGATGTTAAGGTTAACTTCACGACGAAGGTCACCTTCAACTTTGATTGCATCCACTTCGCGACGGATAGCGTCTTCTTGATCATTTGTCAAATCTTTAACGCGGATGTCTTCAGAAACGCCTGCAGCAGCCAAGATTTTCTTAGATGTTGCAAGTCCGATACCGTATACGTAAGTAAGTGAAATTACTACACGTTTATCGTTTGGAATGTCAACTCCAGCAATACGAGCCATGATTTCTCCTTTCTATATTATCCTTGACGTTGTTTGTGTTTTGGATTTGTTGGACAAATTACCATAACACGACCGTTACGACGAATAACTTTACAGTATTCGCAAATTGGTTTAACCGATGGTCTTACCTTCATGTTTTAATCCCTCCAATTATTTCGATTATTTAAAGCGGTATGTGATGCGTCCACGTGTCAAATCATAAGGACTCATTTCAACAGTCACACGGTCACCGACCAAAATACGAATGTAGTTTTTACGGATTTTACCAGAAACTGTCGCCAAAATTTGGTGTCCATTTTCCAATTCAACAGTAAACATAGCATTAGGCATAGTTTCTACAACTTTACCTTCAATTTCAATCACGTCTTCTTTTGCCACGCAAAAGTACCCCCTAAAATTTCGATTTGATTTCCTCTGAGCACAGAGGTAACAATTATAAGTCAGACTAAAGTATTATAACATGCTTAAGTCTGATACGCAAGTAAGATTATATAATTATTTAATTGCTGCAATCGCTTTTTTAACATCAGCGAATACATCGTCGATATCTTGGTTACCTTGAATATCAGATACAAGACCAAGCTCACGGTAATGTGCAATAATTGGCTCACCTTGAGCAATATTCACATCCAAGCGGCGTTTCACTGTTTCTGGTTTGTCATCTTCACGTTGGTAATAGTCTTCTTCCTTGTAGTCAGCTGGTGGGTTGAATACTTTATGGTAAGTTTCACCTGTTTCGCGGTGAATAATACGACCACTCAAGCGTTCAAGAAGGCAAGATGGATCCACTTCGATATTGATTACTCCATCAAGCTCCAAACCAAGATCAACCAAGATTTGATCCAAGGCATGAGCTTGTTCGATTGTGCGAGGAAAACCATCCAAAAGGAATCCTTTTTCCTTAATGTCGTCTTGAGCCAAACGCTCTTTAACGATTCCGTTTGTTACTTCATCTGGTACCAATTCACCTTTATCGATGAATGATTTTGCCAAAGTTCCCATTTCTGTTTGGTTAGCCATAGCAGCACGGAACATATCACCAGTTGAGATGTGAGCTACACCAAATTCTTCAACAATTTTTGCAGCTTGAGTCCCTTTACCAGCACCTGGTAGACCCATAATTAAAAGATTCATCTTACGAACTCCTTATTTTTGTTTTCAAATAACTCTATCAAGGTTTTAACACATTGGTAGAGTTATCAAAAAACAAAAGAGAAGGGACAGAAAGTAACCTTTCTTTCCCTCTCAATTGTTCATGAGAAGACTTAGTCTTCAAGATTCATAAATCCAACGTACTGACGTTTCAATAGGTAACCTTCGAGTTGTTTCATACCTTCGATACCAGTTGAAATCAAGATCAAGAGAGATGTACCACCAAGCGCGATTGAGCTTGTAAGGTGCATAAACTGTTGAGCCGCAATTGGAGCCAATGAAATAAACGCGAGAAATACAGCCCCGATTGTTGCCAATCTCTTAAGCAATGAAGACATGTACTTTTCAGTCTCACGACCTGGACGAACACTAGGAATGTAAGACCCATTCTTTTGAAGATTTTCAGCAGTTTTTTCAGGATTTACTTGGACAAATGTGTAGAAGAATGAGAATAAGATAATCAATATCGCATAAGTAATCATTCCACTAGGTGTATTATACGAGAGTAGTCCTTGTAAGTGTGATAACCATGTAACCTTCGAGAAGAATGGAAGAATAGTACTAGGAATTGTTGTAATCGAGCTAGCAAAGATAACGGGAATAACACCAGCTGGATTAACTTTCAATGGAAGGTAAGAACTCGTTGGAGCCCCTTGAACCAATTTAGTATATTGAATTGGAATTTGATATTCTGCCTGTTGAACAAATGTCGTAAAGAAGACAATCGCCAAACCTACCACAATTAGCAAAGCAACTATGATATATGAACGAGTCAATTCTCCTGAACGAACGTTGACAAAGAAATCCTCGTAAATTGTTGAGAACATTTTTGGAATAGAAGCAATGATCCCTGAAAAGATAATCATTGACACACCATTACCAAAACCTTTATCTGTGATTTGTTCACCAAGCCATGTCACAATTATGCTACCAGCAGTTAGAATTGTCCCAATCAATAGGTAGGTTGAAACATTTGGTGTTTTAACCAATGAAATTGATGAGAGAGTATTAAAACTTGCTGTAATACCAATCGATTGAACAAAGGCTAAAACAAGAGTGATGTAGCGAGTCGCTTGGTTCAATTTACGACGACCAACTTCCCCTTGTTTGCCCCACTCTACAAATTTTGGATAAATATCCATCTGCAAAAGTTGGACAATGATTGATGCTGTAATGTAAGGACTAACCCCCATCGAGAAGATAGAGAAGTTATTCATGGCATTACCAGACACCAAGTTAAGCATGTTCAAGAAAGGTAAATCACTTAATTGTTTCAAACTTTCCGCATTGATACCAGGAACTGTTACATGAGTCCCTACACGAAAAACGAAAATAATGAAGATTGTAAATAAAATCTTATTACGAACGTTTTTGACTTTCAATGCGTCTTTTAATAGTTTAAAGAACATAATGAGTTACCCCTCATTAGATGACTTCGATTGAACCACCTTTAGCAGTGATAGCTGCTTCAGCAGATTTTGAGAATTTAGCTGCTTTAACAGTCAATTTCTTAGTCAATTCGCCGTTACCAAGAACTTTAACGCCTGATTTTTCAGCACGAACGATTCCAGCTTCTTTAAGAACTGCTGGAGTTACTTCTGTACCATCTTCAAAGACGTTCAATTGATCAAGGTTTACAAGTGCGTATTCTTTAGCGTTGATGTTAGTGAATCCACGTTTTGGAAGACGACGGAACAATGGAGTTTGTCCACCTTCAAATCCTGGACGTACGCCACCACCGCTACGAGCTTTTTGACCTTTTTGACCACGGCCTGAAGTTTTACCGTTACCAGATGAAGTACCACGACCTACACGGTTACGGACTTTACGAGAACCTTCAGCAGGTTTCAATTCATGAAGTTTCATTATTATTTTCTCCTCTTTTTGTAAAATGCTAGCGCCTCTAACCAAGTAAGGTAGCTCAATTAGAAACTCGCCTATACATGAAATTCAGTTTAAGTCGCAAGGGAACCCTCACGACTTAAATCAATTTTTATTTAACGTCTTCCACAGTTACCAAGTGAGATACTGCGTTAACCATACCACGGATAGCAGCGTTGTCTTCTTTAACAACTGAGCTATTCAATTTACCAAGTCCAAGAGCAACAACTGTTTTACGTTGTTCTGGTTTGCGTCCGATTGGAGACTTAGTCAAAGTAATTTTAATTTGAGCCATTGTTATCTCCTTTCTTATGCCAAGTCAGATACTGAGATGCCACGAAGAGCCGCAACTTCTTCAGCACGTTTAAGTTGTTTCAATCCTTCAACAGTCGCACGAACGATGTTGATTGGAGTGTTTGAACCGAGTGATTTAGATGTTACATCAGCAACACCAGCCAATTCGATGACGGCACGAACTGCACCACCAGCGGCAACCCCAGCCCCTTCAACAGCTGGTTTCAACAATACTTTCGCTCCACCAAATTCTGAACGAACTTCGTGAGGAATAGTTGTACCAACCATAGGAACTTCGATAAGGTTTTTCTTAGCTGCTTCAACTGCTTTACGGATAGCTTCTGGAACCTCTTGAGATTTACCAGTACCAAATCCTACGCGACCATTACGGTCACCAACAACAACAAGAGCAGCAAAACGCATGTTGCGTCCACCTTTTACAACTTTAGTAACACGGTTGATAGCAACTACGCGTTCTTCAAGTTCTACTGCATTATCTTTAAATGCCATTATTAAGTGTCCTCCCTATTAGAATTTCAATCCGTTTTCACGAGCTGAGTCAGCCAAAGCTTTAACACGTCCGTGATAGAGATATCCACCGCGGTCAAACACCACTTCAGAAATACCTTTAGCTACTGCGCGTTCAGCAACAAGTTTACCGACAACAACGGCTTGTTCTGTTTTAGTTCCTTTAGAAACTTCTTTATCAAGAGTTGATGCACTTGCGAGCGTTACACCCGCTACGTCATCAATAACTTGAGCGTAGATGCCTGTATTAGAACGGAATACGTTCAAACGTGGGCGATCAGCAGTTCCAGAGAGTTTTCCGCGAACGCGACGGTGGCGTTTTTGGCGGAGTTTGTTTTTATCTGGTTTCGAAATCACAATTTTCACCTCTTAATTATAATGCTTGCTCATGAGAGCTTTTGGTAAAGAGACAATCCAAAAAGAATTGCCAAAAGGATAAAATCCTATTATTTACCAGTTTTACCTTCTTTACGACGTACGTATTCACCAACGTAACGGATACCTTTACCTTTGTAAGGTTCTGGTGAACGAAGGCTACGGATGTAAGCAGCTGTTTGACCAACAACTTCTTTGTTAATACCACTTACAACGATTGAAGTTGCAGATGGTACTTCAAAAGTAATACCTTCTGGAGCTTCAACTTCGTCTTGGTGAGATTTACCAACTGAAAGAACAAGTTTTGTTCCTTGGAGTTGCGCACGATATCCGACACCGCGCATTTCAAGTTCTTTTTTGAAACCTTCAGAAACACCAACAACCATGTTGTTCAAGTTTGCACGTGAAGTACCGTGGATTGTTTTGTTTTCTTTTGAGTCGTTTGGACGGTGAAGTGTAACTTCGTTGCCTTCAACTTTGATTTCAATGTTTTTGTTAAACTCACGAGTGAGTTCGCCTTTAGGTCCTTTAACAGTAACAACGTTATCGTTGTTTGTTACTTCAACACCAGCAGGCAAAGTAATAACTTTATTACCAATACGTGACATAGTATTTAATTCTCCTGTTAGATTATCAAGCCACAAAGTGACTAGTTTTCACGGGGATGAGTTTCATAGAATATAATCAACGAAACTCGCACAAATCATTTGAGATAAGTGCTTAGTATCAGCTTCTTACCAAACGTAAGCGATAACTTCTCCACCAACGTTCTTTTGACGAGCTTCTTTGTCAGTCAAAAGACCTTCTGAAGTAGAGATGATCGCGATTCCAAGTCCGTTAAGAACTTTAGGAACATCTTCACGTTTAGAGTAAACACGAAGACCTGGTTTTGAGATACGTTTCAAGTTAGTGATAACACGTTCACCGTTTTGTCCGTATTTCAAGAATACGCGGATGATACCTTGTTTGTCATCTTCGATAACTTCAACGTTTTTTACGAAACCTTCACGTTTAAGGATTTCAGCGATACCTTTTTTAATGTTTGATGCAGGTACTTCAAGTACTTCGTGTTTAGCTTGGTTAGCGTTACGAATACGTGTCAAGAAATCTGCAATTGGGTCAGTCATAACCATTTTATATTTTCTCCTCTTACTAGTAGTTTGAATAATTCACTTGCTAGTTAATGATTGAGCTAGGCTCAGATTGTGTTTAATACATTCAAATTAGATAAACCAACTTGATTGTATCATGTTTTTACCAAGAAGCTTTGGTAACACCTGGAATTTGACCTTTGTAAGCCAATTCACGGAAGCAAACACGGCAAAGTTTAAATTTGCGATAAACTGAGTGTGGACGTCCACAACGTTCGCAACGAGTGTAAGCTTGCGTAGAGAACTTCGCAGGGCGTTTGTTCTTAGCAATCATTGATTTTTTAGCCAATTTATTTACCTCCTAGATTATTTTGCAAAAGGCATTCCAAGGCCTTTAAGCAATTCACGACCTTCTTCGTCAGTGTTAGCAGTAGTTACGATAACGATATCCATACCACGTACTTTATCAACATCGTCGAAGTTGATTTCTGGGAAGATAAGTTGTTCTTTAACACCAAGTGTGTAGTTACCACGTCCATCAAATGATTTAGTTGGAACACCATGGAAGTCACGAACACGTGGAAGTGATACTGATACCAATTTATCCAAGAATTCGTACATACGTTCACCACGAAGGGTAACTTTAGCACCGATCGCTACACCTTCACGAAGACGGAAGCCAGCGATTGATTTCTTAGCTTTAGTAATCAATGGTTTTTGACCTGAAATAAGTGCCAACTCAGCAGCAGCTTTTTCAAGAGTTTTAGCGTTGTTTACAGCTTCACCAACACCCATGTTGATAACGATTTTATCAACTTTTGGCACAGCCATAACTGAAGAATAGTTAAATTTTTCAGTCAAAGCTGGAATTACTTCGTTAGTGTATTTTTCTTTAAGACGGTTAGCCATTTAATACTTTCTCCTTTCCTTCGTGATTAGTCAAGCACTTCGCCTGATTTTTTGTTGTAACGAACTTTTTTGCCGTCAACAACTTTGTAACCTACACGTCCAGCTACACCGTTCTTGTCAAGAACTTGAACGTTTGAAGCGTGGATTGGTGCTTCTTTTTCCACGATAGCACCTTGAGGGTTTTCAGCTGATGGTTTTTGGTGTTTTTTGATGATTGCAACACCTTCAACAACAACTTTGTTTACTTTTGGAAGAGCTTTAAGAACTACTGCTTCAGTTCCTTTGTCTTTACCAGCAATAACGCGAACTTTATCGCCTTTTTTTACAAACATTTGAGTATTTCTCCTATTATTTCTTACGCCCAAATGGGCACCCTGAATATATCAGGGGACTAAGTTTGTCTTAATTCAGATTAAAGTACTTCTGGCGCCAAAGATACGATACGCATGTATCCACCTTCACGCAATTCACGTGCAACAGGGCCAAAGATACGAGTTCCACGAGGAGTTTTGTCATCGCGGATGATTACTGCAGCGTTGTCATCAAACTTGATGTATGAACCGTCTGGACGGCGAGCACCAGTTTTTGTACGAACGATAACAGCTTTAACAACATCACCTTTTTTAACAGCTCCACCTGGTGTAGCTTGTTTAACAGTTGCAACGATAACGTCGCCGATGTTAGCGAATTTACGTCCTGAACCACCAAGAACTTTGATAGTCAAGATTTCACGAGCACCGCTATTATCAGCAACTTTTAAGCGACTTTCTTGTTGAATCATTTCAATTGTCTCCTTTTAGTTTTATTAGATAATAACAGCTTCTTCCACAACTTCTACAAGACGGAAGCGTTTTGTAGCTGAAAGTGGGCGAGTTTCCATGATACGAACGATATCGCCTTCTTTAGCAACGTTGTTTTCATCATGTGCTTTGTATTTTTTAGAATAGTTGATACGTTTACCATAGACTGGGTGGTTACGTTTAGTTTCAACTACAACTGTGATTGTTTTATCCATCTTGTCAGATACTACGCGTCCAACAAGGGTTTTACGTTGATTACGTTCCATTATTAGAATTGCTCCTTTCCCAATCTATTATTTGATTTCAGATTGCACAGTTTTAACACGTGCAATTTGTTTTTTCACTTCGTTCAAACGGGCAGTTTGATCAAGTTGACCTGCTGCAGCTTGGAAACGAAGGTCGAAAAGTTCTTTCTTAAGTTCGTTTTCTTTTTTAGCAAGCTCTTCTTGAGACAAGCCACGAAGCTCAGCAACAAACTTTTTGATTTCTTCAAGTTTCATGTCTTCTCCTTATTCTGCTTCACGTTTCACGAATTTACATTTAACTGGCAATTTGTGGCTAGCAAGACGAAGCGCTTCACGTGCAACTTCTTCAGAAACACCTGCGATTTCGAACATTACTTTACCACGTTTAACTGGTGCTACCCAACCTTCAGGTGCCCCTTTACCAGAACCCATACGTACACCGATAGCTTTAGCAGTGTATGATTTGTGTGGGAAGATCTTGATCCAAACCTTACCACCACGCTTAATGTAACGAGTCATAGCAATTCTGGCTGCTTCTATCTGATTTGACTTAACCCAAGATGGCTCAAGTGCAACGATACCGAACTCTCCATTTGATATAGTATTGCCTCTGTGAGCAGCGCCCTTCATAGAGCCACGGAACTGCTTACGATGCTTTACTCTTTTAGGCATTAACATTATTTATCGCTCCCTTCCTTTTTGTTGTTTCCCTTAGTAGGAAGAACTTCTCCAAGGTAGATCCAGCACTTAACACCAACCTTACCATAGGTTGTGTCAGCCTCTGCAAAACCATACTCGATGTCTGCACGAAGTGTCTGAAGAGGAATAGTTCCCTCGCTATAGAACTCTGTACGAGCCATATCAGCACCGCCAAGACGACCGGATACGCTTGTCTTTATACCCTTAGCACCATTCTTCATTGTTCTTCCCATAGCAGACTTCATTGCACGTCTGAAGGAAATACGGGCTTCAAGATCCTTAGCTATCTTCTCTGCAACTAACTGTGCATTTAAGTCAGCCTTCTTAATTTCTTTAACCTTAAGGTCTACCTTCTGCTTGCTTAACTTCTGAACCTCTACCTTTAATCTGTCAACATCTGCACCACCCTTACCTATTACGATACCAGGCTGTGATGTGCTAACGATGATGATAACTCTGTCAGATGTTCTTTCTATATCAATACTGCCTACTCCTGCATCATAGAGTTTCTTCTTAAGAAATTCTCTAATCTTATAATCTTCTACAAGGAAGTCTGCGAAATCTTTACCGGCATACCATTTTGATGACCAGTCTTTGATTACACCAACTCTTATACCGTGAGGATTAACTTTCTGTCCCATTTGGTCTTAACTCTCCTTTCTTATTACTTCTCGTTAAGAATTACAGTTATATGACTCATTCTCTTGAAGATGCGGTATGCGCTTCCTCTTGCCCTTGGCTGTACTCTCTTCATGATTGGGCCATCTCCTGCGAAACACTCCTCAACGAAAAGGTTGTCGCGGTTAAGACCTTTAACCTCTGCATTTGCAATAGCAGATTTAAGTAACTTTTCTATTACTGTTGAAGCATATCTTGGGTTGTATGCTAATATACCGAGTGCTGTATTTACATCCTTGCCTCTGATCGCATCAAGAACGAAACAAGCCTTCTGAGTTGAAACTCTGGCGTAAGATAACTTAGCGTGTGGTCTCATTTCTCTATTGTTCTCATTTCTCTCTCTTTTGATCTGGGATCTATGTCCTTTTGCCATGGATGTACCTCCTTTCAGTTTTATGGAAATATTTTATTACATTCTCTTTTCGTCTTTACCATGTCCTCTGTAAGACCTTGTTGGTACGAATTCTCCAAGCTTGTGTCCTACCATATCTTCTGTAACATATACAGGCACATGCTTTCTTCCGTCGTGAACAGCTATTGTGTGTCCAACGAATGAAGGGAAAATTGTTGAACGACGTGACCAAGTCTTAACTACGCTCTTATCACCGGCAGCGTTAAGAGCATCTATCTTCTTTAATAAATGTCCATCAGCAAATGGTCCCTTTTTAAGTGATCTTGCCATGATTAAACCTCCTTATAATCTATTATTTAAGTCCCTTACCATCGCGTCTTCTTACGATTAACTTATTGGACCTCTTATTGCTCTTTCTTGTCTTAAGACCAAGAGCAGGTTTACCCCAAGGTGTTACAGGGCCTGGACGACCAATTCCTGTTTTACCTTCACCACCACCGTGTGGATGGTCGTTAGGGTTCATGACAGAACCACGAACTGTAGGTCTGATACCTTTATTACGTGTACGTCCTGCTTTACCAACATTTACAAGTTCATGCTCAATATTTCCAACCTGACCGATAGTAGCACGGCACTCTACAGGTACCATTCTCATTTCTCCAGATGGCATTCTAAGTGTAGCATACTTGCCTTCCTTAGCCATAAGCTGAGCTGCATTACCTGCTGCACGAACTAACTGTCCACCCTTGCCAGGATATAACTCTATATTGTGAATATTT
>ERZ773013.588-NODE-588-length-22727-cov-7.112871_pt1 | contig 22727 bp, 22 predicted proteins | sample MGYA00511670_ERZ773013 | MGnify/ENA primary metagenome ERZ773013 (study PRJEB29015, sample SAMEA2738120) | human oral metagenome | biome: human oral; feature: human-associated habitat; material: saliva | place: China | collected 2257 ... | reverse complement strand
CTTACCCATGTGCATCTTTTGCCGGCAGGCTGCACCTCCCGGCTCCCAGCGTCGCCTGATCTGTCTTGGAGCCTTATTGTGGTGCATGGGGCAGGACAGATGTAAGGATAGTGGCTCCTGCACGTGCTGGATGAGCATCCTTCCCTGCCTTTCCCGCATACCGGCCGCGAAAAGTCGTGTGGTCGGTCCCCTCTAACACGTTATGGGGCATTAATCATCGTTTCCCTAGGGAGCAGCGATGGTCCTTGACCGGACAATGTGTCTCTCCCGAATACGCTTGAATACCGTGATTGCTGCGGACAGAGACCCCGCTCAGACGAATAGGCGACAGCCGGATTATCAACGCACTGCAAGAGGGGATTTAGCGTGGTTATATATGTTGTGTTCAGATGGGTATTCTATACTCAATCTGTATGTATAAACCAGAAATGAGAGGACGAGTCATGGCTGAGGAGGCAAAGGACCCGAAGAAACTCTTCAATATGTATGTAGCGCACGTGGGCATCAACGCTTCGACCGACGAAGAAGTAGAGTCCATTGTGAGTGAGTTCCAGACGCTGATGGGGCTTAAACGCAACGAAGTCACTCCGGCCTCACTGTTTGCCGATCACTTTATTGAAGTCATGCGACCTGGCTGTGGCCGCGGTGAAAAAGGCCACATCGGCTTCCACGTGGACAATGTCGACGAGGCCGAAAAGTGGTTCGAGAAGCGTGGCTTTGAGATCAATGAGGATTCACGCGTGAAGAATCCGGACGGCTCGACCTTCTTGGTATATTTCAAACATGAGATTGCAGGCTTTGCAATCCACCTGACTGTTCAGAAGTAGTGGGAGTTTTTATCTTTGATTGTACTTGCAGATAAGATAACGAAATCATTTGGCAGCCGCGTCCTCTACGCGGCTGCTACCTTGCAGCTCAACGCAGGGGAGCGCTGGGCTCTCGTTGGCCCCAACGGAGCGGGTAAGACGACCTTTTTGCATATTCTGATGGGTCTGGAGACCCCTGATGAGGGGACCGTGTCCTTTGCAAAAGGTACCACCATCGGCTACCTGGAGCAGGAGACGGAGATCTCGGGAGACAAGACAGCACTACAGGAGGTTATCGACTCCGCCAAAGAGGTCAAGCACTGGGAGAGAAAAGTCCACGAACTTGAGAACAAGATCTCGGTGACACCCGAAGGCGACGCGCTCAACCATCTGCTTGAGGACTATGCGCACGCCCAGGAGCGCTTTGAGACGTTCGGCGGCTACGAGCTGGATTCCCGTGCCCGCCAGATCCTCACTGGTCTCGGATTCCCGGTTGAGGATCTCGATAAACCTGCAAAAGATTTCTCCGGTGGCTGGCAGATGCGCATTGTGCTCTCGAAGCTGTTGCTGAGGAATCCGGATCTGTTGCTGCTCGACGAGCCGACCAACCATCTGGACTTGGAAAGCGTCCAGTGGTTTGAAAAGTTCCTCACCTCCTACAAGGGTGCTGTCCTGATTGTCTCACACGATCGTGCCTTTATGGATGCCTGTGTCTCTCATGTAGCCGCTATCGAAAACCGATGTATTACCACCTACGTGGGCAACTACAAGAGCTACCTCAAGCAGCGTGAGGATAACCTGGAGCAGATGCGCGCCAAGCGTGCTGCTCAGGAACGTGAAATTGCACACATGCAGGTCTTTGTGGACAAGTTCCGCTATAAGCCGAAGAAGGCTGCCCAGGCGCAGGAACGCATGAAGCGTATCGAGCAGATCAAAAAGGAGCTCGTGATCCTGCCTGAAGGCACCAAACACGTACACTTCAAGTTCCCGGATCCTCCCAGGACCGGGGATGAAGTGGTCTCGCTCAAGGAGGTCTCCAAGTCCTTTGGGGACAACCATGTGTACAAAGATGTGAATCTCTCCTTCTACCGGGGAGATCATGTCGCGCTGGTGGGTCCCAACGGCGCCGGTAAGTCAACGATGATAAAGTTGATCTGTGGGATCTTCAAGCCTGACACTGGAACCATCACGTTGGGGCAAAATGTCACCTGCGCCTATTATGCGCAGCACCAGCTGGAAGAGCTGCACTCCGGCAACACCGTGATGCAGGAGATCGACTCGGCTGCCCCGGGTTGGACGAGCTCGCAGGAGCGCAAGCTCTTGGGTGCCTTCCTCTTCCACGGGGACGATGTGGACAAGCGGGTCTCAGTCCTCTCCGGCGGCGAGAAGGCACGACTTGCACTTGCCAAGATGCTTGTCGAGCCGGCGCCACTCTTGCTCTTCGATGAGCCGACCAACCACTTGGATATCGACTCAGTCGATATCCTGGAGGATGCCCTCAAGGATTTCCTGGGCACGATCATCCTGATCAGCCACGATGAACACCTGGTGCGCACCATCGCAAACAAGGTTGTGGATATCCGTGACCACAAGGTGACGCTCTACGATGGGGACTACGAGTACTACCAGTGGAAGCGCACTGAGCTGGAAGCCCAGGCGCAGGGTGACAGTAACAAAATCCCTGCTTCTGAGAAGAAACAGGCGCCGAAAGTCGAGAAGATCAAGGAGCAGAAACGTGCGGAGGCCGGAGACCGCCATCAGCGTCAGAAAGCGTTGCGCAAGGACAAGAAGCGGCTCGCGGAGATTGAAGCTGCGCTCGATCCGGCGCATGAGCGCTACGACGAGCTGATGAAGCAGATGGCGGACGAGAAGCTCTACAACGACACCGACAAATTCAATCAGTGTATGCAGGAGTACCAGGCACTGAGCAAAAAGATCCCAAAGCTCGAAGATGAGTGGCTGGACCTTTCGACCAAAATTGAGGAAGCTAGCAAAGCATGAATAACAGGCAGATGATGTTCATTCTCTCCCGGGTAGCTTTTTGGCTGGGCATTACCTGGTTTGTGATGGTCGTGATCGTAGCTGTCTACAGCGGTACCTCACGTCTTGTGATCGTCAACCTCACCGATGCCCTGTCACATCTCCTGATTCCCGCCCTAAGGGGTATGCTGGTATACCCGTTGCCGTTTGGGGGTAGTCTGCGCGGTGACTTCATTATCGCTGGGGTAATCCTGATGATTATCAGTAAACTATTGAGCTACTATGCCGATCGTGCCCAAGCCTGAGGAAGGATAGGACTTGTACACTTCGTTTTCTTTATTGACTCTGATCAGCGCCGTCATTGAGGTGGCGCTTTTGATGTTCTCCGCAATCGTGCACGAGGTTGCCCATGCATGGACCGCAGATAAACTGGGCGACCCGACCGCACGGGAAGCGGGGAGACTCACGCTCAATCCGCTTAAGCACATCGATCCCTTTGGCTCGATCATACTGCCGCTGATCATGGTGGTGCTGCGTGGCCCGGTCTTCGCTTACGCAAAGCCGGTCCCATACAGTCCCTACCGGCTGCGCAATCCCGGCCGTGATGACGCGCTTGTCGCGGCAGCGGGCCCGATCTCGAACATGATCCAGGCGCTCGTCGGTGCCCTGATCTTTCGCATCATCGATGCGAATGTGGTGTTTACCGGTTACACCGGCTGGTTCTGGGTGCTCTATGTCCTTTCCGCCTATGTGGAGGTCAACCTGAGCTTGGCCTTCTTCAATATTCTGCCGTTGCCTCCGCTGGACGGCTCAAAGCTGATCCTGCCGCTGCTGCACGGTGAGGCCCGTGACCGCTATTACCAGATCCAGGCTTATGCGCTGCCGATCCTCTTTATCCTGCTCTACCTGTTGCCGATCATCTTCCATGTGGACCCCTTGGGCATCTACCTCAACTTCACTGTCGACAACCTCTCGAATTTGCTCTTAGGGGCCTGATCGAGCATGCCATCGTATCGTGTCCACACGCAGGGGTATACTGGCCCGTTTGACCTGTTGCTGCAGCTTGTCACCCGTAAGCGTATCGCAATTGGCTCGATCTCGATCGCCGAGGTGACCGACCAGTACCTCGAAGAGATCAACCGCATGCAGGATCTTGACTTGGAAGTCGCGAGCGACTTCGTGCTCGTGGCTTCTATGTTGCTGGCAATCAAAGCGGCCTCACTGGTCCCAGATGAATCGGTGGAGGAGGATTCCAGAGACGACGAGGACAACGAGTTTTCGAACATGACGACCGAGGAAGCTCGGGAAGTCCTGATTCAGCGACTGATCGTCTACAGACAGTACCGCAATGCTGCAGCGGCACTGGGGAGCCGGATGGAGTCCACCTCACAGATGATCCCGAGAACGGTGGGCCCGGACCCTGAATTCCTGAACCTGATGCCCGACTATACGAGGGGGATCACAATCACCTCACTTGCTGTGATCTGTGCAGATCTGCTCTCACACCGCCAGCACTTCCTGCTGGAGGCAGAGCATATCGCTTTGAAGCGAGTTCCCCTTGCTCTCGTTATGGCCTCCGTCGACCGTTTCACCGCCTCCCGTGGAAAGTGCACCTTCGAGGAGGCGCTGCAGGGGAGCAAAGATCCTGAGCATGTGGTGGCAGCCTTTCTGGCGATGCTGACCCTCTGCCACCGGGGATCGCTTCAGATACACCAACAGGAGAACTTTGCTCCGATCGAAATTGTCCGGGTCCAAGGGGCACCGGCGTATAATCCCGATGAGGGCTTAGACGAATATGGGGAGGATTAAGCAGTGAGCGATTTGGAAGTATCGGATTCAGGATCGCTGAAAGGTGCGCTCGAAGCGCTGCTCTTAGTCTCCTCGGATGCGGTGTCCGCGATAGAGTTAGCTAAGGTGACCGGAGCCCGACCGGGCGAGGTCGAAGAAGCCTTAGCAGATTTGTCTGCGGAGTATGCAGACAAGAACCGTGGTATACAGCTGCGTGAGGTTGCAGGCGGCTGGCGTCTCTTTACCCACCCGGCCTACCACGATCTTGTTGAGTCCTACGTCCTTTCCTGGGATACAAGGAAGCTCTCGCAGGCAGCTTTGGAGACCCTGTCGGTCATTGCCTACCAGCAGCCTGTCACCCGTGAAGGGGTCAAGGCGGTGCGCGGTGTCAACTCCGAGGGCGTGATCAATTCCTTGATTGAAAAAGGCCTGATTAAATCCCTTGGTCGCGACCCTCAGCAGGGCAACGCAATCACCTATGGGACGACGAAAGCGTTCCTGGAGCAGTTTGGGCTCCGCAGCCTCAAAGACCTGCCCGACCTGGAAGACTTTGCCCCGGATGAGGAGTCAAAGAGATACATCCGTGAGCGGCTCTCTGATGTGCCCTTATTCACCTCGCCTGAAGAAGCTGACGAGGATATGGAAGAGGAAGATGAGTTCTTAGATACCGGATCTGATATCCTTTTCGATTCAGCGGATGACCAAGGGACTACAGAGGGGGAGCATGGCGGAGAATAATAAGCTGTATCCCCTGCGCCTCCAGAAGTTCTTAGCTCGCGCCGGTGTTGCCTCCCGCAGAGGCTCTGAGAATCTGATGACCGCAGGGCGGGTTACCGTCAACGGCAAGGTTATCACAGAACTCGGGTCGAAGGTGGATCCGACTGAAGATGTGGTGTGCGTCGACGGACACCAGGTAAAGATGGCAACGCATGCAGTCTACCTGATGCTCAATAAACCGGCAGGGTATCTGACCACGATGGCAGACCCCCAGGGGCGGCCCTGTGTGGCCAGCCTGGTACCCACTGACAGATATCCCGGTATTTTTCCAGTGGGCAGACTCGACAAAGACACCACAGGCCTTCTGCTCTTCACCACGAATGGCAATGCCTCACAGCAGCTTCTACACCCCTCAAAGCACGTGTGGAAGCACTACGTAGCAGTCATTGAAGGTAGGTTAACGCCTAAAAATATCGAGAAGCTCAAAGCGGGTGTTATGCTTGCGGATGGAAAAGCACAGCCTGCTGAAGTCGATTTCCCCAAAGAGGGAAGCGCCTCCTATGAGGCGCTCGCCCCGTTTGGATTACGGATCGGCCAAAGCGTCGTGGGACTTACCATCCACGAGGGGAGAAAGCACCAGGTGAAACGGATGCTGCGTGTGGTGGGGCACGATGTGGTCAAGCTGCACCGTGATTCCTTTGGGCCGTTGCATCTGACCAATGTCGAGATGGGACACTGGAGGATGCTGACCGCATCGGAGCAGCAGCAGCTTGAGTACGAGATTGATGAGAGGATGAGAGGATAATGGCGGACTTGCAACGCATCTTAGTCATGCGCCATCCCCAGACGACGGCAAATGTGAATCAGACGCTTTCCGGGAGGCGCAATGTCGGTCTCTCCGAAAAGGGGGAAGAACAGGCTAAGCGTGCCATTGAGGCACTCGTGATCTGGAAGCCCGACCGGATCCGCTGTTCTCCATTGAAGCGCTGCACTGCCTTGGCCTTTGAGGCTAGCAGACGGTTAGGCATTGAAGCCACTGTTGAAAACCGTCTGATCGAGATGGACTTCGGCGCCGCTGAAGGACTCTCCGCCCAAGATGCCGCTAAGCACGGTTGGAAGTTCCCCTGGCCTGTGGATGAGAACGGACACTCGATTGTCGCTCCCGGCGGTGAGAGCTACGAGCACGCCTTAGCACGAATCCAAAGCCTGCTGGAGGATATGAAGTCCTATCGCGGACGTACCGCCCTCGTGACCCACGGTGGTATCTCCAGAAGCATCCTGCGCGCCGTCTACAAGATCCCAGCCCAGACCTTTTGGCGGATTCAAATTTCCAATGCCTGCTCGTTTGTGCTTTCCTGGGATGGTAAGCGCTACTATTTAGCCGCACTCGGCCTCACACCGGAAGAGGTTATCCGCCGCACGAAAGAGAACGTGGTTAAAGATCTGGACAACTGGGACGGAGACGCAAAATGAAGGTTGCAATCGATGGGCCGGCAAGCTCGGGCAAGTCGACGGTTGCGAAGGCCCTTGCGCGCCGTCTCGGCTTCACCTATCTGGATACCGGCGCCATGTATCGCGCCTGTGCGTTGCGCTGTGAGCGCCACCATATCGACTTCTCCGATCTTGACGCGCTCACAGAGTGCGTCAAGGATATTCAGATCACATTCGGACCGTTTACCGATAAGACTCAGGTCTTCCTCGATGGAGAAGATGTCTCCGACGCGGTCCACACCGCCCAGGTCGACAAGGATGTCTCGGTCGTCTCTGGCATTCAGGCGATCCGCGATCAGATGGTGGCCTTCCAGCGGAAACTGGGCTCTGAGGGCAACGTCGTCGCCGAAGGTCGCGACATCGGCTCCGTCGTCTTTCCGGATGCGGAAGTCAAAGTCTTCCTGATTGCAACCGCAGATGCTCGCGCCCACCGCCGGGCAGTCGAGCGTGCCGGCGGGGATACTGCGACGGGCAAAACCGCGCAGGTCAACCCTGATGAGGAGCAGGCGATCTTGAAAGACATCGAGCGCAGAGACAAAGTGGATTCCTCCCGCGCCTCCTTCAAACTGGAGCCGGCGCCGGGCGCTGTCACGATCGATTCCTCTGACTTGAGTGTCGAACAGGTCGTCGATCAGATTGAGGAGCTCGTAAAAAAGGCTCAAACAGTTTCAAAGCCTGCAACCGAGAGGGAAGCCGAAACAGTATCTCAGCCTTCATCGAATACGAAGCCTCAGGCCTCGAAGCCCTCCTCAGCAGAGAAAAAGCCTGAGACCTCTTCGAAACCAGCTCCGATAAGGAGGGCGAAGCGTGACACAAGGTCCACGTTTGAGCCGATGAAGTCCTTTGGCCACTACAAGATCAAGGATTACTACGATCATGGGATGAAAGAGTTCCCGCTCGGTTCCCGGGCCTTCTTAGCAATCTCTGAGAATGCGACCTGGCTTTACACCAAGATCGTGTTCCCTTGGAAGGTGGAGCAGGCCGAGAAGTTCTGGAAGGGCTGGAAGCCCGGTTCTACCGGTCGTGTACTGGTGATGAACCACGTGTCAATGCTCGACCCGGTCATCCTCTCGATGCTGCTCTACCACCACGGGATCCGTATCCACCCGATCTCAAAGAGTGAATTCGATAAGAACAGATTCGTCTCTTGGGCCTTTTCCCGCTATGGCTGCATCCCGGTGCACCGTGGCACTGCAGACCTCAAAGCGATCCGCCATGCCCGTGACGCCTTAAAGAAAGGCGATTGGATCCTGGTCTTTCCGGAAGGGACCCGCATCAAATCCGACGATCAACCGGTCACGATCCACGGTGGGTTTGCGCTGATGGCGCAGCTCGCCAATGCGACGGTACAGCCGGTCGCAATCGTCGGTGCCCGCGATATAACCCCGAAAGGTACGCATTTTCCACGGCCAAGAAGGGTATTTTTAAAGGTAGGGGACGAAATTCACTTCGAGGATTTAGGCATCGAAAAAAAGCATGACCAAGTCGACGCAATGGAGAAATTGGCGATGGACAAGGTATATGAGCTCCGTGCCGAGCTCAGGAAAGAGCACCCGGGGAAGATGTAGGGGATATGGCGACAATCAGCATTGCACAGGAAGCAGGGATGTGCTTCGGGGTGGCACGAGCCTTGAAGATGGTACGCAAAGCCGCGGCAGCCGCTGATGGCCCGATTACGACGCTGGGACCGCTGATCCACAACCCACAGGTCGTCGACGACTTGGCCCGTCAGGGTGTCTCGGTCGCCACCGATCCCAGGCAGCCTCAAGGCACTACCCTTGTGATCCGCGCGCACGGCGTGGGTCCCGACACGCTCAAAGAGGCCCAGGAGGCCGGTGTCAAGGTCGTTGATGCAACCTGCCCCTATGTCACAAAAGTGCATCACATCGCGGGGCAGCTCTCCCATGGAGGCTATACGGTGCTTGTTGTCGGTGAGCGCGGACACGCTGAAGTTGAAGGCACAATCGCCCATGCCTCGGGCGCTCAGGTCGTCAACAGTGCGCAGGACGTGCAGGCCTTGGCCCACTCAGGAGAGTTGGGCCGCAAAGTGGGTGTCGTGGTGCAAACCACCCAGACCGTCGAGAAGCTGACCGAGGTCACTGCGGAGCTTTTGCGCCACTGTATAGAGCTGAGGATCTACAATACGATCTGTGAAGCCACCTCAAAGCGGCAACAGGCTGCGGCCGACCTTGCCAAGAAATCAGATGTGATGATCGTGATCGGTGGCAGAAACTCGGCAAATACTACCCATCTGGCAGAAATATGTGCGAATTTCTGTCCCAAAACGTATCATATTGAGCAAGCAGGCGAACTTCAATCGACCTGGTTTGCTGGTGCGGATCGCATCGGTATCACCGCAGGTGCCTCCACACCACCAGAGCAGATTCAATCAGTCTGCGATGCTATCGAAACTGTAACTGCCCCGTAAACGTATCGTCTCGCCAGCAAGGAGTTAGCTATGCCACTGCCCATGGTTGCTATCGTTGGCCGACCGAATGTTGGGAAGTCAACGCTCGTAAATCGCCTCAGCCAAACCAAAGATGCTATCGTCCACGAGTCCCGCGGTGTAACCCGCGATCGCTCCTATCACTTCTGCGATTGGAACGGCCGTCAATTTACGCTGATCGACACCGGCGGCGTAGAGGTACAGAAGAGTGGCAACGTCTTTGCGTCTTCAATCCGTGAGCAGGTCATAGCGGCATGCGAGGAGGCCCAGGTTATCATCTTCCTTGTTGACGCTACGTGCTCCGTTTCCGAAGAAGACGAGGAAGTTGCGCGCATCGTGCGCAGATCCCCCAAACCGATTTTCCTCGTTGCCAACAAATGTGACAATCCCGCCCGTGAGCCCGACCTGTGGGAATTTGACGCCCTCGGAGTCGGACAAGCCCGCGCGATCTCCGCAAATCACGGCTATGGTACCGGGGACCTGTTGGACGATATTGTGGCAGTGTTGCCGGCAGAGATGACTGGAAACGATGAGGACGATGTGGATACCCTCAACATCGCCGTTGTCGGCTGCCCGAATGTGGGCAAGTCCTCGCTGACCAACGATCTTCTGGGCAAGAGGCGCTCGATCGTCTCCGATGTGGCAGGCACTACCCGTGATGCAATCGACACCGTCTTTGAGCGCGATGGGCAGCTCTACCGCTTGGTCGATACCGCCGGCATACGCAAGAAGAACACCGTGCATGAAGACATCGAGTACTATTCGATGATCCGTGGCCTTGAAGCGATGGATCGCGCCGACGTGGTCTTGCTGGTGATTGACTCCGTTGACGGCGTGACCGAACAGGATCAGAAGATCGCAGAGATGGCGATCGACCGTGGTTGTGGCATGGTTATCCTGCTCAACAAGTGGGATCTCGTCCGTGACAGCCAAGCACGTCAGGAAGTGACCCGAAGCGTCCAGAAGCGGCTCTCTTTTGCCCAGTGGGCAGAGACCCTGCGCATCTCCGCAAAGACGGGGCGCGGCGTCGATAAGGTGCTGGACTTAGCAAACAAGGCTGCCCGTGCCCGCGACATCACAATCTCAACGGCCCATCTGAATCGGGCCATGATAGAGATCCGCAAGAGCGGCTATACTGTCGTAAAGAAGAATAAGCGGCTCAAGGTCAATTACATCACCCAGACCGGGCATCGGCCTCCAGTGTTCACGATCTTCTGCAACATGCCTGAACTTGTCTCCGATAACTATCGGCGCTTCATTGAAAACAGATTGAGGGGAGCGTTCGATCTGAAGGGGACGCCGATACGTCTGCGTTTTCGGAGAAAGGATATGCGTTTATGACAGGGAAGATGGTTCTGTGGCTCCTACTTAGCTGTGTGGTTACCTACTTTGTGTGCGGCATCCCGTTTGGGTTGATCATCGGCTCCAAAGAGGGCCATATCGATATCCGCCGCGTCGGCTCTGGCAACATCGGGACTACCAATGTGGCCCGCTCAGTCGGTGCCAAAGCTGCCGGCTTGACACTGCTCCTCGATGCGCTGAAAGGATTTCTCTCCACACTGATTTGGTCGCATGTTTTTGCCAATGTCCTCTTTATGGGGAACTTTGAGCGCATGGCCCCGACCGCGGATTTCGGATGGATGCCCTCGATCATTTTCCTGTTTGCAATCATCGGTCACGTCTTCTCCCCGTATCTAAAATTCAAGGGCGGCAAAGGCATTGCGGTTGGCTTCGGTGCGGCGTTGGGCTATATCCCTGCTGTGGCAATGGGATTGTTACTCGTCTTCTTGGTGGGTGCCGTCCCTTCGCGCTATGTTTCGGTCGGTTCTATCTCCACCGCGATCTCGCTTCCGATCTGGGCGGCGATCTTCGGTTATGCTCCCACGACGATCTATCCCTTGATCATCATCACCCTGATCGTTGTCTGGGCGCACCGGGAGAACATCAAAAAGCTTGCCCACCATCAGGAGAAGCATTTCTCGTTCCACCACTCAGGCGACAAGGATAAGAACGCATGAAGGTAGCGGTTATAGGCCTAGGATCATGGGGCACTGCAGTCACCGGACTCGTAGCGCCCCATGTGGATTGTGTCGGAGCTTGGGCGCACTCTGGAGAGGTTGCCCAGGGGGTCAACGAAACCCACCACAACCCCCGCTATCTGAAGGATTATCGGATGGCAGACACCGTCGAGGCGACCACCTCACTCAAAGAGGCAATTGAGGGCGCGGAGGCGGTTTTCTTGGTGGTACCCTCACCCAATCTAGCGCAGGTCTCAGCTGAGCTCGCACCATATATCTCTGCGACAACCCCCATCCTGGTCCTCACCAAGGGCATCGAAGATGTCACAGGTTGCCTCATGACCCAGGTGGTTGGAGACGCCGTCGGAAACCCCGAGCGCATCGCTTGTCTCTCCGGTCCGAACCACGCCGAGGAGATCTGCCAGGGGAAAATCTCTGCAGCGGTTGTGGCGGCTCCGACGATGGAGCTCGCCTCTAAGTTGCAGCAGTTGGTCTTGAGCCCTACCTTCAGGGTCTATGTCACCCAGGATATGACCGGTGTCGAGGTCTGCGGGGCGGTCAAGAACATTATCGCAATCGCCTGCGGTGCAGCTGCTAAACTGGACGTCGGCGACAATGCGATCGCCGTCCTGATGACCCGCGGGCTCGCAGAGATCAGCCGTATCGTTGTTGCCTTGGATGGGGATGCAATGACCTGCATGGGCCTTGCTGGTATGGGTGACCTCATCGCCACCTGTACCTCACGGTATTCCCGCAACCGCAGCTACGGGCAGGCACTCGTCTCAGGTATTGGCCTGAAGGAGTACGAGCAGAAGACCCACATGGTCGTCGAGGGGGCGCACGCCGCCCGCTCGGTCTATGATGTGTGTTGTGAAAAGGGTATCGAGGCGCCTATTACGAGTGCCGTTCACGCTATCCTATATGAGCACTCCTCAGTTGACGGTGCGATCAACACCCTGTTGGGGAGAAGCCCCCATGTGGAGTTCTACGGAATCAGAACAAGAGAATAGAGAAGCGATGTTGGATCATATCGGGATTGCACCCTCCATCTTGTCGGCAGACATGGCAAAGCTGGGTGAGGAGATCGACTCTATCAAGACTGCTGACTACGTCCACTTCGACGTGATGGACGGTGAGTTTGTCCCACAACTCTCCTTTGGGCATCCGGTGCTCAAAGCCGTCAAGAAGATGACCGACGTACCCATCGATGTCCACCTGATGGTCGAGAACCCCGATGAGACGGTCGCTTCCTATCTCGAGGCCGGTGCGAACATTGTGACCTTCCATGTGGAAGCTGCCACCCACGCCCACCGCATCATTCAGCAGATCCACACGGCCCAGGCTTTGGCAGGTGTCGCGCTCAATCCTGGCACGTCAATCTATGAACTCGATTCGCTCGTTGACTGTGCCGATGTCATTCTTGTTATGACCGTGGACCCGGGATTTGGAGGACAAAGTTACCTCCCTTCGAGCGCCGACAAGATCAAAGCGGTGCGGGAGCTCTGCCGCAAACACCACGCGAACCCGACCATAGAGGTCGATGGCGGCATCAACAACGACACCGCCGCAACCGTCGCCCGGGCAGGGGCACGGCTTCTGGTCGCTGGCTCCGGAGTCTTCAAGTGCCCTGACCGCGCTAAGGCGATCAGACAGCTGAAGGATGCCGCGCGCTTGGGGTTATCTGAACAAGCATAAGAAAGTGCACTAATTGTATGGCAAAAAAATTTGTATATTTGGACTACGCTGCCTCGGCACCGCAGGCGCCAGAGGCTGCAGAGGCTATTGCCACATATAAGAAAACACCCTATGCGGGGGCCAATCCTGAATCGCTGCACACCTTAGGTAGAGAGGCGGCACAGGCACTCGAGGGTGCCAGATGTGATATCGCCCGCTGCCTGGGCGGTCACTTCCGCCCCGCAGAGATCGTGTTGACCTCCGGTGGGACTGAAGCCAATAACTTAGCGTTACAGGGGATCGCGCAGGCGGTCCGGATGCGCCAGCGCAACCGGACACAGATCATCGTCTCCGCAATCGAGCACGACTCCGTGCTCGATGTGGTGCCCTCCCTCAAGGATAAAGGCTTCGATGTGGATATCGTTCAGCCAAACCGAGAGGGCGTGATTACGCCGGAAGCGCTACAGGCTCTGGCCAGCAATAAAACTGCCCTCGTGTCGGTTATGACCGCCAACAACGAGACCGGTGTCGTGCAGCCGATCGAGGAGCTAGCTGAGATCGCCCACAAGGCGGGTGCGCGGTTCCATACCGATGCGGTGGCTGCCTTTGGACGCATACCCCTACAGCTGGACCATGTCGATGCGGTGAGCATGGCGGCGCACAAGATCGGTGGACCCGTGAGTATCGGTGCCTTGGCGCTGAGAATGCGCTGCCCCTATCGCCCCCAGACCTTTGGGGGAGGCCAGCAGCAGGGCAAACGGCCTGGCACCCAGGATGTGCGGGGTGCCCTTGCCTTTGCGGCAGCGTTTAAGGCCTGTAGGGCACACCTGAAGGAGCGGCAGGAGAAGACCGCCCACGCGGCACAGAGGCTCTACGACACAATCTGCGCCCCGGGGACCGGTGTCTTCCCGACGACCAACACGACAATCGACGGGCATAAGCTCCCGGGTATTGTGAGCGTTTATGTTCCGACCCTCGACTCAGAGACCCTACTCTTACAATTGGATCAGGCAGGCTTTGAGGTCTCCGCAGGCTCTGCCTGCTCCTCAGGATCACTCGATCCCAGCCATGTGCTGATGGCAATGGGTGTGAAGAGAAGCGATGCGCAGGGTTCGCTGCGTATCTCATTTGATTACAGAGTGAGCGAGGATGATCTGGACAGGTTTGCTGACGCACTCCTGAAGGTCGTCGCCGAGCACAAACGTTAAAGGACGCGTACAGATATGAACGAAGCACAGGCGCTCCAACGTCTCCAAGAGATCGACCTCTCCCTCATACGCCTCAGGGCTGAGGTGCACAAGCGCCCCGAGGTTAAGCGTCTTGAGGCAATACCATTGGCACGAAAGAAAATCGAACGGGATCGGATCTCAATCACCGGACAGCGCAAAGACGCCGAGCTCGAGCTCAAGGACAATGAGGATATGCAGCAGCGCTTGAAGAAACGTGAGGATGAACTCAAAGAGGAGGCCAACCAAAAAGGCCACACTCACCGGCAGATCCAGGTCCTTGAGGAGCAGCTCTCAAATCTGGCAAAGCGCCGCGAGAAGCTGGCCTTTACCCACAAGCCGCTGCAAGAGAACCTAGAGAAGTTGCTGGATGCCGAGGAAAACTCCGGTGAGCTGGTGGAGCGTCTGGAAGCCGAAGAGATCACTCTGAAGAAATCCTTCACGGATGCCACTCAAGAGATTACAGGCAAGACCAAGGATCTCGTGGAGGAGCGCACCCGGGTACTGACGCACCTTTCTCCAGAGATGCAGCAGGAGTATGAGAAAGCCTACGAGCACTTCAAGGGCCTGGCGGTCGAGACCCTGCACGGGAACAGACCCTCTATCTGCCGCGTTTCACTGCAGCCCTCCGACTATGCGGATATCCAGAAGGTAGCCCCCATCACGCGTTGCCCCTACTGCCACCGCATCCTGATCGTGAACCCGACCAAGGAAGTGGATGAGTAAGATGCCAAAGCTCACGCACACGCCCCATGTCCTCGTCGGGGTGACCGGCTGCATCGCCGCCTACAAAGCCGCCGAAGTGGTGCGACTCCTGCAGAAAGAAGACTGCAAGGTTAGAGTCATGATGAGCGCAGGAGGGGAGAAATTTATCGCCCCCGCCACCTTCTCAGGCCTGACCCGCTACCCGGTTCTGGATGATCTCTTTGGTTTTCCCACAACTGAGATCCCCCATATCGACTCAGCGGAGTGGGCAGACCTGCAGCTCATCGTGCCCTGCACTGCCAATGTGGTGGCGAAAATTGCCAATGGCTTAGCGGATGACGCGCTAACCTCCACGGTGCTTGCCGCAACGGGTCCGGTGGCGATTGCCCCAGCAATGAATGTGCACATGTGGGAGAATCCAGCAACGCAGCACAATATGAAGGCACTTCAGTCCCGTGGCTTCACCATCATTAACCCCGCTTCAGGCCGTCTGGCCTGTGGGGATGTCGGTGCGGGCAAGCTTGCGGATGTGCAGACGATCGCCGATGCGGCGCTGCAGCTGTTACATACCTCAGACGAACTCAACGGGGTCAAGATCCTGATCACCGCGGGACCGACCCATGAGGCGATCGATCCGGTCCGCTATATCGCCAATGCCTCCTCCGGCAAGATGGGGTATGCGCTAGCACAGGAAGCTGAGCGCCGGGGAGCTCAGGTCACCCTGATCTCCGGACCCGTGAGTCTTCCGGCGCCTTACGGGGTCACTGTGATCTCGGTCACGAGTGCACAAGAGATGTACGAGGCGGCGATGAAGGAGTGGAAGGATGCGGACGTCGCGCTCTGCACGGCGGCAGTCGCAGATTTCTCGCCGAAGCATCCCGCAGACCACAAGCTCAAGAAGGGCATTGACGCCCCTGACACGATCGAGCTCACTGAGAATAAGGATATCCTCGCAAGCCTGGCAGCGACCAAGGACGATCGCATTGTGGTGGGCTTTGCCGCAGAGACCACCGATCTGCTCGAGCACGCTGAGGAGAAGCTGAGCAGAAAGCACGCCTCCCTCATCGTCGCAAACGACGTCTCGAGAAGGGACTCGACCTTCGGCTCCGACACGGATCAGGTGAGCCTTATCTATCCCTCCCACATCGAGCAGCTGGACACGCTCCCGAAGACTGAGGTGGCCTGCCATATTCTGGATGCGGTTGAGAACCTCAGAGCACAGGACTAATTGCATGAAGCATTACAACGATAGGTTTGATGTAGTTTGGCAATATTGATCGGTTTGGAACATGTGAGCCAGGAGTGGCCTGGCAAGCAGGTATTGAACGATGTTACCCTCGGGATCGATGCCGGCGAGCGTATCGGTATCGTCGGCCGCAACGGAGATGGCAAGTCCACGCTGTTGGACCTGATTTCCGGCACGATTACCCCGGACTCCGGCAATATCATTCCCCGCAATAACCTGACGATCGGCTATCTGGGACAGCACGATCAGTTGGACGATGAGGACAGTGTCGCGCACGCAGTGGTAGGAGATCGTCCGGAATATGAGTGGGCCTCCGATCCGAAGATCCGCTCCATCTTGGACGAGCTGCTTGTCGGGGTCGACTGGCACGCAAAAGTCAAGGAGCTCTCCGGCGGTCAGCGCCGCCGTTGCGACTTAGCTCGCGTCTTGGTCGGTGACTGGGACGTCATCCTTATGGACGAGCCCACCAACCACCTCGACATGCACGCAATTACCTGGCTTACAAACCACCTCAAACACCGCTGGCCGGAAGGTACGGGCGCACTCTTAGTCGTGACGCATGACCGCTGGTTTTTGGATGAGATATGTGAACACATGTGGGAGGTCCACGATGGGACCATCGAACCCTTCGAGGGAGGCTACTCCGCCTACATCCAGCAACGCGAGGAGCGCGCCCGTCTGGCACAGAGCGCTGAGACCCGCCGGCAGAATATCCTGAGAAAAGAGCTCAACTGGCTCGCGCATGGCGCCAAAGCTCGCAGCTCGAAACCAAAGTTCCGTATCAAGGAGGCCCAGGCCCTGATCGCCAACGACCCCCCGCTCAGAAACTCGGTGGAGCTGAAGCGCATGGCAGTGTCCCGCCTGGGCAAGCTCGTAATTACGATGGAGAAAGTGGGCTTCAGCTACGGTGACAAGTCGGTCCTGAAAGATATCTCCTGGCTGATCGGGCCGGGTGAGCGCTACGGTATCTTAGGCGAGAACGGTGTCGGTAAGTCCACCTTGCTCTCAGTGATGACCGGTAGGCTTAGGCCTACGAGCGGCTATATTAAGATCGGTAAGTCAGTGCGGTTCGGAATCCTCACGCAGAACCTCGATGACCTGCATACGAAAGATGACTGGCGCGTCTCTGAGGTCCTTTCAACCTACAAGAAATACTACGCCGTCGACGGCAAAGAGCAGACTCCGGAGCAGCTCCTTGAGCGGCTCGGCTTTGAGCGCAAAGAGCTCTCCACCTATATCAAGGATCTCTCTGGCGGACAGCAGCGCCGGCTGGCGCTGCTCTGTGTACTGATGAGCGAACCGAATGTGCTCGTGCTCGACGAGCCGGGCAACGATCTGGATACCGACATGTTGGCGGTGCTCGAGGACCTGCTCGACACCTGGCCGGGTACGCTGCTCATGGTAACCCACGACCGGTATCTGATGGAGCGCGTGACCGATGACCAGTTCGCCCTGATCGACGGCCACATCCGCCATGTCCCGGGCGGCGTCGACGAATACCTGAAGATGCTCGACGCGCAGCCGCAGGACACCTCTGGTGTCAGCAAGAGAGCTGCCTCAGATGCCAATGGTGGTGGGCAGAGCAAGAGCGCCACTATGTCCAACCAGGAGCGCCGTGAGCTCAAGAAGCGCTTCGACGCGACGGATCGCAAGCTCAAGAGACTTCAGGAGGAGCCGGACAAGATCTGCGAAAAGATGAAGTCGGTCGATCCGAGTGACTACGAGGGACTCGAAAAGTGTCAAAACGAATTAAATGAGGTCAACCAGCAGATCTCCGATCTGGAAGATGTATGGTTGGAACTCTCAGATGAGCTCGACCTAGAGTAGGTAGCGCATGGGAAAAGAATTGTGGAGGAAGTACCAGGGCCGCACGCTGATAGGGATGGCGACCAAGGTTGTTGAGGTGTTCTTTGAGATCCTGACGCCCATCATCGTGGCCCAGATGATCGATGTCGGAGTAGCCAATCACGATGCACCTTATGTGCTGCAGCACGGTGCCCTCCTTATTCTTTTTGCCGGGATCGGCTACTGCTTTACCTTAATTTGCCAGCGCATGGCGGCGCTGGTGTCCCAGGGTGTGGGCACCGATCTGCGCCGCGCCCTCTTTAAGAAGATCAATTCCTTCGGAGCCGCGGAGGTCGATACCTTCTCTACCCCGACGCTTGTGACCCGTATCACCAACGATGTCAATCAAGTTCAGCTGGCGATCGCGATGAGTATCAGGCAGTTTGTCCGCTGGCCGCTTTTGGCAATCGGCTCTATCATCGCTTCCTTTCTGATTGACTGGCAGCTAGGATTGATTTTTCTGTGCTGCACCCTGATCGTTGCATTGGTCTTCTATCTCGTGATGCGTAAGTCAATTCCGTACTACACTCAGATGCAGGAGAAGCTCGACCACATCTCACTCGTCACCCGTGAGGCGCTCTCGGGCGTCCGCGTGATCCGTGTCTTCAGGCGGGAAGACACCGAGTACGACCGCTTCAAGGATGCCGCGCAGGATCAGCGGGACACCGCAATCACCGTCGGCAAGCTTTCATCAATTCTGAACCCCGTCTCATACCTGATCATGAATCTTGGTGTCGTGGCAGTACTCTGGGCCGGCGGCTTCAAAGTAGATGTCGGTGTGCTCCAACAGGGCGAGATCGTCGCGTTTGTCAACTACATGGCCTTGACCTTAACGAGTATCGCCTATGTCGCGAACCTGATCATCCTGATCAACCGTGGCATCGTTTCGGCGCACCGTATTCGGGAAGTGCTCCACACCGAGCCTGCGGTCAAATACGAGAGCACCCATCCGGTAGAGCTCGAGATGCTTTCGACTACCGTTCCTGCCATCAACTTCCATGATGTGTCCTTCTCCTATGGTAAAGGTAAGCCCGCCTTGGCGCACGTTGACCTTTCCCTTGGCCAAGGGCAGACCTTGGGCATCATTGGCGGCACCGGCTCCGGCAAATCGACCTTTGTGAACCTGCTGACCCGCCTCTATGACGCAGATGAGGGGAGCATCGATGTCTTGGGCACCCCGATCAAAGCCTGGCCCCAGGAGCAGTTACGTCAAGCGGTCTCCTGCGTTCCGCAGGATGCACACTTGGTAAGTGGTACGATCCGTTCCAACCTGACCTGGAGAAAATCAGATGCCACCAATGAGGAACTGATGCGAGCGGTGCAGCTTGCGCAAGCAACCGATGTAGTGGAAAGCAAGAAACACGGATTGGACGAAGAGGCCGAATCCGGCGGCAAGAACTTCTCCGGCGGGCAGCGTCAGCGCCTCACGATCGCGCGTGCACTCGTCGGGGATCCCCGCATCATCGTACTGGACGATGCAGCTTCTGCGCTTGACTTTGAGACCGATGCGAAGCTGAGACGGGCGCTTGCGGGCTTGCGTCCTCGCCTGACCCAAGTCATCATCTCACAGCGCGTCTCTGCGGTGATGGGAGCTGACGAGATCCTGGTCCTCCACCACGGAAAAGTTGTGGGACTTGGCAAACACCAGGAGCTCTACGAGAGCTGTCCGATTTACCATGAGATCTGTGACTCACAGCTCAAGGGTGGGGAGGTGCACTATGTCTAATCCATATGTCGGCGGCGTCTCCACCTCAAACATCTTAAATAACGCTGCGGGAAAAGATAAGAATCCGCAGAACCGCAATTTCGATGCCCCCACGACACCTGTCTCGATGGTACTGAAGCGGCTTATGACCTATGTGAAGCCGCACATAGGCCTGCTCGTGCTCTCTTTTGTCTGCGCCTTCGTCTCGGTATTGGCACAGATCCTCGTGCCGATCTACATCGGGCGCGGCATCGACCGCCTTATCGGGCAGGGACTCGTCGATTTCGCAGGCTTGGTCCCGATCCTGATCCAGCTTGGGGTGACTGTGGCGATCTCAGCTGTGGCGACCTGGGCGAGCGGCTATGCGAACAACCGCCTAGCCTACGAGGTCGTCTGCGATGTGCGTCTGGACGCCTACAAGAAGTTCAACGAGGTGCCTCTCTCCTTTATGGATTCGCACTCCCACGGCGACCTGCTCTCCCGTATCATTAACGACTGTGATGCAATCGGCGATGGCCTGCTCCAGGGCTTCAACCAACTCTTTACCGGCATCATCACGATTGTCGGCACGCTGATCTTCATGTTCACGCTCTCGGTGCCGGTGGCGCTGGTCGTCGTGGTTCTGACTCCGCTCTCTATTCTGGTTGCAACGTTGATCACCCGCGGTTCCGCAAAGAACTTTGCCGCCCAGCAGGCGCTCCAAGGTGAGCTTTCCGGCTACGCGGAAGAGATGATTACGAACCAGAAGCTTGTCTACGCGTTTGGCTGCCAGAAGCGCAACATCGCAAACTTTGAAGCCATCAACGAGAAGCTCTATACCGCAGGTGTCAGAGCGCAGTTCGTAAGCTCACTCTCCAACCCTTCGACCCGCCTTGTGAACAACCTGATCTATGCCACAGTAGCGATGGTCGGTATCTCCTGCGTGATCACTGGGCAGCCTTCATCTCTGACGGTGGGGCAGGTCCAGAGCTTTCTCTCCTATGCGACGCAGTACATGACGCCATTCAACCAGATCTCCGCGATTGTAACGCAGGTCCAGATGGCCTTCGCCTCTGCACGCCGCGTCTTCGCACTGATGGACGCTGAGCCTGAGAAACCGGATGCCCCCAATGCGGTGGTCCTTGACCATCCGAAGGGTGCAATTAAACTCGATAAGGTTACGTTCAGCTACCGTAAGGACGCCAAACTCCTTGAGGGCATCAGCTTCGAGGCGAAGCCCGGTGAGCGCCTGGCGCTTGTCGGCCCTACCGGCTGCGGGAAGACCACGCTGATCAACCTGCTGCTGCGCTTCTATGACCCGGATGAGGGCACGATCTCTCTGGATGGGCACAACACCCAGCACGTGACCCGATCCTCCCTCAGAGGCTCCGTGGGCATGGTCCTGCAGGAGACCTGGCTCTTCGAAGGCACGATCCGTGACAATATCGCCTACGGTAAACCGGATGCGACGCTCGAAGAAGTCAAGCAGGCCGCGGAGCGTGCCCATGCGGACGGCTTCATCGGGCAACTCCCACAGGGGTATGACACCCTGATCACTGAGGACGGCGGCTCCATCTCACAGGGCCAGCGCCAGCTTCTCTGCATCGCTCGCGTGATGCTCACTGACCCGGCTATCCTCTTCCTGGATGAGGCCACGAGCTCCATCGATACCAGAACTGAGCTGCAGGTCCAGGATGCCTTCGACGAGATGATGAAAGGGAGGACCTCGCTCGTGGTGGCCCATCGGCTCTCCACCGTGCGCAATGCGGATTGCATTCTCGTTATCAACCACGGTCACATAATTGAGCGCGGCACGCACGACGAGCTGCTGAAGCTGGGTGGGTTCTACGCGAAGCTCTACCAGAGCCAGTGGGACGCACTCCCAAAGAAGGGCATCCGAGAACGAAAAGTGAGGTATTAAAAACACGCTATACGGATGATGATCACGCTTACCCTGCAGGTACTCGAGGTGTTCATCCTTGCAGGGATCGGCTTTTTGATGTCCAAGACGGGCAAGATCATGTACGAGGGCAACATCCCGACCTACCTTTCTGCTTGCAGTCATCATCCGTGGCTTTATAATTGGCCCTTCTCCCGAGACAACAAGGGTGTCCCTAATATCGGCGGTCTTCGGGGCCGGGCTTGCCCTCTTCGCAATCTGGGTTTCACAGCTTGTCTTGTCCGATGTACCGATCGAGAAGTTCGGGTCAAGTCCGACTTCGTGTGTAAAATCGCTGCCGCGTTCCCTGCCTTACGCCTTCGCCATGTCCCTCTGGTTGCGCGCTATCTTTGCGAGCTCGTCTTCCACCTGCAGGAGCTGCGCGTAAGTCCTATCCGTAGTAGCTTTTCCTCTGCGTCGAGCTGCACTCGTTCTCCTCGGTAAGGACCGACCCGATCAGCCTGATCACCGACACCTTACTCGGGAAGACCCCGACAAAGCAGGCGTGCCTCTCTATCTCCCTGTTCAGCCTCTCCAGGTAGTTAGACGCCCTCATGTACAGGCGCATCGCGGCGATCAGTACCCTCGCCACCCTTAGGGCGACGTCGCGCAAGTCTGCCAGTATCTCGTCGCGCCTGCGCCTCGCCTCTGGCGCGCTTAGCAGTTGAGTCTCTCGACCAGCTCTCCCCTTAAGGCCAGCGCGCACTCCCTTGGGGGTAGCCTTACACACGTTGTACGAGCAGTGGGCCTGGCAGCGCTGCCAGGCGGCACCAGGCAGCACCTCCCTTGTGGCCGCCACGAGCCCCTCTCTGGCGTCCGCGAGGGAGCGCGGGAAGTCCGCCCAGGAGCGTCCCGTGTGCGACTCGGCAAGCGAGACCCCGATGACTTAGCAGCGCCTTGTACCTCACGCGGTGGTCGACCCTGACCTTGAGGTAGGTGGCATTTGCCATCACGAACGGCTACTCGCCCTTAAGGGGCCAATCGCAAAACGCCCTGACGGCGGGGTCCAGCTCGGCGTGAGCCTCAAAGACGGAGTGCTTGGAGAACGACCTTTCGCAGACCTCCTCTATGACCCTGCCCACCTTCACTGTAAAGACGCCCGCGACGACCATCTCGGCCACGAGGGCGGCCTCGCTTGCGCTTGTAGTTGTCGAACACGAGG
>ERZ773013.586-NODE-586-length-22778-cov-5.963781_pt1 | contig 22778 bp, 23 predicted proteins | sample MGYA00511670_ERZ773013 | MGnify/ENA primary metagenome ERZ773013 (study PRJEB29015, sample SAMEA2738120) | human oral metagenome | biome: human oral; feature: human-associated habitat; material: saliva | place: China | collected 2257 ... | reverse complement strand
GGGGGGGGGGGGGGGGGGGGATGAGCTCCTCGCCTATATGAGAGTGCTGCTCGTGAACAAGTTCCACTATCCTAAGGGAGGGGCAGAGACCTATTACTTCGCACTCGGCGAGCGACTGGAGCAGATGGGCCATGATGTGGCCTACTTCTCCATGCGGCACCCTTCGAACGTGCCCTGTGCGCAGGATGCGTACTTTGTCACCCAGCGTGAGTACAATGAGGCCCAAAACCCCATCAAGACATTACGGGACGGATGGTCGTTGGTGTATTCCCGCGAGGCTCGCAACAGCTTTGACGCGCTCCTGCGGGACTTCAGACCTGATGTGGTCCACCTGAACAACGTGCATCGCCAGATCACCCTCTCGATACTCGATGCTCCCTCGCTTGGGGCCACTCCCGTTCTCTATACGGCACACGATTACATCACCGTGTGCCCCAATTACCTCATGCTCGATGGCGCCGGCGAGGTCTGCGACGCCTGCCTTGGTGGCCGTTTCGGCCAGTGCGTAGCGCGATGTTGTATCAAGGGGTCGCGTGCGAAAAGCGTCCTCGCCGCCGTCGAGGCCAAGTACATTCAGCTCCACAGGCTCAACGAGAGAATCGACAGGGTTATTGCCCCTTCGCGCTTCATGCGGTCGAAGCTGGTCGAGGGGGGATGGCCCGATGACAAGGTCGTATGGATGCAAAACTTCGCGAGCGATGCCATCTACGACCAAGCTCGGGCACAAGGTGCCGACAACACGGACTACGAGCATCCCTACCTGCTCTTCTTCGGGCGCATCTCAAAGGAGAAGGGCGTGGACGTCCTTGTCAGGGCGTTTCAGGGCGTCATCGACACGCTTCCGGACAGCTGGCATATGGTCATCGCGGGCGAGGGTCCCGAGCGGATGGCGGTTGAGGCACTGTCCAGGAGCATGCCAGGGGCCAGTCGCGTCGAGTTCGTTGGCTTTCAGCAGGGAGATGCCTTGCGCGTAAATATAGAGAGAGCCTCCCTTGCCGTCACCGCCTCGCGTTGGCGCGAGAATATGCCCTATTCGGTCATCGAGGCATTTGGGGCGGGCACACCGGTTATCGGTTCGCGCATCGGCGGCATACCCGAACTCGTGATGGACGGTAAGACGGGTCTGCTCTGCGAGCCCGGTGACGTACGGTCGCTTGCGGACGCCATCATGCGGGGCGTGCGGCTCTGTTCGGACATCGTCGACTACCATGCCATGCAACAGCGTTGTAGGGACTATGTGCTCGACCATTGCTCGCAGGATGCGTACATGGAGTCCCTAGTCCATCTGTATGAAGGGCTTATCGATGCCGAGAGTTAGTGTCGTGGTGCCCATATTCAATACCAGACAGTACCTTACCCAGTGCGTGGACAGCCTGCTCGGCCAGACGCTCGACGACATTGAGATTATTCTGGTCGATGACGGTTCTCCCGATGGCGCAGGGGAGGTCGCTGACGCGTATGCATCGTGCCATAGGAACATTAGAGTTGTCCATCAGCCCAACGAGGGCCTCGGCCCCGCGAGGAACGTGGGCATTCGCCGGTGCATGGGCGACTACGTCGCCTTTGTCGACTCCGACGACTGGGTCGAGCCCACGATGTACGAGCGCCTTTACGGCAAGGCGATGGAGTCGGGGTCGGACATCGTGGTGAGCGGACACTGTGATGTTACCAATGGACGCAAGACCTTTGTCAAGCCTCATCCCCTTGCGGGCAGGACGCTGGAGGACAAGCAGGACATCCTTGGTGTGCGCAGAGAGCTCTACGGGCATGCTCCCGGTGATGCGGCTGTCGAGTCATTCCCGATGTCTGTGTGCATGTCACTGTACAGAAGATCCCTCATCGAGTCCTGCGGGCTCGCCTTCAGAAACGCGCTTTCCGAGGACACGTTATTCAACCTTGATGCATATGGATCTGCCCGGAGGATTTCGTTCGTGGGATCGACCGACTACTGCTACCGAAAGGATGACCAGAGCTCCATTACCAAAACGTTCTCACGGGAGAAGCTGGGCCTCTATTCGGACTTTGTCGACGCCCTCGCCGCCCTTGCCCGCATGGAGCCCGATAGCGAGGACTGCATGCTGCGCGTAAGACGGACGGCGGTCGATTATGCCCGTCTGTACGTGGGTCTCGTGGCCACCAGCGATCTGGCGCCCCGAGAACAGCGCAGCGAGGTCCTCGGACTCATCGACTCGACGATGTTCCGGAGTTATTGCATGGACTTTCCCATCGATACCCTCCCCGTCCAGCAGCGTATCTTCCAGAGGAGCCTTGTCGGGAGGCACGCGCGCACGGCGCTGCTCCTGCTGAGGATGAGACTTGCGATAAAGAAAGGCGGACGATGATGGCAGGTCATATGAATCTCAGACGAGTATCTCATCGCGTTGCCGAGGAGCTCCATGCGACACGCGCCATCGCCGGCGAGACCTCATGGCGAGATGCCCTCGACACGCTACGTGCCAAGGTGGACATCCAGGTGATGAACCGCAACGGGTTTCAGGAGCCCCCCGTAGTCCGCGACCGTCTCATACGTAAGCATGAGACGGTACTCGAGTATCTCGAGGCGAGATCCCACGGCTACTACGAGTCGTATGACTATGCGGCAGAGCTACCACCGGGCGACCCAGACTTGGAGGGAAGAATCTGGCTGTGCTGGTGGCAGGGCATCGAGTGTGCCCCTGCCATCGTGAGAGCCTGCGTTGAATCCATATGCCGCAATGCGGACGGGCATACTGTGACCATCATTACGGACAGGAACTATCGCGATTATGTGCATATCCCCGACTGGGTGATGAGAAAGGTGGCGGAGGGGATCATTACGAGGACCAACCTCTCCGACCTCTTGAGGCTCAGTCTGCTGGCGGAGCACGGAGGCCTCTGGCTCGACGCCACCTTCTTCTGCTGCGGCCCATTGGGGGACCTGGCCTTCGGACAACCCCTATTCTCGATCAAACGGCCTGACTACCTGCACGCCTCCGTCGCTTCGGGCTATTTTGCGGGCTATTCGCTCGCCTGTGACACGGCGCACAGGAGGGTGTTCGCAACCGTCAGGGACTTCTTCCTCGAGTACTGGCAGAAAAACGACTTCATGGTCGACTATCTCCTGGTCGACTACATGATCGTCCTGGTACAGAGGCATGACCCCTCCATAGCCAGGGCTTTCGATGCCATACGGCCGAATAACCCTCTCTGCGATGAGCTGGGCAAATGCTTGGGAGAGCCCTTCGACAGACAGAGATGGCAGGAGCTTTCGAGCAACACGAGTCTATTCAAGCTCACGTGGAAGCAGTCGTTCCCCGTCCGCAAAGGCGAGGTACAGACATTCTATGGAGCTTTGCTAGGGGGAGATCTTACATGAACGTTTATTTATTAGAATAATCTGGTTGGCCTTGCACCGTTGGCCCGCTGCACCACTGAGGGGGATACCTTGATTGCCGGAATACATCAGCCATACTTCATGCCGTACCTTGGTTACTGGCAGCTGATAAACGCGGTCGATGTCTTTGCGTCCGCAGACAACTACAACTTTATCAGGGGAGGCTGGATACACCGGAACAGGATTCTGCGCCAGGGCAACATATGCTACTTTAACGTCACCATAGACCACATGTCTCAGAACAGGTATATCTGTGACCACATGATTAAGCCCCTTGACGTGGGGGAGAGGCTTGGTATCCTGCGCGAGTACTATCGCAAGGCCCCCAACCTCGAGACGGGTCTGGACGTCATGCGCGATGCCTTGACCTGTGACACCCTTAACCTGGCGGATTTCCTATTTCATACCATCTCGGTTGTCTGTACTTACCTCGGCATCACTACACGATTGGTGAAGACGTCTGACTATCCGCAGGATCCTACTTTGCGCAAGGAGGGTAGGATCTTCGATTACTGCAGGCAGCTGGGGGCTGACACCTACTACAACGCCATCGGGGGGCGGGAACTCTACACTTTTGACAGCTTCAGGGAGCATGGCCTGGCCCTCGGCTTTCTGGAATGCATCCCCGTCGCCTATCGGCAGCAAGCCCAGGAGTTTGTGCCTCGCCTCTCCATCATCGACGTCATCATGAACACCTCCCAGAAAGAGTCACAGGATATGCTTGCAAGCTGCAGGATCATCACGGAGCGCAACTAGCTCATGGACGAACGGTACATTGACGTCTCCTATGACGAGGACAACGGCATCCGGTTGGGTGACGCCTTCAGGGTCGTGGGCAAGCATCTGCTCGTGTGCCTGCTAGCGGCTGCCGCCTTGGGGATGCTCACCTTCGCGTACACGACGAGGCAGATTACCCCGCACTACCAGTCTTCCTTCACGGTGTATATCACCAACCGGCCTGCCAACCAGCAGGTGGCCACGGAATCTCCCACCACTAACTACCTGAGCAGTGGTGACGTCGACGCCTCGAGCGCCCTGGCAAACACATACGCCTTCATCTTCGAGAGTAGTGAGATGGTCTCGAGGGCCATCAAGGGCGCGGGCCTGGACGGCTATGATTCCCGGATACTCGATGGCACGCTTGTCGCCACCAAAGTCGAGCAGAAGACTCCCCTCGTGACCGTGACCGTGACAGCCGATTCCCCCCAGGATGCCTATGACATTGCGGTGTCCCTTATCGATATCGCGCCAGATTACATCTCTGGTATCATCAAGGAGAGCTCAATGGCGGTGGTGGAGTCGCCAAGGGTGAGTACTACGCAGAGCTCGCCCTCCCTCCTGCTCAACACGGCGGCCGGCTTCCTCGTTGGGTTTGTAGTGGCGGCTCTCGTTGTCGTGGGTAAGGACGGCAAGAACAAGAACGTCGGGAGCAAGGAGGAGTTGAAGGAGCGCTTTGGGATACCCTCCGTCGTCGACGTTGGTGAGCTCTTGCCCCTGCTGCCGCGCCATGCCTCACGCACGATTGGGGTGATGGACGTTGACGGCAAGGGTTTGGCCGCATCGAATGCCATCTCGCTTGCGACGTCGTTTGCTGCGAGGGGCGCGCGGGTTCTCCTCATCGACTGTGATGTCAGTAGCGATGCCTGCAGCAAGGCGCTGGGGGCGAGACGGTCCAGCGGGCTGACGGATCTTCTCCTCAAGCATGGCCAGGCCTCCGAAGTCGTGCAGGAGGTAGGACAGGGGATTGACTTCCTTGCGTCGGGAAGGCCGATTGACGGCTTTGGAAGGCGCGTCCAGGATGAGCGCATGGCGTCGCTGCTTAAGGGGCTCGAAAAGAGCTACGACTATGTCGTTGCGGTCGTCCCCTCCGCTCTCTCAGATGACAGCGCCTTGGTCTTGGCGGACTTGTTCGGCAAGGTCTTTCTCTCGGTCTGTGCGGGAAAGACGAGGAAGGCCGACGTTGCCGAGACGCTGAGGCGCCTGCGGCTCGCAGACGTGCAGATTGTCGGCTTCATGTACGGCGAGCGCCACCAGCGTGCCGGGCACGTACCCTTACACCAGCGCTAGCCATGGCGGATGGTATGCACAGCGCTGGTGTTGAGCTACAATCATCACCCAGGAGGATGGAGGGTGCGGGTCGGCGGCTGACCATGCGCCGTCTGAGGGATGTCTGGATTGGGAGGAAGAGTGGGGCCCTGATCTGGGGTGAGGCGTGCCTACTGGCAACCTTTGGGTTCCTGCGTGATATCCTTGGCGCTCCAGCGATGATTACTTATCTTTTCGATGTCATCAACGTGTTCCTCTTCGTCGCTATCCTCGTGCGGAAGAAGTACGACAACGACGGGAGGTACTATCGTTCTGCTTTTGCACTCGTACTGGTGTTCCTGTTCCTTACGCTGCTAAGAGCCCTCACGGTTGGTGGTTCTGCGGTGCTGTATCTGTGGGGCCTCAGGAATACGTTCCGGTTCTATGTGTTCTTCACCTGCTGCGTGGCACTTTGGGGCGCTCGGGATGTCCTGCGTATATCTGACTTCTTCAAGGTCCTCTTCTTCCTAAACGTGCCCCTCTGCATGCTCGAATACGCCATGGGTTACTCCGGGGACTACGTCGGCGGCTCCTTTGGCGTGCAGCAGGGGGGTAACGGTTATCTCAACATCCTGCTCGTTATCACGACGATCATCTATGTCACGGAGTATCTGGCAGGAAGGACGTCCATCCTCAAGCTCTCATTAGTGCTTGCCCTATCCTTCTATATGATGGCCGTCGCGGAACTCAAAGTATACTTCCTCGAACTGATGATTGTCGTGTTCGTGGCGACCCTCAGCGAAAGCCTGACCGTGCGTTCGCTGACCCTTGCCCTTGTTATGCTGGCGGGCATTATCGTCGGTCTGTATATCATGCAGTTCTTCTTCAGTGGCTCGGGCATTGACTTCTTCACAAGTGACGCGCTGGCGACCTACATGGGGGACGCAGGCTATACAGGCACAGGCGACCTCAGCCGCATGAATGCACTGTCGCGTATCACGTCGATGTTTTTCTCGGGAGACCCGATGAGGTTCCTCTTTGGCTTTGGTCTTGGCAACTGCAGCTATTCCTCGAACTTCGCGATGCTAACGAGCTCTTTCTACCATTACTTCAGCTGGCTACATTATGCGTGGTTCTCGGATGCATACGTGTACCTCGAGACAGGGCTCGTTGGCCTTGTGTGTTTCGAGGCGTTCTTTGTCCTCGTTCTCGTCGTGAGCCGACTCAGGCGATACAGGGACTCGGGCTTGAGAACAGCGGTCAATTGTACCAGCGTCATTGCGCTGATGGCGATATTGCTCTCGGTCTACAACAGCTCCCTGACCGTGGAGTCGGGCTATCTGGTATATATGTTCCTTGCTGTGCCATTCATCTTGGACAAATACAGAAAGACGGGAGATGCTACGCATGGTTCCAGCGTTTAGTGGCGGCGTCTGGTATATGGTCGCCTATATTATCGGAGACGTCCTCACATCAATCTACCAGCCATTCCTGTTTGCGTTGACACTCACGGTTTTCGTCATGTTCTTCTTCGTCTATGCTCACGAGCACGGGTGGTCCCTGCATGAGTCCGCATCACGCGGGGCGAGGGCGTGGATCGAGGCGTTCCGGACGTCGAAGCTCTTCAGGATAGAGTTCCTCCTTGTGCTGTTCGTCGTGCTGGTGCTCTTCAAGACACTGTATTCACGCGATATCTGGTTCGACCCGCTCTCCGACGTCTTAGGTGGTTGGGGGCTGTACGACAGAGACGGCAAGTTCACGGCCGAGGCGGTCGAGAACTTCATCCTGTTCGTGCCGTTTGGTCTGCTGCTCTCCGACGTGTTGTGCAGGAGGGGGAGTGTCGCCGGCACAGAGGCCCGCGCCTCTGCATTCATGAAGTCGGTCCAGGCCTCGGCGCTCCTCTCCCTCTTCATCGAGTGTTCCCAGTTGCTGTTCCACCTGGGAACCTTCCAGCTCTCCGACCTCGCGTACAACACGGCAGGCGGGCTTGTGGGTGCGGGCGCTTACTATCTCGTCTCCAGGCGTAGAGAGGGCCGCTAGCGTGGCTGTGGCAGCCGCGGAGAGCAGACGCGAAGAGGCTTGTCGTCGGACAGGAAGACGGAGGAGCGCGTGAAAGAGGAACAGCTCTCACCAAAGATATCGCTGGCCACCAACGCAGCGTTCAACGTTCTGTACAAGGTGCTCAACGTGGTCTTTCCGCTTATCTCGGCTGTGTACCTCGCCCGCGTGCTGCTGCCTGCGGGCGTCGGCAAAATCTCGTATGCGCAGAACATCGTCTCGTACATGGTGCTGCTGGGCGCCTTGGGAATCCCGACGTATGGCGTGAGGGAGGTCGCCAAGCGGAGGAACAGCCGGGAGGCTACGGACAAGCTGTTCAGCGAGGTGCTGGTCATCAACTTCTGCTCTACAAGTGTTGCCCTCCTGCTCTACGCGTATCTGGTGGTCACGTACTTCTCCAGTGACGTCCCACTCTATGTGGCCTGCGGTCTGCCCATCGTCTTTAACTATATCAATGTTGACTGGTTCTACCAGGGCAAGGAGGAGTATGTCTACATCGCCGTCAGGAGCATCCTGATCAAAGGGCTCTCTGTCGTGGCGATCCTCCTCTTCGTGCGCAGCCAGAGTGACTACGTGACGAGCGCCCTTATCTCATCGCTCGCGATTTGCGGAAACTACGTCTTCAACATCGTGCGTGCTCGCAGATATGTCACATTCACGTTCCATGGGTTACAGCTCAGGCAGCATCTGCGTCCCATCTTCGTCCTGGTGGCCTGCGCTGCCGGTGCCCAGCTTTACAACAACATCGACGTGCTCATGCTGGGCGCCTCCCAGAGCTCCAACGTGGTCGGCTGGTACAACAACGCACAGAAGGTCATCGGGTTGGTACTGACGCTCGCTACGGCCATATCCGAGGTTTTCCTGCCCAGGATTAGTTATCTGTACGAGACGGACAAGGAGCGCTTTGACAGGCTCGTCTCTATGGGCTTCCGGATTGTGCTCTTCTTTGCCCTGCCGCTGACCGTCGGAACCGTGCTTGTTGCCAACGATTTGGTGGTGGTCATGTTCGGAGAGCCCTTCAGGCCTGCTGCACTCACGATACAGCTGCTGGCGCCTCTGGTCCTCATCAAGGGACTTGGGGATATTGTGTCATACCAGGTTATTATCAGCTCCGGTCAGGAAAACAGACTCCTCGCCGCATACTTCCTAGCGGCGGCGGTCAATGTGGCGCTAAACATGGTGCTGATACCCCGATTCGCGCAGAACGGGGCCGCCTTCGCCTCCGTTGTCACCGAGCTCCTGGTAAACGCCATTCTGCTGCACTACTCGAGAAAGATTCTCAAGGTGAGCCTGGACTGGCCGTTCATGATAGGCACGTTCTTGGCATGCGTCGCCATGGCCGTACCCATGCTCGTCGCAAACTTCCTTGTGCACAATGTCTTTGTCGGGCTTCTCGTGGACGTGGTTCTGGCCGTCATCACCTACTTCACCTTCTGCCTGGTAACCAAGAACGAGGTTCTCCTCATGATTATGGACCTGGTCAGAAAGAAGAAGAGGCCCGCATGACGGAGGGCTTGGGATCTACGTGCATTGCGGGGAAAAGGAGAAGTGAGGGAAGAATGGAATACGGTGAGGTGGTGGTCACAGTCCTTTGCGTTTGCTACAACCACGCAAGGTCACTGCGACGCGCGCTGGAGAGTCTCGTGTCGCAGAAGACGGACTTCGCGTACGAGTTGCTCGTCCATGATGATGCGTCGACGGACGGCTCGCAGGACATCATCAGGGAGTTCCAGCGTAGATATCCCCAGATAGTGCGTCCCATGCTGGAGGAGGAGAACCAGTACGGGCAGGGCCGGAACTTCCTGGGCAAGATGCTCGCCGAGGCACGGGGGAGCTACATCGCCTACTGCGAGACTGACGACTTTTGGTCCGACTCCCTCAAGCTCCAGCTGCAGGTCGATGCTCTCAGGACCCATCCGGAGTGCTCGTTCTGCGTACACAACACCCAGGGAGTTAATATCAGGGGCGACCGGCTTCCGCAGCACTTCCCGCCCATCAGGGTAGACGCCGGCGCTATCACGCCCGAGGAGTATCTCCACCACGAACTGTTCGAGGACAAGTGGATGTTCCAGCTCAGTAGCTTCATGTCTCGGCGCGAGACGATGGTGGAGTACGAGGAAATCTCCGCTAGCGAGTTTCCCAGCAAATACTACCAAGTGGGCGACCAGCCGCTGTTCCTGTTCTGCCTGACGAAGGGGTCCGCCTGGTACATCGATAGGGACATGTCGTGCTACACTGTAGATAGCGGTGGGTTCATGACGAGCCTGGGGAAGGGCGGCTCGTTCTGCGAGAGGGTGCAGCTCGGATATATACAGGGCCTTGAGGCGTTTGATGCCTATAGTCATGGAAGATTTGCCACTGCGATACAGCGGGCCGTCCTTAGGCGCCAGTTTCTGTACGACCTCGCGACGCACAACTACCGTGCGATCTCTAATGGAAAGTACAAGGATCTTAACAGCGAGCTCGGCAGCCTCCGGAGGCTGCGCTACCGCTTCCTCGGCCGTTTGCGCCACGGCCGACTCCAGGACCATTCCGCCGAGGAACCCCCACACGAGATCGTAAGATAGCGACAAGGACGATTTGGGAGTACGATGTCATATGGACAACAAGACGTTGGTCACGCGCCCCTCTATACCCACGCTCGACGAGTACGTCGAGGAGATACACGACATCTGGGACTCGCGGTGGCTGACGAACATGGGCGAGAAGCACGAGCGGCTGCGAGGACTCTTGCGAGACTACCTGAGCGTGTCGCACATCGACCTGCTCACGAACGGGCATATGTCACTGGAGTTAGCGCTGCAGGCCTTGAAGCTCTCCGGCGAGGTCATCACGACCCCGTTCACCTTTGCCTCGACTACACACGCGATTGTCCGGAACAACCTAACCCCCGTCTTCTGCGACATCGATCCTACAGACTTCACGATTGACACGGCAAGGATTGAGGACCTCATCACCGACCAAACGAGTGCGATTATGCCCGTCCATGTGTATGGGAACGTCTGCGACGTGGAGGAGATTCAGCGTATCGCGCGCAAGTACGGCCTGAAGGTCATCTATGATGCTGCACACGCCTTTGGGGTCCGCTACGGGGGGAAGGGCATCGGCAGCTTTGGTGACGTCTCCTGTTTCAGCTTTCACGCAACTAAAGTGTTCAATACCATAGAGGGCGGTGCCGCCTGCTACGATGACGAGGACTTTGGTCTGGAACTCTACCGTCTCAAGAATTTCGGCATTCGCGGACCAGAGAGAGTGGATGGCGTCGGGGCCAACGCAAAGATGAACGAGTTCTGCGCGGCTATGGGCATCTGCAACCTGAGGCACATCGATGACGAAATAGCCAAGAGGGGCGTGATCGTGGAGCGCTACCGAAGCCACTTGGCTGACGTGGGGGGCATCCAGCTGAACCCCGTCCAGGAGGGCGTCACGCCCAACTATGCCTATTTCCCCATCGTCGTGGACGAACGGGCCTTCGGTGCAAGCAGGAACGAGATTTTCGACGAACTCCAGCGTAACGGGGTCATGGCGCGCAAGTATTTCTATCCCATCACGAGTTCGTATGACTGTTACCACGGTCGCTTTAATCCCAATCTCACCCCCGTCGCCCTCCACGTGAGTAAGCGAGTGCTCACCCTGCCGCTCTATGCTGACATCAGGCTTAAAGAAGTGGATAGAATCTGTGACATCATCTGCGGTCTCCGCAGGATGTGCTACTAATCCGTCCACAATTGAATAGGTGTCAGTGTCCCCTGAAGGGGAATGGTTTACCCCTGGATGCGTGTCTATTGTGCACGCCGAGGGTCCACAGACGATTTGAACGGAGCACGACCATGTTCTTGACCGAGCTTGCAAAGCGTGTCGTCCTTCGTGAGAGGCGCAGCTCCGATGCGTACTGCGACTTCCTAAGGGACAAGGGTATACAGGTGGGGAGGGGGACCGAATTCTTCTCTCCCGGCAGTGTGCTTGTCGACCTCACGAGGCCTTACATGATTTCCATCGGGGATAATGTCCAAATCACCAGCAACGTGACCATCCTCACCCACGACTACGGCTGGTCGGTGATCAAGGGAATGTACGGCGACGTCTTAGGATCCTGTGCTGAGGTCTCCATAGGCAGTAATGTCTTCATCGGCATGAACACTACCATCCTGAAGGGGACCCACATTGGCGACAACGTGGTTATTGGCGCGGGGTCTTTGGTCAACCATGACATAGCCTCGGGGTGCGTCGCGGCGGGATCGCCCTGCGAGCCCATCTGCACCATCGAGGAGTACGCTGAGAGGTATCGTGCGCGACAGGTTGACGAGGCCTACTACCAATACCGCGGATACGTCTTGAGGTACGGTCGCCCCGCCCGCAAGGAGGAGTTCAGGGAGTTTTTCTGGCTCTTTTGCGATAGGGGGGAGGTCGTCGCCACGCCCGAGTTCGATGCGGTGATGGATCTTGTCGAGGGTTCGCGTCCCCTGAGCGAAAGGCGCTTCAACATCGTCGCGCCCACCCGCCCCTTTGAAACGTTCGAGGACTTTGTGGCATACTGTGATAGCCGCATGGCCGAGGAACCCCGCGGCGCATAGGTGCTTGCTAATTTGATAGGTAACGAGTCCGGGGCTGACGGGGAGGTTCTCAGTTCCGATCCAGGAAGGATGTACGTTGAAGAAACTGCTGATGCTAGGCACATCTTTGGGAAGCCTCGATATCGTCCGTACGGCACAGGCCCTGGGTTGCCATGTCATCGTGACCGACTACCTGCCACCCGAACTCTCACTGGCCAAACGGGGGGCGGATGAGCAGTGGATGATCAGCACGGGGGCGGTGGACGAGCTTGAGCTGCGATGCCGCAAAGAGGGCGTTGATGCCGTGTTCGCGGGCGTAAGTGAGTTCAATCTCGATCGCGTGCTCGACCTGTGCGAGAGGCTGGGTCTGCCTTGCTACTTTGACCGAAACGCTTGGGAGTATGCCCGCAATAAGGCGAGGTTTAAGGAGCTGTGCCGTGCGACGGGCGTGCCTGTTGCGGGCGAGTTCAGGCTCGACGAGGGTGATATTGTCGCTCTGCGCGCCGGTTCACTGGAGGCACCCGACGCGTCGCTACGCTTCCCCGTTGTGGTCAAGCCCGTGGACGGCTGCGGCAACCGGGGCGTGAGTTTCTGCCATGACAGGACGGAGCTCCTCGAGGCATGGCAGCTGGTGAGAGAGGTCTCGGACAATCCGCGCGTGCTCGTCGAGGAGTACGTGAGCGGCGTGGAGTACTGCAACGTCTACGCCTTAGCCGATGGCGAGGCATCACTGCTGTGTGTGCGTACGGGATTCAAACAGCCTGGTTATCCCACCAACCTGTACATCCTTGGCACGACCGTCGCGGAACATGTGGAGGAATACGTGCGTGACATCAACCCCGCCGTGACCCGCATGCTCAAGGAGGCTGGCTGTCATGACGGCCTTGCCTGGATACAGGCCATCCGTGATAATGAGGGCAGGTACAGCGTCCTCGAGATGGGTCATCGCCTCAGCGCGGACATGGTGTTCGATAAGATGGTTACCATGACGGGCTTCGATGCCGTGAGGTGGATGGTGGAGTGCCAGCTCGGGGTGAGGCATACTGCCGACCAGCTCCCCCAGTCGCAGGAGCATGCGTTCAGGGACTGTGCGAGCGCCTACTTACTGTTTGCGGAACGGGCAGGGGTCGTCTCTCAGATAGTGGGTGTAGAGACAGTTGCCAACTGGGCGGGGCCCTTGACCCGCCAGGAGGAGTCCGTCTCCGTGGAGCTGCTCATCCATCCCGGTGACGCGGTGAAACAGCACCAGCTTGTGGGGAAGGTCACTTTCCACTCGGCAGACTGCGACGGGCTTTGCGAGATGGTGCGGTTCATCAACCGTGAGTTGAGGATTGTCGATGATAACGGGCACAACATGTTCGTTCGCTTCACCGATCTTGGGCGTGTGTCCGCGACCTACGAGAGGTCCCTGGAGTCTTGGTAGATTATCCTACGCTTGCCAGTCACAGGCGGGTCTGCCATCTGCCATGGCGGCCCTCTCCCGGATTGAGGGCGCTGATGTGCTCAAACTCTGTCGAGAGCCAGTGTTCGCCGTCCTGGGGCGGCCATATCTGATTTGCGCGGCGCTCCAAATCATGCGTACTTCCGCGACCTCGTGCGGAAGCTCTTCTTGTAAGATGCACAGATATCAAGTGCGCTGCCACGGTGCTGGAGTCTGTATGGGCTTCGGTGCCGCTTGGCGTGGAGTGGTGCTGAACCCTCGAAAAGTGGCAAGCTGGACTACTCACTACGCTAGCTGCACCTTCTCCCGTGCGATTCGCGGGCTGTCAAGTGAGCCAACTGCATTGCTACTAAACTTGACACAGATATATGAGTGCGTAGCCAACCTTGGACAGGGGCGATGGACATTCGACGCACGCTTATGGGTAGGCTCCGCACGCACGAGTGGCGGGAGTCGCTTTCTCTTTGGATGCCTTGGGGTGAAAGAGTTCCGTACGGGAGACGAGAAGGCTGCCAAAACCGATGGTGCCGTCATCCACGCGTTCGACGGGCATCTGCATTTCCAGTTTGCCTGTGAGCCATAGGGGGCTGACGGCTGGTGGAAGTGCGCCTTTGCGCCCAGCCCGGCGGCGCCACACCGGAGTGCAGGGCGCTCGTGCTTGCACGTTTCCGCAATGTATCCGCAGACCCTTCTCGCCCGAGGCGACGCTCTCGGGTGTGGGACGTCAGCACCAGCCGGATGAGCATTTGTGGTATCGGCGAACGTTCGATGCGTCCCCTTGGGACGAACGAGTGGCTATTGCTTCACTCTGATGCTGTTGACTACGCTTGCGCCTGCTTTGTAAACGGACGTTTTGCTGGTACGCATACTAGCGGCTACCTGCATCTCTACGTAGTGACCGACTCCGCTACGAAGGTCTACGACGAAACACTGCTCACGAGCGATACGGCACAATTCGAGTTCGACCTGCCTGCAGTCGATGGCCTCTCTGCCAAGGCGACAGGATTCATCACCGATGTCGGCCTAGCGCCCGTATCGTCGATTACGGAATGGGACGCTCCACCGACTATGAGACTATGACGTGATAGACGGTAAGGTCGGCACGCTCGAAGTGACGCTGGCGGCCGCTGCCGTGACGGCCGAATCTGCCACGAAGTCCTATGATGGCACGCCTCTTATGGCAGGTACTACGCTTGAAGGCTTCGCCGGCGGCGAGTCTGTGACGGTTGCTACAACAGGATTTCAGACCGATGTCGGGTCGAGCACCAACACCTATTCTGTAGATTGGAACGGCACAGCAAAGGAGAAGAACTACATGCTTTCCGAGAGCCTGGGCACGCTGACAGTGGAGAAGAATTCGTCGCTTGTGGTCATCGTAGTACCGACGCTTACGAAGAGCGGAGGACCACTTACAGCAACTGAAGCGGTCGCAGAAGGACTCTCCGATGTCCGTAGTGCCAAGACTACCTTTTCTGGTTCGCAGACCGATGTCGGATCATCTGAAGTCGCTGCCGAGGGCTATCAGATCCTCGACAGTGAAGGAAAAGATGCTATGGCAAACTTCACGAATGTCTCTACGGAAATGAGTTTGCTCACGGTGACGCCTGCTTCGCTCACGGCCGTGACGCCTTCTACAAGCAAGGTGCATGACGGCGTGGCGCTCACGATGACAGAAGGATCCGAACTTTCATGCCTTGTTGCCGCAGACGAAGACAAGACGACCCTCATCATTATCGGTTCGCAGACCTAGGGAATCCGCAGACAATGCATTGTCGAAACCCTAAAGCTCGGAGAGGCCCCCAGGGGCTGTTTCTCACTGCAATGGGATTGCAGCTTCCTTTCCGTAGGGCCAAATAGCGCAGGAGAGTGGAGTGGAAGCGAAATAGGGTTTGGATTGTGCAGATGCCTCACGTTGGACGACGCTTTGCTCCCACGCGTCTTTCCGGAATCTAGAAGAACATCATCAGTTGCAGATGGGCAACGTCTGCTTATTTCTATGGTGCAGAGCAAGCACTTTCATGCCGAACAACAACGATTTACTACCGTTCACAGAAAAGCGATCCAAAGGGTAGCGGTAGCCCAAAAATCCGCTTGAAACGCAAGCTCGATGAGTGTAGAAATGTACCTAAGCGGTAATTGTACGGACAACCGAACAATCAGTAATCGTATCAATAAACATGCGATGATGAGTGGATGGAACGGAAGGACATGTACACCACACTAAAGAATGTTCTTGCCGAAGCGTCAGAGCTGAATATGGCAATTGGTGCTTTTAACACGCATAACCTTGAGATGGTTCAGGCGATTGTTAAGGCTGCAAACAACCAAAAGACCCCTGTCATCATCCAAACTTCCGAGGGAACCGCCATGTATGTTGGAATGAAGACTCTCGTTGCGGTGTGCAAGTCTCTCGCAGATGAGTATGGGGTCGATGTCGACCTTCACCTCGATCACGCCAAGAAATGGGACAACATTCGCGAGGCTGTGGATGCTGGCTTTGGCTCTGTTATGTATGACGGATCCGCGCTTCCCTTCAAGGAAAATGTCCTTGGCACTAAGCGTGTTGTTGAGTACGCCCACGCTGCTGGTGCTTCGGTTGAGGCTGAGCTTGGTACGGTTGGTGGGACCGAGGATGGCGTCGTTGTAGACTCGGACGCTGTTCGCCTCACCGAGCCGTCCCAGGCAGTCGAATTCATTGACAAGACTGATATCGATGCTCTTGCAGTTGCTATTGGTACGAATCACGGTCAGTACAAGTCCAAAACTCACATCAACTTTGAAGTTCTAAAGTCGATCTATGAGGTGGCCAAGCGTCCGCTGGTCATTCACGGCGGAACTGGCGTTTCAGACGAGGACATTCATCACGTGATTGATCTTGGCATTCGTAAGTTCAATGTTGGCACTGAGCTCCTGGTGCAGTGGAACAGGAAGTCCAAGGAGCTCTATGACACCAACAAGGAGAACACCTCAAACAGGAATAATGTCATTCCTGCCCTTGAGGCGATCACCAAGGTTGTCGAGTATAAGATCAGCCTGTTTAAGAATATCTAGTTGGTGCTGGTGCAAGCGGAGAACGGAAACTTTGGGGATGGAAACATGAGCATTTTCTGCGTCGGCCAAGCTGCGTATGACATTACTGCGCGGGTAGATGAAGACATCGTCCCTGACCAAAAATACCGCCTTACGACGCACACTGAGTGCCCAGGTGCTCCAGCTCTCAATGGCGCATGTGTTTGTGGCAAGTGGGGTGCGTCTTCCTATCTGGTTGCTCGCATCGGCGAGGATGCTTGCGGTACGATAATTAAGAATCAGGTGCGTAGCTGCGGCGTCAATCTCGACTATCTGCTTGATGCGCCAGGAGTGTCGACTTCGTTCAGCTTCATCGTTGCTAATGGTAAGACGGGAACCCGCACCATTTTTAACTTCCCGTCCCAGTCAATCGAGGCAAACGTTCGGTTCCCAGAGGAAGCGCCAGACGTTATTCTCTGCGATGGACACGAGCCAGAGGCAACCATTGCATTTACGAAGCGGTTCCCTCAGGTAGCGGTAGTGGTTGACGCGGGGACTTGCTGTGAGTCCACGATGCAGACCGCGTGTGTATCAGATTACATTGTCAGCTCCAGGGCATTTGTCGAGCAGTACACAGGTAAGTTGCTCCCTCAAGACGACGAGGGGATTGTAGAGGTTCTGCATGCCCTGGGGGAGATCAATCCAGGATGCAAGGTAGCGGTGACGCTTGGTCCTGAGGGGCTTGTCTACCTCGAGGACAACGAGCTTGTTCGGATGCCGGCGTTCCCGGCAAACACTGTCGATTCTACTGGCGCAGGCGACATCTTCCACGGGGCGTTTGCATACGGGCTTTCACGCGGACTGAGTTTTGCCGATTGCCTGACTCTGGGATCGATGACGGCTTCCATCTCCGCCGCGAAGATGGGTAGTCAGCGTTCGATTCCCGAGCTTGACGAAGTGCTTGACGCCCTTGAAGCGCACGGTATTGCTATCGCAGGGCTTCGCTAATTCCATCTCTACCAGGACTTATGAGAAAAGACTGAAAGGACGAGATTCATGTCGGATAAGTTTGACATGAAGGACATGGTTAGGCTCCAGAATATCCAGATTATGGACTCTGTGGATACTTGGGAAGATGCCGTGAGGGCGAGCCTAAAGCCCCTCGTAGACGGAGGGTATGCCGAGCCGCGTTATGCAGAGAATGTTATTGCTGACATCGAGAGCGTGGGCCCATACATTGTCCTGACTGATGACATTGCACTGATTCATGCGCGTCCCGAGGAAGGGGCAATTAAGACCCAAATGGGTCTGACACTCCTTCGCAATCCCATCCGGTTTGAAGGGTCTGACAGTGACGTGACTTTGCTGTTTGCACTTGCGGCACAGGACTTCACATCACACGTTGACGCGATTCGCGTCCTCGCCAATCTCTGCATGGACGAGTCAAAGGTAGAGCAGCTCAAGTCCTGCTCTACTCAAGAAGAAATCTTTAATCTGCTCATGGACGAGTCTGAATCTAGCAACTGAGCGGGGCTGACCTTGCTAATAGAGATCGATTAGATACGAAGGGAGGTACATCATGGTAAGAATCGTGGCAGTGTGTGGCGCTGGCCTTGGTAGCAGCTTTGCCTGCCAGATGGCAATCGAGCAGGCGATGCAGGCCCTTGGCGTAAACGCGAAGGTTAGTCACACCGATACTTCGACAATTTCTGCAATCATCGATGACGCAGATGTTGTTGTCTCTGGTAAGAACTACCAGAAGCTTATGGAAAAGAAGAACCTTCATAAGCCTGTGGTTTTCCTTGATCGTCTGGTCGACAAGGTCGAGATTACTGAGAAGCTCACTCCGATCCTTAAGGAGATGAGGGAGCTCAAGTAGTGTAGCCAGAAGGTCTTCGTTTTTTGATTGCAAGCTCTCATTTTACTAGAAGAAAGAGGATGAAATGGCTGTCCTGAATTGGATTGTTAGCAACATTTTGACTCAGGCGTCAATCATCATCGCCCTCATCGCCTTCCTTGGTCTTGTGCTTCAGAAGAAGCCTGCCAACGAGGTATTCGCGGGTACGATGAAGACGCTCTTCGGCTTCATGATCCTGTCTGTCGGCTCCAGTGTACTTCAGGGTTCGCTGCAGTACTTTGGCAACGTGTTCAATTCTGCGTTCCAGATTGGTGCAAGCGGAGGGGCAGTAGTTGCTTCGATTGAGGGCATTAACGGCCAGGCTATGACCAATCTTGGCCTGGGTTCCGAGATTTCGATCGTTCTGCTCGGTATTTTCATTGTGAACCTGATTATTGCTAGGTTCACCAGGTTCAAGTACATCTTCCTAACCGGACAGGCCCTGCTCTGGGAGTCTACGCTCGCGGTTGTCTTTACATGGTTCCTTGGTCTGCGTGGTCTGCCCCTGATTCTCCTCGCCTCTCTCGTTGGCGGCTGCTTCGCAACCTTTATGCCGGCAATCGCTCAGCCGGTGGTTCGCAAGATCACAGGTAGTGATGACATTGCCCTTGGCCACTTCTGCACCATTGGCTACATGGTTACTGCTGGCGTCGCAAAGCTCTTTGGCGATTCGAGCCACTCCGCCGAGGACGTGAAGATTCCCGAGAAGCTGGACTTCCTGAATGATACGTACCTCGCTGTCTTTACCATCATGCTGCCGTTCTATATCATCGCTGCAGCAATTGCCGGTCCTGAGGCCTGCACAGGCGTAGCGGCTGATCTTGGCCTTTCGACCAGTCTTAACTTCATCGTCCAGGCATTCCTCGAGTGTTGTACCTTCGTTATTGGCCTCTATATCCTGATGATGGGCGTCCGGCAGCTCCTCGATAACATTGTGCCTGCCTTCCAGGGCATCTCGATGAAGCTCGTCCCTGGTGCCAAGCCCGCTCTGGACTGTCCCGTGCTATTCCCCTATGCTCCGAACAGTGTCATCCTCGGCTTTATCTTTACTACCATCGGCTCCATCATCGGCATGCTCATCTCTCCGGTTACTGGCTATTTCGTAATCCCCGGCGTCATGTCGAACTTCTTCGCTGGTGGCACTGCAGGCATCTTCGGCAACGCTGCCGGTGGTCGCCGTGGTCTGGTCATCGGCTGCATCGTGCATGGTATCTTCATCATGCTCATGCCCGCCCTTCTCACCCCGATGCTCGCGCAGATTGGTTTTGTCAATCTCACCTGTACCGACGTGGACACCGTGTTCACTGGTTTCCTGCTTTACGGCATCAAGTGCCTCGTTGGGCTCTTTGCCTAGTTTTATCTGTAGGGGGCTGGTCGCAATTCATGGCCAGCTCCCTCTTCCCGTTTTGGAGGTTTGAGTGAAATGATTTTTTCCCGCAGGAAGAGCAAGGAGTTCAAGCCCGAGGAGCCCGCCACCGAGGCTGAATCCAAGCCTGATCACGACGAGTTAGTTCGCCAGGCGGATGACTTGATTTCTCAAATAGAGAATGTAGGCGGAGTAGAGAAGTGCAACTTGCTTGAACGTCGTGGCGAGGCTCTCATGTCTGCAGGTGAGGACGATGCTGCTATCGAGGCGTTCGAAGGATGTATCAAGGCCGGAAGGCGCATGGGTGTTCCGTACCGTTCTCTCACAGCACTTTACAACCGCAAGCGCAGGATTGCAGCGGAGCAGGGAGACGAGGAAGGTGCAAAGCTCTACCTTGACAAGTTGCAGAGCCTCATGCAGAGTTCGAAGGACTTGTTGCGTGGCAAGTAACACGTAATTAGACATCAGTATGAAAATGAGGATGGGCATTGAATGAGAAAGATGCTGATTCTTCTCGCGGGTTATCCGGCAACGGGTAAGTCGACGTTCTGTAAGGAGCTGCTTGGAAGGCATCCCGAACTGCCTGTGATTGCTCCCGATGATATTAAGGAGCAGGTTTGGGATGAGTTTGGCTTTGATACGGCAGAGGAGAAGGCCAAGCTGGAAAAAGTGGTATGGGAGCGTTACTACAAGAAGCTCGAAGAATGTATGCCACAGGGGGAGAGCCTTGTTAGCGACTATCCCTTCTCCGATAAGCAAAGGCCGACGTTGGCCAAGCTCGTTGCTAAGTATGGTTACCACGCCATCACGGTGCGTTTTGTGGGGGGCTTGGACGAGATTTACAAGAGGTCGCTAAAGCGCGACCTGTCTCAGGAGAGACACCTGGGGCATCTTATGAACCATTACCGTAAGGGCGATTACCTTGCGGATAGAACAAAGGCAGATGCGCTGGTAACGCGCGAGCTGCTGGAACGCCGTTGCATAGAAAAAGGCTACAGTTCATTTGTGCTAGGGGATTTGGTTGAAGTGGACGCAACTGATATCGCCTCGGTTGACGAGGCGGCCGTGGTTGATCAAGTTGAGGCGCTTGCAGAGAAGTATGCATAGACTGATATGCCCCATGCGTTTTATATGCCCATCAGCCTGCCAATCGGCAATGGCGTCCCAGATCCGGATGGTTGGTCCGGATCTGGGGCCAGGGCATGTCTGCAGCCGTGGCATGCAGCCTTTCTGTTCTCGCGGACTCCGTGTCGCCATCTCCGCATTTGCGGATACAGCGAGAAATGCGCTCTCGGGGCCCACGTCCGTGAGGCAGGAGAGCGGGGTCGCATGGGGCTTCCATCTTGTTCCGGATCCGGAGGCGAGTGCCTGGTCGCCGAGCTATGTAGCCCATGGCACGCGGCCGCCGGCGCACTTCCGGAGAGCGGCGTTGCGTCCGTCCCATATAGCGAGGCGGCGCTCCCACCGAGCCATGTATCGTGCTGCTTGCTCCATGCAGGCCTGAGATTCCCGCTTGGACGGCTCCTGTTCGCAGGGCGTGTAGGGTTTGCTCCGAAGTCCCCGGCGCTGCCCATTCCGCTGCATCCAATGCTCCAGGACTGCCGGAGAGCCTTCCCAGGGCTGTCTCGCCGGCCTTCGTGCCAAGAGCCGCGATAGCTATCAATCTAGCATGCACATCTATCGCCGCGGAGTTGCCATGGCCGGCGGCGCCGAACCTGCCCATCCGACACCTTCCGCCTCGCCGGTCCCAACCATATCTCCGGTGCAAGGGGGTGGGATGGCATCGGGACCGGATGCTGATGGACATATCGTCTACTGGACTTATACTTGTATATTATGCTTGTAAATTAAAGATATCTGAGTATTGATTGGTACATGGTTAACCAACTGGAAGTTTGATAATACAGCTGTAGTGTACAAAAGCATTTGTATTCCATAAGTCGAAAATGTAAGCGAGCATGCATCATGGGAATAGCAATAACTGAGACAAGGTCCCTCGATCCAACTTCTCATGAGCAGCTGTACTACCAGCTGTATGACATACTCTTCCAGGAGATAACGGGGGGTTCTCTGGCGGTTGGCGACTTTGTCCCGTCAGAGACAAAGCTCGTAGAGCAGTTTGGAATTAGCCGAGAAACGGCTCGTAAGGCCATGCAGATGCTGGTGGAAGATGGCCTTATTGAGCGCAGGCGTGGAGTTGGATCGGTTGTTGTTGCAACTCGCCCCAAGACAGCCCTTAACTGGGCCTCTTCTGCTCTTAAATTGATAGATGACCAGCCTACCAATGCAGTCGGGAAAGTTGAGAAGCACATATTGAGTTCTGGCGTGGTTCTTGCGGACTCCAAAGCCTCAGGGGCCCTCAATCTTCCTCTTGATACGCCGCTCTTTCGCCTTGATCGAGTTAGATGCAAGGGGGAAACGCCATACTATCGCGAGACCGTTTGCTTGGAGGCAGGCTATGTCCCTAATGCACCTGAGCACGACTTCTCAAAGGAGTCGCTTCGTGCGTATTACAAGAACGTGCTTCATGTATCTTGGACTCGAGCTACCCAGATAATGAGGTCCACGGGGGCCGACGAGGAGACGGCAGTAATTCTGCATGTAGAACCCGGCTTTCCTCTTCTTGTTGTTACACGTGTCTCCTTTGATGCTAATGGCATTCCTCGTGAGTACGGTGTGTGGAAGTATCGCTCAGACCTGTACTATCTTGAAATGTCTCTAGTTAAGTAAAGCGACATGCCATAGCTCTGTAGGTAGGTATCTGACAACTAGAGAAACGATGGTTAATTCAGCTCGATGAGGTCGCTGGGGTCACACGCTGTATGTCGCTGGCTCAAAATGTTTCGAACCGTGCAGTTCCCATACCCACATAGATACCTATCTGTCTTCTGGATATGGTATAGCTACATCCAGCATATCCAAAAGGCAGATATGGACAGCCAGATGAGCTTTTAAGACCTTAAATCCTAAGGTCTGAGGAGAAAGACCCGGCGAGAGGCATTCCTGGAGCGGATGGATGCAATCGTTGTGTGGGATAGCTGGATTGCACTGGTAGA
>ERZ773013.584-NODE-584-length-22873-cov-48.570295_pt1 | contig 22873 bp, 20 predicted proteins | sample MGYA00511670_ERZ773013 | MGnify/ENA primary metagenome ERZ773013 (study PRJEB29015, sample SAMEA2738120) | human oral metagenome | biome: human oral; feature: human-associated habitat; material: saliva | place: China | collected 2257 ... | reverse complement strand
CGCCGCTACGAGGAAATCAAGGCACAGACTGGAGCTAAGTAATCATGGCTCTGAAAGTTGAAGTTGTTTCCCGCGAACGCGTCGTGTGGACTGGCGAAGCGAACTACGTTCGTGCACGCTCCGTCAGCGGTGACCTCGGCATCCTGCCGGGCATGATCCCCACCTGCACGCTGCTGGCACAGGACGGCGAGTTGCTCATTGAACCTGTTGAGGGTGAGCCCATTAAGACCATCCTCAACGCAGGTTTCTTGACCGTCTCGAACGATCACGTGACCATCGCTGCAAAGCACGCACAGATCTAAAGCCGGTTCCCTGTAAAGGGAATTGACCACTGTGTACACCTCGCCGGTGTTCCTCCCCGAAGGGGAGGGGCACCGGCGATTGGTGTATCTGGGTAGGCTACGTGCGTAGAAAGAGCGCGCGCAGAAAGAGAGTGCTCCCAGAAAGAGAGTGCGCAGGAAGAGCACATGCAGAACGACAGCGTGCATAGAAAGATGATGCCCACAGAAAAGGGGCGCCTCCCATGTACCGGGAGGCGCCCCTCAAGCTATGTGTAGCCGCCTAGCTAGAGCTGTTGAGAACAGACGGTCAGCTAGAACAGGCGGTCAGCCGAGTCGTCCACGCCGCGCATCGCGTCGTAATCCAGGCTCACGCAGCGGATACCGCGGTCCTCAGCCAGGGTGCGGGCCTGCGGCTTAATCGTCTGCGCCGCAAACACGCCGCGCACCGGTGCCAGTAGCGGGTCACGGTTGAGCAGCTCAAGGTAACGGGTCAGCTGCTCCACACCGTCAATATCGCCCACACGCTTGAGCTCGACCGCCACGGAGACGCCGTGCGCATCCTTCGCCATGATGTCTACCGGACCGATAGCGGTCGGGTACTCGCGGCGCACCAGCGAATAGCCCTCACCGAGAGTGTGGATCTGCTCGGCCAGCAGACGCTGCAGATCAGCCTCCACACCGTCCTTGATAAGGCCGGGGTCAACACCCAGGTCGGTGGTGTACTCGTGCTCAATCTTGTAGATACGAATCATGAGGCGGTCATCGCTCTTAGCCGCCTGAACGGTCCACAGCTGCTGAACATCAGACTCCAGGTCCTCACGGATGCTCTGCGGAACGTCCTCACGCTCAGCCACCAGCAGGGAGCAGGGAGGGCTCATCCAGTTCAGGGGCTTGTAGGAACCGCCGTCGGAGTGAATGAGGACGGAGCCGTCATTCTTGACCATCAGCAGGCGGGTAGCGCGGGGCAGGTGGGCGCGGAGGCGGCCCTCATAATCTACGGAGCATTCAGCAATGACGATACGCATCCGTCCACTCTAGCAGGTACGAGTGCTCGGCTCTAGCAGGTGAGGGTATGAGCTAGGGAACCCGAGCTTGGTACAGGTCGCGGTACGGGGCACAGTAGGGGGGCGCGGTACAGAGCGGGGGAGTGCCGCCTCAGAGAGAGGAAGAGCGCAGGACAAAGAAGAGCGTAGGACAAAGAAGAGTACGGGGCAAAGAAGAGCACAGCGTGAGGAAGAGCGCAGAGCGAACAGTGGCAGGGCGGGTAGGTAGAGATAGCTGAGCGGCGCGGTAGAATAGGGCTCATGGCACGTAAGAATCATCCCGGCAGGCGAGTATCCGGCACCACCAGCGATAAGTGGCACCGTCAAGCACCCGCAGGGCGTGATATCAGCAGGATCCTCGACCCTGAGCCCCGATTGGAACGTGACCGATACGGTGACTGGCTGGTGCAATACATTCCCGCAGTCAACGCCCAAAAAACCTACACCTGCCCCGAATGCTACCGCCCGATTCCGCCCAGAACAGCGCATCTGGTGGTGTGGCAAGAAAGCCACACGATGGGCCGTAGCCGCGCCATTGATGAGCGCAGGCACTGGCATCAGCACTGCTGGCGCACCCGCCGCAAATAGGCTGAAACGCTGCACATAAGGTGCAGCCTAAGACTATATTTCAACCAAGACTACATTCTCGACCAAGACCACATTCTCGAATCCATTTCTTGAAGGAACGCAATGAGCAACACCGCCGATATCACCCGCGAGCAGGAATTCGATCCCGCCCGCTACGTCTTCAGCACCGCCGCTGAACCCACCCCCATTAAGGCACGTACCGTCCTGCCGGCACGCCGCGAGAACTTCACCGTCACCACCGCGGACGGCAAGCGCCTCGTCGGTGAACTCGCCCTGCCCGAAGGTGAAGTCAAGGCAACCCTGGTGACCTTCCACCCGCTGCCCACCCACGGCGGCTACATGGACTCGCACGTGTACAAGAAGGCGTCCTTCCGCCTGCCGGCGCTGTCGAACATTGCGGTGCTGCGTTTCAACACTCGCGGTACCTCCTCGATTCGCGGCACCAGCGAAGGCGTCTTTGACGGCGGCTTTGCCGAGAAGAAGGACTTCGACGCCATCCTGAAGTTTGTACGCGAGCGCGCCCTGCCGAACCCCTGGCTGGTCGGCTGGTCCTTCGGCACCGAGCTGGTACTCAAGTACGCGCCCGAATACGCGAACGAGTTCACCGGCGCTATTCTGCTCTCTCCGCCGCTGCACCGCGTGCACCCGGCTGAGCTGGACGAGTGGAACAAGATCTCGAACCCGCTGTACGCGCTGGTGCCTGAGCACGACGACTACCTGCAGCCTCCGGCGGCGCGTGAGCGTTTCGCGGCTGTACCCCGCACTCAGGTGATTCCCTTTGAGGGATGCAAGCACCTGTGGGTGGGTGAGAAGTCCGTACAGCAGGTTTTGAACACTGTGGTCAGCATCGTGACCGGTGTACCCACCGAGCTGCCCACCGAGTACAGCGGCCCGGTGGCAGAAGAAATCACTGAGCTTTAAGGTTCGGCATAAAAATACAGCATAAAAATATTACGGCGGCGGCTTTGGACAGAACATCCAAAGCCGCCGCCTTTTGTCTTAAATGCCTGCTCGGTGGAAGAACAACGAGCGCGTAGAGAACCTAGAAATGACTGCAGTTGGGAGGTGACTACAGCTGGGAGGTGACTACAGCTGGTCTTGGCGAGGAATGAACACCTCACGCACCAGAATCAGCATGGAAGCTGCCACCGGAATAGCAATCAGCGCACCCAGCACGCCCCAGAGCGCGCCACCGGCAGCCACCGAAATAATCGCAACACCGGCAGGAACCGAGACAGCGCGAGCCATAATACGCGGAGAAATCAGGTATGCCTCCACCTGCAAGTACAGGAAGTACGCCACCGAAAACCACAGCGCCAGACTCCAGTCCTGAGTCAGCAGAATCAGCGAAGTCAAAATCAGCGCAATCACGCCACCAACCAGCGGAATGAACGCCAGAATCATAACGACCAAAGCCATCAACTGCGGGAAGCTAAAGCCCAAGAACAACATTATGAAGAATGCGAAGAGGGCGTTCAGAATGGCTACCATCGCCTGGCCCATCACGTAGTTACCCACCGACTCAGTAATCTTGTCGGTAATGTACTTGACGCGCACACGCTTAGACGCTGGCGCCAAACGCACACCCCACGCCTTAATCGTGTCCATCGACGTGAGGAAGTACAGGGACAGGAACAGCACAATAATCACGCCGGTCACGCTCTGCGCCAAGGTGGAGCCAGCAGAAACCAGGCTCGACATGAAGCTATTGACCTGCGACGAAGAGAACGTTGATTCCAAGAACTTCGGGACGTTCTCATTCACCCAGGTGCTGATGTCAAAACGCTGATCAAGCTCGTGATACCAATCAGAATCAATCGTGTTCTGATAAATACCCGGCGCGTACTGAACAAACTTAGACGCCTGCTCGCTAATGACCGGGCCAATCGACATCACCAGACCGGTCACAGCGCCTGCAAAACCAGCAAGCACAGCAATCACGCCGATACCGCGCTTAATGCCCCAAGACTCCAGGCGGCGCACAATCGGATCCAGACCCAGAGCAATGAAAATAGCGCCGGTCACCCAACCCACCAGGGCACCCACATTGTTGAAAATGTAGTAGGCGAAGAGCGCCAGACCCACGCCCACGGTCATGAGGAAACCAAAAGCGACCGGGTTATGCATCATCGAGGTCTTGCCGTTGCCGACCACCTTCGGTGCGGGAGGCGCATCCTCAGAAGCGGAGGGGACCACCGGAATGGTATCTGTAGGAGGCATGGACGCGCGGCGGCGCTTGGAACGCACCTGGCTAATGCTCTCGGTTATCTCGCTGAAGGTCTCCGTTATCTGGTCGGTGAGGGATTCCTTCTTGCGTGGCTCGTCGGACGATGTTGTCTCTTCGTGAGCTGCTGAGGCTTTCTTCTCGCTCATGCTCTTCCTTTCCGGAACATTTCCGGGTATTTTTTCTCTACTGTGCCATTCTACCGGCTGGTTTACTTTGTTACGGCGTCATCGGTGAACGCTAGAGATAGGGGAGCGCAAGTGGGAGAGGTATCTGCGCGCTGTTTAAGGATTAGCCTAAACGCTATCCCCGGCATGAGCTCAGAGCGTAGGCGACAGAGAACGGACGCTCGCAACGGCGCGTTGTGGGGATAATAGAGGAAGGAACGCGTGAAGGGTCTAGCCCGCACGCAACAATAGATACAGAACGTAAAGGAGCCCAGGATGAGCATTATTTTTGATCCGGCAGACCGCGGCGCATCCCAGAACGCGGCACAGGGTGACGTTGCCCAGGGCGGGGCAGCACAGAACGGTGCAGCGCAGGAGATTCCCGCCTCCGTACGCAACGCCATGGAACTGAACCCCAACGCGGCACAGAACGCAGCGACACAGTCTGCTGGCGCACAGGGCGGCGAGCAGACCCCCTCTGCTCCCACCTGGCGCTACGAGGTCAACACCCCCGAAGAGTTTCAGAAGTTCGTGCAGCTCTCTAGCCAGGGTGCCGTGATTTTTGCGCTCTACGCACCGCACTCGCCTTCCTCCCTGCAGATGCTCGAAGGCGTGCAGAAGCTCGTCGACTCCGCAGCAGGCACCATGATTTGCGCCGCCGTGGATGTCACCAAGCTCCCCGAAGCTGCCCAGGCATTCGGCGTGAGCGGCGTGCCCGCGGGCGTTGCCGTTCTGGCGGGTCGCCCGGCACCGATTTACACCGGCCCGGTCAGCGCAGAAGACCTCGGCGATGTGCTCTCCCAGGTTCTGCAGCTCGCGGCACAGTACCAGCTGCCCGGCGGCTTCGACCCGGTCGTTCCCGAAGACGAAAAGCCCCTGCCGCCCCTGCACGCAGAAGCCGTCGCTGCCCTCGACCGCGGCGACCTGGAGGGCGCCCGAGCCGCATACCGCAAGGCAATTGCCGAGAACCCCGGCGATAAGGAAGCGAAGCTCGGCCTAGAACAGGTCGAACTGCTCGCCCGCGTGAAGGACCTGGACATGGCAACCGAACGCGCGGCGGCCGCGGCAGACCCCATGAACATTGACGCCGCATTCAATGTAGCCGATCTGGATCTGGTGGGCGGCCACGTGGAGGACGCATACAACCGTCTGCTGCGCCTGTTCAGCGCGGTAGGCCCCGACGATAAGGCGCGCGTGCGCGAGCGTCTCGTGCAGCTCTTCGACGTGGTGGGTGCATCTGACCCGCGCACCGTCAAAGCGCGTGCGGCACTGACCATGGCGCTGTTCTAAAAGACGCTGTCTTTAGGGAAGCGTCATGAGCCGGTCTAACCGGCTGAAACTTTGAATCTGGAACTTTGAATCTGGAGTTTTGAATACCGACGGGCTATCGTCTACCCACGCACTCGGGCTGTGGGGTAGGCGGTAGCCCGTTCTGTGTTTGTGGTTTTGAGGTGGGGGAGAGCGGGCAACTCAACCTGTCTGATAGCGCGCCAGGATGCTACGTATAGCACCCCGGAATGTCCATAATATGCGTTGTGAGTACTTAATAATGCAGGTTTCATCACCAAACCTGCTAGACCTCATGGGGGGGTGGTAGGGTGAAAATATGAACACTAGTCACTTTCCCCAGGACCCGAACCCGCAAGAACCAGGTTCACCGCAGAACCCGGTACAAGAGACCGCAATAGAGGTAGCACCCGCCGCGGCAGCACCCCAGGCTGTAACCCCGGAAGCTGTAGCCCCGGAAGCTGTAGCCCCGGAAGCCGCAAACCGCGAGCCTGCAAACCCTGAGCCTGCAGCTCCGGAAGCTGTAGTTCCCGCATCGGTAGCGCCTCAGCTACCCGTCACCCCGCAGACTATACCTGCAGCTGGCGCCCGCCCCGCTATCGAAATCCGCGGCCTCACCAAGGCATTCGGCCAGAAGGTCGCCGTCGACCGCATCAACCTCGACATCCCTTCCGGATCGTTCTACGGGCTGGTCGGCCGCAACGGCGCCGGTAAAACCACCACCATCTCCATGGTCACCGGCATGCTCATGCCCAGCGAAGGCACCGCCTACGTGCGCGGCATCGACATGTGGGCCGACCCGCTCAAAGCCAAAGCACACCTGGGCGTGCTGCCCGACGGTGTGCACCTCTTCGACAAGCTCACCGGTGAGCAGCTCATCACCTACTCCGGCTACCTGCACGGAATCGATAAGGAAACCGTTGCCTCCCGCGTCAAGGATCTGCTCGCCGCAATGGACCTGACCGACGCTGCGGGCCGTGCCGTTGCCGACTACTCTGCCGGTATGACCAAGAAGATTGCGCTCGCCGCCGCCCTCGTCCACGCACCCTCCGTGCTGATTCTGGATGAGCCCTTCGAGGCGGTCGACCCGGTTTCTGCCGCTAATATTCAGGACATTCTGCGTGGCTTCGTTGCCTCCGGCGGAACTGTCATCATCTCCTCGCACGTGATGGACCTCGTGCAGCGCCTGTGCGACCACGTAGCCGTCATGGACTCCGGTCGTATTCTCGCCGCCGGAACCGTCGATGAAGTACGCGCCGGCATGAGCCTTGAAGAACGATTCGTGCAGCTGGTCGGTGGCCGCACCTCCTCGGAAGGATTGTCATGGTTGGGCACCTCGTCTCACTAAAGTGGCAGTATGTGCTCGCCGCCTTCCGCCGTAGCATCTGGGCGCTCATCGGCCTAATTTTTGCGGCGCTTTATGCGGGCGGTATGCTCTTCGGTCTCGGCTCCGCATACGTTATCGCTAACTCGAAGGTCCCCGAATACGGTCAGCTCGGAACCCTCCTTGTAGGCACCGTTGTGGCGCTCGCCTGGGCTATCGTCCCCATCTTCTTCAGCGGTCTGGACGGCACCCTGGATGAGAGCCGATTCGTGCTCTTCCCTATCAAACCCTCCACCCTGCAGAAGGGCCAGTTCCTCGGCGGGTTCGTGGGTATCCCCGGCATCGCCAGCATCATTGCCGTGCTGCTGGGCGCTATCGCGTTTATATCGCAACCGCTCGCGCTGGTCGTGTACCTCATCTGCTGCGTGCTCGGCCTTGCGAACCTCATGGTGTGGGCGCGCCTCGCCAACCGCCTGGGCATGGCGCTGAACGATAACCCGCGCATCGCCAACACCCTGATGATCGTTGCCATGCTACTGATGATGAGCGCCGGCTTTATCTTCGGTGGAACGATAACCTACCTGACCAAGCACTGGGAAGAGGTGCTGCCCTACCTGCCGTGGCTCAGCGTGACGCCCTTCGGATCGGCATTTGCGGTGCCCTACTTCATGGCGACCGGCAATATGGGTGTTGCCCTTGGCTGCCTGGCTCTGACCCTCGTCTACCTGGTCGGCGGTTGGTTGCTGTGGGGTAAGAACCTGGCACGCTCCATGGCGAATGTGGGCGGTAGCGCCCACCACGCCAGCGCTGCCGAAGTCGCTGCAGGTGATTTGGGCCTGTTTGCACGGTTCCCCGCAACCCCGCGTGGCGCCGTAGCGGCACGAACCCTGCACTCATTCCTGAAAGACAACCGTCTGCAGCTGCTGACCGCAAGCACCGCCATGCTTTACCTGATACTGACGGTGGCTATGCCCCTGTTCCTGAGCTCGGTAGGCTCCTTCGAAAGTCGGGCCAGTTTTAACGGCGTCAACGCGGCTGAAGCTAACCAGATTATCAATAGCGGCGTCATGCAGCTCTTCGGATTCTGGATGTACTTCTGCACCGTCTTCACCGGCTACTACATGTGCTACCTCGTCTCATACGACAACACCGCATTCAGCCTGCACGTGCTCTCCCCGCTACGCGGTATTGACGATCGTCTCGGCCGTCTTTGGGGTTACAGCATCCTGATGGTTCCGATTGTGGTGGTGATGGTGTTCGTCGCCTCAGCGGCAAATGGACACCTGGAGCTTTTCCCCATCGTGCTGATGCACCAGCTGGGCGTGCTCGCCGCAGCGGCTGGTATGGGATGCGTGATGGACACCTTCATTAGTCCGCCCGTGGCGCCTCCGGGTGCTAACCCGTTCAAGAACCCGAAGAACAATGAGGGCTTCGCTAATCAGCTGCTGCTGATGCTCACCGTAATTCTGGTGATGCTCAGCGCGCTACCCGGCGGTATCTCGGTTGTTGTGTACATTTTCGTGACCCAAGATCTACTAACCCTCGTCTTCGGTGGCTTGATTCAGCTACTCATTGGTGCCGCACTGCTCGTGGGCGGCGTGGCGTGGGGCGGTCACCGCTACGACAAGGTCAGCTCCAAGATGCTGGAGCGCGTGGCACGCTTCCAAACGAACTAACGAGAGTCGAAGCTCCAGCACATCAGGAATAAACGAGAAGGGTTCCGTGTTAGGTACTAAGCCTGGCGCGGAACCCCTTTTCTATGCTTCTGTGCCGCCCGAAATTCTAGCGGAAAGAAGCTCACCGCAACACTACGAGTCTGCGCCTTAGCTGTGGTCTGCCTCCTTATTGACCGCCCGCGGGCTCAGCACCACGCAACAGCTACTAAAATAGAGAAGGCGTCGAGCACCCAACCGTGCAGCGGCACCCCTCACCCTATGTATCCCACCTCATCATCAAGGAGAAACATGAGCTCGATCGAAGGCATCGAAGACCCCTTTGGCCCCGGAACCGCAGGCGGCACCGCCCTGCTCGAACGCGAAGAAACCCAGCTTTCTGAGCCCGGCGACCACGAGCGCTTCTCCCACTACGTACGCAAGGAAAAGATCCTCGAATCGGCGCTGACCGGTGAACCCGTACGCGCCCTCTGCGGCAAAATGTGGGTACCCGGCCGCGACCCGCAGAAGTTCCCCGTCTGCCCCCAGTGCAAGGAAATCTACGAAGGCCTCGCACCCGGTAACGACGGCGACAACGGCTCCGGCGAATAATACGCGCCAAGCAAGACACCTCAGACAATACGACTGAAATAACTACATCTGAATAACACGCAGCAGCCAGACTCAACGGCCCAACACCGCCCATGAGACGTTGCTGACTAGCACCAAATTCTTGCACCACAGCCCGGCCCAACCCGCGGATGTGGTGCTAGAATTTAACCTCGCTGTGCCCGGACCGCCAGAGCGCTAAGAACACCAGCGCACTAGGAACACCAGAGCGCCCACCACCTCCATACGGGGGGAGGAGCGCCCCTGCGCTGAGTCGGCGGAAGGAACCAGCAGAGGCAGACGAGGAAGAAGGAGAGAATGAGCGCACCCGCAGAGGAACCCACACTATTCGACAGTATGGTGAAGCCGAAGCTCTCCCCGGCATACCCCGACCGCGCTCCCTGGGGCACCTCCGTCAGTCTGCGTGCCTGGCAGGCAGAAGCCATGCAGAAGTACTTCGAAACAAACCCCCGCGACTTCATGGCAGTCGCAACCCCCGGCGCGGGTAAAACCACCTTCGCGCTCACCCTCGCCAAGGAACTATTCAACCGCGGCACGGTCCGCCAGCTCATTGTTGTGGCGCCGACCGACCACCTGAAAAAGCAGTGGGCAGACGCCGCCGCGAAGGTTGGTATTCCCATTGACCCGAACTTCAAGAACGCGGACGTGACCATCAGCCGCCACTATAAGGGTGTGGCGTTGACCTACGCGCAGGTGGCGAATAAGCCGCAGCTGCACGCCCGCAACACCGAGGCGACGAAAACCCTCGTGATTTTTGACGAGATTCACCATGCTGGTGATTCGCTGTCCTGGGGTGACGGTCTGCGTGAAGCGTTCGACGATGCAACCCGCCGCGTGGCGCTGACAGGTACCCCGTTCCGTTCGGACACCTCCCCGATTCCGTTCGTCACCTACGAGGTAGACAATGACGGTATCCGCCGCTCCAAAGCAGATTACTCCTACGGTTACGGCCCCGCGCTGAAGGACCACGTGGTGCGCCCGGTCATCTTCATGGCCTACTCGGGTCAGATGCGTTGGCGCACCTCCGCCGGTGAGGAAATGGCGGCAAACCTCGGTGAAGGCTTCACCAAGGACATCACCTCCCAGGCGTGGCGAACCGCCCTCGACCCCAACGGCGAATGGATCCCGACCGTGCTCGCGGCGGCCGATAAGCGCCTGACCGAGGTGCGCCGCACCGTGCCCGACGCCGGTGCGCTCGTCATCGCCACCGACCATGCGGACGCCAAAGCCTACGCTGAGCAGCTTCAAAAAATTACCGGCGAATACCCCGCCGTGATCCTCTCTGACGATCGTGAAGCCTCCGCAAAAATCGACGAATTCCGTGAAGGCATGCAGCGCTGGATGGTCGCCGTGCGCATGGTGTCCGAAGGCGTGGACGTGCCCCGCCTCGCCGTGGGCGTGTACGCCACCAGTACCAGCACCCCGCTGTTCTTCGCTCAGGCGATTGGCCGTTTCGTGCGTGCCCGCAAGCGCGGCGAAACCGCCTCCGTGTTCCTGCCGTCCGTGCCGCAGCTGATGATGCTCGCCAACGACATGGAAGTGGAACGCGACCACGCCCTCGACCGCGGCGCACCCCAGGAAATCGACCCCATGGTTGAGGGCCTGGACGACCACCTGCTCGAAGAAGCAAACCGCGAGGAGCGCGCCTCCGAACAGCTGGCACGCGGCAAGTTCGAGGCGCTCGGCTCCGAAGCGTCCTTCCACGGTGTGCTGTTCGATGGTGCCGAGTTCGCCTCCGGCAACCTTGCCGTGGGTAGCGAGGAGGAGCAGGACTTCCTGGGTATTCCGGGTCTGCTGGATGCCGAGCAGGTCGGTACGCTGTTGCGAGCGCATCAGCGTGAGCACGCGGCACGCCGCCCGGCGACTGCGGCGCCTTCGGTGGTGGACCACCGCCAGTTGAAGGCGCTGCGCAATAAGCTGGCGAAGAATGTGGCGGCGTGGTCCATTCGTTCGGGTCAGCCGCACGGCGTGATTCACAATGAGCTGCGTAAGATTTGTGGCGGCCCGGCGGTCGCGCAGGCTTCTGCAGAGCAGATTCAGGCGCGTATCGATAAGCTGTCGGACTGGTTCGTGGGCCGACGCTAGAACGTGGATAGAACGTAGAGAAAAGCCCCGCGAGTGTGTGCGCTCGCGGGGTTTCTGTATGCATAAAATGCAAAAATGTTGGGTTTGAGGCACGATAATCATGGCAGCGCGGAGATGGAACGTGTAGCCTAGTGGGGGTAAGTTCTTTAGAAAACACGGCATGGCCGCCGGGCTCAGGGAACTTTCCATTGATGCGCAGCATGTAGGTCTATGCTGGGGCATCAAAACTTTAAGAAACACCATGCAACCAACCCCAGGACGGCGTGCACCCGGATAGCGTGCACTGGGACGGTTGCACCAACCTTTGAAGGACAGTGATGTCTCATATTTCTCGCCGTAAGGTCATGAAGGGTGCCGCCTGGGCAACGCCCGTGATTGCGGCTTCAGCAGTAGTGCCAGCTTACGCTGCATCAAAACCGGATTGCACCGTGTCAGAAGAACCTTACATGTATGCCCACGCTGACATGTATAACCGCAGGGAAGAAACGGAATATCTTCATAGCCGCCTTACCTTCTATAAGATCCGTTTTGAACTGACCGGTGGTGCAGGTGGCGGAGGCTTTGACGACAGCTCTCTCGGCGGCTCAGGAGCGAAAGTAACCGGAGTTATCGGGGTGCAGGGTCCGGCAAATATCGAGCTCATTGCAGGTGGCGGCGGTATGCTCGAAGTCCGAGGGTACGGAGCTGACAATTTAGATGAGTACCGGACTGAAGGCTCCCAAGGTGGCCAAGGTTTCGGTAACGGTGGTGGGGTTCCTCGCACCAGGATTCCCGATGACGTGATGAAGAAGCTAACCAAGCGCTGGGTGTGGGCTACTGATTGGGATCACGGTCCGCATCCTAAGCAACCTATGGAAGAGATATATGGATGCTCGGGCGGCGGTTCCTCGGCTCTGCTCATCAACGGTGAGGTCATCGCTGTTGCTGGCGGCGGTGGCGGTGGAGTCACCCGGGCAACAATGTTCACGACGGAACCTGACCCGGACCATTTCCCTGGAATTGTCGACGCTCGTATGATTGGGCCGGAAAACCAGACCCACCCGCCCGTACGCAGTGTTGGAGGGTCGGGGGAACGAGCACGCGGTGGTGACGCCACAATTGGACGTGAATATTATGCTCAGGACCCGAACATTCAGCTAACTGTTGAAGGTGGCAAGGGCGGCGGTAATGGTATCGGTGGTGCCGGTGGTGCTAAGCCGACAGTGTTGACCGGTACTCCCAACAGTATTTTTAGCTTTGATAGTCAGAATAAGCAGGTGCTTTATAGCTCCTCGACCGCAGGTAATCCCGGTACTAATGGTCTGCAAGGAAATGGTGGCGACGGCGTGATGTCTGTAAGCTACCAGTTGGATAACCACGATGGGTTCAATGCGGAAAGCTATGAAACTCTCCAACGCCCCGATGGAACCCATAAATATCTGTCCTACTATCATCTCGCCCCTTACTTCAACGGCGCGCAGGTCATTGTGTCCGGTGGCGGCGGCGGCGGTTACGGCGGTGGCGGTTCGGGTGCGGCACTCTCGCAGTCAGCGATTACAATCGCTCAGAAATGGAATAATAACCCGACGGGTGTTCGCCAGAGTATCAGCTCCGCGCAGCTTGCCGGTGCAGGTGGTGCGGGTGGGTCTTACCTGGCGCCGAGCGTTCTTGAAGGTGAAATTTCTCGGGCAAATAATGCACACAAAGGCTCGCAGTATGGTGAAGGTGGCACCGCGACGGTGTATCTTTGTGCGGTATAACCAATCTTCCCTGTCCAAGATAAGCACGTAAATACCTTTGGATAAGGGAGAAAGCCCCGCGGGCGTGTATGCGCTCGCGGGCTTTTTCGTGCCCGTAATATTTGGTCGCATAAGCAGAGATGACCCTCAACTAGAGCCTTATACCTGTAGGGTAGAAGAGGAGGCGATATCCGGCACCGAACGCAATCTTCGGCACGGATACCTCCCCGTTCTTAGACACCGGCCAGAATGAATAAAAGGGCAGTGCTGAGTGCATGAGCGGTGCACATGTAGAGAAACACCAGGTCACCGTTTCCCAACCACGCACACCTGAAGCACCATATTTTCCGCTTCGCGGCTGAGGTGGCAGTGTAGCACCTGATGAGCCCCGCCTCCGGGGAAGCATCAGCCCGGCACAGCCTGCCGCCCCGCGCGCGGTAGGGGAGCGAGCACCTGAACTAACCACACCGAAGGACACTGATGTCTACTCATATTTCTCGCCGCAGGGTCGTTGCGGGTGCCGCATGGGCCGCCCCCGTCATCGCCACCTCGGCTGCTGTTCCCGCGTTCGCTGCATCCATGGACTGCGTCTTTGCTGACAGTCCCCACAAGTTCTTGAGGGGATATAGTGACTATCGTGTAGAAGAGGAATTCACCGTCCCCGCTAACGTGCATAGGATCCGCTTCGATATTTTTGGTGGCGGCGGAGTCAGCGACACCGGCCACGAAAGCGGCTCGGGCGCCCGAACCACCGGAATCGTTGAAGTGAAGCCGGGACAGACGGTTCGTATCATTGCGGGCGGCGGTTCTGGGGGAAACTACCACCGCCGGGGCAGGCTTACGACTGACGGGCCCGGACGAGGCGGTCGTGGCTACGGCGACGGCGGCGACGCACCCCGATTCACCATGCCTGCCGAAGTGGTGGCTGAAGTGACCAAACGCTACCCGGGCGCCCTCAACTGGAGGGAACTTAAAAGGGGTCCCAAGGGTACCGTTGAGGTTTATGGACACCCCGGAGGCGGCGCCTCGGCACTGCTAATTGACGGCGAGGTCATCGCTGTTGCAGGCGGTGGCGGTGGTGGCGGCATCACCTACTCCTACACCTCAGCGCCTCATGCTAAGCATTTCCCCGCTGTTCTTGATGCGAGCGTGACGAATTTTTACCACCCGACTAATCCGCCCATTCGCAGCTTTGCAGGTAGCGGTTTGAGCACTCGCGGTGGAGATGCCACCACGGGCACCCAGTTCTACACCCACAGCCTGAACACTAAGGTATCTGTTGACGGCGGTAAGGGTGGAAACAATGGCGCCGGTGGAGCGGGTGGTGCTAAGCCCGAGGTGCCGACTGGTAGCCCCAACCATATCTTTAGCTACGACAGCCAGAATAACCAGGTGCTGTACAGCTCTTCGACCGCAGGTAACGCGGGCGGCTCCGGCTTTAAGGCTAAGGGTGGTAACGGTGCTGTCGCTTATAGCTACCAGCTCGACAATAACGACCCGAAGAACCTTGAAGTGCTGACCCTGCCCGGCGGCGAGCGCATCGAATTCTCTGCTGAGGAGATTGCCGCCGAGTTCAACGGCTACCAGTTCGCAATGTCCGGAGGCGGTGGCGGCGGCTACGGTGGTGGCGGTTCGGGTGCTGCACTGGCGCTGTCTGCTATTACGACCATTCAGAAGTGGAATAACAACCCTGATGGTATTCGCCAGAGCGTGAGCTACCTGCAGTTCTCCGGTGCCGGTGGTGCGGGTGGTTCGTACCTGTCGCCGCGCGTTATTGAGGGTGAAATCTCTAACTCTATGAACGCGATGAGGACCGGCATTAACGTCCATGATGGCGAGGCCAAGGTGTACCTCTGCGAGACTAAGGGTTAGTCTTAGCGCCTTCTGAACGTGAGTGGTAGAAGCCCGCGAGTGTATGCGCTCGCGGGCTTTTTCGCGCCCGGAAATGCCTGGGTGAGCGAGGTCATGGCGAAGGTCCGCTTTAAGTAAGCGGCTCAATCTGCTGCATAACCGCAGAGGTTTCATGACCTCGGCTGGTTACAGGCACGCTAGGTTATGGGCATGCTAGAGGCGGGGAGCCTGGGATGTACTATCCCAGGCTCCCCGCCTCTGTATATTCAACGCCTCTGTATCTTTAGTACCCGCCTGAAAAGGCGAGTTACCTACAGTGATAGTGGAGGTTAGAGAACCTCAACCACCTCAACGCCCTCATTTTCAAGCTCGGCAACCATGTCGTCGAGCTTGTCCTCGTGCACGGGCGCGGTCAGGTCAACCAGAATGCGAGTCTCGTAGCCTGCATCGACCGCATCGCGCGCGGTTGCCGACACGCAATAATCGGTGGCGATACCAACAACATCGACGAACTCGATACCGCGCTCATCCAGCCACTCCGACAGGGGAGTCTGCGGGCCGTCCTCGGACGCATCCACACCGGGCTCGTGCTCGCCGGTCGCGACCTCATCCTCGGGTGCCAGAAGACCCTCAAAACCCGAGTACGCTGCCTCGAAGCGGCCCTTGCGGAAGTACGCCTCAATGTAGTCGGTGTCCAGGTTCTCGTGAATCTGCGCGCCTTCGCTCTTGGCGACGCAGTGCACCGGCCAGGAGTCAACATAGTCGGGGGTGTCAGAGAAGTGCGAACCCGGATCAATGTGCCAGTCCTGGGTGGCAACAATCGCGTCGTAGCGGTGGTGGTTGTTCTCCACGTATTCGCTAATCAGCGCGGCAACGTCCGCACCGCGCTCGGTGGCGAGGGCGCCGCCGGCGCAGAAATCGTTCTGCACGTCAACAATAATCAGTGCCTTAGACATGTCTGTCCTTTACAAGTAGGAATGAGTTTTCACTCTGATTCGCCGAGTGAAATTCGTCAGGTGAAAACAGTATCTCAGAAGGGTGGTTTAGATGAACTCGGTCGGAATGATCGGCTCACCCTCCGAGAGGCGGCGGGCAGCTTCGGGAAGCTCAGCCAGGGAGGCTGCGTGGCGGGCGGTTGCACGGCGCACGCCTTCCTCACCGGTGAATCCGGGGAGCAGTTCGCCGTTGCGGACGAAGTCCACCATGAGCGGGCGGGTGTCCTCGAGCAGGCTCGGGTCCTCGTGGGTGCCCAGAACCTCGGCGGTCGCAATGCCCATGCCGTTGAGTCGGCGGGCCGCACGCTTGGCGCCACCGATGGACGCCTTGCCAGCCGACGCCTTAGCGACCGGCTGCATTTCACCAGCGGCGTTCTCACGCTCAACAACCTTGTACACCATGGAGGAAGTCGGCGCGCCGGAACCGGTGACCAGCTTGGTGCCCACGCCGTAGGAGTCCACGGGTGCTGCCGCCAAGGATGCGATAGCGTACTCGTCCAGGTCGCTGGTGACGGTGATCTTGGTGTTAGTGTTACCGAGCGAGTCGAGCAGTTCACGCACGCGGGCCGCGGTGGCGACGAGGTCGCCGGAGTCCAGACGCACGCCGCCGAGCTCTTCGCCCGCGAGTTCCACGCCGAGGCGGACTGCCTCGTCCACATCATAGGTGTCGACGAGCAGGGTGGTGCGGGCACCGAGGGAACGCAGCTGCGCCTCGAACGCTTCACGTTCGCTGTCGTGCAGCAGGGTGAAGGCGTGGGCGCTGGTACCGATGGTGTGCAGGCCGTAGCGCCGACCAGCCTCCAGGTTGGAGGTGCCCGCGAAGCCTGCGATAACGGCGGCGCGTGCAGCGGAGACGGCGGCGCGTTCGTGGGCGCGGCGAGAACCCATTTCGAGGCAGGGTCGGTTGCCTGCGGCTACGCTCATGCGGGAGGCAGCGCTCGCCACGGCGGAGTCAAAGTTCAGGATGGACAGCAGGTAGGTTTCGAGGACGCACGCTTCGGCGAAGGTGCCTTCGACCTGCATGACGGGGGAGTGGGGGAAGAATGCTTCGCCTTCTGCGTAGCCGCGGATGTTGCCGCTGAAGGTGAAGGATTCGAGGTAGGAGAGGGTTTCTTTGTTGACGATGTTGCGGGAGGAGAGGAAGGAGAGCTCTTCATCGTTGAAGCGGAAGTTTGCGAGGCCTTCGAGGAATCGGCCGGTGCCTGCGAGGATACCGTAGCGGCGGCCTGCGGGCAGGCGGCGGGTGAAGACTTCGAAGGTGCACTTACGGTTGGCTGCGCCGGAGGCGAGTGCCGCCTGGAGCATGGTCAGTTCGTAGTGATCGGTGAGAAGAGAGGTAGTAGCCATATGTTTATTGTAGTGGGGGATTAGGGTATTTTTCCTCTTAAGTCGGCGTGTCAATTACTACATAAAGTATTCTTGACTCTAAGTGCTGTAGTATGACAAATTACCAGCACTCTGTGCGGGAGCAACGCGGGACAAACACCGTAGCAGCGCAGGACGAACATAGGGCGAACACAGCGGCAACACGGGAGCGGCACGGGGGCAACACAGGGGCAACACATACCCGCCCGTATAATCAAAGGGAACCGGCCGCAAAGGAAACCAATGAATACTACCGCCGTGACCCTCTCCACCGGAACCCTCGAGGACACCGACCTCGACACCGCCCTGGAGAACATCCTCGCCACAGACACCCCCTGGAAAGTCATCGTCTGGAACGACCCCGTCAACCTCATGACCTACGTGTCCTACGTCTTCCGCAGTCACTTTGGCTACTCCCGCGTCCGCGCCGAAGAGCTCATGCTGCAGGTGCACAACAACGGCAAAGCAATCGTCTTCACCGGCTCGCGCGAAGACGCCGAAAAACACACCCAGGCAATGCACGCCTGGGGTCTGCTGGCAACCTTCGAGAAAGTAGAAAACTAATGGCGCGACCCTTCCGCCGCACCCCCGGAGGCTACACCGCCTCCTTCGAACCTGCCGAACGCGACCTGATCCGAGAACTCGCCGAAGACGTGCGCGCACTACTGCGCCCGGCAGATACCACCGCTGACGGCGGCACCGTCGACCCGCTGGAGGCGCTGGTCGGCATCACCGAAAACCCCACCGTCCCCGCCGACAGTGCCGTAGCACGCCTGCTGCCCGCCGCAAGTAGTGACGACGAGGCCGCCACCGAATACCGCCGCTACACCGAACGCGACCTGCGAGAAACCAAACGCGCGAACCTCGCCATGCTCGCCTTCGATATTGAGTCCAGCGACCTGCGTCTGAACGAGGAGCACGCCCGCGCCTGGGCTGCCGCGCTCGGCGATATTCGCCTGGTGCTCGCCGACCGCCTCTACATCGTGGACGAAGACACCGCAGAAGATATTGCGGCGTTCACCGACCCTTCCGAGATTGAGACCCAGGAAGAGTACATGGCTGTGGTGTACAACTTCGTCTCCTGGGTTCAGGACTCGCTCATGCTCGCCATGCTCGACGGACTGGACGACGAAGAAGAAACGCCCGGCGGAGCATCTGGCGGGGCAAACGAGCAAGAATAGAACGAATTTTTCGAATTACCCCTCAAACTATTGTCATATACAACCACATAATGGTGGTTCTCGACTCATCTAGCCGCTCTATGGAATAAATGGGTAACCTTAGCGAGTTAGCATAGAACGTGGTACCCGACCGATAACGAAGTGTAGGTGAAACATGAGTGACAGTATCGACGCAACCAATCCCTACCGTGCCCGCACCCCCTGGGGTAGCCCCGCGCCCGTAGGCCCCACCGCCGCGGCACCCATCGGCGTCTTCGACTCCGGAGTCGGCGGACTCACCGTGGCACGCGCCATCATGGACCAGCTGCCTCACGAACGCATCATCTACGTCGGCGACACCGCCCACGGCCCCTACGGCCCCCTCAAAATCGCAGAAGTACGCGCCAACGCGCTACGCATCATGGACGAACTCGTCGACTCCGGCGTGAAAATGCTCGTCATCGCCTGCAACACCGCCTCCGCAGCGGTGCTCCGCGACGCCCGCGAACGCTACACCCGCCAGTACGGCATCCCCGTCATTGAGGTGATTCAGCCCGCCGCCCGCCGTGCGCTCGCCGCAACCCGCAACCGCAAGATCGGCGTGATTGCGACGGAGGCGACCGTCACCTCCCGCGCCTACGAGGACACTTTCGCGATTACCCCGAACCTTGAGGTGCACTCGGTGGCGTGCCCGCGCTTCGTGGAGTTCGTGGAGAAGGGCATTACCTCCGGCCCCGAGCTGCTGGAGACCGCCCGCGAGTACCTGCAGCCGCTCAAGGACGCAGGCGTGGACACCCTTGTGCTCGGTTGTACCCACTACCCGCTGCTGGCCGGCGTGATTTCCTACATTATGGGTGAGGATGTCACCCTGGTTTCCTCCGCGGATGAGACCGCGAAGGACGTGTACCGCGAACTGCTCAACCACGCCATTGAAAGCCCGATCCCCGAGGAAAACCCGCGCCACGAATTCCTCGCCACCGGCGAATCTGAGACGTTCTCGCAGCTGGCGCGCCGCTTCCTCGGCCCCGAGGTCACCAACGTGCGCCACACCAGCTCCGTGGCGGAACGCTACCCGACCGGCTCGCTGGCGGCGCTCACCCCCGAAATGCTTGCGGCACACCGCAACATCAACATCGACGAATCGGCAGATTCTGCAGAAGCGGCACACACCTCCGCGGGCACCGAATTTTCCGGCACCACCCCTAAGGACGACACCTCATGCGTCTAACCGTTATCGGTTGCACGGGCTCCTTTCCCGGCCCCGTCTCACCGGCTAGTTGTTACATGCTCACCGCCACGGACTTTGCGGGTCGCACCTGGCGCATCATCATGGACATGGGCAACGGCTCACTCGGCATGCTCCAGCGCCATATTGACCTGAGCGATATTGACGCGATCCTGATTTCGCACCTGCACCCGGACCACTGCATCGACTTGTCCGGTCTGCACGTGGCGGTCAAGTGGGATCCGCGCGGCTGGCCCAAGGGCCGCATTCCGCTGTACGGTCCCGCCGCGATTAACGAGTACCTTTCGGCGACTCACGGCCTGGACCCGGATCCGGGCATGAGCACCGAGTTCGAGTACCACACCTGGACCGAGGGCGAGCCCGTGCAGATCGGGCCCTTCCGAGTGGAGCCGTTCCGCGTGGTTCACCCCTCGAAGGACCCGTACGCCCTGCGCATCACCTGCAACGACCGTGAGGGCCACACCGTGTTCTCGTACTCGGGCGATACCGACCTGTGCGAGGGCCTGGTCAAGGCTGCGCGCGGCGCTGACCTGTTCCTCTGCGAGGCAGCATACCAGGAGGGTCGCGATGACGCCCTGCGCGGTATTCACCTGACCGGCAAGCGTGCCGGCGAAGCAGCCACGGAGGCTGGCGTGCGTAACCTGCTGCTGACCCACCTGCCCGTGTGGAACGACCCGGACATTGCCTACGCGGAGGCGCGTAGTGCCTTCTCCGGCCCGGTCGGCGTTGCCGAAATGGCGGCAAGCTACCGCATCTACCCGCGCCCGACGGAGGCTCACCCGGTCACGTCCACCCTGAATGTGGTGGAGGTGCTTGACCCGCCGCTGAACACCGCGATTGCGCTCCCTAAGCCAGAGCTAGATTAGGCGAAGCCCGAGCTAGACTGGGGTAAAACGAGCTGGACTAGGTATAACAACCCCGGTGCACGCCTTTCGCGCCAGCTAACACAGATTCAACAGACAGACACAGACCCCGCAGACAGACCCAAGGAGAACCCATGACTGCAACCCGCGAAGACGGCCGCGCCCTCAACGAGCTGCGCCCCATCACCATTACCCGCGGCTGGTCCCGCAACGCTGAGGGTTCCGCCCTCATCGAGTTCGGCAACACCCGCGTGCTGTGCACCGCATCCTTCACCGAGGGCGTGCCGCGCTGGCTCAAGGGCGAAGGTAAGGGCTGGGTGACCGCCGAGTACGCGATGCTGCCGCGCGCCACCAACACCCGTTCTTCTCGCGAGTCGCTGAAGGGCCGCGTGGGTGGCCGCACCCACGAGATTTCTCGCCTGATTGGTCGCTCCCTGCGCGCCGTCATCAACATGGACGAGCTGGGCGAGAACACCATCGTGCTCGACTGTGACGTTCTGCAGGCTGACGGCGGCACCCGCACCGCCTCCATCACCGGCGCGTACGTGGCGCTGGCTGACGCTATTTCTTGGGCGAAGGAGCAGAAGATTCTGCCCGCTAAGGCGAACCCGCTGATCGACTCGGTGTCCGCAATTTCGGTGGGCATTATTGACGGCACCCCCATGCTGGATCTGCCCTATACCGAGGACGTGCGCGCAGAGACCGACATGAACGTGGTCGTCACCGGCAGCGGCAAGTTCGTTGAGGTTCAGGGCACCGCAGAGGGTGCGCCCTTCGACCGCGACGAGCTCAATAGCCTGCTCGACCTGGCGCTGGAAGGTACCGCAGAGCTGGCTCAGATTCAGCGTGAAGCACTGGCACACTAACCCGTCTCAGTAACTAGTTCCGTCGACAAGGAGAAACTATGGCAGACGCAAAGATTGTTCTGGCAAGCCACAATAAGGGCAAGCTCAAGGAACTGCGCGAAATTCTGCGCGGACGCATTGACGGCCTGGACGTTGACACCCAAGTGGTTGACGCCTCCAGCGTGAACGCACCCGATGTTCCCGAGACCGGCGTGACCTTCGCTGAGAACTCCCTGCTGAAGGCGCGCGCTGTTGCCGAGGCAACCGGTCTGGTCGCTATTGCTGACGATTCCGGTCTGTCGGTGGATGTGCTCAACGGCGCTCCCGGTATTTTCTCGGCGCGTTGGGCGGGTAGCCACGGTGATGACAGCGCGAACCTGAACCTGCTGCTGGCTCAGCTGAGCGATATTCCTGCCGAGCACCGCGGTGCGAAGTTCTGCTGCGCGGCGTCGGTTGCCTCCCCGAACGGTTTTGAGGCGGTCGAGTATGGCGAACTGCCCGGCGAGCTGCTGACTGCACCGGCGGGGGAGGGCGGCTTCGGTTACGACCCGATTCTGCGCCCCGTGGAGCTGAACGGTGAGAACGCCCTGTACGAGGGTCAGTACGCTGGCAAGTCGTGCGCTGAGATTCCCGCCGAGATTAAGAACTCGATTAGCCACCGTGCGCGTGCTTTTGAGGCGCTGATTCCTCAGATTGCTGCGGCGCTGGCTTCCTAAAACCGCTGTCTAAAACCGTCGCTGAGGTGCCAGAGCGTACTCGCTGTGCCGCTCTGACTGTGCCGCTCTGACTGTGCCGCTCTGTTGGGTGGAAACGCGGGGTTGGGTGCGAATTTTTCACGCATCCCTCTAAAATCCCCCACAGAGATACCAATTAAAGGCACAATAGTGTGAGAAGCTTTACCTCAAGGTTAGTGACACCCAAGAAACTCGTCTGCTGAAGGTACCTTCGGCAGGCGAGTTTTGCTATTGAAGAGCCTTTCAACACTGCATCTGCCCGATGCTTGCTGTCACCGACCGCGGTAGAAAAACCTGCAGCGAAAGAGACACACTGATGCTCATCCTTCTTCTGCTGATGGCACTCGCCCTTGCCGCCGGATGCTGGGCGTACTCCTACGTGTGGCGCGGACTGAACCGCCGCGTCATTGCCGCCGTGAAGGTGGTCGATCCGATGATTACGCTCGGCCCGTACGTCATGGCGGCGTGGGTGGCGTTCATGGGTCTGATCGCCACGAATATCTGGGCGACCGGAACCCTGCACACCGTGCTAACGATTAGCCTCTGGGTGGTTGTCGCAGGTTGCCTCGGCTGGGCCGGATTCTGGTTGCTCATGCACTGCCTGGGCGGGCAGACCCCGGGCAAACGCCCGATATGGTGGCGCGAGGCGGTTGCCGCGAAGTTCGCCTGGCGTAACCTCTCGCGTATGCCCGCCTACCTGGGCGCTCGCACCTGCATCCTGCCGGTGGAGAACCCGCACCTGACCAAGCCGTATTCGGGGTCGTGGACTCGCCCGCTCGGTGCGACCATGCCCGGGTACAGCTCCAACGGTGAGT
>ERZ773013.582-NODE-582-length-22905-cov-3.411247_pt1 | contig 22905 bp, 32 predicted proteins | sample MGYA00511670_ERZ773013 | MGnify/ENA primary metagenome ERZ773013 (study PRJEB29015, sample SAMEA2738120) | human oral metagenome | biome: human oral; feature: human-associated habitat; material: saliva | place: China | collected 2257 ... | reverse complement strand
CCCGCTACTCGCACGGCCACGACTCCGCAAGCGCGTCGAGAAGGGCCTCCTCGTCCTCGTCTGACAAGGGCGTCAAGGAAGGGGAGGGGGCCGTGGCGACGTCCTCTGTGGCGGCGGGACCATCGTCGGCGCCGCCCTCGCCCGGATGCCCGAGGGGGCCCTGAGAGGGCGCTGGGGTGCCCTCACACGGCTGCACGCCAACCGGCTTGGCAACCCTCTTGTGGACCTCTGCGGTGGCGGCCAGGACCTCGACGCGCTCCAGCGGCACGCCGTCCTCGCCCACCTTGTGCCAGACCCTTATCGGCCCGGTGACCGTCACCCTGTCGCCCTTCTCGAGCGTCCTGGCGAGCGCCTCGGCGGTGCGCCCGAAGGCGACGCAGCGGACGAAGTCCGTGCCGACCTTGCCGCCCGCCCGACCCTTCCTCGTGACGGCGATCGTGAACAGGGCCCGTGCGTCGGACCCCTCCTTCTGGTAGAGCCTCGCCGCCGCTGCGGCGTTCCCGGCCAGGAAGGCAAAGTTGACGTCCGCCTGCATGTCACTCGCCCCTCCCGAGCCTCGAGACGATGGCGTCCTCGAGCCCGGTCCCGCTCGCCTCTATCGCCGCGCTGACCTCGGGAAGCCCCGACAGGTCGTCCAGCGTCCTCTCCACGCACTGCATCGCGAAGGCTGTCGGGGACACCCCGAGGGCCCCCGAGACGACGTCGAGAACCCTGCTGCGGTCTGGGTCGAACCTGAGGTAGACCCCTGCCCTGCGCTCCTCCGCCCTGTGCTCCGTCCTGGCGGGTGCCGGCACCGTCTTCGCCCCAACCCCGCGCAGGTCGCGGTCGCGAGCCTCGTTCGCGGCGGCCATCGCCGCGATCTCCCTCGTCCTGTCCTCGAACTTGGGCATCACTCGTCATCCCCCTCGTCCATGGCGTCCATGGTTCCGGCATGGACCGCCCAGTTGGAGCTGGCGGCCCTCGCTATCAGCTCGGACCACGGCTCGCCCGACTCCATAAGCTCGATTACGTCAGCCATCGCCTCTATCGGGGCCGCCGCAGACGGCGAGACCGTGGTTATCGGCTGGCGCCAGCGCTCGGCGTCGCGGAACGCCGTCCTCTCCGGGACGCAGAAGACGATCCCTGCGTCCCCCAGCATGCCCTCCTCGACCTGCGAGACGAACGCGTTGTCCGAGGACGTCCGGCGTCGTGAGTTGATCACGGTCAGCACCAGGGCGTCCGGGGCGTCCCTGTGGACCATCGCGAGCGACTCCTGGGTAGATGCCACGTTCGCCGTCGACGGAATCGTTGGGACGATCACCACGTCAGCCGTTGGCAGAAGGTCCCTGGTGGACTCGGTTATGGCACCCGGCGTGTCCACGACGACATAGTCGGCGCTTGGGTCGGGAGCCCCCTCCCCGGTCGCGTGACGTGCGCCTATCTGCGGGTCCACGCTGATGAAGGCGACCTTGCGACCCCTCGACTCGAGCACGTCGGCCAAGCCGTCGGCAAGCGTCGTCTTACCGACGCCGCCCTTCTTGTTGAAGACGACCACAACGAGTGGCATGGAATCTCCCTTCTCCTGTCTCTGGCTGCGAGGAGACGGTACATCCATCGTCAAACCAACGGATCGTCACCCTAGGTAACTGACCGAGCTAGCCACCATCAAGCTCAGTCGCCCTTTGTTAAACCAGCTAACCAGCTAACCAGTTATCCACTTATCAAGCTATCAAGCTATCAATCCAACTCATGTGGCAACTGACTGACAATCCATCGCTCAAACATTGATGGTGAACAACTAACCAACTCGCATAGCAACTATCACTGATAGCCACTAACACGCTGACTGGGTACGCCACTGGCGATAGCTTGGACGGATCGCCCTCATACACGGGGCTATCCCCATGCATAGCGGCCCGACTTCATTGCGAGGACATGAGAGGGCCACGGCGACCCCCATCGCCGTGGCCCTCAGCGTCCCGTTTCTGCCAGCAGCCATGGTCCTGCGCCTCGCATGACCTTGATGTCCATCTGGCGGTTTACGCCCCTGCTGCCGTCAAGATCGCGGAGCGCTTTCTATAATGACGCCCTATTCTCTCCAGGCCCCCAGCAGCTTGTCAGCGATGGCCTCACGCACGTATGCGCTGACGGACACTCCCCCGCTCTTCGCCTCGCGCTCTATGGCCATCTTCATGGCGGCGGGAACCTTGAGCGACAACGTCACGGTCTCGGGCGCGGCCTTGGGGAGCCTGCCGTCGACGGCATCGCCGACGTTGACCCAGCCACTCGGCCACTCGTCACGCTCAAGGGCGCCCTCCCAGCCGGCAATCATCTCGTCGGTAACGACCTTGCCATCCTCGGCAACGATTCCGCTCATCTCTACCCCCATCCCAGCTCACGCTTGAACTTCTTCGTCGGCGGTGTCATCGCATTACACCGATTTGGTAGCCCTATCGCTCTCAATCGTCGTAGCCGTGCTCCTGGCCCTGTACCGGCACATCCAGCAGGTCGGCGCCAATTCCCGGGCGTCCGTGGGCGCGACGCCCCCCACGGTGCGCTCGCACTCGGGGAACTCGCCCCTCTCGTAGGCGTCGCACCAGCGGCGCACCATCTCCTCGGTTATCTCCTGGCCGTTGGCCGCAGCCCACTTCCGTTCGCTCATCGCGACCTCCTCTCGAGCTCCACGTCCCTGCCGTCTGCCAGCATTGGGGCTTATTTCTTTAACGACGCCTCATTCTCTCTAGGCCCCAGCAGCTCCTGGTCTATGGCCCTGCGCACGAACTCCGAGCGCGACAGGCCATCCTTGCCGGCAACGCGCTCGATTGCAGCGACGCGCGACTTTGGCAGGCGAACGCTGATGGTGGTCATCTCCTCCCTGAGAGGGCTCCCATAGGATACGCGCGAGCCGTCCCACATGGAGTAGTCGCCCCTCTCGCAAGCGTCCGCGATGGCGTCAACATCATCGTTCGTCATCCCGATTGACCTCAGGATCTCGTCATCCCTCTTGCTCATCTGTCTCCTCCAATCAGCCCAAGTACCCCGGCGCGACCTACAAGACCACTTTGATTCTGACCTATCGGCGCGACGACTTACGCCGAACCGCTAGCGAACTATCCTCCAATCTGTCTATCAAACTATCGAACAAACTCTTATGGCCAATGACCTGCTTGCCATCAATCAAGCATGGCTACTGACTTACATACAGACTCGCATAGCAACTATCACTGATAGCAACTATCACTCCGACTTAGACTGCTATTGCCAATCTGTCCCTCTTACTGCTCCTCTATCAAGCTCTCGGTCTCTACCAGCTAATATCTCGCTTAGCGGCTAGCGGGTGCTTTAGCTACGCGAGTAACATAGATCCCCACCTACGAGGCGCTGGAGAGCATGCGTTCACAGGGAACGGAAGGCGGCACAGGTGAGAGGGCTTGTCCTTAGAAACGTTGACATCCCCGTCCTCGAGTTCGACTACGACGACTCAAGGCACCGCATCGGACACATCACGAGGCTCGTCAATCCCGAGTGGTGTCCTCCGTCCATCATGTTGAACGATGGGACCATCGCCAACGTCGACCTCGACTGGTGGTGGGCGCACCGATCCATCCCCGCAAGCAGGGACCAGGCTGCACGGCTGGCCCGGAACCTGGGACTGGACGGGTTCGCAGAACTCATCGAGCACAACTTCGCCTTGTCGCTTTCCGACCGATATTGGGTGTCCCCAAGAGGCTCCGACCTCGCATGGGCCGACGTGAACTTCTTCGACAACCCCTTCTCCGACCGCCTTGGTGTCCTCACGCTTGACCCCTCCACCCCGCCCTCACGTTTCGACATGGTAGAGGAGGATCTCATGAGCCCCAACTCCACCGTCGACGGCAACGCCCCAAAGAAGTGGACAATCGGGGAGGACGGCACGAGGCTCCTCCTTAAATCAGGGACCCGGCTTTTCGACCAGGACGTATACAACGAGGCGGTCGCCACCTCGTTGTACGAGCGAACCTTGGAGAGGGGCGAGTTCGTCAGCTACGCCATCGTCGGGACGTACGCACGGGCCGTCTCCTGCTGCCAGAACTTCCTACACGAAGACGAGGAACTCGTCCCCTGCGCTGCCATCATGAGAAGGCATCGTCATGACGCGGGTTATGGCTCCTACCCCAATTGCCTATCCGCCCTTGTCGTGGAGTCGGGGCTTGACCAAGAGACCCTCGACCGCAAGATGTCCGAGCTCTTCTCCCTGGACTCCCTCATGGCCAACTCTGACAGGCACACGGGAAACTTCGGTCTCATACGGGACTGCAGGACGCTTGCGTACAAGGGCTTCGCGCCATTCTTCGATTGCGGATGCTCCCTCTGGTGCGACAGGAGGAGCCTTGTCTCCCCATCAGACTACGACTACAGGCCCAGGCCATTCGTTGGGAGCCCCTCCGAGGGCCCATGGCGGCGGGCGAGGCCCGTCTCCGACTACGACTGGGCCCCAGACGAGAAGGCCCTGCTCGACTGGGAGGACGAGGCCGTTGAGATACTCGCTGCCAACCCCCTCATGCCTCGAGAGAGGCTGGACGCAGTTCGCGCCGGCATCGACTCGAACATCAGGAACTTCGGGCTGCACCTGGATGACGACAGCCATGAATAACGCATCAGCATGTCCATCGACGTTCGACGATTCGAGTCGTGTAGTATCTGTCCGAGCCATCCGGACCACCGCCCAGCACCTTGTAAACGGAGAGCCCCGTCTTCGGGTCCTTTCCCACCCGCTCGACGCGACTCGCGCCGACGAACGACACCCTCTTGTCCGAGCCGACGACCGCGCAGGGCGTGGCTGCGGCCTTGGAGAGGTACTCCTCGATGCATGCGCCGGCGGCCTCGGGACGCCCGAAGCCGGCTACGGGAACCCATTCCCCATGACGACCGACTCGCGTCATGACCAGGAACGCCCTCGAGAGCTTCTCGTAGTCCCCGCCATCGTCTGACATGGCCTATCCTCCCCTGTTGGATGACTCTTACTCAGTGTAGCATGCCAGGATATACCATATACGGTATAATTCTGATATCGTGAGCGAACGCCCACGAGCATCCTTTGGAGATGGCGATGGGAAAAGCGAAGACGACAGTGGCGACCAAGCCCGCCAAGGCGCCTGACGGCGGATGCGCCAGGCGATGCGCCAGGTGCTCGAGACCATGCAAGCAGGCGGGCAACGTCACCGTGGTCTCCTGCGACAAGTACATGAGGGCCGCCCCGGGGAGTCCCTCCGCCTAGCGACCCTCGAAACGGAGCCCGGCCGCGCCACCCCTGCGCGACCATGTCATCGTTGCAGCACGAGACATGGGAGGAGCGCTTCTCCATGGACGACACCGGGGCAGGCACGAGCCAGCCGAGTCTCTTCGACCCAGACGCGGTGTGGGACGGCCGGGACACGGGGCTGGCGGGCAACCCTCTCGCCTCGGCCAGGCCCGAGGACTTCGGCGAGAAGATCGGCGGAGCGAGGAAGGACCTGTACCACAAGGCGCTCGACCCGTCAGACCTCGAGGGCGTACCTGACGGCGAACTCGTCGCACTCGCCACGAAGGACCACGTCTGGCCCAGGCCCGACTACAGGGCAATGGTCGCCGGAGGCGTCGACAGGACCGTCGCTTGGTACGTCAAGCGAGCCCGTGACGCACTCCCCACCCGCGTCGCCGAGGGCTCGATGCGCCCCTCGATCGACGACACCGGTTCGGCCAAGGGGGCATGCGAGGGCTACGTCGCGCTCGTATCCAAGGTGCGCGACGCCGTCATGGCATGCGAGACCATAGACGACGTCCGGCACATGGGAGGCACGCTCCGCAGGCTCGGCCTCGTCGAGCGCGGAATTGGCTTCGGCTGGGTCGCGGCCGGCCCAGCCGAATGGTATCCGATCAACCGGCTCGCCCGCGCATTGGGCGAGTTCAACGACCTCGGTGACGACAGCTGGTTCATGAGCCGACTCGCCCGGGAGGCCGCGCAGCACGACTCGCTCCTCTCCCCCAAGGGGGAGGACCAGCGCCGGCCCGTCCCGCGAAGGCAGCGGCCACGCCTTCAGCTCGGCATCGTCACGATGCGCCCCCGCATCGGGCCTGATTCGGGGCGTCGCGGCCACGTCTCCGGCGACGAGCTCATGGCACGCTTCGGCCTCCGCGGGGGCGAGTTCGGAAACTGGCTGACCAACTCCGAGTGCATCGACTCCCTCGACATGTGCTGGGATGCCTTCAGCGACCTCGCCCTTGCTCTCGACATCGCCGACGAGGACATCGCCCTTGGCGGTGCGCTCGGCATTGCCTTTGGCGCACGCGGACAGGGGGGCTGCGGCTCCGTCGCGCACTACGAGCCCGGGAGGATGGTCATCAACATCACGCGCGAGAGGGGGGCGGGCTCCCTCGCCCACGAGTGGTTCCACTTCCTCGACGACGCGGTCGGCCGGGCCGCCGGCCAGGGACCACTCATGGCCTCCGCAAGGAGGGCGAGCGGGATGCCCCGGGGATGGAGGAGGCTCCACGACGCGATGCTCGTGCGCTCCGACGGGACTCCAAGCGACTTCTACCTCTCCGCACTCGATCTCGACAAGCACTTCGCGAAGGACGCCCACGGTTACTGGTCGTCGACCACCGAGATGCTAGCCCGCTCCGGCGCGGCCTTCGTTCACGACAGGTGCGAGGCGATCGGCGTCACCGACGACTACCTCACCAGGCCTGGCGCCGGCAGCGTGTCGCCAGGGGACGGCAGGGTTCTCAGCCTCGAGCCCGTCGGAGACGAGCGCCTCGTCATCGACGAGGCGGTCCGGGCGCTCGTGGACGACGCGAGGGAGCTCGGACTGGTGCACGGGACCTGCCAGCGGGACATCGTCGGCTTCATGCACGACCGGGACTAGGGGCGAGGACATGACCTCCTACACATGCGACATGACCGAGGACGCCGCCGCCAGGCTCCTTTTGGCCCTCTCCTCGGAGGGGAATCGCGTAATACGCTTCGAGACCCCCTCCGGAGCCTGCTTCGCGAGGGTCTTCTCCACCGGTGGCAGACCCGCCGGTGCCATCCCGACAACGTCGCTGCTCACGAGGGACGTGGTGGCGACGATCGACTTCTTCGAGGGAGGCCCCGGCTGGGACGCCGCCACGGTCAGTCATGACGACATCACGGACGACCCCCGTGCCGTCCGTGAGTTCGCGCCCCGCGGACGCGGAGCCGGACCTCCCAAGGCAAGCTGGCAACGACGCGATAGCGAGGTAGCTCTCATGGTCGACATCGATAAAGGGGCACACGTCACGCTCTCCGGCCTGCCAGGGGCCGGCAAGTCCTCCGTCGCCAGGGCGCTCGGCGACCACGGCTTCGCCGTCGTCTCGGCTGGCGGCATCTTCCGGGCCGAGGCCGCGGCAAGGGGCATGGACGTCGTCCGGCTAGGCGAGGCCATGCTCTCGGACCGGGCGCTCGCCGACGAGGTCAACCACGCGGTGGACGCGCGCGTCGTGGCCGCCGCGGCTTCGCCCGGCCGCGTCGTCATCGACGCCAGGACCGCCTTCGCCCGCGATCCCGGGGCGATCAAGGTCTACGTCGACTGCCCCGTCGAGGAGAGGGCCCGACGCGCGGCGCTGGGGGCCAGGCCGTCAGAGGACTACGACGGGTCCATCCGGGCGGCGGCCGAGGGCTTGAGGAGCAGGGATGCATTCGAGGCAGCGGAGATGGGGCGGCTCACCGGGACAGACGTCTCTGACATGCGCCTGTACGACTTCGTCGCCGACTCCCTGCGCTATTCCCCCGGGGAGATCGCGAGCTGCATATCGGAGGTCGCCCTGGCGATGGAGGCCGCGCCCACCACGCCGTCCTGGGTCGCGCTCGCCATGGCGACTGCCTCCCATGACGTCCCCGACGCCCTGGCGGTCGCCCATGACGTCGTGTGCCACGAGGCCTCCCCCATCCCCGTCGGCTCCCGGCTCGACGGCATCGGCATCGCCGAGGCTGCGGCCCGCGGCCCCTGGCTCGGGAACTCGGGCCTCCTCGTCTACTACCCCGCCAAGGGGACCCTCGCGAGCTGCGTCTACTACGACGGCGAGGGGTTCTCGACGTGGGTGGCCTCTGCCGCGCCTGGTCGCCTCGGCGAGTACGAGCCCATTGACGACACGGGCGTCTTCTGGGGCTATCCGAACGCAGCAGCCTGCCTCGCCTCGGAGGGGCCATCCGGAGACGCAATAGTGCTCGCCTCAGGGCGCATCCGCCTCCCAGACGGAAGGAGCGAGGTCATCCCGGAGCTTGACGGCTCGCTGCTCGACGAGGACGCCCTCGAGTCTCTCGAGGGCGTGCTCTCCGCCACCCTGGGCCATGAAGACCGGTACTGAGCGCGCGTTACCAGCTCGGCGTTGGCCTGCGTCCCGCAAGGGGGCTACGATTACCGAACCACAGGCCGCGTCGATGCGAGAGACGAATTGGTAAGCGGAATCGAGCGGGAAGCATACAGGGCCCTCGCCAGGTCCCTCAAGGACGCCAGGCAGGCGGCCGGCCTCAGCCAGCGAGACCTGGCTGACATGACTGGCATCAAGCAGGGGAAGATCAGCTCCGTCGAGCAGGCTCTTGGCAATCCCACGCTCAAGACGCTTGCCAAGATGGCCCACGCGTGCGGGGTCAGCCTGTCAATCACGCATGACGACGGTGACGGGGAAGACAACCTCGAATCGTAGGGAGTGGCCGGCCAGACCTCCAGGAGAATCTGCGCAGAGCGGGCAGAGGGCCCGCATGGAGCACAGGAGGTTCGACCATGGCCAAGAAGACCACATCGGAGCACGTCAGTTTCGCCTGCGTCACCCGCGAGGAGGCGGCACAGAGGAGCTATGGCAAGCCCTACAGCTGGGAGGCGGTCCTCGGCACCACGATCCCCTGGACCAGGCGCTCGGGAGAACCCGTCGTCGGAAAGGACGGCGGACAGGCGACCAAGACGTTCCTCCGGCTTCCCCGCAACGTCCATGCCATGGCCAACTACGAGGCCGCAGACGGTCGCGTGACCAGCGAGGTCGACCTCAGCTACGGGGAGATCTGCGTCCCGACCAACACGATCCACGACAGCAAGTTCCAGGAGGGGCCGAAGGTCCTCTTCTTCGACCCGGACTCCCAGGGCAAGATGCACGACGTCGCGGTCAAGGTGAGCGCTGCCGACCAGGACGGCCAGCCCCTCAAGGACGAGGACGGACACTTCGTGCGCACCACGGTCTACGTCACCCCCCACGACCTTTGCCAGGCAATCGCCGCGCAACAGCAGGAGCACAACAGCGAGAGCCGGGAGCGCATGGAGGCCGCCAAGTCGGAGCCAGCCGAGGAGCGCTAGGCCCGTCATGGGATACCAGGACGCCCTGAGGGACATCTACCGTTACGAGCTCTCCGTCGGGACCCCCCATCGGGTGCAGGACGGTCACCGTCGCCCGAGACGGCTCTCTCAGGACCACCTGTGTCATCGACGACGTCGACTGCCTGCTCCGCTATGCGGAGCAGGCAGGGACGTGGCTCGCCTTCGGCAGGCACGTCCACGACGTCCTCTGCGGCCAAGCCGAGGCGCACGGCTACGTGATGGTCGAGGGGCACCCGCCGGAGAACCTCCTCCGGCTAGGCCTCGAGGACCTGCCCGTCTACCACACAAGGAGGCACCTACTTAGCGAGCATGCGCCGCGCGAGCTCGACTCCGAGGGAAACGTCATCCGCACCGAGGAGAACCTCCATCGTCACGGCCTTTCCGAGCGGCTCCTGCGAAGGCTCCCCGAGCTCCTCGAGACGCCCGCGGTCGTGATGAACCCCAACCCGCGCGTGCTCATCTCCATGCTCCCCGCAATCGACAGGTACGGCTGCCCCGTCATCGCCATCATCGACCCGGCCGCAGTCGCCTTCGACCGGGACCGCACGCCCATAGAGGCGAACCTGGTCAAGAGCGTCTACGGGAGGCTCGAGCCGCAGGGGATGATCGACGAGAACGCGAGGAGGGGCCGCGTGCTCTACATCGACCACCCGAGGGCCGGCGACCTCTTCGACCAAACGGGCATCGTCTGTCCCAGGTGCCTGGCGCAGATGGACGGCTACATCGCCAGGGCGTCCCTCGACAGGAGGCACCGGGACGGCTCAAGCGTTGACCTCGTCGCAAGGCTCCCCCAGGGCTGGGTGGCCCGCTGACCCGCTCATTCCCCTCCCCCGAGCTCAGCCAGGCGAAGCGACCCGACGGCACCGAGGTGCAGCGTCATCAGGCCCCAGGAGGCAAGCAGCACCATCGGACCGGTGGACGCCACCCCCGCAAGGCCCAGGGCGAGGTCGAACGCGAGGTGGTATGCCACCGCGGTCGAGAGGCGAGCTCCACCCCACACCTCGGAGGCGAGGAAGAGGCCGAAGGCGAATGCCAGGGCGACCCTGACCATGCCCAGCGCCGGCGACGCCCCTAGCGCATGCAGGGCCGCGAACGCGGCGCTGGATCCCACGCATGCCGCGACTGGCCCCAACGGCGCAAGTTCCGCGAGCAGCGCGCACCTGAACAACGCCTCCTCGCTCACCGCCGCGGCAGCCCCCACGGCAACCGGTCCCGCGTCAGGGAACCCAGCGCCGGCCATGCCCATCAGGGCGAGGGTCGCCGCGATGGCGAGCGATGGCCAGCCATCGCGGACGAGCAGGCTCCGGGCCGGTCGCCTTCGCGGCCCGGCAAGCCCCCCGTGCATGCCGCACACCATCGTAGCGACAACGGCCGACGAAAGGAGCCGGCCGAGCGCACTTGCTCCCTGTCCAACGAAGCCCAGCGCGCTGCCGAGAGCAAGGCCCCCGAGGAGCCACGCCGCGATGCAGGCCGCACCCCCGAAGAGAGCATCGGCAGCGCTTCTGCCAGCCTTCCGTCCGGGCATTTGCAATCACTCGTCCCCTGCGCTGCCAAACGGCTCGAACTCGCCCCTCACGCCGAGCACCCGCCTTATCGTCGGCACCGCCGACAGGGGGATCCTCGTGTAGCCGCTCTCCCAGTTGCGGACCGTCTTCGGGGAGACCGCCAATGCCCTGGCAAGCTCGCCCCTTGTCACCCCCGCGGCCACCCTGGCCGCAAGGAGCGCCTTCGCGTACCTCGACCTGTCCGCAGGCTCCCGCAACGTCTACCTCTCCCGCGCCCTCCAGCACTCCTCGTCCTCGTAGAAGGTCAAGGGAAAGTAGCCGAAGAACGTCTCCTTCCCTCCTGCGCCACGTGCGACCCAGAGGCTCGTGAACCCTCCTCCGAAGGCATTGAGCGCGTCGAGTCTCTCGACGAGGTCGTCATCGCCACCCGCCGCCTTGAGCGCCGCCACCTCGCAGGCGTCATGTGCGGTGCTCTCCTCCTCGTAGCAGGCCACGTCAGACCATTGGCCACGGTTCCCCTCGCGGCGGCGCAGCACACAAACGACCGTGACCCTCTTAGCCATCGGATCCCGCCTCCTTGGCGTGTCAGGCATACATTCCACTCGGTGCCATCCGAGTGGAAACAATTTTACCACCGCGCCGAGTAACCCCTGCTCTCCCCCTATGGACGAAGTGCCATCGGACCCAATCCGACCTGCTGTCACCTTGACATGCTGCCATACTGACATGCTGGCTTGCCGTCATCGAGGCGACGCCCCGGCTGCACCAAATGCCGGACGGCAAAGTCCTACCTCGTCGTCTCGCCGGGGTCTCTGGGAACCTCCCCCGGCACCAAAAGACGTGGGAGTCTGGTAATCAGCGGTCCCAGCCTGAAGGCAACCCCCTTGGGAAGCCCTTCCATTGCCAACGGCGTCTCCTCGACGATTCGCGCCGCAAGGTCCCGCACCGACGACCTGACCCTCTCTGGGTCAAGTCCATCCGCCTGCGCCTCCCTTGCCCAGTCATCAAGCCCGATCTCCTCGGGGTACCACTTCCCGTTGACGGACATGGCGAGGGCCCGGTCGAAACCGTCCCAATAGGACGTCGTCACGCAGCCGTAGAGAGGACAGAGCCTTGGCCCGGCGTCGGTCTCGTAGAGGCTGTAGTTCTTCGCGTGTGCGTCCGCGTTCCCGACGAGCACGTTGAAGCCGACCATCGTCACCCAGGAGTACACCTCATCGGACGGCACGCCGGATCTCCGGAGCAACCCGATTACATCGCCCATCGAGACCTCGTACTTCTCGCTGGGCATGACGCCGAGCGCCTGGCAGAGATCCTCCGTCCGCAATCTGGCGACCCCATCGCCGCTTGCCTCCCGGTCGAACCGCTCCACGACGTAGACGCTCGTCCCCGCCAGCCTGGCCACCGTGGATTGTGGTGTGGCAAGCCCACACCTCGAGGCAAGTCGCATGCACGCGCACTCAACGTATGCCACGTCGGCTATACGGGCGCTCTCCGGCTTGAATATGTGCGTCGAGGGGAGCGAGGCGCTCGGCCAGTACCAGTCACCCGACAGCCATGTTGCGGTGAACTTTCCCTGCGCCCCCGCAAGAGAGAACCGCATCCTCTTGTCTGCCTCCCACCACGCTGCACCCGAACCGGCCACCGAGGCGCAGAGCGCCTCGAGGTCCTCCGGCTGCATGGGCACCAAGGCCTCCGAGGCCTCCGGATCGGCGCTGGAACTCGAGAAGACGAGTCCTCCGGCCGAGTCGACAGAATCCAGCAGGTCGAAGGAATCCGTCGAGGCGGCACCGAGGCCATGCCTCATCCGAAGTCGTGCCACCTCGCCCTCCGGGAGAAGGCCCTGGAGGAACGCCTCCGCAGCAGAAGACTCCCCGTCACCAATCGGCAGGCTGAGGCTTATCGGGCTGGTCGCGTCAGCGTCATACTCGAAGCGGGTGGAGCCATTGACCCTTGAGAAGACCCCGACGTGTCTTCCGTCTGCCCAGACGTTCAAGACATCGGTCATCGACGGCCCCCATCGAACGTCGTGAGAGGGGGAAGCGTGACCGGGATCACGCCAACGGCATCGAGGACGGCCCGGACCTCAGCCAGGGAGCCCTGACCCGTCCGAGCGATCGCAACGACCCTCTCCCTGGGAAGGCCCGTCCTCGAGGCGGCCTCCTCGAATGACGTCTCGTGGGCCGCCATCCCCTCCCTGATCGCCTGTCCGACGCGGTCGGTGGTGGGCATCGAACGGTGCAGGGGGATGTCTCGCATCGTGTTGACGCCGCCGACGACATAACGGTTGCCGTCAGACCTCCCGACCTCAAAAGCCATCCCGTCCACGCCGAACATGCCCGGATGCCACATGGTGTTCCACCTCAAACGCTTGCAAGCCACTTGCCCCAACATACCATGCCAACCCAACCTTGTTCCCAGGGGACCGTTCTCACATCTTGCGGTCTTTGTCGTCGATGGCGCCAAGCTCTGCCGCGAATTCCCTTGCCATGGGCATGTAGTTCGACTCGAAGCGGTCCTGGGCGAAGCCACAGGTGTCGGTGAGATAGCCCGGCGTCCTCGCATACTCGCGCAGGCCGCGCATGTAGTAGGCGCGCAGGTCCTCGGTGATGATGAATGGCGTGATGCCCGCACGCAGGCACTCCTTGAACATCACGAGTCTCCCGACGCGGCCGTTGCCATCCGAGAAGGGATGGATGCGCTCCAGCCGCCAGTGGAATCTCACGATGTCCTCAAGCACTCGCGGCCCCTGTTGGGCTTCATACTCGCGGACAAGACTTTCGATGAGACGTGGAACGTCGCTCGGGGCGGCAGTCTCGACATCCCCGATGGCACCGCCTATCACGTTCGAGAAGCGCTTGAAGGACCCGACCGCCATGATTGGGTTCCTTGCATCAGAGGTCCCCTCCTTGAGCGTCCGGTGGAGGTGGCAGAGGTACTCGGTGTCGATCGGTGTCTCCCACGTGTCTAGGATTCCGTCGAATGCGGAGAAGTGGTTCCTCGCCTCGACGATGTCATCCACGCGCGCCGTCCCCGAGAAGGTCTCCCTGTCGAATATCTGGACGGTCTGGTCGTGGGTCAGGGTCGAGCCCTCGATGTGGTTCGAGTTGTAGGCGAAGTCGCACTGGCACGCCTTGTACACGTTCCCATCGATGTGATGGTCCCTCTGGTAGACAAGGACCTTCCAAAGCATCGAATCCATCCCTTGGCTCCCGTCGACTGTCGGACAACATTCCTGACTACTTTAGCCTAGAACCTTGAGCCCTTAGCCCAGTGCTGGCATCACCGACATGCTGGCATGCTGACACCCCGTGATGATGAGTTTCCGCTTTGACGGCATGGATTTACATCACCTCTCGGTAGGGTCCCCGGCTGCCCGGATGCGCATGGCCTCGAGCGCCCCGCTCCCAGGCCCCGAGACCTCCGAGAAGTACCCCTTGACCTCTGCCAGCTCCTCGTCCGTCATGTCTCGCATGCCGCCCGCCTCCGGATCGTATCCGACTGCGAGGATGTCACCGAAGAGGATCGAGTAGCACTCCCCCTTCCCGGACTGGTCCCCACTGGGTCATGTGGCCCTCGGAGACCATCTCGGGAGTCGCATAGATTGCTCGATTCGCGGGCTTGCTCCCTATGCCGTCCTCGTCTACGAAGAGCGTGACCCTGCCACCCCACAGCGCGTCGAATGGCTCGATGTCGCCCCCGACGAAGTCCTGGAGGGTCTCGAGTGTCGGCTGTCCCCCTTCCAGCGGCATCTCCACCTCGGTTGGATAGCCGAATGTCGGGATCAGCATCCCGCGCATCCGGCCTCTTCCAGGCCTCTCCTGGTCATCGGAGAGGCTATGGTCAATCGCGGCCTCATGGGCGAGCCTCTCAGCCTCAATGCGTGGCATGCGCCCCAAGGCCTGCCGTGCGGATACGCCGACGAACACCTGTATGTCGTCCAGCATCACCCCAAGCGCGCGGCGCCCCGTGGGATCCCGGAGCACACCCGTCACGTCGTATGTCACGTCGTCGTCCACCGTCCGCCCCCAAGCCTCTGTCTGAACCTTTGTTACAGGTTAGGCGGCATGGCCGCGCTGTGGCCGTCCGATTCGAGGACAGCCATGCGCTATGCTTGACAGAAAAGCCGTGGTCGAGCTCGGCTAGTCCAAGAATCGGAAGGTTGCCCAATGATCGAGTTCTACGACTTCAACGAATGCGAGACCTATCCCAAGTTCTATGGTGGCAACGCAGGCCGTAAGGAGGCCGTGATCCTTGACGATGCGGTCTGGATGCTCAAGTATCCCGAGCGCACTGCAGGCATGTCGGGGAACGTCCTCTCCTACACCACAAGCCCCGTTTCCGAGTTCATCGGGTCCCACGTTTACGAGTCACTCGGCATCCCCGTGCACGAGACGCTCCTGGGGACTCGCTTCGGCAAGGTCGTCGTCGCATGCAAGGACTTCGTAAGCCAGCTGGCTCCCGGAGAGACGTTCTACGACATGCACGACGTCAAGAACTCGGCAGCCGACGATTCCCCCCTGCCGGATGGTCGCCCCAGCAGCGGAAGCTCGCTCTACCTCTCCGACCTCCTGTCGTTCCTTGAGACGGATCCCGTGATTCGTGCCGTGGACGGCGCCCTGGACCGATTCTGGGACATGTTCGTAGTCGACGCGCTCATAGGCAACGCCGACCGTAACAACTCGAACTGGGGCATCATCGTTGCCTCCGATGGCCATGCCCGCCTTGCCCCGGTCTTCGACAACGACAACGCCTTCTTCAACAAGCGCCGGCCAGAGTCAAGCAGGCACACCCTCGAGAGCCCGTCAGACGTCGAAGGCCTTGCCATTGGCTCGTGCACCAGCTGCTACCTCAGGGATGACGGCCACAAAGTCAAGCCGTTCTCCTACATGACGGCGCTGGCGGACAAGGACTGCACCATGGCGTGTGCGAGAATCGCAGACAGGCTCGACCTCGACTACATACGCCTGCTGATGGCCGAGCTGCCAACTGACGTCAAGGGGATGCCCGTGATGCCCGGGGAGACGCTCGAGCTCCTCGGCAGGGTCCTCGACATGCGAGCGGCACGCATACTCAAGGTCAGAGACCTATGGCGCGAGGAGGGCCATGACGAGCGCTGACGCCCATCATCAACTCACAGCGTCGCGTCGTCTGGACGGTCCTGGGCATCCAGAAACCTTGGGGGGTCATCCCAGCTCGGAACGTCGAGGCCCATCGCATCCAAGCTCGCAGCTATCGCATCGAACGCCCCGACACCCCTCTCGTAGTCCTCGTATGTGTAGTCAGGCCCGGGATACCTCGCCGCGACCTCATAGTCTGTCAGCACGCCTGCCGGCCCGCTGAGGGCCCGAGGCGGCACCTCCCCTAGAGAGACGTATACCTGGTCTAGCAGACGCCGGATGTTGTGGGTGCGGTCGGGCTCCTCCCCGACCGAGATCAGCTGCGCCTTGATGTACTTCTCCATCGCCTGCTGGATGTGATAGCAGGCGATGTCCGGATGGTTGTTCCGGACCGTCTCCTCCTTGGCGACGTCTCGGTCCCCGTCCGCCTTTGCCATCCATGAGACATACTCCATGCCCCTTATCGCATCGAGCATACGCTCCGCCCCTCCGTCGCTATCGACCTCATCAGGCCTGCGCGTGCGCCCTCTCCTGGGTCTGCCAGTTCGCCCGCCGTCACGCAGACTATGTCGAAGTCCTTGCCAGAGGACGCCACCGTCTCGTCGAGCAGCGAGTGCGCCTCGGAGGGCATGGAGTCCCCCACGAACCTTTCCTCGTCAAAGACCACGCAGAGGTCTATGTCCGACTCACGGTCAGCCTCGCCTCTCGCATACGACCCGAAGACGAGGATGTCTGCGATGTCATCCCTTCTCGATACCACGTCGGCCAGCGCGCGTATGAGCCCTCTCGGCAACCGGTCGACCCCCCTTGTCCTCCATGGGGAGTTCGGGCGAGCCACGGACATGTCACACCCCCTCGGACGGCGACGGCGTGCCTCTGGCTAAGTATACGTCTTGCGCTCATTGCCTCATTCTTGTGTCAACTGCAGCGGCGATCTCGTCGAGCCGCTGCGGGGAGAATGTGTAGTCAAGCAGGTCCTGGTACATGTCGTCCGCCATGTGCGTCATGGCCATCGAGAGCCACATGACTACTGCCGCCTCCGCGTCATCGACAGCCAGCGTGCCCATCGCGACCTGGACTCCGACGTAGGCGAGGGCGTTCTCCAGCTCCCTGCCGATGGCGCCGGACGCATCGAACCCATCCTCGCCGAGGTGCCGCGCGCACTCCGCCCTCAGCTCGCAGAAGATGTCGCCGCCCAGCGGCACAGGCATCGTCCTCGGAACGTCCACCGCAGAGACCCACTCGGCGACCCTCGAGGCGTCCACCACACAGACCTGCTGGCCGTGTCCATCAGTCGCGACCATCCTGTCCATTCCGCCGTCGTCCTCGCGGAGGTCGTATGTCCTCATCGAAGCCTCCTCACGCCACGCAACCCCATTTCGTCCCGCTTAGGATAGGATGCGACAGTCGCCATGGATTGCCCCCCTCGCGTCAGGTAACCGGTTTCCTGGGCCCTAGTCGGCCAGGGAGGCGCGCTTCATGCACAATGCCAGGCATCGGCCAGAATCGGAGGATCGTTGGACATTCAGGTGCTTTGGGCATCGGGCAGCATCATGGGCTTTCAGACGACGTTCCTGTCCAGTGGCAACGGCGGCGGTTACTGCTCGTCCCAGGACTTCCTCGACGTCTCACGTCCCGCAAAAAGGGGCGTCATCCTCATCCGCCGGGCGTTCACGTTCGCCAAGCAGGCTCCCGAACGGTTCTGTGACGACGGCATTGCCGAGGAGAAGGTCCTCATTGAGCCCGACAGGATCATTGACGTCGTCAGGCTCAGGGTCGATGGCGAGACGGTGCTCACCAGGGCCTTCGTGGATGCCGACGGCACACTCGACCCCTCCATCGAGGCCCCCCTCCTCAACCTCGTCCTTCCCGGATGGCCGGAGGTCGCACCTGGCAGACCGCTCTCCGTGGCACCGGACCCCAGTGCCCCGCCGGAGCCCATGGCTGGAGGTGCGGACCCCTCAGATGCCCCGGCGGACGACGCGCGGCCCACTGAGCCCACACCCGATGAATGGTGGGCTCCCGAGAGCCCGGACGACTGAGCCCCCTATGCCCTTGCGAGCACCACGCGCACCCCTGGTGCGAGACCTGCCCGCTCGGCGGCCCCCCTTGCGAGCTCGACGACCATCGACGTGCCCCTTGGGTTCGTCCCTATCCTCCCGGGCCTCACCGTCTCGCTGAGGATGACCGTGCCCGCCATCTCCCGCCAGTCCTCGACGCGTACGTAGACGACGTCGATCGTGCACGACATCCCAAGGCAGTGGATCGACTCGCAAGGAACCAGGACGAGTCCCTGGTCCTGGGGCACCATCCTCTGTCCCAGCAGCCCGCGGGCCCTCTTCAGCGGGCCGTCGGCGACGGCCAGGTCCATCTTGGCGTCCTCGCCCTCGACCTCGAGCCGCGCCCTTGAATATCCATCGAGCATGGGCTGTCCCCCTGGTTCAACCATTGGCACCACATGGCATCACATCGTAGGCCCGCCACGGCATCCTTCGTCTAAGCTCTCAGGTAACCGGTGATTGGAGGATTGATGGTGCTCTCAGACGTCTTGTTCAAGGTCGGCAGCGACAGGCTTGTCGCCCTCCGCGCCCCCACGTTCTCCTCCGTCCGCATGGCCCCCATCGTCGCCTGGTCCAGCTACGACGCGTCATGGTCCAGACCGTGTCCGGTGCGGTCGCCTGCACGCTCAACGGATATGCCACGTACCCGAACATCACAAACGCGACGAAGCTTGCCTATTCCACGATGGAGCTGGACGAGGTGGGTGACGTCGCGCAGAGCCTTTCCCTGGCCGCGAAGTCGTTCCGAGAGCTCGAGGCCACCGGCAAGTCCGACTCGGCACCCTACCTCTCCCCCATGCTCAGCGCCTCCGCCGTCGTCGTCGAGCGCATCTGCGACCACGGGACTCTGTCGGACGCCCAGGCGGAGGAGATCGCTGGGCTCATGAGAGACGCAGCCGACCGCGCCCTCGGTGCCAGGCATGGAGACGCCGACCTCGCGCGCGAGGCCCACTCGGACCTCGTCGCCGCGAGGGCGGCACTCATGTCATCCGTCGCAGTCGACCTCCGGCAGAGGCCGGCAAAGGTCGTCAACGTTGGAGACCTCTGGCGCGAGCGTGGTGACAGGGGCGCTGAGAGGTAGCCCACATCGATGTCAGCGGCGCTCGCCTGCGCTTGAGTGTGCAAGCACGTACTGGGCCACCACCGCGCGGTCTGACTGCCCCATCGACCTGAAGGACTTTATCAGCGCGAGCTCCGTCGGGGTCAGGTCACCGATGTAGCCGTGCGAGCGGTCGTGGTCCGTCTCGACGTATGGGTTCGTCGATATGGCGAGGCGGAAGCATAGGAGCACGTACTCCCACGCCGTCATTGCGATCGGCCCCGCCCCGCTCGCCGCGGCGTCCCTGTGGTCATACGTCCCGCTCCTTATGACGCCCGGCCGCAGGAGGCGTCGCCTCAGCCTCTCCTCCTTGATCAGTGGCGTGTCCGACCCCTCCTGGCACGTCAGCATCGACAGCTCGTGGACGGTCCCATACCTTATCTCCAGTATGTCAGGGTCATCGATCGCCCTCCGCAGGCCCCACCTCACGTGCTCCACTATGTCCGTCGTGAGCTCCAGCTGCTCGCCAAGCACTGCCGGGGAACCCGTCCCCTCGAAGGACCTCGAGACGCCGCCCATTGCCGCCCCCAAACGAAGCCAGACCGAAGAATTAACGCCTTTTGATATTTTACCACATGAACAGTGGCAAAAATTTTGCCACATGTACCCTGGAAAAACCGTTCCACCTGTGGTCGGCAGGCACGGCCATGCGTAGGATACAATCTGGCAATGGCGTCCGAGACCTTGGGGGCACTCGTGGGCGAGCGGTACGACAGGCACGACGTCCTCGTCGTGGCAAGGAACCTGAGAACGCTGAGGCTTCGGCACGGTCTCACGCAGGGAGAGCTTGCCGAGAGGCTCGGCGTCCTGCCTGCGCAGGTATCGAAGTGGGAGTCCGGCACCCATCGCCCCTCCGACGCAAGCCTTGGCAAGTACACCGACTTCTTCGACGTGAGCCCCGACGCCATTCGGGGGATTACCGCCACCGGCGCGGACCTCGGCGGCCGCACCGCCACCCCCGTCCCCATCGTCGATTCCGTCGCCCTCGGGGCGGACGGGAGCCTCGAGTGCCATGAAACCGGCGAGCATGGGCCGGTTCCGCACTCGATTGCCGGGCGTCACCCGAGGTCGTTCCTGTTCCTGGTCACCGACGATGACATGTCCATGCTCTTCTCCCAAGGCTGCCTGGTGCTCATCGACCCCGAGACCCCCATGGCCCCCGGCAGCCACGTCGGACTCGTGTCCTTCCAAGGGGGTCCCGCCGCATTGAGGAGGGCCCTCGTCTCCCCCGCCGGCATCGCCCTGACGACGGAGCCAGTCTCGGGAGCTCCCGTCCGCAAGCTGACACCGCCCAGCCATGCCAGCGACGTCTGCTGGTATGGCAGGGCGGTCTGGGACACCACGCTCTCCGAGAGGGACTACTAGGGGACCTCCACTATCGACGGGTCGGCGACCCATGCCGCCACCAGTCTCCGGACCACCTCGGATGCCGAGGCGTCCTCCTCCGCGCAGGCCTCCCTCAGCCTCCTTGCGAGCCCGTCGTCGAGGTAGGCCGTCAGCCTCGTCCTGTCGCCACGGGGCTGCGCGTCCCTCGTCCCGTCGATGTCGACACGGCCAGAGACCCACGCGGTTACGAGCTCGGCAAGAACGTCGGTTGCCGTCAGGCGTCCGCCCGACGGCGCCGACGCCCTGGCCAGGCGCACCCTGAAGTCATGCGCGAGCGCGCTTGGCACATAGAACGCCACCGTGCGCCGCACTCCTGCCAAGGAGCCGGCACCACCCTGCAAGCGCCCTCGGCCGTCGTCCTTGCGACTGCCCCCCGCGGCCGTCACCTTGTGGCTGTTGCGCCCTGCGAAGTCGAACCCACCCGCACTCATCTTGCGACCTCCCCATCGAGCTCGTCCGCGAACCGGTCATAGTCCTCGTCCGTCGAGCAGCCGGGGGCGTAGTCGTGAAGGGACATCCCCGCCACCTGGGCCTCGCGCACCTTGACGCAGCGCCTGATGCTCGTGGGGTAGACCTTGGTCCCGTACTGGGCCGCCACCGCAGGGAGCTGCTCGTCGAAAGCCGCGGTGAGGCGCTGGCGCGGCTCCCTCTGGCAGACGAGCAGTCCGCCCACCCTGAGGCCCGGGTTGAGCCTGCGCGAGCCCTGGACCCGGCCGACCAGGGCCATGAGGCGGTCGAGACCGTCCAGAGACCATCCGTCGACCATCACCGGGACGATGACCTCGTCTGCGGCCACGAGCGCGTTGGCCGTCACGATGCCCAGGGAGGGCGAGCAGTCGACGATCACGTAGTCGTACTCCCCGGCCATGACGACCGGCTCGAGCGAGTCTGCAAGGATGGTCTCGCGGCATGTCATCCCCGCCATCTCGGCCTCTGCGCCCGAGAGGCGCGAGTCGCCAGGAAGGACGTCGACCCTCTCGTAGCCAGAGTGCCTCACGCAACGCCTTGCGTCCCGCTCCTTCCCCGTCAGGAGCTCGTAGGCAGTCGCACCCTCGTCTGCGGCCCCTATCTCCCGCGTCGCGTTAGCCTGCTGGTCAAGGTCGACGAGCAACACGCGCCTGCCCATCCTCGACAAGGCGCCGCACGCGCAGATCGCCGTCGTCGTCTTGCCGACGCCGCCCTTCTGATTCGCAATTGCGATGACCCTCGTTCCAGTCGCTCCAGACATCAGCCTCATCCACCAATCAAAATCGTCCACCCCTGCTTATCAGCATGATATACCGTATATGGTATCGTGTCAACTTATCAACTTGACATAATGTCAATTTATCAATACGACAACCTATACTTTCACAATCCCCGCTCTCAGAATCGTTGTGCTGAACCGAGATTCTTCTCTGAACCGTCGTTAAACTCGAGTGACCCACGAAGACGTCAGGTCGATATGCGTACTTACTGTCAAACGGTCACAATGGTTTGCTGATACATTGCCAGAGTACTCACATGCGCGGGAAGCACGATTGGTTCGGCGTGATTAGCGGCTGTCGAACGGAGATCATCCTCGCATGCGCGGGGAGCACGCACACGCCTACCAGCGAGAGAAGGGAGAGGCAAGGATCATCCCCGCATGCGCGGGGAGCGCGGTTCGATTTCCTATCCCCGATAGAGGCAGCCGTGGATCATCCCCGCATGCGTGGGGAGCACGTAGGCGATAGCTGAGGCCCAGGCGTGCGCGGCAGGATCATCCCCGCATGCGCGGGGAGCACCTCTGACGTGAAGTGCAGGCGCCTCATCCTTCGGGGATCATCCCCGCATGCGCGGGGAGCACCAGTCCATCATCACGAGATGCGTCAACATCGCGGGATCATCCCCGCATGCGCGGGGAGCACCGGGGACTGCTTGAGCAGCATCAGGAAGTCCGCGGGATCATCCCCGCATGCGCGGGGAGCACCTGCACGCGCGACTGGGCCCCGTCCGAGCACGCGGGATCATCCCCGCATGCGCGGGGAGCACCGACGCGCGTCGCGTCAGTCTTTCTGCGCGCCGGGGATCATCCCCGCATGCGCGGGGAGCACGTGGGAGCCGGTCGCCTTCTCCGAGGTCGACAGGGGATCATCCCCGCATGCGCGGGGAGCACCGCTCCTATCGCCGTCCCTAACTTGTAACTACTAGGATCATCCCCGCATGCGCGGGGAGCACTTACCTCTAGGACGAGCCGTGCTCGCCGCAGGGCGGATCATCCCCGCATGCGCGGGGAGCACTCTTCGTGACCAGGGACATCGTACACCCTCTCCGCCGTCTTCGTACGGCTTCAGGTCGCGTATAATCATCGTCTACACCTCGGGCACTGGTGCTTAGTCTTACCGGCCTGCCGACTCCCCGGCGCGTATGATGGGCGGCGCGCCACCA
>ERZ773013.580-NODE-580-length-22946-cov-3.733869_pt1 | contig 22946 bp, 21 predicted proteins | sample MGYA00511670_ERZ773013 | MGnify/ENA primary metagenome ERZ773013 (study PRJEB29015, sample SAMEA2738120) | human oral metagenome | biome: human oral; feature: human-associated habitat; material: saliva | place: China | collected 2257 ... | reverse complement strand
CGACTCCCGGGATTGGCTGGTCCTGACGGCGATGTCTCTGGTTCCGCTCGGGACATCGGCACTATAGCCAAAACGCAGAGGCCGCGCTTTCAGTTTCGCGCGGGGTGGGGGGCGGCGCTAGACGGGTTTCGAGGATGTGTCTGGCAGCTCGCAGGTGTTCTCAAAATGCATAACGCCAGCGTAGGGCGCCAGACGAGGATCGGTCATGAGAGCGCGGGCCTCCCCGGCCCTGTCCCAGTAGTGCATGGGAAAGAGCGCGCGGGTGCCAACCACATCCATAAAGGCTGCAATTCCGGCGGCGGGGTCTTTTAGGCGTGGGTCGAGCGGAACAAAGGCAAGGTCCACCGGGGCAGGAGCAATGCGCGAGAGCTCCGTGCGGAAGAACATCTCGGACGCCGCATTCTCCTCGGCGGGGCGGTCCCACTGCCAGGAGTTGAGGTCGCCCGAGAAGTAGATCGAGGTACCGCAGACGTGGACGACAAACGCAACGCCCTTGTCGTTGGACTCGAGGGCCTGAACGGAGAGCGCGACGGGATTGGCGCCGGGCGTGGTGCCAAGCTGCAGCTCGTAGGTCTTGTGCGGCTCGACGGCAATCACGCGGGCATCGGCCGGCGCGTCCTTTGCGACGTCCTTGTCCAGCACGTAGCAAACGTTGGCGAACTGCTCCCGCAGCGGCCAGATGCACTGGCCGTAGTGGTCGTAGTGCTCGTGCGAGACAAACACGACAAGGGGGAGGTCACGGCGGAGTTTGGGCAGCTCGCCCGTGTACCAGTCAAAGAGCAGCGTGCAGACGGGAAGCTCGACCGCAAAGCCGCTGTGGTAGATATGCGTGACGCGCATGAGACCTCCTCCGCTGGGCGTCCCGCCGGCATTCCGATGGGACGCGCCGCGATTCTTTACTGCTACTCCACCCAGAAGACACGGCCTTCCTTGCGCGCGGGCTGGGGCTTCTCGGCATCGGGATAGCCAATCACCACGTGGCCGATTCCCTCGTAGTCGCCCTTCACGCCAAGGCTTGCCAGCAGCTCCTTGTAACGGGGCTCCTCGAATTCCTCCTTGGCCCGGTGGATCCAGTGTCCCCCCAGCCCAAGCGACTGTGCGGCGAGCAGCATGTTCTCGATGGTCGCCGAGCCGTCGTATACGCGCGTGGGTGTGGAGGCATTGGCGAGAACCACGAGGACGACCGGCGCCCCATAGAACGGGTCCATGCCATCGGGCGCGCCCATGATGCGACGGTTCTCGTCGGCTAGCTCGTCGCGCAGCTTGTGATTAGTCACGGCCACGATGATTGGGGACTGCCTGCCCATACCAGAGGGAGCCCAAAGGCCGGCCTCGATGACGCGCTCGATAAGCTCGCGCGCAACCGGGACCTGCTTGAACCTAGGGGTGCTACGACGCTCGCGGATGCACTTCTCTACCTCGTTCATGGCTCCTCCAATGGTTGAAAAATGCGCGAGCGACCCAGCGAGGGGACTCGCTCTTCCATTTTCTTCCCAAACCGGCGCCCATGATACGAGAAGGTCCGTTGCAGCCGTTTTGAATCACCCGTGTGGCTAATAATCCGCTTGGTGGCAGTTTTGGTAAAATATTTTATATTCTATAAGACCAGTGGCAATTCCCTGAGCTGCGGATTAACAAATATCGAATCAATCGATACTCGGAGACTCTCGGGAAAACAACCACCAACCGTCAAATCACGCCAACGAGCCCTCGTGAGGCAGGATGCCACTCGCCACTTGCCACCTACGCGGCCACCTGTTGGGCAAGAAGCACCGCGCCCATGCCCAGGCCAGCGCTCAGCATCACGTACGCCACGGCAACGAGGGGCTCTCCGCGCTGCACAAGGCCTACGCTTTCCAGCGCAAACGTTGAGAAGGTGGTAAAGCCGCCGCAAAGCCCCACCTCGAGGAAGAGGACGGGTCGCGAGTCAAGCTCGTGACCTGCGGCAACGGTGGCAACGATAAGCCCAATCACAAAAGCGCCAACGACGTTGGTCAGAAGCGTCGCAAGAGGGAACCCAGCATCCCCAACGCTCTTGAACGGCGCGAGGGAGATGAGATGGCGGAGAAGCGATCCGAGTGCACCACCGGCGCAGACGGCAAGACAGTCAAACAGTGCAGGCATGGTCGCGACCTTCCAGAAGATACGAGCGTAGTTCCGCCCAACGCAGAGGCCATCAGCACCATGCGGCTCGGTGGGCGCACCCACCGGGGAGGCCTCATTCCCCAGCGGGCAGCGTAGCACAGCTGGCAAGCACTCGCCCGCATCATCCCAACGGAAAGCGTATGACTCCTCTTTATAAGGCGAACCAGCATTCGTTTGGCACAAAATGACGCTTGGTGGCAGTTTTTCGAAGATTCACCGAGTATCTAAAGATTCAATATTTGATAAATTTCAGGTCAGTGATTCGTTATTTAGTGAATATCATATCAAGTTTTTTCGTATAACTGCCACCAACCGTCAATCCGTACTTGCTAGGTCAAAAGAGGCACCCCAAGCGGGAGTCCATCGGGCAGGATGGAAGCGCAAATCACTCTCATACGCCCCAGCCGCAAACAAGCCCTCGGTTTCGTGTTACCAAGGCTTAACAAAAATGGGGGTTGCGGGAACCTGCATAACGGGCGTAAAGTGTGCGCCAACAAGCACAAGCCGCCCACGCGGCCGGATTCACGAGAGGAGCGCCAGAGATGAACCGCATCGCCACTAACGCCGCACGTACGTCCATGAACTGGTGGTGGCGCGATTCGCAAACGGTCGGTCGATCGTGAGTCTCTCGCGCCATACACTCGCGACTTAAGAGGGCTCCCGGTTTGACCGGGGGCCCTCTTTCTTGTGCCAGCACACCCCCTAATCGATTTCAAACATCCTCCAGCGTCACCAACCAGAAAGGAAACACCATGTCCGAGAACACCAACGCCCAGCAGGCCCGCACTGTCACCTCCGAGGATCACGGCAAGCTCGATGTCCGCGCCCTCGTGCTTCTCGCCGTGCTCCTCGCCGCCGGCTTCATCCTCAACTTCACCGTAGGCAAGGCCATCTCTAGCGTCTCCGGTGGGCTTATTAGCCCCGAGTTCATCATCTCGGCCTTCTGCCTCACCATCCTGGTCGTTCGTCCCAACGTCCCGCAGGCACTGATCATCGGCCTCATCTCCGCCGCCGTAATCCAAATCACCACCACCTCGCCCTTCGTCGACTTTGCCGCCGAGGGTGTGGCCGCCATGCTCATGGCCGTCATCGTGAGAGCCGGCATGCGTGGGGGCGCCAAGAAGTTCGTTCCCGCCATTGGCACCTTCGTCACCACGGTTGTCTCCGGCGTCATCTTCATGATCATCCGCATCGCCATGGTCGGTGCCGCCCAGCAGCTCGCTGCCGCCATGCTCCCCGTGGTCTTCTTCACCGCCATCTTCAACGCCATCCTCGTCCAGGCGCTCTACGTTCCCGTGTGCAAGGCTCTCAAGGTCAACGCATAGTCCCTATCCAAAACCGCAGCCAACGTCAGAAGCCCAGCCCAACCGAAAGGAACCCACCATGTCCCAGCAGAACGCAACCCAGGCACGCACCGTCACCACCACCGAGCGCTCCGGCAAGGCCGACGTCTCTTCCCTCGTACTGCTCGCCGTGCTCCTCGCCGCGGGCTTCATCCTCAACCTGACCGTGGGCAACGCACTTGCCATCGTGGGCATCAAGCCGCAGTTCATCATTGCCTCCTACGCGCTGGCAATCCTGCTCTCTAAAGCCGGGTTCGGCCAGGCGACTGTCTTTGGCCTTGTCTCCGCCGCAGTCATCCAGCTCACGACGTCGATCCCGGGCCTCAACTTTGTGACGGAGCTCATCGCCGCGCTGGTGATGGCCGCGCTCATCCGCCGTCCGCTCCAGATCGGCGGGCGTGACGTCACCCCGCTCATCGCGACCTTCGTGACCACGCTCATCTCCGGCGCGCTCTTCGCCGTGGCCGGCACCCTCATCATGGGCGCGGCACTTGGCACCGTGGTCGTCAAGATCCCTCTCGTCCTGGGAACCGCCATCTTCAACGCCGTCGTGGTGCAGGCGCTTTACTTCCCCCTCAAGAAGGTCCTCAAGAAGTAGTTCGTCTACCATAGTGAACCGCTCATGAGACAAGGGGGGTTCCCCTTGTCTCATCTTTGTCGAAAGGCTCTTATGACCGCACGGGAAGAAAAGCCCATCGTCGAGATGACCCACGTCACCTTCTCCTACGACGCGCCCGCCGAGGGAGGTGCCGAGAACAGCGAGGACGTCGCACTGCGCGATGTGTCTCTGAGCATTGGCGCTGGCGAGTTCGTGGGCGTCATAGGCCCCTCTGGCGCGGGCAAGTCGACGCTTGCGTCTGTGATGTCGGGTGCCATCCCGCACCACTACCACGGCGCCCTCTACGGCGCCACGCTGGTGGACGGACACGACACCTGCAACGTGACGCTCACCGACATCTCGCAGGTGGTGGGCAGCGTCCTGCAGGACATCGACACCCAGATGGTGGCATCGGTGGTCGAGGACGAGATGCTCTTTGGCCTGGAGAACTTCGGCGTCCCCCACGACCAGATCGAGGCGCGCGTCGCCCAGACGCTCGAGACCGTGGGCATCTCCAACCTGCGCGATCGCGAGATAGCCACGCTCTCGGGCGGCCAGAAGCAGAAGGTGGCCATCGCGGCCATTCTCGCCATGCGCCCGCGCGTGCTGGTGCTCGACGAGCCCACCGCCGCGCTTGACCCCGCGTCCTCGACCCTCGTCTTCGAGACGCTGCGCAAGGTCCGCGAGGAGGGCGTCACCGTGGTGGTCATCGAGCAGAAGGTTGCGCTGCTCTCGGAGTACTGCGACCGCATCCTTGTGATGAGCAAGGGGTCGCTGGTGCTCGACGGTACGCCCCGCGAGGTCTTCTCGCACAGCGACGAGCTTCGCCGCATTGGCGTCGACAGCCCCCGCGTTGCGCGCGTGTACAACTCGCTCGCAAAGGACGGCCTGGTTGCGGGCACCGCGCCATGTCTCACCGTACCCGAGGCTGAAAAGCTCATCACCGGCCTGGTGCAGCCCGAGACCAAGACCAGCTGCCATGTGGCGAGCGCCGAGGAGGACGCGCGCGAGTCGGGCTTCCGCGCCGGGTCAAAGCACGTCGCAGCCCCGCGCCCGCACGCCGAGGGCGCCGAGCCCGTGGTGAGCCTCGAGGACGTGAGCTTTGCCTACCCTGGCGGGACGGCGTCTGTGGACCACCTTGACATGCGAGTCTTCCCCGGCGAGGTCGTGGGCATCGTCGGCCAGAACGGCGCCGGCAAGACCACCCTCACCAAGCTGTTGAATGGCCTGCTTCACCCGGCATCCGGCACCGTGCGGATGGCCGGCCTCGACACGCGCGAGGTCCCCACGAGCGCCATCGCCGCGCACTGCGCGACGCTCTTCCAGAACCCGGACTACCAGCTTTGCAAGGACACCGTGCTTGAGGAGGTCTCCTTTGGCCTCACGCTGCAGGGCGTGGATGAGAACGACGCGTGCGAGAGTGCCGGGGCGGTAATCGAGCGCTTTGGCCTGCCCGCAGACGAGGCGCCCTTCTCGCTCTCCCGCGGTCAGCGGCAGATGGTCGCGCTTGCTTCGGTGGCTGTCATGGAGCCGGAGGTCGTCCTTCTCGACGAGCCCACGAGCGGCCTTGACTACCGCGAGTGCATGACTGTCATGGACACGGTGAGCGATATGGCCGAGCGCGGCTGCGCCGTGATCATGGTGTGCCACGACATGGAGGTCGTCTCTGACTTTGCCGAGAGGATCGTGGTCATGGCAAACGGGCGCATCCTCGACCGCGGCGGCACGCTTGAGATGTTCTCCAACGCACCTCTCATGCGAGAGGCAAGCGTGAAGGCTCCGCAGGTCATCGAGCTGTCCGAGGCTCTCGCGCACGACCTTTCGCCCGAGTTTGCCGGAATCAGCCAGGTCTCTGGCATTGTCGACCTCACCGAGGAGATGGTCCGCCGTGGTTAACGTCATCGATTACGTCCCGGGTGACACGCTGCTGCACCGGCTGAACCCCGTGACAAAGCTAGGCATCGCTGCGGCCATCATCATCGCGACGTTCCTGGCGGACACCTACCCCATGCTGCTGGGGCTTCTTGTCCTCACCTTTGCGTTGGGTGCCTATGCGCGCGCCACGTCCAAGCTTGTCTCGCTGCTCAAGCTGCTGGTGCCGCTGGCCGTGGTGATGCTTCTGCTGCAGACCGCCTTTGTGCGTGGCGGCGATCCCGTGTTTGCGTGGATGACCACAGATGGCCTGGTAACCGGCAGCAAGGCATGCCTGCGCCTTCTGGGCGTGGCACTGCCGCTCATCCTCATGCTGAGCGTGACCAAGCTCAACGACCTGGCAAACGCCTGCGTCGAGGTGCTGCACATTCCGTACCGCTACGCGTTCACGTTCACGACAGCGCTGCGCTTTGTGCCCGTGTTCAGCCAGGAGATGAACGCCATCATGGAGGCGCAGACGGCGCGCGGCGTCGAGTACGACACCAAGAACCCCATACGAAAGCTGCAGCTCATGCTGCCGCTGTGCGTGCCGCTGCTGGTGAGCTCCGTGGGGAAGACCGACGCCACAGCGCTCGCCGCCGAGCAGCGCGGATTCTACCTGCGCATGCGCGAGAGCAGCTTCAAGCGCTACCCCATGGTGGGTCGCGACATCGCTGTCCTCGTTGCGTGCGTGGCGCTCGTTGTCGCTGGCGTGCTCCTGTAAGGGGCGCGGCGCAGGCTCCGCTAGAGCTTCTCGTCCAGCCCGTGGAGCATGTCGGCGGACTTTCTCAGCGCCTCGAGCTCGTCCGGCAGAAGGTCAATCTCTACGATCTCCTTTGCGCCCGTGCTGTCGACGATTGTGGGCACCGAGATAAACGTGTCGCGGATGCCATACTGGCCATCAAGGTAGACCGAGACGGGCATGATGCGGTTCTCGTCGAAGAGGATGGACTTGGCGATGGACGCCGTGCTCGACGCGATGCCGTAGCAGGTGTTTCCCTTGCGGCTGAAGATGTCCCAGCCAGCCTGCACCGTACGCTTGCACAGCTCGTCGCGGGTGACGCCGCGCGTGCGAGGGGCGTTGTCACGCAGGACGTCGTCCACGCGCTTGCCACCGATGGTCGCACTGTTCCACGAGACAATCTCGGAGTCGCCGTGCTCGCCCAGCACGAAGGCCTCGACGCTGTTGGAGGCCAGATCGTACATGTCGGACAGCGCACGGCATAGTCGCGCGGAGTCGAGGAAGGTGCCGGAGCCGATGACGCGCTCGTGCGGAAGGTCGGAGACCTTCCAGGTGTAGTAGGCCATCACGTCGACGGGGTTCGAGACCACAAGGAAGATGCCATCGAAGCCCGAGGCCATGACCTGCTCGACCACCGAGCGCACCACGCCAAGGCTTGGCTTGAGCATCTCGAGACGGTCGTTGGAGTCCTTGGGCATGGGCGCCGCGGCTGTGATGATGACAATGTCCGCGTCCGCGCACTCGCTGTAGTCACCGGCGTGCACGTTGACGTTGCGGGTCATGAAGAAGACGGAGTCGCGCATGTCGAGCGCCTCGCCCACGGCATGCTCATGATTCACGTCAATGAGGCACACGTCGCCGCAAAGCCCCTGGTTGATGATGCTGAACGCAGTGGTCGAACCCACCTTGCCAGCTCCTATGACAACAACCTTCGTATCCTTGAAGCCCATGTGGTTCCCCTTTCTGCCGAGAAGGACGCAGTGGGCGGTATGCCCGTGCGTCTCGGGAGGAGCCTAACCCCACGAGCAAGCACACTCAAGACCGCTCACGATTCCTTGCAGCACGAGCGCAATCGGCATGCTCGGGGTTCCCTTGGGCAGCCGGCACGCTTGCTCGGGAGAGTTGGGGACATGCACAAAACCCGCCCGGGCCGTCGATTTTGACGCCGCGAGCGCATGGAGCACCGAGAAGAGTACCGCGTTGCATACGTAGGTTCCGGCCGAGTACGAGACCGATGCCGGAACGCCGGCCTCGACCATGGCCTGCGCCATAGCGCGAACGGGCAGCGTCGAGAAGTACGCATCCGGCGCACCTGTCGAGAGGCGCATGCCTTGGGGTTGCTCGCCGTCGTTGTCGGGGATGCGAGCGTCGGCATAGTTTATGCCCACGAACTCTGGCGTGACCTTGGCTCGACCGCCCGCCTGGCCCAAGCAGAGCACGACCGAGGGGTTCTCGCGCTGGATAGCCCCAAGCACGGCAGCTGGTCCGTGCCGAAACGAAACTGGGATCCGCTCGCAGACCAGCTTGCGGCCAGCGATGGCCTTGGGAAGAGCACTCGCCACCTCCCACGAGGGGTTTGTTTGCTCACCACCAAACGGCTCAAAGCCCGTGACAAGGATCTTCTCCATGCGCGTTGCCCTCCTCGGACTTGGCGAGAAGCGTCCCGCGGAACGCACTAGAGCTTGAAGGTGATTCCCACGCCGACAAAAGGCTGCCAGCCGTGCTTGCCGGCGGCCCTGCGGCGGTAGTTCTCCTCTTCCTCCTCGCGGTCTGCCTCATCGCACATGCGCTTGTACTCCTCGAAGTCAAGCTCTCCCCTGCGGTACTGCTCGTATGCCTCTTCCAGCTCTTCGTCGGTGTAGCGTGCCATGGCGACCTCCCGTGTTGGGGCCAACGAGCCGAAGCCTCTGCCTCGGTTTTCTCGACTATACCCGACCCACGCGACATTAATTAGAGCCTTAGGCTTTAGCGGCATGAGGCCAGGGGCGCGCGTCATGTGGAAAATTGCAACCATAAAGAACACGGTATCCGCCGATGGTGAACAGGCTAGGCAACCTTGATTCTCGCTGGTTAGAGGCGTCTAAACGTTCGGAAATTTCCTAAACGGCGAGAATCGGCGCGTTTGGCGGACCGTCCAGACGGGGGCGACCCACCGCCGGACGCTCAACGCCCACTTCCAGGGCGCAGCGCTCACAATGTGTACAATTTGGCAGCAAGCGAGAATTCTCAACTGGGATTTTCAGACAATTGAATACCAAATTGTACACATTTGTAGAGTAGGACGTGACAAACGGGACTCGGGCCGACGCAGAGGCCAGCACGACCGGCGCAGCGGCTAGCACGCCCTCCACGGGTCGCCGCGCCGGCCGCTACCCGTCCTCCCCCACCTCACCATAAAGTTAGTCTATGCTTACACGCCGTCGGACCGGGTGCCGCCGCAACCTCGGCGGCGCCACCGTCACCAAACCGCAGGCCGTTGCCCGCAGGAGGAGGAACACCATGATGGACAAGAGGCTCCTGGCACTCGTGCCAGGAGCAATGCGACACGTGCTCGCAACCGTGGGCTGGCAGTGGCTCGGCCTCGTGGGCAACGTACTTCTCAGCTGGGAGATCTGCCGCGTTGTGGGCGCGCTTCTCGCCGGCACCGCACCCAGCATCCCGGAGGCCGCGCTCGTCCTGGCGCTGGCGCTTCTCGCCCGCCTGGCATCCACGCGCCTCTCGGCCCGCGAGTCCTTTGCCGCGTCGCAGGATGTGAAGGGTGCGCTGCGCAGGCGCATATACGAGAAGCTCCTGCGCCTTGGCCCGGGCTATGCGCAGGAGGTCTCCACCGCCGAGGTCGTGCAGCTTTCCGTGGAAGGCTGCGAGCAGCTCGAGACGTACTTTGGCCAGTACCTGCCGCAGCTCTTCTACTCGGTGCTTGCCCCAGTCACGCTCTTCTGCGTGGTGGCGCCCGCGTGCCTTCCCGCCGCAGTGGTGCTTCTCGTCTGCGTTCCGCTCATTCCGCTGGTCATCGTGGCCGTCCAGAAGGTGGCCAAGCGCATCCTCTCGCGCTACTGGGACCAGTACGCCACGCTGGGCGACTCGTTTCTCGAGAACCTCCAGGGCCTCACAACGCTCAAGATCTACCATGCCGACGCCGAGCGGCATCGCCGCATGAACGAGGAGGCCGAGCACTTCCGCGTGGTCACCATGAAGGTCCTCTCGATGCAGCTCAACTCCATCATCGTGATGGACGTGGTGGCGCTGGGCGGCGCGGCGGCGGGTATCTCGGTGGCGCTGTGGCAGCTGGCGGCGGGGGCCGTCACGCCCACTGCGGCGCTCTTTGTGGCGCTCGTCTCGGCGGACTTCTTCCTCCCCATGCGCCAGCTTGGCTCCTACTTCCACGTGGCCATGAACGGCATGGCGGCAAGCGAGAAGATCTTCCGCCTGCTTGACCTCGAGGAGCCGCCCGCGCGCACGCTGGCACCGGCGCCCGCGGACGCCCTCTCCATGCGCGACGTGGACTTCTCCTACGACGGCGACCGCAAGGTCCTCTCGCACGTCACCCTTGAGGTGGCGCCGCGCGGCATGACCGCCGTGGTGGGCGTCTCGGGCTCGGGCAAGTCCACCGTGGCAGCGCTTCTCTCTGGCCACGAGCACGGCTGGACCGGTGACGTGCTGGTGGGCGAGACAAGCGTGGACCAGGTGGACCCGGCGGCTCTCTCGCGCCACGTGACCATGGTCGCGGCGGGCGCCCACGTGTTCTCGGGAACCGTACGCGAGAACCTCCTCATGGCGCACCCCGAGGCAACGGACGACCAGCTATGGGCCGCACTCAAGACGGCGCGTCTCGACGGCTTTGTGCGCGAGCGCGGCGGCCTTGACATGGCAATCGAGCAGGACGCGGCAAACCTCTCCGGCGGTCAGCGCCAGCGCCTGGCGCTTGCGCGAGCGCTTCTCCACGACTCACCGGTCTACGTCTTTGACGAGGCCACAAGCAACATCGACGCCGAGAGCGAGGAGCAGGTCATGGCCGCCGTCCGCGAGCTGGCGCGCGAGCGCGCGGTGCTCGTGATCTCTCACCGCCTGGCCAACGTGGTGGACGCGTCGTGCATCTACGTGCTGCGCGACGGCCGCGTGGTAGGCGCGGGAACGCACGGCGAGCTTCTCGCCAACTGCGAGGAGTATGGCAGGCTCTGGGGCGAGCAGCAGGCCCTCGAGGCATACGGAAGGGGTGAGCGCCATGGCGCGTAGGGATACGGGAAACGCCGCGCGCGAGCAGAGCGGCGCGCGCATCATGTGGCGGATGCTGGGCTTTGTGAGGCCGCTAGCAGGCGTGATGGTTGTCTCGGTGGCCTGCGGCGTTGCGGGCTTCTGTTGCGCCACGGGCATTCCGGTGCTGGCAGCCGAGGAGGTGTTCGCGCTTGCGGGCGCGGGCTCGCTTGCCTGGCCGCTTGCCACCGTGTGCTGGGTGCTTGCCGCCATGGCGCTGGCGCGCGGCGTGTTTCACTATGTCGAGCAGCGCTGCAACCACTACATCGCGTTCCGGCTGCTTGCGCACATCCGCGACCTGGTCTTTGGCGCACTGAGGAAGCTGGCGCCCGCCAAGCTCGCGGGACGCGACCGCGGCAGCCTTGTCTCCACGGTCACGAGCGACGTGGAGCTGCTCGAGGTCTTCTTTGCGCACACCATCTCGCCCATCTGCATCGCCGTGCTCATGGCGATCGTGGGCACTGCGTTCCTGTGGCAGCTCGCGCCGGCGTTTGCACTTGTGGCACTTGTGGCATGGGCACTCGTGGGCGTAGCGGTGCCGCCGGCCGTCTCGCGCGGCTCGGGTGACGCCGGCCGCAGGCAGCGCGACCTTGCGGGGTCGCTCTCCGGCTACGTGCTGGACGGCCTCCGCGGCCTGGGTGAGGTGCTGCAGTTTGGTGCCGGCGCGTCTCGCCTCGACGGGCTTGACGCCCGCTCGCGCGAGCTGGTTGGCGCGGAGCGCGAGGTGCGCCGGGCTGGTGCGAGCGGGGCTTCTGCCGTGAGCGCCGTGATCCTTCTCGCCACCATCGCCGAGCTGGCACTGGGCACGCAGCTTGTTGCCGCAGGCGCGGCGACCCCGGAGGACACCGTGCTGGCGACGGTCTTTGTGCTCTCGAGCTTTGGCCCCTTTGCGGCACTTGCCAACCTTGGCGCCACGCTTCAGGGCACGCTTGCCTCCGGTGCGCGCGTGTTGGAGATCTTGGACGAGAAGCCCCAGGTAGAGGAGGTCGAGAAGGGCGTCGGCGTGACCTTCTCGGACGCCTCGGCCGAGCACGTGGACTTCTCGTATGGCGCTGAGAAGGTCCTCTCTGACGTCTCCGTGCGCGTGCCTGCGGGGCGCATCGTGGGCATCTCCGGGCGCAGTGGGTCTGGCAAGTCGACCCTGGCGCGGCTGTTCATGCGTTTCTGGGATGTTGAGCAGGGTCGCATTGCCGTCTCGGGGACGGACGTGCGCGAGATACGCACCGCATCCCTGCGCGACGCGGAGGCGCTGGTCGAGCAGGACACCTCGCTCTTCCACGACTCCATCCGCGACAACCTGCTCATTGCCAAGCCCACGGCAACGCAGGAGGAGCTTGAGGAGGCGTGCCGCAAGGCGTCGATTCACGACTTCATCGAGAACCTGCCCAACGGCTACGACACCATGGTGGGTGAGCTTGGCGGAACGCTCTCCTCGGGCGAGCGACAGCGCCTGGGGCTGGCGCGCGCGTTTCTCCACGACGCGCCGTTCCTGCTGCTAGACGAGCCCACGAGCAACCTCGACTCGCTCAACGAGGGCCAGGTACTGCGATCACTGGACGAGGAGCGCGGACGGCGGGCGGTGCTTCTCGTCTCGCACCGAGCCTCGACCATGGCGATTGCGGACGAGGTGCACTCGATGGACTCGGGCCGCATGAGCTAGGTGCGCGGGTCCTTGCGATTCCCCGCAGTCATCTTCCTCTTCCATACCTGCAAATTCCGATCGGTTAGAGGGGCCTAATCGATCGGAAACTGCAGGATCTCTATCCAGCTGCAAATTTCGATTGGTTAGAGGGGTCTAATCGATCGGAATTTACAGGCTTCCGCAGGCGGCAGGACTCCGCAGGCGGCAAGCGAGGCGCGACAGCTGCAGCGGGTGTAGGGGCGACTGGCCGCACAGGGTTGGCGTCTGGAGGCGCCACACATTCGGTGTTCAAATGCATGACAACCAGCGCGGGATACACATTTAGCTGCGAATGTGTATCGACTTGCCACACATTCGGCGTTCGAATGTGTGGCGACCAGCGCGGGATACAGATTCGGGTTCAAACCTGTATCGCGCCGCTACACATTCGTTGCTCGAAACTGTAGCAGCATCGCATCACGCAAACACGTAGCTGTTCATCGATATCGCACCGAGGTTGCGAATGTCATTGAAGACCTCGGGCTTCTCGCCCTCGGACGCTCCCAGAACCGTGAGCAGCGGAAGAAAGTGGTCTGGGGTGGGCACGGCGTAGCTTGTGTGCGGCAGCCGCTCGTAGTTGATGACCTTCTCGTCGTCGCGCGCCTCCACCGCCGCTCGCACCGCGGCATCAAACTCGTCGCAGGCAGAGGTGCCCGCAGGTTTGTCCCACTCGACCTCGCGCAGGTTGTGCACCACGTTGCCGCTCCCCAGCACCACAAAGCCCTCGTCGCACAGCGGTGCGAGGCGTCGGCTCAGGTCATAGGCGTATCGAGCATCGGCCAGGCCGTTCACCGAGAGCTCCACCACGGGAACGTTTGCCTTGGGCAGCATGTGGTGGAGCGGCGTCCACACGCCATGGTCGATGCCCCAGGTGTCGTCCACCTCCACGTCGCTGCCGAGCAGTTCCTGCACGCGAGCCGTATGCTCGGCGCTGCCAGCAGGGCGGTACTTGATTGCATAGAGCTCTGGCGGAAAGCCATACATGTCGTTCACCTGGCGCGGAGTGGGGTCACTCTGGACCAGCGTCCCGCGGGTGAACCAGTGTGCCGACACGGCGAGAATGGCACGTGGCGCGTCGGCCAGAACCTTCTCGCCCATCGCGCGCAGACCGTGCGCGACCTCGTCGTCCCGAAGCGCCATCATTGGGTTGCCATGTCCCACGAACACTGCCATCTGCCTCTTGTTAGCCATAATGTCCTACATCGCTACTTGGTAGTGTATTTGTACTTATCGCTGAGTTCTATACTACGCGGCGAGAAATGCTATGCAAGAGGTATCTTTTGCCATACCAAGGAAGGCGCGTTCCATGCGAGTTACTCCTACTGGCCGGACACCGTCCTCAACACTACAATGGTTGCCGCCCTATACCCCACCCCGTAATGGAGGCACCGATGAGAGACATCCAGGACACCTGCAGGATTGCCGTGGTGCAGTCGCGACCTCGGCCGTTCGACCGCGACGCTTGTCTGGCGGGGGCCGTCGAGGCCATCCGTCGCGTGGCCGAGGAGCGCCCCAGCGATCTTGTGGCGCTGCCCGAGCTTCTCATCCCTGGATATCCGCATGGCCTGACCTTTGGGTTTGTCGTTGGCGCCCGCGAGCCCGGCAGCAAGGAGCTGTGGAAGCGCTACTACGATGGCTCGGTTGTGGTTGGTGGGCCCGAGACCGAGGCCTTGGCCGCTGCGGCGCGCGAGACCGGCGCATGGGTGAGCGTGGGCGTCTCGGAGCGCGACGCCACCTCCGGCACGCTCTACAACACCAACCTGGTCTTTGCGCCGGATGGCCACCTTGACGCGTGGCACCGCAAGCTCAAGCCCACGGGCGCCGAGCGGCTGGTATGGGGCGACGCGCAAAACCACTACTTCCCCGTGAGCCAGACGCCGTGGGGCCCCATGGGAACGCTCATCTGCTGGGAGAACTACATGCCGCTGGCGCGCGCGGCGCTCTACAAGAAGGGCGTGGCAATCTACCTGGCCCCCAACACCAACGGCAACCCCGAGTGGCAGGCGACGGTCGAGCACATCGCCATCGAGGGTCGCTGCTTTGTGGTGAACTGCGCGCCATACCTGCTGCGCGATGACTATCCTGCGGACCTTCTCGCCAACCCCGACGTCGCGCGTCTGCCCGAGGTGGTGTATCGTGGCGGATCGAGCGTTGTCGACCCGTTTGGTCACCCCGTGCCAGGCGCGGAGCCGCTCTGGGACACCGACGGCATCCTCTACGCCACGCTCGACATGCAGCAGGTACCTGCGTCGAAGTGGGAGTTTGACCCCATGGGACACTACGCGCGCCCCGATGCCGTGCGCCTAGAGGTGAACGACATCTAGCGGGCGGTGCGGGATTGAGTTGCCCGGTAACGGGATTCCATTGCCCGGTAACTCAATCCCGCCATCAACCGCCGGCCCTCTCGCTGCGAATTATTGCGCGTTATTCCTGAGAATTCACAGCTCAACTGGCCATATGTCGCTACGACGAGAAATATCGCGCAATAAATTCGAGCGGGATGGGATGAAGAGGGGCTATCACAGAGCAGGGCGACGCACGCCCGCCCCAAGGTTCGCACCAGCCCCGGCTGCTTCATCCATCTTTACGGAGAATAGCTCCTTTTCTTAAGAGCGCCAGCCTGTACCTGCGCAAACGTTGGGGGCATTTAAAAAAAGGAGCTATTCTCTGCGAGAAGGACGTGAGGCCGTGGCTTTCGAGCCATTCTCTGCTACACATTCGCAGCCGAATCTGTGGCCCGCGCAGGCCGCCACACGTTCGGATCCCGATTGTGTGGCGGCCTGCCACACAATCGCAAGCGAGAATCACCGAGAACCCCCAAGCAGCACCCACCTCCAGCTTTTTCGAGTCTCTCGTGCCATACATACCCCAATAGGGCATATCGCCTCTCGGCAACATACACCCCATGGGGATTTCAATAGGGCTTCAACTGGGGTTTCATTTAGGCGAGAACGGAGAGCGACCATGTCCGACAACGTCCTGGAGGTACGTGGCAGCTGCGGAAACGCACCCTTCGGCGTCACCGGACGCCGAAGGGCGCTTCTCGTCCTAAAGCAGTGCCGTCTCCAGGTCGGAGAGCATGTAGTCGAGTGCGGTCACGCCGCCCTCGGCGGTATACCACGCGGCCGGGTGGGCGAGAATAACCACGTGGCCCTCCTGCGCGGCACGAGTGCTGTTGATGATGTCGTTGTCCATAACGTCTTTCGCGAGCTGTGCGCCCTCCGTGCCAATGGCCGAGTCGCGGTCCAGCACGAAGATGTAGTCGGGGTCAAGGCTCGCCACGGTCTCGAAGGAGGACTCAGTGCCGTGGGGGTTCGACTCGGCGCCGCCGGACGCGCTGCCGGACGCGCTGCCGGAGCCGGACGCGCCGCCGCCAGACCCACCGCGACCACCGCTGGTAGCCGCTACCGAAGCGCCCACGTTGTCAAAGCCAATCTCGTTCGAGATAAGCGAGCAGCGTCCGTCGTTGCCAAGAATGTTGAAGCTGCCAGCCGTCGCCATGCCCATGACGGCGGTCTTGCCCTCGGCGGCGGCACTCAGCTTCTCGATGCGCGCGTCGAAGTCTGCAAAGAGGTCAGCGACCTTGTCCTCGTCGCCAAAGATCTTGGCGATCTGCTCGGCATTGTCCTCGGTGCTCTGGTAGACGCCCTTCGAGGAGTCGGTGGAGAGGTACACCACCGGCGCGATCTCGGACAGCGCGTCATAGGAGCCGGAGAGGCGCCCACCAATGAAAATCACGTCCGGCTCACAGGCGGCCACGGCCTCGAGGTCGGCCTCCTTGATGTTGCCCAGGTTGGCAATCGAGTCGTCGGTCACGTACTTCTGCAGGTAGTCGAGGGTGGTCGTAGCCGTGCCCACAATGCTTCCGCCCTCGCCCAGGTTGTCGATGATGTCGAGCGACGCCAGGTCGAGAATGGCCACGCGCTGGGGGTTCTTGGGCACCTCCAGGTCGATCGTCTCGCCTGCGCCGTTGAGCGACTGTATGGTGACGGTGCTCTCCTGCTCCTCGGAGGCAGTCTCCACCGAGTTGTCCGTCGAGCTCTGGGTGGTTGTGGCGGCAGTGCCAGACGCCCCGCAGGCGGCAAGCGTGACGGCAAGGGCGCAGCCGGCGGCGATGCCCGCCAGGCGCTCGATGATGCTCTGGGTGTTGCGCATGTGCTTGTTCTCCTTTGTCGAAAGTACTGAACGGCAGCGTGGACGCTAGTAGTACAGGGCCAGCGGCTTGCCGCGCACCTGCATGATCTCGAAGTCCACGCCATAGATCTCCTTGAGCTTCTCCTTGGTCATCACCTCCTCAACCGTCCCAAACGTGTGGACGCGCCCGTCCTTGAGGGCGCAGATGTAGTCGGAGTAAAACGCCGCGTAGTTGATCTCGTGCAGGACGAGAATCACGGTCTTGCCCAGCTCGTCGCAAAGACGCCGCACGATGCGCATGAGCGCCGACGCGTACGTGATGTCCAGGTTGTTGGTGGGCTCGTCGAGAAGCACGTAGTCTGTGTCCTGCGCGATGACCATCGCGATGAAGGCACGCTGGCGCTGCCCGCCCGAGAGCTCGTCGATGTAGCTGTCCTGGATGGGCCCCAGCTCCATGTAGTTCAGGGCGCGCTCGACCTGCTCCTCGTCCTCCGGCGTCAGCCGGTTGGCAGAGTACGGAAAGCGCCCAAGCGAGACCAGTTCGCGCACGGTGAGCTTCATCTGCGTGTTGTTGGACTGGGTGAGAATAGCCAGGTGGCGCGCAAGGTCCTTGCTCTTCCAGCGCGAAAGGTCGCGCCCGTCGAGCTCAACCCCACCGGCGTCGCGCTCGACCAGCCGCGACACCATGCCCATGACCGTCGACTTTCCGGCACCGTTGGGACCGATCATCGAGGTCACCTTGCCACGCGGGAACTCGATGTCCACCGCGTCAACCACGGCCCTCGAGCCATAGCGCTTGGCCAGGCCTTCTGTCTTCATGTGATTCCCCCGTTCTTCTCGCCTGCGCTCCTACGCCTGCCTGGTGCGCAGCAGAAGCCACAGGAAGTAGAGGCCCCCGCCCGCGCTCACAAAAACGCTCACGGGGACCAGATAGTGAAACGCGCGCTCGGTGAGGGCCTCGCCGGCAAAGAGCACGAGCATGCCCACAAGCGCCGAGCCCGCGATGAGCTGCGAATGCCGGTACGTGCGCAGGAGCTGCCGCGACAGGTTGGCAATGATGAGCCCGAGAAACGAGATTGGCCCCACCAGCGCCGTCGCGATGGAGATGCACAGCGTCACGAACAGCAGCAGCCGGCGAATGGTGGCGTTGTATTCCACGCCAAGGTTCACAGCCTGATCCTTGCCCAGGCCAATCACGTCGAGAAGCGCGAGGTCGCGCCTGAAGGCCACGCCCACCGCCACAAGAAGCACCGCCGCCAGGGCCACCACCTGCACGTTCATGTTGCTAAAGCTTGGAACCAGCGTCACGAGGAGGGTCTCGTACTCGTTGGGGTCCATCACGCGCACAAGGGTGTTCTGGATGCTACCAAAGAGCGACGAGAGGACCATCCCCACCAGAAGGATGTAGAGCACGTTATAGTGCGTTGCCCTAAAGAGCAGTCCGTAGACAACCATGGCAACGCCAGACATGACCGCGAGGTCCAAGAGGAACGAGAGGTTCGCGTTGATGGCCAGGAAGGCGCCCGTCCCCATCACAAATGCCATCGAGGTGTGGACCAGCGTGTAGAGCGCGTTCATGCCCAGAAGGCACGGGGTCACCACCGTGTTACGGATGACGGACTGGAAGACCAGCGTGGCTCCGCCAATGCCCACCGCCGCCACCAGCATCGCTGCCATCTTGGGCAGGCGGATCTTCATCGAGTACGCAAAGAGCGCGGGCTTGTCCAGGCTCACGCCGGTGAGGAGAAACGCCAGCGCCGCTGCCACCACAGCCAGCGCGAGCAGGGCCAAGCGCACGCGGTTCTCGCGACGTACGCGCTCGCCCACGTGCTCGCGCCCGCGTGGGCGGGCCCGCCACAGGTTGAGGGACATCTCTCTACTCGTTGCCAGCTGCATCGAGCACCTCCTTGTTGGTGGCCCCACCCAGCCCCAGGACCGAGCGCACCGATGCGCGGCCGTGGTTGAGCCTGTAGACGAGCAGGGCGATGAACACAACGGACCCCACGATGCCAATGACCAGCTCGATGGGCAGCTCGTAGGGGAAGATCACCAGTCGCGCCACCAAGTCGCACACAAGCACAAAGAGGGCGCCAAAGAGCGCCGTGTCGGTAAGCGAGCCGCGCAGGCGATCGCCCTTGAACATGGACACAATGTTGGGGACCACAAGGCCTATGTAGGAGATGGACCCCACCGTCACCACCACGGCCGCCGTGATCACCGCTGCGATGGTGAGGCCTCCAAACATCACGAGGTTGTAGTTGACGCCCAGGTTTCCCGAGACGTCGCGGCCCAGGCCCACGATGTTGAAGTGATTGGCAAAGGCAAAGGCCAGCACGATTGCCGGCACGGCAAGAAACACCAGCTCGTAGTGACCGCGCGTAACCAGCGAGAAGTGCCCAGTGAGCCAGGTGGAGAGGGCCTGGCTCATATCGGTGGAGTAGGCAAAGAAGTTGGTAACGCCCGTGACCACGTAGCCAAACATGATGCCCACGAGCGGCACCATGATGGCGTCCTTGAACTTGATGCGCTGGATGAGCCACACAAAGAGCCAGGTGCCAAGCGTTGCGGTGAGAAACGCGAAGGCCGCGCGCCCCATGAGGGTTGAGCCGGGGGCAAAGAGCAGGGCGAGAAGGACGCCAAACTGGGCGGACTGTATGGTTGCGCCGGTAGTAGGCGAGACGAACTTGTTCATCGTGAGCTGCTGCATGAGCAGGCCGGCAACGCTCATCCCTGCGCCGGTGCAAAGGATGGCGAGAAGGCGCGGGAGGCGTGAGGCGAGAAGCACGAACCACTGATCAGGGTCGCCGGCGGCAAGACCGGTGACGTCCATGTCGAGGGCACCTACAAAAAGCGAGGCAAACGAGACCATGGCGAGAACCACGGCGAGGGCGATCGTCAAGGCGTTGTCGCGCAGGAAGCGCAGTATGCGGCCCCCTTTCGGTCATGACGGCGGGGCCGGCGCGCGGCCGGACACCAGGGAGCGCGGCCAAGCGGGTGGCCGACGTCCTTCTCGCCGTTCGCGGCGAACAGGTCGAGGAGTGAGGAGATGCCCAGGTGCGCGAGGGTGTTGCGGCGGAACTGCCATTCGCGCCGCACGCCCCTCTCGGCTGGTACGAGCCACGGCGCAGGGACGCGGCGTGACACGTTGACCTTGGGGCGCTCCGAATGTTAGCCAAACAATACTTTATTGGCAGGTGTTAAGCTAACCATAGCTAACAGTGTGTGCAAGCGACGATTTTCTTCAGCTTTGTGGGGCTGGGGGCGAGAGGTGCGGTGCCCCTCTCGCGGTGCTTGTTGCCGGGATGTCCAACCCATATTCGGGCCCCCGACTCCACCTTCGTTCCCGACTCCGGCACCAGCTTGCGCCGCGGGTTCGTTTCCCAACTCCGGCACGGGTCCGTTCTCAACTCCGCCGCGGGTCCGTTCCCCAACTCCGGCTCCGTCACCCAACTACGGCACGGGTCCGTCCCCCAACTCCGGCCCCGTCACCCAACTCGCGCCGCGGGTTCACGGAGTTTAGCTCCTTTTCTTACTATGGGCTGAGCATTGTCAAGTGGCATGGCTCCCCAGGTCGCCCGGTGGCTGGCCGGGCGACCTGGGACACGCATCCGTGCCGGGGGGCGCCCCATCGGGGCGCGTGTCTGTTCGACGCTCGTTGTGCGCTTTACCATTCGCGGGTCGGGACCGCATTACGTTGCTACGGCTGGGGGCCTCCGGTCGCCTGTGGCGGTTTAAACGCGGGCGTGGCCTTCCGGCCGCCCAAAGAAAGGGGCTGGAGTGGCCTCCCAACGGCCTCGGACGCGGGGCGCGCCCCGGCGGCGTCTGCGCCGCCCTGCTCGTGGGCCTCATGGGCGCGGTCATGGCCCTGGTGGCTCTCACCGTTCGCCTCCAGCGACGCCGGTTCGCCTCACCCCAGTAGTGCCGTCGCACGACGTGGGCGGTGCCCCGATGACGTAAGGCCATCGGGGCACCGCCCGTTGTCAACGGATCACAAGTCCTCAGCGGGCCACGGAGCCCTCGGTGTAGTCCTTGTCGACGTCGGCGCGCCAGGCGAACATGGAACGCACCTCGCGGCCGGTGGCCTCGATGGGGTGCGCCTCGCCCGCGGCGCGGAGCTTCTTGAACTCCGGGGCGCCGGCGGCCTGGTCGTCCATGAAGCGCTTGGCGAAGGAGCCGTCCTGGATGTCGGCCAGGACCTCCTTCATGTGCTCCTTGACCTCGGGGGTGATGACGCGCGGGCCGGAGACGTAGTCGCCGTACTCGGCGGTGTCGGAGCAGGACCAGCGCTGCTTGGAGATGCCGCCCTCGTTGATGAGGTCGACGATGAGCTTCATCTCGTGGCAGACCTCGAAGTAGGCCATCTCGGGCTGGTAGCCGGCCTCGACCAGGGTCTCGAAGCCGTACTGGATGAGCTTGGAGACGCCACCGCACAGGACGGTCTGCTCGCCGAAGAGGTCGGTCTCGGTCTCCTCGCGGAAGGTGGTCTTGATGGCGCCGGCGCGGGTACCGCCGATGGCCTTGGCGTAGGACAGGACGAGGTCCCAGGCGGTGCCGGAGGCGTCCTGCTCCACGCAGACGAGCACGGGCACGCCTCGGCCGGACTCGAACTCGCGGCGCACGGTGTGGCCAGGTCCCTTGGGAGCCACCATGACGACGTCAATGTCCGCCGACGGCTTGATGTAGCCGAAGTGGATGTTGAAGCCGTGGGAGAACAGGAGGGCGGAGCCGGCCTTGATGTTCGGCTCGATCTCCTCGCGGTAGAGGGTGGCCTGCACCTGGTCGGGGGCCAGGACGGTGACGACGTCGGCCCAGGCCACGGCCTCGGCGATCGGTTTGACGGGCAGGCCCGCCTCCTCAGCCTTAGCCACAGAGGCCGAGCCCTCGCGCAGGCCGACAACGACCTCCACACCGGAGTCGCGCAGGTTCAGAGCGTGAGCGTGCCCCTGGGAACCGTAGCCGATGACGGCGACCTTCTTGGACTGGATGACGGACAGGTCGGCGTCGTCGTCGTAGAACTTCTCAGCTGCCATGATTGCTTCTCACTTCTCCTTGAGTTGATCGGTGATGGATCGTGGGCCGCGCGTGATCGCCACGGCACCGGACTGGACAATCTCTTTGACACCGTACGGCTGGAGAGCCGTCAGTAGAGCCTTGACCTTGGATTCTGAGCCGATGGTCTCAATGACCACCGACGTGGGGGCGACGTCCACGACGTGGGCGCGGAACAGGTCGACGACCTGGAGCACCGCCGTGCGATTGGCGTCATCGGCGTGCACCTTGATGAGGTAGAGCTCGCGCTCGACCGAGGTGTCGGGGTCGAGCTCGACGATCTTGAGGACGTTGACCAGCTTGTTGAGCTGCTTGGTGACCTGTTCCATGGCCAGTCCCTCGGCGTCCGCGATCACCGTGATGCGCGAGATGTCCTCGTGCTCGGTGGGCCCCACGGCCAGGGAGTGGATGTTGAAGCCCCGGCGCGTGAACAGCGCCGAGACCCGGGTCAGGACGCCGGGCTTGTTCTCCACCAGGACGGACAGCGTGTGCTTCTCGCTCACGGCGCTCACTCCTCTTCCCACACCGGGCTCATGCCGCGGGCGTGCTGGATCTCGTCGTTGGATACCCCGGCCGCGACCATGGGCCACACCTGGGCGTCCGCGGAGACGATGAAGTCGACGACGACGGCGCGGGCGCCCTCCAGATTCTCGGTCTCGGGCGTGCTGGTGACGCCGCCGATGTTGATGCGCACGCGCCCCTCCTGGCTTAGGGAGACCTCAGCGCGGGGCCAGACGGTGGCAGCGCTCATCATTCGTCCTCGTGTCGGGGTATCTGGGGCTTTACGGACGGTGTCATGCGCGTCGCAGGGGACTGTGCGGTCGGGCCCGGACGCGACAGGGCGGGCACCGATCGTGCAGGCGGGGCGTGATCACCCGATCATGCGTGCGACCACGACGAACGACAGGGTCGACGACATGATGCGGCATGACGCCCCATGACGCGGCCGGGACGCACCAGCGTCCGCTCCCGCCGTGAGGGGCCGTGAGGGGCACGGACCAGGAGGAACGCGAGCGCATGGCGCCCGCCGGGCCTCACCATACTCGGCGAGACCGATTCGTCACACTCACCGGCAGACGCCGGCGCTCGCCC
>ERZ773013.575-NODE-575-length-22992-cov-52.707067_pt1 | contig 22992 bp, 15 predicted proteins | sample MGYA00511670_ERZ773013 | MGnify/ENA primary metagenome ERZ773013 (study PRJEB29015, sample SAMEA2738120) | human oral metagenome | biome: human oral; feature: human-associated habitat; material: saliva | place: China | collected 2257 ... | reverse complement strand
CTCTGCGCCCGAATTCTGTGCGCCCGGTGAGTTTGGCGCACCTTCGCGAACATCTGCAGGGATTGGGTGCTCAGGTGAGTTCCCAGCTGGCTAGTGGCGTTCAGGGTTCTGAATCCGGTGATTCTGTTGAGGTTACCGGTATTAGCATGGACTCCCGAGGTGTTCGCCCGCAGGACCTGTACGTGGCTCTGCCCGGTGCGAAGGTGCACGGTGCGCAGTTTGCTGAGGCCGCGTTGAATCTGGGTGCTTCCGCTATTTTGACGGATGCTGCCGGTGCGCAGTTGCTGGGTGAGGCGCCGGTGCCGCTCCTGGTGACTGAGAACCTGCGCGAGTACGTTGGTCCGTTGGCTGCGCTGATTTATGGTTCGGTTTCGTTCCCCGCCACCCACCGTTACGCGGTGACCGGTACGAACGGTAAGACCACCTCCACCTACATGCTGGAGTCGGTGTTCCGCACCGGCCTGGGTGTGAAGACCGGTCTGATTGGCACTATTCAGATTCTGATTGATGGTGTGTCGGTTCCTTCGAAGATGACCACCCCGGAGTCTCCTCACGTGCATTCTCTGCTGACGATTATGGGTCAGCATCAGGTACGTTGCGCGGCGATGGAGGTGTCTTCGCACGCGATTGATTACCACCGTGTGGACGGCGTGAAGTATGCGGTTGCTGGCTTCACGAACCTGACCCAGGACCACCTGGATCTGCACGGCACTATGGAGCACTACTTCGACTCGAAGGCTCAGCTGTTTACCCCCGAGCGCGCCGAGCTGGCTGTGATTACTGCTGATGACGAGTGGGGCGAGAAGATGTTCTCCGCCGCTTGCGAGCAGATGGGTGCGCAGCAGGTGCACCGTCTGGTGACTGCGCGCGGTGCCGGCCTGGCTGAGGTGCCCGCAGAGTTTGGTGCCCGCGACTGGGCTGTGGTGAAGGTTCAGCGTGAGGGCCTGGGCCATCGCTTCCATGTGGCTAATGGTGCCGGTGAGAGCATTGAATGCTACACCGGTCTGCCCGCTGACTTTAACGTTTCGAATGCTGCGCTGGCGGCTCTCATGGCATACCTGGATACTGACTCCGCTGAGCGTGAGCGTCTGCTGCCCGAGCTGGCGTCCGGTTCGGCTCTGACTCCGGTGGTGCCGGGTCGTATGCAGCTGATTTCTTTGGCTCCGCACGCGATTGTGGACTTCGCCCACAACCCTGACGGCCTGACCCGTGCCCTGGAGGCGATGGATCGCCCCGGAGACGGCAAGGTCATGATTGTTTTCGGCGCGACCGGTGAGCGTGACCAGCTCAAGCGCCCGATTATGGGCGCGATTGCGGCACAGTACGCAGATATTGTGGTTGTGACTGATGACGACCCTCACGGTGAGGCGCCCGAGCCGATTCGTGCCGCCGTTGAGGAGGGCGCGCAGAAGGCTGAGAACCGCCGAGCCACCCAGATCCTGAATATTTCTCCGCGTGCCGCCGCTATTGATGCGGCAATTGCCCTGGCGGGCGAGCACGACGCCATCCTGATTGCTGGCCGCGGCCACGAAACCGAACAGGATGTTGACGGCGTGGATATCGCCCTGGACGACCGTGTTGAAACCGCCCGTGCCCTGCGTGCGCACGGTTTCGAGATTCTGCCTGACTACCAGCGCATGCTCGATGAAAGTGACTCTGAAACCGCTGAAGGTATGGTGAAGAATGATTAAGCTCAGCGCCGCCCAGATTATTGAGGCAACCGGCGGCACCGCTATCGGCCTGGAGGGCCGTGAGGAGCAGGTGTACGCAGACTTCGCCACCACCGACTCGCGTGAGGTGCAGACCGGTACCTTGTTCGTGGCGAAGCCCGGCGCTGTCACTGACGGCCACAGGTTCATCCCCATGGCGTTTGAGAGGGGCGCGACCCTGGCGCTGGTCGAGCGTGAAGTACTCGACGAGCAGGGCGTGCCCTACCCGAGCATCCAAGTGCCCGATGTGGTGCTGGCGATGGGCGATTTGGCGCGCTACTCGATTGAGCAGATGCGCGCTCAGGGTGAGCTGACCGTTATCGGTATTACCGGTTCTGCCGGTAAGACCACCACCAAGGACCTTCTTGCCGCCATTTTCACCCCGGAGGGCCCGACCGTTGCACCGGTCGGCTCCTACAACAGTGAGGTGGGCGTGCCCCTGACCGTTTTCCGTGCGGATGAGTCCACCCGCTACCTGGTCATTGAGATGGGTGCGGACCGTGTGGGCAACATCGAGTACCTGGCGAATATTGCGCACCCCGATCACGGTGCAATCCTGAAGGTTGGTACCGCGCACGCTGGCGAGTTCGGCGGCGTGGACAATATTGAGCGCACCAAGGGCGAGCTGGCTGAGGGTGTTCAGCCGACCGGTTCCCTGGCGCTGAACGCTGACGATGAGCGCGTGCTACGCATGGCGTCGCGTTCGGTTGCACCCATTACCTACTTTGGTGTGGGCGAGAAGACCGACGCGAACGGCCAGCCCTACGAGCGCTACGTGGCGGCGTTGAACCTGCGCACCACCGACGCTGGCTGCCCCGAGTTCACTCTGCGCCTGCCCGACGGTAGCGAGTACGAGATTTCCTCGCAGCTGATTGGTGAGCACCACGTGCACAACCTGCTGGCTGCGGCGACTGTCGCCTACAACAGCGGTATTTCCGGTGAGAAGATTGCTCGCGCCCTCAACAAGGCGGCGGCAGCTTCGAAGTGGCGTATGGCGCGCACCGACCGTGCCGACGGCGTGACCGTCATTAACGACGCCTACAACGCGAACCCCGAGTCGATGGCTGCGGCACTGCGCACTCTGGCGCAGCTGGGCCGCACCGTTGACCCGGCGACCGGTCAGCCGCACCGCACCTGGGCTGTTCTGGGCGCCATGCTGGAGCTCGGTGACGCCTCCGTGGAGGAGCACGACCGCATCGGCCGCCTCGTGGTGCGCATGAATATTTCCAAGCTGATTGCTGTGGGCGACGAGACGAAGCCCACCTACAACGCGGCTCACCTGGAAGGCTCCTGGGGTAATGAGGCAACCTGGGTGAAGACCCCGGAAGAGGCAGAGCAGATTCTGCGCGCCGAGGTTCGCCCCGGCGACATTGTGCTCTTCAAGTCCTCGAATGGCGCGAAGCTGGGCATTCTGGGCGACCAGGTTGCTTTCGCTGAGTACACCTTCGGCGCTGAGGAAGAGCAGGCACCGACCTGGCTTTCTGCCGGTGACTTTGTTGAAACCACCGATTTGAGTGACCACCTTGCCGCTCACCTGGACGGTGCCGCTAACGGCGACCGTACCTCGACCGAACAGACCACGAACGAAGGGTAGCGCTTTATGATTACCGTGCTGATTGCTGGAATCTTCGGATTCCTCATCTCCCTCACCGCGCTGCCGGTGTTCATCAAGAAGATGAAGTCCCTCAAGCTTGGCCAGCTCATTCGTGAGGAAGGCCCGGCAGCCCACCAGCATAAGGCGGGCACCCCCACTATGGCGGGTCTGATTTTCATTCCCGCGGCGATTCTCGCCTACTTCTTGACCCTGGCGGTGAGCGCCCTGCTCTTTGGTACCGCGCCGGTACCGACCGCGACCGCGTGGCTGACCATCGCTTTCACCCTGGGCATGCTCGGTGTGGGCGCAGCGGACGACATCATGAAGTTCCGCAATAAGGGCAACGAGGGTCTGACCGAGAAGCAGAAGACTATCGGTCTGCTGGCTGTGACCCTGCCTTTTGCGTACTTGGCGTTCCAGTTCCCGAACGAGTCGGGTGCTCGCCCGGCGTCGACCGCTATCTCTTTCGTACGTGACCTGCCCATTGACCTGTTCGCGGCGGGTGCGGTCTTCGGCAGCATCCTGATGGTTGCGTGGATTACCATCATCTCCCTGTCCGGTACGAACGCTGTGAACTTCACCGATGGTCTGGACGGCCTGGCTGGCGGCATCATGATGACCATCTTCTCCGGCTACCTGACCATCAGCATCTGGCAGTACGTGCACGCCTGCTCCGCTGGCGCCGGTACTGCCTGCTACGATGTGCGCGACCCCGGTTCGCTGGCGCTGATTGCCGCATCCCTGGTGGGTTCGCTGGCTGGCTTCCTCTGGTGGAACGTGTCGAAGGCACAGATCTTCATGGGCGACTCCGGTTCCCTGGCGCTCGGCGGCGCAATGGTTGCTTTCGCGCTGTTCACCCGCACCGAGCTGCTTCTGCTGGTCATCGCTCTGATCCCCGTGCTGGAAGTGTTCTCTGTGATCGTGCAGAAGTTCGTGTTCAAGACCAGCCGTAAGCGTTCGGTCGCAGCGGGGGAGAAGCCCCTGCACGCGCACCGTTACTTCCGTATGACCCCCTTCCACCACCACATGGAGAAGGTCGGCGTCAACGGCAAATACTCAATTGATAAGCGAGGCATTGCCCCCGGTACCGTCAGCAGCGGCGAAGTGAACTCCGTGTTCCGCCTCTGGGTTGTTAACGCCCTCTGCGTGCTCGTTGCCCTGGCGCTGTTCTTCGGTGACTGGTTCTCGCAGACTTCTGGAGTGATTCACTAATGTCAACTAATGAACAGCCGGATGCCGCTCGCATTGAAGCGAACGCCGCCGCTATTGCGGTGAACCCGGTATATGAGAACGAGCGCCTCGCGGAGCTGACTCACTGGGGTGCCCCCTGGGCTAACCTGCGCGTGGTTGTGGTGGGCATGGGTACCAGCGGCGACGCCGCGACCGATGTGCTCGCCCAGCTGGGTGCGCATATCGTTGTCATCGACGGGGCAGATACCCCGGAGAAGCGTGAGCGCATCGAGATTTACAAGAACGCCTACGGTAATGTTGAGGGCCTGTTCGGTCCCGAGCACATGCGTGCACTGCCCCTGGTGGACGGTCAGGAACCCGAGCTTGTGGTGACCTCCCCGGGCGTGCGTCCGGACCACCCGGTCATGCTGGATGCCTATGAGCGTCGCATCCAGATTTGGGGCGATGTGGAGCTGGCGTGGCGCCTGAATGAGCGCAACGACCGCCTGACCCCCAAGTGGCTGTGCCTGACCGGTACGAACGGTAAGACCACCACCGTGGGCATGGTAGATTCCATCCTGAAGGCCGCCGGTAAGAAGTCTATTCAGGTGGGTAACGTGGGTATGCCCATCGTGTACGCCATTGCCGACGATGAGCCCTACGAGTTCTTCGCGGTGGAGCTGTCCAGCTTCCAGCTGCACTGGACCTACTCGATGTCCCCGTATGCTTCGGTGGTTCTGAACATCGCTGAGGATCACGTGGACTGGCACGGCTCGTTCGACGGCTACAAGGCCGATAAGGCACGTGTGTACAAGCACACTCAGGTTGCCTGCATCTTCAACACCGACCACGTAGACACCCTGCACATGGTCGAGAACGCGGACGTTATTGAGGGCGCTCGCGCGATTGGTTTTAGCTCCACTGAGATGCCCGCCGTGTCTATGCTCGGCCTGGCTGAGGACATCATGGTGGACCGCGCCTTCTTGAAGAACCGTTACAACGAGGCGTACGAGCTGGCGGTTCTGGAGGATTTGGCTCCGGCACCCGGTAAGATGCCCGCGAAGCACACCGTGGAGAACGCTCTGGCGGCTGCGGCGCTGTGCCGTGCGGCTGATATTGACCCGAAGGCTGTGGGCGCTGGCCTGCGTTCCTTCAAGACCGGTGCGCACCGCAACCAGCTGGTGGGCTACGCAAACGACATCATGTGGGTGAACGATTCGAAGGCTACGAATCCTCACGCCGCGAATGCGTCGATGAGCGGTTACCCCTCGCTGGTGTGGATTGCCGGTGGCCTGTCGAAGGGCGTTGAGTACGATGAGCTGATTGCTGCTCACGCTCAGCGCCTGAAGGCTGTGCTGATTATCGGTACTGATACTGCGGCGTTGAAGTCGGCGTTGGCTAACCACGCTCCGCAGGTTCCGACCTACAATATGACCGCCGCTGTGGCTGATTCTTCGGACGGCATTGCCGTGATGAACGCGGCCGTTGCGAAGGCTGCTGAGCTGGCGCATCCGGGCGATACCGTGCTGATGGCTCCCGCGTCTGCGTCGATGGACCAGTTCAAGAATTATGCGGTGCGCGGTGATGCGTTTGCGAACGCTGTCGCCGCCCAGCTGGCTGACTCTTAGGACGCTACCTGCAGGGGGTGTCTCGGGTGACCGGGGCGCTTTCTGCGGGTTCTTCTCGGGGGTGGGATGGTAACGGTGTCCCACCCCTGAACCTTTTTCGTGTATTCGCCACGACGGATCCGTGGCAGTTGAGGCCTATAGGAGGGCATGTGAGTACCAGCGCATCTTCGGAGCGTTCGGCTTCTTCGGCGCGTTCGACTACGAGTGGTCGTTGGGCGTCTTTGCGAGCCGGTTTGGAGGATTTCTCTGCGCCGTTCCGTGCTCGTGCCGGTAGGCTGTACCGTCGTGGTTTGAAGGCTGACCTGTGGGATGTGCCGGTGATGCTGCTGGTGACGACCCTGGGTCTGGCTATTTTTGGCTGCATTATGGTGCTGTCGGCGTCGAGCGTCACCATGATTTCGCAGGGGCAGTCGCCGTTCTCGCAGGTTTCGTCGCAGGTCATGTTCTTGGTGCTTGGCGTGATTGCGATGGCGGGTATTACGCGTATCCCGGTGGGGGTTTACCACAAGGAGTTTGTGGTGAACGCGATGCTGATTGCCGCATTGGTCATGCAGCTTGCCGTGGTGGTCGTTGGCGTTGAGGTGAACGGTAACCGTAACTGGCTGAAATTCCCCGGCGGCGTGCAGATTCAGCCGTCGGAGTTTTCGAAGCTGGCGATTATTATGTGGCTGGCGTGGGTGTATAGCCGTCACGGCGATATTTCTCGCAGTATTTGGCGTACGCTGTTCCCCTCGATTTACGGTGTGGGTGCCCTGGTGCTGCTGATTATGCTCGGTGGCGATATGGGTACCGCCATGGTGTACGGCTTTATCTTTGTGGGCATGATGTGGCTGGCGGGCGCTTCTCGCAGCTCGCTGCTGAAGATTGGCGGCGCGTTTGCGGCGCTGGCGTTGGTGGGCGTTCTCAGTAGCGCGAACCGTGTGGCTCGTATTTTCGGTGTTTGGGGCTCGTGCACGAACGCTAACTGTGACCAGGCGAATTCTGGTGAGGTGGCGCTGACGACCGGCGGCTTCTTGGGTGTTGGCCTGGGCCAGTCGCGTCAGAAGTACAACTACTTGGCTGAGGCGCATAACGACTATATTTTCGCCATTATTGGTGAGGAGCTGGGCCTGCTGGGTACGCTGGCGGTTCTGCTGCTGTATGCGGGCCTGGTGTATTGTGCGGTGCGTATTATGCTGCGCACTACTGACCCGCTGGTGCGTTTGGCTACGGGCGGCATCATGATTTGGCTGAGCTCTCAGGCGATTATCAATATGGGTATGGTGTCCCGTATTTTGCCGGTGATTGGTGTGCCTCTGCCGTTTGTGTCCTATGGTGGTTCGTCGCTGTTGTCTTCGTTGTTTGCGGCGGGTTTGTTGTTGGCGTTTGCGCGGCAGACTCCGTTGCGTGGCGCGACGGCACCGTCGAATATTGAGACTCAGAGCGTGCGTGAGGTTCGTCGTGCGAATGCTGATTGGCAGCGTCGTACGCCGTTGCAGATTGTGCTGAATCAGGAGGAGGCTGCTCGTGCGGCTGCTGGTGGCCACCTGTTGAAGGAACATAACCCGTTTGCGCTGATGTTTGGTCCGGAGAGCACGTTGCGCCGCTGGTTGGGTTTTGCGCCGGATCAGCAGCGTGAGTTGGCCCGTATGGCTCGGGAGCAGGAGAAGGAGCGTATCCGTCAGGAGAAGGCTCGTATTCGCGAGGAGGAGGCTCGTCTTCGTCAGGAGGCGGCGCAGGCTCGTGAGGAAGCTGCCCGTGTGAAGGCGGAGCAGAAGGCCGCAGCGCAGAAGCAGAAGGCCTCGCAGAAGCCTGCACCGACGGTGGCAGCGCCGAAGAAGGCTTCCGCCCAACCTCGTGCCGGTCAGCAGCCTCGTACCGGTCAGCGGTCGCGCGTCGCGAGTGGGCAGCCTGCTCAGGCTCGCCCCGCTCAGAAGCAGACCGCTCAGAAGGTGACTGCACCGAAGCCTGCGGGCCAGAAGCCCGCCGCACCGAAGTCTGTTGCTCAGAAGCAGGCCGTACAGCAGCGCCCCGCTCAGCCTCGTACTGCTCAGCAGCCTCGCGGCGCTCAGCCCCGTAGCGCCCACCCCCGTAGCGCGCAGCACCGTCCGTCGGGTTCGCTGCCTGCGGGTCTGCAGCCGCTGCATCCTGAGGATCGTCAGCGCCGCGCGCAGCGACAGGGTAATCCTCGTCAGGATGCTCAGCGTCAGGCGGCGCCGCGACAGGGTGCCCAGGCAAAGGGTGCCCCGAAGAATGATGCTCCGAAGAACGGCGCTCAGCAGGCGCAGCATCCGGCTCAGGGCGCGGCTCGGAACTCCACTCCGCGCAACACCCGCAAGCAGGGCTAAACCCCGCGGAACCCGCTCTGCGAAGCCTGCGTTGCGGGGGCTGGCAGTCGGGGGAGCGGGTTGCGGCTTGCGCCTCCGCCCGTGATGAATATGCGCTGAATATGAGATAACGCCCTCGCTATTGAGTTGTAGCTCAATGGCGGGGGCGCTCTTTTGAACAGGTGCGATAGCGTAAAATGATGCTGTACCGATGTGTTGGGAGAAAGACCTATGACGAAGAAGGCGCCCTCTATAGTCTTCGCCGGTGGTGGCACCGCCGGTCATATTAATCCGATGCTCGCGATTGCGCGTGCGGTTCGTGATCTTGAACCGAACGCTAAGATTCTGATGCTGGGCACTGCGGACAAGATGGAAGCCGAGCTGGTTCCGGCAGCTGGTTTCGATATTGAGTTCATTCCTCGTGCGGCGTTCCCTCGTAGCATTAACCGTGCCGCCTTGGCTTTCCCCGCTAAGTTCTTTGGTGGCCTGTCGAAGACCCGCCGCATCCTCAAGGACGTAGATGCAGATGTGGTCGTTGGCGTGGGTGGCTACGTGTGCCCGCCGGCGTACCTGTCGGCGTTGAGCGCTAAGATTCCCGTGGTGATTCATGAGGCGAACGCGAAGCCCGGTTTGGCGAACCGCCTGGGTGGTACGTTCGCGAAGTTCACCGGTGTTGCGTTCCCCAATACTCCGTTCCCGCGCGCAACCCTGGTGGGCATGCCGATGAAGGATGAGATTGCCTACCTGAACCGTGAGGCGCACCGTTCGAAGGCTCGCCGTAACCTGGGTCTGGACCCGCAGAAGCCGACCGTGATTGTGACCGGTGGTTCGTTGGGCGCGCAGAGCCTGAACAATGCGGTGGCGGCGTGCCGTGACCACTTTGCGGAGTGGGACTTCCAGATTCTGCATATTACCGGTAAGGGTAAGGCTGTTCTGGATGAGAATGGTGAGCTGTTGAGCGCGCCGAATTACCGTCAGATTGAGTTCAGCAACGGCATGCAGGATGTGTACGCTGCCGCTGATCTTCTGCTGGTGCGTTCGGGTGCGGCGACCGTCAGTGAGGTTGCTGCGGTGGGTGTTCCCGCGATTTTTGTGCCGCTTCCCATTGGTAATGGTGAGCAGGCTCTGAATGCTCGTTCTCTGGTGGAGGCGTCTGCGGCTCTGCTGGTGAAGGATGCAGAGGTCACCGGTGAGTGGTTTGCCCGTGAGATTCCGGCTCTTATGGCGAACCCGGAGGAGCTGGAGCGTATGGGCGCTGCGGCGTATGAACTTGGTATCCGTGACGCGGCGCGCGTTATGGCTGAAGCAGTATTGAAGGCAGCTGAGAAGTAATGACTGAATTGATGAATCTTGAGATGGTGTTGCCGGCACCGCTGAACCCGCCGTTCCCTGAGCGTGCGAAGATGAGCGAGTTGGGCCGTGTGCACTTCATCGGTATTGGTGGCGCGGGTATGAGCGCTATTGCCGCTCTGATGCTGCAGGCTGGTGTGACGGTGAGCGGTTCTGACCGTGCCGAGTCGGCTGCTGTTGAGTCTTTGCGTGCTGCGGGTGCTCGTGTGGGTGTTCCTCAGCAGGCTGAGAACATTGTGGACGTTGATACCGTGGTGATTTCTACTGCGATTCGTGAGGATAACCCGGAGCTTGCTGCCGCTCGCGCGCAGGGTCTGCGTGTACTGCATCGTTCTGAGGCGCTTGCCGCTGTGATGGGTGAGTCTCAGGTGGTTGCTGTTGCCGGTACTCACGGTAAGAGCACGACCAGCTCCATGATTTCTGTGATGTTTGATCAGCTGGGTGCGGAGCCTTCCTTTGCGGTGGGTACTGTGATCGCTGGTCGCGGCACGAACGCTCACTTGGGCGCTCAGGGTCCGGAGTCGATTTTTGTGGCTGAGGCTGATGAATCGGACGGCTCGTTTGTGCGTTACCGCCCGGCTATTGCTGTGGTGACGAATGTTGAGCCGGACCACCTGGACTTCTACGAGACGGACGAGCGTGTCTTTGAGGCGTTCAACCGTTTTGTGGGCTCGCTGGCACCTAACGGTGTTGTGGTGACCTGCGCTGATGATGAGGGCGCGGCGACTTTGGCGGCTCGTTCTCGTGCGGCGGGTGTGCCCGTGGTGACCTACGGTGAGTCTGAGGATGCTGACCTGCGCATTAGCGAGATTACCAGCGCTGGTTCTTCCTCGTCGTCGCACCTGTCGTGGTCTTTTGAGTGCCGCGGTGTGCGTTATGAGGATGAGCAGGATCTTGCGCTGAAGGTGCCCGGTATTCATAACCAGCTGAACGCTTCGGCTGCTTTTGCGTCGGCGTTGATTTCTGGTTACGAGGCTGCCGATATTGCTCGCGCTCTGGCTGAGTTTGTGGGCGCTGACCGCCGCTTCACCCTGCGTGGTGAGGTTGCGGGTGTGAAGGTCTTTGATGACTATGCGCACCACCCGACCGAGGTGTTCCGCGCTCTGGAGACGGGCCGTACCGTGGCTGATGGCCATAACCTGTACGTGATTTTCCAGCCGCACCTGTTCTCTCGTACTCGTGAGTTCGCGAAGGAGTTTGCGGAGGCCCTGTCGATGGCTGACCGCGCTCATGTGCTGGATATTTACCCGGCTCGTGAGTTGCCGATTGAGGGCGTGACCAGTGAGCTGATTACCGGTGCTGGTTTCTCTGAGGTTCGTTACGCTACCGCTGAGGGCGCGATTGAGGATATTGTGGCCTGCGCTCAGGCCGGCGATATCGTGATGACTGTTGGTGCTGGTGACGTGACCGCTTTGGGTGCGCGTCTGCTGGAGTCTCTGCAGGTCCGTCACGGTGGCGAGTCGAAGAAGTCGGAGGCTTAGGCTGTGCCGATGAGTTCTGGTCTCTCTTCGGAGGGGCATTCCTCCTCGCGCGCGCCGAAGGCCCCGCGTTCGCGTGCTCGTCTGCGTGCCCAGCAGGCACCTGAGAATGTGCAGACTGAGGTGGCACCGGCTGAGGCGGTACAGGCTAAGTCCGTGCAGCCTCAGGTAGCTCAGCCTCAGGCGGCAAAGACCGTAGAGGCTGCCGAATCTGTAAAACCTGCAGCATCCGCTCAGCCTGCCTCTTCTGGGGTATCTGCCGGCTCTGCCGCTACTCAGCCTTCGAGCTCCGTGCGGCACATGCCGCGTAAGCCTGTGGTGCATAAGGCTTCCGCTCAGCACGGTACTGATTCTTCGGCTTCCAAGAGCGCTGCGGCGGTTCATTCTTCGGCGCAGTCTTTGAAGGATTCGGTGCGTTCGGCGCTGATGACCGGTCGTACCGTGTCTGAGGTTGAGCACGCTCCCGAGCTGTTTGATGTTGAGGCGTTTGAGGATTCTTCGTCTAAGAGTGCATCTGCTCAGACTGCATCTGCTCAGGCCGCGTCCTCGCAGTCGGAGAAGAGCGTAGGTAAGGATAGCGATAAGGGTTCTGACAAGAAGTCGGTGCCCACCGCTGGCAAGGCGTCTGCTGGCTCTGCTGAATCTCGCGAAGAGTCTGCCGCTCCGAAGGCTGAAGAAAGCGCCGACAAGAGCGCCGACAAGGCGGGGGAGAAGGCTGCTGAAGAGCCTCGACCCGCGAGCCGTTTTGGTCGTTGGCGTGCTGAGCGTGAGCAGCAGCGTGCCGCGGAGATTGAGAAGGAACGCGAGCGTGCGAGCCGTCAGGCTCAGCGTGAGCGTCTGCGTCAGGATCCGGGTCTGGACGGTCTGCGTGCTGAGGAGCGCCCCCGTAAGGAACGTGCGCCTCTGACTCGTGCCCGTAAGCTGCTGTACACTGCCTCGGCGTTGGCTATTATTGCGGTGCTGTACGTGGTGCTGGTCTTCTTCTCGCCCCTGCTGGCGACTCAGAAGATTACGGTGCACGGCGCATCCCTGCTGGAAACCAGTCAGGTGGAGCAGAAGCTGGAGCCTCTGCGCGGTGTTCCGCTCACTCGCATTGACGAGAAGAAGGTGCGTGAGCTGATTGGGCAGGATAATGTGATTCGTAGCGTGCAGGTGGAGAGCCGCCCGCCGCACGAACTGGTGGTGACCCTGAAGGAGCGTACCGCGGTTGCGGTTGTGAAACAGGGCGATACGTACCATACTGTTGATAGTGATGGTGTGAGCCTGCTGGAGTCGGCGACTCAGCCTGATACTTCGGTGCCGCTGGTGCGTTTCAGCGGTGATGACCCGCAGACTTCGGCTGAGTTTCGCACTATTTCTACCGCGCTTTCGGCGATGCCCTCTGAGCTTCTAGCTCAGGTTAAGGAAGCCGGCGCCACCTCAACCTCAAGTATCACTCTAACCTTGAGGGATAATACTACGGTGCAGTGGGGAACCGCTGAAGAGAGCGAGTTGAAGGCTAAGGTCTTGCTCTCCCTGCGCCAGGCTATTGCCAAGCGTGCCCAGGAAGAGAATTCTTCCGAGGCACAGACGCAGAAGGTGACCGTCTACGACGTGTCTGCCCCGCGCGTACCGGTGACCCGTTAGGGGAACCATTCAGGCGCTTTATCCTCCCTTTTTGTGTGAAATACACAAAAAGAGGGGGTAATTGCGTTGTGTGACTAGGAACCGACAAAAACAGTTTGGTATCCTAGCAGATAAAGTCATTCTTTAGAGGAAACCTTCAGGCTTAGATTAAGCTGCGGGTCTTCCGAAGCTGGAACACGGAACAATCGAGGAATACATGGACGCTGGAACTCCCCAGAACTACTTGGCAGTCATCAAGGTCGTTGGTATCGGCGGCGGTGGCGTCAACGCAGTCAACCGCATGATTGAGGTTGGTCTGCGCGGCGTTGAGTTCATTGCTATCAACACTGACGCTCAGGCTCTGCTGATGTCCGATGCAGACGTTAAGCTGGACGTTGGTCGTGAGCTGACCCGCGGTCTTGGCGCGGGCGCAAACCCCGAGGTTGGCCGTCAGGCAGCCGAGGATCACGCGCAGGAAATTGAGGAAGTCCTCAAGGGCGCAGACATGGTCTTCGTGACCGCAGGTGAGGGCGGTGGCACCGGTACCGGTGGCGCACCCGTCGTGGCACGTATTGCCCGCTCCCTCGGCGCTCTGACCATTGGTGTGGTGACCCGCCCCTTCACCTTCGAAGGCCGTCGCCGCTCCAACCAGGCTGAGACCGGTATCGCCGCTCTGCGCGATGAGGTTGATACCCTGATCGTTATTCCGAACGACCGACTGCTGTCGATTTCGGATCGTAACGTCTCCATGCTGGACGCATTCAAGTCCGCTGACCAGGTTCTGCTCTCCGGTGTGCAGGGCATTACCGACCTGATCACCACCCCCGGCCTGATCAACCTTGACTTCGCTGACGTTAAGTCCGTCATGCAGGGTGCCGGTTCGGCTCTGATGGGTATCGGCTCGGCATCCGGTGAGGACCGTGCCGTGAAGGCAGCTGAGCTGGCTATCGCATCGCCGCTGCTGGAAGCATCCATCGACGGTGCACACGGCGTTCTGCTGTCCATTCAGGGTGGCTCCGACCTGGGTCTGTTCGAGATCAACGAGGCTGCACGCCTGGTTCAGGAAGTTGCTCACCCCGACGCAAACATCATCTTCGGTGCTGTTATTGATGACGCACTGGGCGATGAGGCTCGCGTGACCGTGATTGCTGCTGGCTTCGATGCAGTGAACCCGGAGACCAACTCCAACGCTTCCACCGCTGCGGCTACCCAGGCTCAGCGTACCCAGGCATCCTTCGGCGGTTCCACCGCTGCTCCGGCTGCTAACGGCTACGGCTACAACGCACCCGCTGCTGCTCCGGCTTCCACCGGCGCTGCTGGCTTCGACGTTGACCTTCCCCCGGTTGTGGAGGAAGCTCCGGCTCGCCGCGACACCCTGGACGTCCCTGACTTCCTGAAGTAGTCTGCCCGACTGTGAACGCCTAAGCGTTGCACGGCTGAGAGTCTTATGAAGCTATAGGGGAGCTGAGAAACACGCACATTGTGCTGTTCTCGGCTCCCCTTTGCTATACCCGCCGTTATACCCGCTGACATCTGATGAAGGAATAGAAGATGAGCGATACCCCCAAAACTTCGCTGCTTGCCTCTGCCGATACCCGCACCCTGGGCCCCTGGCGTGTGCGGGTGGGTTTCACCTCCCGCGCGGCAGGCAACCTGGGTCTGCACGTGGACGATGAGCTCGGCGGCGGCATGGACGCCTCCCTGGTGCGCACCCTCAACCACCGTGCCGCCCTGGAGGAGGCGCTGGGCACCGAGCCGTTCTTCTACCTGAACCAGGTGCACGGCGTGCAGATTGCCTACCCGGAAGACTACGCGGTGGAATCCTACGCGCCCGGTGCACCCGAGGAGCGTACCGCTGAGCGTGCCCGCGCGGTGCTGGAGAACTCCCCGGTCGCCGATGCGGCGATTAGCAGTGAGGGCGTGCCCCTGGCGATTATGGTGGCGGACTGCATTCCCGTGGTGCTGGTGGGTGAGCGGGTCGCGAACTGGCAACCAATCCTGGCGGTGGCTCACGCTGGCCGCCGCGGCCTGCTTGATGGCGTGCTTCAGCAGACCGTGCAGCGGATGCGTCAGCTCGGCGCGGAGAAAATTACCGCCTGGCTGGGTCCGAGCATTTGCGGTAGCTGCTACGAGGTGCCCGAGGAGATGCGCACTGAGTCCACCGAACTGATTCCGCAGGTGCATTCGGTGACCAGCCAGCAGACCCCCGGCCTGGATCTGCCCGCCGGTGCCCGCGCCGTGCTGGAGGAGGCGGGCGTGCAGGTGAGCATGGACTGTGCGCAGTGCACGTTTGAGGAGCCCGAGGTGTATTCGCATCGCGGGTTCACGAACCGCGGTGAGAAGCCGGGCCGTATCGCGGGTCTGGTGTGGATTGAGAAGGCGGCAGAGCCTACCGCCTAGAGTTGCTAAAGATATAGCCGCTAAAGATAGAGCTGCTGAAGAAGAGAAGATGTCTGAAATGAACGTAGAAGAGAACCTACAGTACACTCCCGAACGCGCCGAGCAGCTGCTGCAGAACTACCGCCGCGTGCTTGAGCGTATCCGCGCCGCGGAGCAGGATCGTAGCGCCGTGCGTACCGAGGCGAGCGCCCCGGTGCAGCTGGTGACGGTTACGAAGTTCTTCCCCGCCTCCGACGCGGCGGCACTACTGGATGGGGGAGTGACCCTCTTCGGTGAGAACCGCGACCAGGAGGCGAGCGCGAAGGCTCGTGAGCTTGCCGCCTACTGCGCTCAGCGTGAGGTGCAGCCCCCGCACTGGGCGTTTATCGGTCAGCTGCAGACGAATAAGGCGAAGTCTGTGGTCAAGTACGCCTCCAGCGTGCATTCGGTGGACCGCCCCTCCCTGGCGGATGCGCTGGCGAAGGCGTACGCGAACCAGCTGGCACGCTTCGAGGCGGGGGAGGCGCCCGCACCCGCGGCGGCGGAGCAGGGTGCGCTGACCTGCCTGGTGCAGGTGTCCCTGGCGGAGGTCGCGACGGCTGGTCACGCCGCTGAGGGCGCGCGTGGCGGTACGAGCGCCTCCGAGCTACTGGAGCTGGTGGAGCGCATCGAGAACCACGAGTATCTGCGCTGCGGTGGTGTGATGGCGGTGGCGCCGCTGGGCATGAACCCGGATGAGGCCTTTGAGAAGCTCTACGGGCTGGCGTCGCTGGTGCGTGAGCAGGTTCCGCATGCGACCGAGATTTCCGCCGGTATGAGTGGGGATTTGGAGGCGGCGGTGCGTTGGGGATCGACCTGCGTGCGCGTGGGTAGCGACATCATGGGTAAGCGCCCGGCGCTTTAGCCTCGCCCAGGCTACGCGCGGTGCGTTGCCCCCCCTGAGCTCTGGGTTGCTTTCGGGCTCTGGGTTGCCCTCCGAGCTCTGCGTTGCCCTTTCGGGCTCTGGGCTGCTTTCGGTGCAAACTGGCGGCGTAATCATCGGTGCCCTTGACCGCCTGTGCGGGGTGGGCGCTGGTAATATATACATGCCGGTGCATGGCGTACCGTTACGCACACACCTTCTGATGACGCACTACGGCAGAACCTGTACACCACCAACGTGAAAGAACAGCGAGAGAATCATGGCGAAACAAAGCCGTCTGGCGGGTTTCCTCGGCCTGGAACGATACCAGGGCGCTGAGACGACGCCGGAAGAATCCCCGCAGGCTGTGCAGGCTGACTCCCGCCCGGAGGCAAACGCCTCCGCAGGGCAGGCTGCTGCAGCACAGAAGACCGACAGCTCTCACAGGCTCTCAGCACTGCCCGGCTCGGCACAGTACAGCGTCGCCGAGTCGCATGCCGGGTCTCAGGGCGAAACCTACCACCTGCAGGACGAACCCGCCTATACTGAACAGGAAGAGTACCTGCAGGCTGATAGCTACGATGACGGTACAGAAACCGAGTATCTGGAGGCAGAAGAATCTGCCGACGGACGAGCAACCGTAGATGCAGCGGCGTACGCCACCGCTCATACACCTGAAACCACAGCTGATCTGGCGGAAACCGAGCAGACTTGGGACGATGCCAGCGCAGACAATTGGGAGGACACCCCGGTGCCGAATACCGAATACACCGAGCAGTACGCCGAGACGTACTCCAACGACGGCTACTACGACCAGGGCTACGAGCCCGAAGAAACCAACGGATACACCTACGGTTACGAGGAAGAAGAGGACGAATTGCGTCGCATCACCACTATCCACCCCCGCTCCTACAATGACGCAAAGATCATTGGTGAGGCATTCCGCGAGAACATCCCCGTGATTATGAACGTGGAAGAAATGCCTGACGCAGACGCAAAGCGCCTGGTGGACTTCGCATCCGGTCTGGCATTCGCGCTGGAGGGCCGCATTGAGCGCGTCACCGCTAAGGTGTTCCTGCTGACCCCCTCCAACCTGGAGGTTCTGGGCGTGGCTAACTCTGAGGTTCCCGCTGGCTTTGAGACCGACGGCGAATTCCCCTTCGACCAGGGCTAAGGACTGATAGATGGGTTATATTTTCGCCCTCATTACGATCGTTGTCTACGTTCTCTACATTGCGATGCTGCTGCGCATGCTCTTTGACTGGGTGCGCATGTTCGCACCGGAGTGGCGACCCAAGGGCATTGTGCTGCTCTTCGCCAGCGGCGTGTACGCGGTGACTGACTGGCCGATGAACCAGCTGCGCCGCCTGATCCCGCCGGTTCGTGTGGGTAACGTTGCGTTGGATACCGGCTTCCTGATTCTGATTGTTCTGCTGTCTCTGCTGCTGAGCATCATGATGCGGTTGACTGCGACCTTCTCGTAGGCGACTGCCTCGCTCAGAGACGACAGCTCAAGAGCTAAAAAACGATGGACCCCCGCCTGCCTGACCCGTTCACGGATCGAGTGCAGAGCGGGGGTTTTCTGTGCTCAGGTTCTGCCGGTGCTCTGTGGCTGGGTTATGCGCCTGTGTTCTGCCGGGGGGGGGGCGTCAAAATGCCTTCTCGAAAACCTTCTCAAAATGCACTGCAGGGCAGAAAACGCAAGGGTGATAGCGGGGACTAGGGAGGATATTAGACGTGGTGAATCCCACCCTTGCGCAGAGCGAATATTTTACGGTTCAACCGACGTATAACCGGGCACAGAAACCAAAGAATAGTAGAATTGGTGCCAACGACTGCATAGCGGAATAGCCATGCCCTGACCCATCGGGACCCTGAAATATTGGGGCCACGACCTATCTGGCTGGTGAATCCGCGGCACTCATCTTCACCACCAAACACCGTAGGGATACCCAGAGGAGAAGCCCATGGCAATCACCCCCGAAGACCTGATCACTAAGAGCTTCAAGATCGTAACCGAAGAGTCCGGTTACGACCGCAACGAGGTCGACGACTTCCTGGACGAGCTCGTCGTCGAACTGCGCGCACTCTACTCCGAGCGTGACGCCCTGGAGCGTCAGGTTGAGCAGCTCTCTGCAAACGCACCCGATTCCCCCGCAGCGGCTGTAGCACCCGCACAGTCCTCCGCGGCATCGGCTGCACCTCAGGATGCGGCGGCACTGCTCGCCATGGCACAGAAGGTTCACGACGACTACGTGGCACAGGGTGAGAAGGCTAAGGCTGAACTGCTCGAAGAGGCCGAGAGGAAGGCAGACGCTATGGTGAGCGAAGCTCAGCAGCAGCGCGAAGAGGTTCTCTCTCGCCTCACCGACGAGAAGGAAGAGCTGGAGATCGCTGTTGAGGCTCTGCGCGGCTTCGAGAGCCGTTACCGCTCCAAGCTGCTGCAGCACCTGGACGCACAGGTTCAGGAGCTGAAGAACCTCAAGTCCATCGAGGCTTCCGCATAAATCAGCGTGCCTAAATTAAGCTAACGACGTTGCTAATCTAACGACGCTTTAAAGCGTATGCCGCCCGGATTCTTTCTCTTCCACCGCTATTCACCGGGGAAGATTGAGAGAACCGGGCGGTATTCTCATGCCCGCCCGCACGAGCCAAGAACCCCCCAAGAATCCCCAAGAATCCAGCATGCGAAGCGGGGGAGAGCGCCAGCGGAATCACCACCGAATACTCGATGCGCTACCCCGATTTGCTAAGCTAGAGGGGCACTATCGAACGCGAGCGGACCCTGCCTCCGTATCATAGGCGCAGCAACCGGCACAGACTAGAGGAGAGCTATGACCAACACCCCCAAGACTGCTGAATCCTCAGTCGCACAGGTTACCGATAACGCCGTCGAAAAAACTGCTGGCCGCCGCGTGCGCATCCTTTCTGGGCGCTCTGCGGGTATCCTCGCGCTCATGCTCGCCGCCGTCGTGTTCGCAATCGACCAGGGCACCAAATACCTGGTCGTTACTCAGATGCAGTTGGGGGAGCGCATCACCGTTATTGACGGGCTTCTGTGGTGGTACTCGATCCGTAACTCCGGCGCCGCATTCAGCATGGGTGAGAACGTCACCTGGGTCTTCACACTTGTGATGGTCGTTGCCGCCGCCGTGGTGCTCTACCTGCTGCGCCGCACCCGCGCGCTGTCATGGACCCTCGCTCTGGGCGGTCTGCTCGGCGGTATCTGCGGCAACCTTTTCGACCGTCTCTTCCGTGAGCCCGGCTTCGGTTCCGGTCACGTGGTCGATTTTATTTCCGTGCCGAACTTCGCGATTTTCAATATTGCAGATTCCGCGATCTGCGTGTGCATGGCGTTCATCGTGCTGCTGAATTTCAAGGGCCTGAACCTCAACGGCACCCGCGTGCAGGCACCCGCTGACGAGACCCCGGCAGACAATGCCCCGGCTGGCGACAAGAACGCGGCAGCGAAGAGCGCCAAGTAGCCGCCCTCAACGGATTGCCCCTATAGACTTTCACGCACAGACACCCCAGACAACGGCAAACACTACTCGAAGGAGAGCCGCATGAGCGAAACCACCAACGCCGCCGAAGAATCGGCACGCATCCGCGCCGAATTCACTGTTGAAGGCGCGCTTGCCGGTATGCGCCTGGACGCCGCGCTCGCCGGTGCCCTCGACGCGCCGCGCACCCGCACCTCCGGGTGGATTCGTGACGGCCACGTGACCGTGACCAACAACGGCAAGGCCGTGAAAATCGGCAAGTCCTACAAGCTGTCCGCAGGGGACGAGGTCGTCGTGGATGCACCCGCACCGCGCGATTTGGCGGACATCCGCCCCGAGAAGGTGGACGGATTCCGCATCGTGCACCTGGATGAGGACATCGTGGTGGTGGATAAGCCCGCTGGCGTGGCGGCACACCCCTCACCGGGCTGGCACGGCCCCACCGTCATCTCCGCGCTCATGGGCGAGGGTATTTCGGTTGCGACCTCCGGCGCGGCAGAACGCCAGGGCATCGTACACCGCCTGGACGTGGGCACCAGCGGCCTGATGGTCGTAGCCCGCAGCGAACGCGCCTACACCGAACTCAAGCGTGCCTTCAAGGAACGCACCGTGGACAAGGTCTACCACACCCTCGTGCAGGGCCTGCCCGACCCGCTGCGCGGCACCATTGATGCACCCATCGGCCGCCACCCCGGCAACGAATGGAAGTTCGCCGTGGTCGAAGACGGACGCAACTCCATCACCCACTACGATGTGCTCGAAGCCTTCGGCCCCGCATCCCTGGTGGAGGTGCACCTGGAAACCGGACGCACCCACCAGATTCGTGTGCACTTCTCCGCGCTGCGCCACCCCTGCTGCGGCGACCTGACCTACGGCGCCGACCCGCGCTTTAGCGCCGAACTGGGTCTGACCCGCCAGTGGCTGCACGCGCACCGCCTCAGCTTTGATCACCCCGGCACCGGCGAGCGCGTGACCTTCACCAGCGAGTACCCGCTCGACCTGTCCTACGCGCTGACCGCTCTGCGCGAGGGTAAGGTTCAGCTCGGCTAGACAGCCCAGCTAGATAGAGCCGCCCGCTGGCTGCCGCATACTGCTTCACATTCACCGCCCATCCTCCAGCCCACACCTCCAGGAGATTCCCGTGGCAACCAAAGAATTTACGCACCTGCACGTGCACACCGAGTACTCCATGCTCGACGGTGCCGCGCGCCTGGGTGACCTGTTCACCCACGCTAAAGAACTCGGCATGAAGTCCATGGCGACCAGTGACCACGGCTTCCTCTTTGGTGCCTTCGACTTCTGGCGCCAGGCTAAAGCGCACGACATCAAGCCCATCATTGGTGTGGAGGCGTACCTGACCCCCGGCACGCACCGCGCTGACCGTTCGCGTGTGCGCTGGGGCGACGGCTCCCGCGACGACGTCTCCGGTGGTGGCGCGTACACCCACATGACCATGTGGGCTGAAACCACCGAGGGCATGCACAACCTGTTCCGTGCCTCCTCGATTGCGTCGCTGGAAGGTCAGCTGTACAAGCCGCGTATGGACCGTGAGGTGCTACAGACCTACTCGAAGGGTCTGATTGCGACCACCGGTTGCCCCTCCGGTGAGGTTCAGACGCGCCTGCGCCTGGGCCAGTTCGACGAGGCGGTCCAGGCGGCGAGCGAATTCCGCGATATTTTTGGCAAGGACAACTTCTACTGCGAGGTCATGGACCACGGCCTGGACATTGAACGCAACGTCCAGGAGGATTTGCACCGCCTCGCCAAGAAGCTGAACCTGCCCTTCGTCGCCACCAACGACCTGCACTACACCCGCCAGGAAGACCACACCGCCCACGCGGCGCTGCTGTGCGTGCAGTCCGGCTCGACCCTCACCGATCCCAAGCGCTTCAAGTTCGACGCGGATAACTTCTACCTGCGCTCGGCAGAAGAAATGTACGCCCTGTTCGGCGACATTCCCAGCGCATGCGAGAACACCCTCGAAATCGCTGAACGCTGCAACGTGGAGTTCAACACCAAGGCAAACTATATGCCGAACTTCCCCGTGCCCGAAGGCGAAAACGAGGAATCCTGGTTCGTGAAGGAGGTCGAGAAGGGCCTGCACTACCGCTTCCCGCAGGGCGTTCCCGACGCTGTGCGCAAGCAAGCAGAGTACGAGGTGGGGGTTATTACCTCCATGGGCTTCCCCGGCTACTTCCTCGTGGTCGCCGACTTCATCAACTGGGCGAAGCGCAACGGTATTCGCGTGGGCCCCGGCCGTGGCTCCGGTGCAGGCTCCATGGTCGCGTACGCGATGCGTATTACCGACCTGAACCCGCTCGACCACGACCTGATCTTCGAGCGATTCCTCAACCCTGACCGCGTCTCCATGCCCGACTTCGATGTGGACTTTGACGATCGTCGCCGCGGCGAAGTCATCGACTACGTGACCGAAAAGTACGGTGAAGAGAAGGTCGCACAGATTGTCACCTTCGGCACCATTAAGGCGAAGCAGGCGCTCAAGGACGCCTCCCGCGTGATGGACCAGCCGTACTCGGTCGGCGAGCGCCTCACCAAGGCGATGCCGCCGGACGTCATGGGTAAGAACATCGCCCTGGCGAACGTGTACAACGAAGAGGATAAGCGTTACGCCGAGGCGGCAGATTTGCGCGCCCTCATTGAGGACCCGGTCGATAAGATTTACGGCCAGGTGTTCGAAACCGCGAAGGGCCTGGAGGGTCTGAAGCGTCAGTGGGGCGTGCACGCTGCGGGCGTGATTATGTCCAGCAAGGACCTCATCGACGTGATCCCCGTGATGCGCCGTGAGGCTGACGGCCAGGTCATCACCCAGTTCGATTACCCCACCTGTGAGGGCTTGGGTCTGATCAAGATGGACTTCTTGGGTCTGCGTAACCTCACCATCATCTCTGATGCGGTGGAGAACATTAAGGCTAACCGAGGCATTGACCTGGACCTTGAGTCTCTCTCGCTGGATGACCCGGAATCGTACCGTCTGCTGGCGCGCGGCGACACCCTCGGCGTGTTCCAGCTCGATGGCGGCCCGATGCGCTCGTTGCTCAAGCTCATGGAGCCCGAGGAGTTCGAGCACATTTCGGCAGTGTTGGCGCTGTACCGTCCGGGCCCGATGGGTGCGAACTCGCATACCAACTACGCTCTGCGTAAGAACGGTAAGCAGGAGATTGAGCCGATTCACCCCGAGCTGGAAGAGCCGCTGAAGGACATTCTGGACACCACCTACGGCCTGATTGTGTATCAGGAGCAGGTGATGGCGATTGCTCAGAAGGTCGCGAACTACACTCTGGGTGAGGCAGACTTGCTGCGCCGTGCGATGGGTAAGAAGAAGAAGGCGGAGCTGGATAAGCAGTACGC